>Ga0208723_1000006_pt1 | contig 130960 bp, 105 predicted proteins | sample LakMenEpi31Aug12_FD_150750 | JGI IMG/M metagenome (GOLD analysis project Ga0208723, IMG submission 150750) | Freshwater microbial communities from Lake Mendota, WI - 31AUG2012 deep hole epilimnion (SPAdes) | ecosystem: Environmental > Aquatic > Freshwater > Lake > Epilimnion/Euphotic zone ...
GTATTGCAATGCTCACAAGCTACCAGATATGATTGATATCAAAAATAAAAGATGCCAACACGATGGTTGCGATAAACAGCCTGTATATAACTATCAAGGACAAACCATAGCATTGTACTGTAATACTCACAAGCTACCAGATATGGTTGACATCAAACATAAAAGATGCATATCAGAATGGTGCTCTACACTTGTCAGTAATACATTTTATGAAGGATATTGTATGTATTGTTTCATGCATCTGTTTCCAGGCAAACCAATAGCAAGAAATTACAAAACAAAGGAAACTGCTGTCGTGCAATTTGTGAAAGAGCAATTTCCTGATATAGAAATCACAACAGATAAACGTATTCAAGGAGGGTGTTCAAGACGTAGACCAGACATATTCATGGACCTTGGTTATCAAATTATAATAGTGGAGATAGATGAGAACCAGCACACAGATTACGACTGTTCCTGTGAAAACAAACGCATAATGGAATTATCTCAAGATGTAGGACATAGACCAATAATATTCATCAGATTTAACCCAGATGACTATGAAAAAAATTGTCATACAATAACATCTTGTTGGAGCAATAACAAACAAGGCATTTGTTGTGTAAAAAAGAGCAAGCAAAAAGAGTGGAACAGTAGACTACAAGTACTACAAGAAACTATAGCCTATTGGTTACAACCAAATAACAAAACAAACAGATATATACAAGTTGTACAATTGTATTATGACGAATGAGATAATTATATACACAATAAGTAAAAGCAAATCATGTTACATCCTGCAATACATGTATTGTTGCCTGTATTAGCTGCATGCATATTGAACGGATATATATACTTGATGGGGTGGAATAGCACCAAATCTGAAAATCCCCTTTTACCTCCTGGATATGTTATAGGAATTGTTTGGATTATTATTTTGGCATTATTGGGTTATGCACATTATCTGGTATATCCATCGTATTCATCTTGGGTGATTGTTGCTGCAATTGTTTACTGTTTGATGTATCCATTTCTGACAAATGGTCTCAAAGATAGAATGATGTATCTATTCAATGGTATAGCATTGATATTTGCAATACTGGTTTTTGCAACATGCTATTCTACTGTAGTAGAATCTGCTGTATATACAGTCCCATTTTTGTTATGGTCTGTATATGTGAACATTGTAACCATTGCATATGCATTTGGGTTCGTCTAGACATCCTCTGAATGTGGTTTATACATGAGTGTTGAAAATTTAGGAATATTTATGTTATAATTACCTTTGCACGCATATTTGTTTTCTTTTATCCATATTCTGATAATGTAATAATTTTTTTTCGGACTGATAGATATACCATTTACATTTGTAGAATACTCATTATTTTTCCCAATAGTTTCTCCCAAAATCTGTGTACATGTTTCGAAAAACTTCTCTTCCAATGTAAACTTGTTTAATTTATAAGAAAAACATCCACCATTCTTATTGTACTCATCTTCCCAGCGTGGCATGATATGCTCTCTCATAATAAAAAACATCCCTTTGTGAAAAAGGTCTTTAAAAGTTGCAAACACTTGAGCAAATTCCTCAATGCTGCTTATAGTACATATGAATTTATAGCTCTTATCCTCCCAATTATGGTCAAACGGGTCATGAAAGTATATGGACCATATATCATTCAAATAAAGTGCCATATCAGAACGATATATCTTGTATATACAGAAGTCTTATATACACTAATCACTATCTTCGTCTTCGTCAGTATCTATATCAAATTTGCCATTCAAATTCATTCGCGTAAACTCTTTCTTGGTATGGGTGTCTGAATCATTATCAGAAATATCTCCAAAATCAATATAGTTGTCATCAATATGTTGATGCGAATCACTTGCTGTATCAACTGTTTTATAACTATAGGAATTACAAAGTATCTTAGAAAACTTGCCTTCATTCATCAAGCATTGAACCTGATCTGAATTATATTTATGTACCACATCAACTTTAGATTCTTGGTAGTCTCTTTTGGAAACTACTACTATATCTCCTGATTCTATAATAACCCTGTTATTGAATTTCCTCAATGTTCCTCTTATAATTCCAATTGCTTCTATACCACTATTGGTTAACACAAGTACCCTACAATTGCCTAGCAACTTCTTAACATATGCATATTCTTCATATTTTGAATCCATTTCATAGTTGTCAGTGCGCACATTGTTAAACTTTTGATGCTTCTTTTTTTGTCTAATGCTTGCTTGATACATTTTTTATTAGCGTTCTCACTTATATAATATACTGATAATCTTTATATATATATTTTTCATATTTAGGAATATGTAATTGGAAAAAATGAAAACAAATTATTCAATTCTTATTGAACAAAAACAAAAAAATGAAATGATGCATAGAAAATTATTCCACAGTTCATTAAGAATGACAACAACTGAAACCAACACCCGCAAAATCATCAACAACTTCATGAATAATGTTGATAATAACAAATCATACACTCTTAAACAACTTGACAATGTTCTATGCAAATCATACAAAACATATGAAAACAAAAAGGCACCAACTGCATACAATATGTACATCAAAGAAAAAATGGCTGAACTGAAGTCAACAAATTCTGCATTGACTGCAAAAGAACTTATGAAAATGGCTGCTTTAGGATGGTCTGAACAAAAAAAACAAAATCAGGATAGTAATACAATTGTACCTGTAATTGTACCTGAAACAGTACCTGTAATTGTACCTGAAACAGTACCTGAAACAGTACCACCACCATCATCACCTGTCTCACCCGAACCTGTAGAAGAACCCAAAACACCTCGTACTGAACCCACACCTCCAAAAGCACCAAATGCTCCCAAAAAAGCTACAAGAAAAGCAAAGTAAAACAACTAAAAAGATACTAAAATATAAAAACCTAAAAATAATATTTTTTAGCTTTGAGTGTCATTATTTCTGTTCCATAGCAGTTTTTTGATATCTTGTATCTTCATGTATTTGTTTATATTATTCAGTTCAAATTTTTGTTTTAATTTGGATTCATAATTCTGAATAGCATTGTGTTTGTCTATATCTATTTTCCTTATTGTGAAATCAAAATGCGCTTTATATTTATTAAATTTGAGAAACTCGTCATTGCGAATATATTCTAATATATTGATTGTTTTAACATCATTATCATATTGTGAAATTTTTTCATTTATATCCTTAACATCTTCAATTGTTAAATTATCAATAGCCAGAAGATTCAAAATTGTTTCATATTTTTTGTTATATTTTTCACGATATGTTATGAGTAAATTCTGTTTATCTTTCAATTGCTCAAGTAATTCTCTATAGTTTTTGAATCGTATAACACTGCTTAATATTGTGATAACTGTTCCCATAGTAAGTGTCAATATATTCATGATAAAGGATATTACATATGTATCAGTAGATACACTATCGCTATTGTTGATAAACTCTATGATACTAAGTCTAAATGCCTCTATCAGTGTGACAATAGATGACAATATGAGTATAGACAGAGATATTGTATAGTATTTTTTATATATTTTATCATATGCTGCTGATATTATGAATAATTTATCATTTGTTTTTTCCTTATCTTTTGTTATGTGATCCAATAAATCTACAACAGCTTCGTTATTTTTTTTGAATTTCAAAATGTTCTTGATATAATCATTTTGTAATAAGGAATTCAAATTTACAATATTATTATTATCATCTGTTGCTTTATGTGTATATGCTATTGCATTTGTATCTTGTAGGTCTTGGATGACACCATCTGCATTCATGCTATCTACTCATTAAATGGATTAAAAATTCCACGACCTATGTCAGGTTTTTGATTCAATACATTCAAGAGAAAATCAATAAGTTCTTTATTTGTTTTGTCAATATTGTTCAAAATATCTTTGTTAAAATTGTCCAAATTATTGCATTGTTTTTGAATATCCTTAAGTAAAACATCCATACAGCTATCCTATTTCATAGAAAGAACAAAAAAGTACATATACATATATTTCTTTGTACAAAAAAATAAATATTTATATTCTTTCTCCATTATACTGATATGTACTTTTTAGAGCCTAGGAATAATATTTTTATGAAAATGGTCAACCATTGTCTCCCATCTGTAATGAGTTAGGATATTTTCTCTCCCTCTCTTACCATGTTTTTCTGCCAATTCTGGATTGCTTAGGTACTTCCAGAATGCCTCAGCATATTCGTGTGGGTCTGTCAATTCAGCTTTGCCCCCAATTCCATTAGACTTATTATCCAAATAAATAGAAATTGTCGGCTTCACTAAAATAGCAGTTTGTTCATTGAGAAATTCTTTAATACCACCAACATATGCAGATACTTGAGGCTTTCCTACACCTGATGATTCAAACCCAGTTAGACCAAAACCTTCTCCGTCGCATGAGTTCAACCCTACATCAGTTGCATTATATAAAATGTTGATTTCACGGTCAGATAATTGCTGAGGCATTGGAATAGCTTGTATAGTTGCTTTAGCATATTCCCAAGGAACATCTCTGAACTTGACTTCATTTTCTAATACATCCATTAAATCCCAATACCCACTTATCTGTGTTCCTACTATAAGTTTGACTGGTCTTTTGGTATGCTTGTTCACTTTAAAATCTCCTTTTTTGTTCTTGACATTAACTTGATAATGTCTTTCTACAAACTCTGCCCATGCCATAATAGTGATATCCCATCTCTTTCTTGGCTGATTTCTGTTCAAATTGAGAACCATGAATGCATCATGTTCAAAGTTGAAATACATGCGGCATAATCTGGTAGGGATAGGATAATACAAACGTGTGTCAAAACCATGTGGAAATATGTACATGGGTATACTTTCCTTAATACCCAGCTTTCTAGCTATGTCTGCCCAATATGGTGTAAATGCTATAATGGCATCATAGTGCTTATTGAGCAATTCTATATAAGATTTCTTTTGATATGGATAAACTTGATCCATATAAGATACAAGTTTGAAGTTTTTGCGTTCAGACCCACATTCATTCATAATATTGTTTGTTATGGCACTTGTTACCACATTATCATTAAAAATAATGATGATATCTTGAGGATTCTGTTTCAAATATCCTGCTATCTCAAGTTCCCCAAATCCATTACGTTTAGGATTCTCTGTTGCATATGCATCATGAATCTTGACAGTACTTGGTATGTCTTTACGAATTGCTGCACCCAATGTATTTGCAAAATTCTGGAAACCATACACTGTTAATTCAACATCATCGTGTGCACCTAAATGTTTGGATATGTAATAGACAACCTTGGAATATCCATTACTCGTTCCAATAGGATATGTTCCGCATAACATAATGCGTTTCTTTCCATTTATGGATGGTTTCCACCAAGATGTTGAAGGAAATGATTCAAAATAAGACTTATTAACAATTGTAGGTTTGTCAATAGTTTCATATTTTGTATCCTTCAAGGATTCCTCGCCGACTATGATAGAATTTTTTAAAATGTTCATTACATATTTTATGATAATATTCCCTTATGTAAGTTTCACAATATCATGTCGTTTTTGCATGTGTTTTGTCATGAGTATGAAACCTTTCAAAATGAGGTTGTCAACATCATGTTGTTCTAGTTTTACCATTACATCATGTTCTCCCATTTCAAATTTGAAGGACTCATCATAAGGCAAATCCTCTAATTTCAGCAAAAAATTTTCATTTTGGCTTGCACTTTTGTATACAGATTGATGAACTAAGTTCAGAGTCATAATTTGCATACAAATAAGGACATAATTCATGAAATTAAATTCTGTATTTTTTTCATAGTTAACAGAATTTTTCAGCTTGTCTGATGGCATTATTAGGACAGCAAGGATATTTTCTTTAGGCACATTTACAAAAATATCCATAGGTAAATCCTTAGATATGACACCGTCTATATGATATTCCCCATCAATACATACTGGTTCAAACATTATTGGTACTGACATTGATGCCATTATAGTGTCTATAACAGATGCATTTGGTGTGTTTTCTAAAGAAAATATTGTACGTTGACCATTATTTACACATGTTGTATTGATGAAAATGTTTACACCAGTTCTTTTTGCTAATTCTATGTATGTTATGTCATCAACTTCGTATACTTGTTTTAAATATTTCTTAACAGGTCTCATCATAAATTCAACAGATACAAAGCCATTTGATTGTAATAGCTTGGAAAAACTTGTTTTATCTATGCACAAGTACCTACTGTTATTGAGTTCTTTAAGTAAATCAACATACTCAGATTCAATAAAATCCACAGGTGTTTTGAGTGCAATATACAAACAATATAAAGCACCGATTGAAGACCCTGATGCATATCTTATATCATTTATCATATTCTCAATATAGAGATATCTAAGTATTCCCAGATATGCCATGCCTTTTATACCACCGCCTGATAAAGCAACATGTGTAATCATGATAAATTATTCATGTATATTTCTTATATTCGGACTATGGTATACTGCGAAGATACGGTTCCAATAATTTGACTGTACGTTTCATACCAAGGCTAATAGCAATTTCTGTTATTTGGTCACATAAAAATATGATTAATGTTCCTATAAAAATGAACAAACCAATGTTAACAAGGTTTTTATAGAACATATCTTTTTTATCAGTATATATCGGTTGCGCTACAGAAGCATGCACCTGTGCTGATGCCATTGGTTTGTAAGGTATAACATCTGGTTCAGGTATTTTATTTACAGGTGTTTCTTTTACCGGTTCCAACTCTTTGTAATTGAGATATTGTTCTAATTCTTCGTCATAATATGGCTGTATTACAGATTTAGCAATATTTTCTTGTTTTTTTTCTGAATGTATTGAAGATTCCGTGTCTGCTATGGCTACTACATCTATTGTTGCGTCAGAATAAGCAGGTTGCTTAACATGTTCATCGGATGTTGTTAATGTATCTGAAATAGGAATATGTTTCTTCTTTTTCTTTTTTTCAAATGTGTCAACATCATATGCTTCCTTCAATGTGCTATAATTCATGTTGTTTTGTCTATTTCTATATTGGAAAAGAAAAAGCAAAAAATATTTTTATAGATAATAAGTATGGATATGGATATTCAACTTATACTACGAGGACTTGTAAATGGTATATTAGCAGCATATCTTATTATTTATGCATTGCGTCCAGCAGTCCCTTATCCAGATTTGATTTTAGAAGTATTTGAAAATTTGTGGATGTTCTTAGTGTTGCTGATTTTGAATTATTACGTGTTTTTCTGGGATGCCAAAGCAGGTGTGATGTTGTTATTGTGTGTTATTGCCCTTGTTTTTGATTATTTATTGTTTACACAGAAAGGATATAAGAAGGTTATGATTTTGACTGAAAAGTTCCAAAATATGCATATAGACGATGATGATGTAAATGCAGACATATTACATGCAATTAAAAAATACACTGAAAAGCCAATTCAACAGATATAATAGGTGTATAATATAGAATGTTATTGAATTTTGATCCTTTGAATTTGTTTGCAATATTTTTGATGCAGTTGGCAAACAGATACATGAAGTTTGACTTGACTGAAAATCAGGAAAAACTTATGATGCATCCGTATACTCAAGTTGCCATGTATTCCAGTGTTATTTACCTAACTACCAGGAATATACCTATAACTTTGCTCGTAATCATATTATCATACACGTGTATATACATATTATTCAATGAAAAACATTATATGAATCTTATATCTCCTGTGAATAAATCAGATATACCCACAAAAGAAATATATAAAAATAATATACTCAAGTATCATAGCTAAGGTGGTGAAATCCTATTCACATAAGATAATGGTTGTGTCCAGTATTTATTTTTATATTTTGTGCGAACCCTGACTTGAAGTTCCACATTGTATATTGTCAAGACTATTGTAATACCTATGATTGCAATTGCTACAGCTGTTCTAGGATTATTGCTATAGTATAATATCATAGAGATACACATAATAAGTGAAATACGAATGACAAGGTTTGTATATGCCTTGTAGTAATATGCCTCTAATTGCTTGATGTTCAAATTTTGATTTGAACTTGCTGTATGTGCTTCTATTGCAGTTGATGTTTTATTGTACTGGTCATATTCTTTGTTCAGAACTGGTTTAATCATCTCATAGTTAAGCCCGCTCACGCTATCATTGATATTATACATGACTTGCATATCCATATCATTGAAGATGTTTGATATTTCATAATCACCAGTAACCTCCTTATAATAATCTGCTTCTTCAATCTGTAATTTCTTTGCTTCTACTTTACTGGCAAGTAGAGATGGTAAATCTTCATAGTGCTGCTTTTCACGCAATTCTTCTTGAAATTTTTCTTCTTTCGTCTTGAATTCTCTTCCAAATTCATCATCCAAGTCTTGTTTTTGCAGTTTAAGGTCCTGTATTTGAATATTTTTTCGTAATATCAATGCATCAATCCTGGATTGTGCAGCATTCAACATTCCTCGGGACCATCCTTCTGCTGTTGCCAACTCTCGTTCAAGCCTCTGTTTTTCAGCAAGAATACTGTCCCTGTTTCTCCTACTATCTAACAACAATGCTTCAAGAGATAATACTAAAGCTTCAGAATCTGTAATATATGTATCATATGTAAGTATTGATGTGTCTGCAAATGCTTTTAATTGAATATAATCACTTTCACTTTGCTGTAATGCCTTGGTATCTGCATTATATTGGTCCGTATAAGCCTTGTCTGTTTCATATTTTGTTTTTATAGCTTGCAACATATTGTCAACATTGGTTTCATTTAAGTTATATTTTTCATTTAATTGTGCCAATAATTCAGCAGCTTTTTCAATAGCATCATTTTGTTCTTGTAATGCTGTCTCACGAACCCTATAATAAGCTAAATATGCAATCTCTGCACTTGCTTTTGCTGTCCTCTCATCTGCTTGCAATTTTTCCATATTAATTGATGCAATGTCTGAATAATAGTTTTGTGTTGATGGACTAATACTTGTATTTGCTTGTGCTAAATCAGCTTGCAACTTGTATACTTCTGCATCACTTGTTTGCTGTGAAATACTAAGGTATTGTTTGAATTTTGTAATGACATCAACTCTTTGCATATTCAATTGGTTGACATTTGCACCAGTGTCTAAAATATAATTACTGGTTTGCATATATATATTTGAACTTATACCGAGGTTGCTAGATGACATTGCAAATTCTATCAATTTGTTTGCAATCACCTGTTCATTTTGACTATATACTAAGTTGCAACTCTCCAGAATTCCTTGAGCCTCATGAACATTATTTACCAACTGCCCACGTAATGTTGATATTTGTCTTTCAATCAAATTCTTATTATCAATAAATAATATATTAGATGCAGCTATAGCAGCTTGAGCTGCCTGGTATCTTGCTGTAGCATTGGTTGCATATTGTATAGCTTTTTGAATGGCAGAAGGTGGACCAAGTGTGGCAGCAATATTTTGTACTATAAGCTCCTCCTTCTCCTTGTCTGGTACAACAGGATAATATCGTAATTTTATTTCATAATTGTAATTTGAAAGTACTGGCTGGTACAATGTTATATAAGCATCCACTGTACCTGACCTAAATGCATTCAACATAACTGTGTCATTAAATGTCTGTGATACTGTTATTTCTTGGTTTTCAGAATTTGTTATAGTAATTTCTGACAGTTGTGGTGAAGTATTCACTATTACTAATCCATCCAATACTGCTGATACAGTAGTTTTCCTACAATTTACTTTCAAATCCCACGAAATTAATCCTTTATCGTCATAATCATGTGGTAATTGCATTGGTTGCAATTGAATAAGTGTTTGATTAGCAGATACTGATTTTGCACCACTACTGATGATTGCTTCTTTTTGTTCTCTTGTTCCATTCAACTCCCATTCACTAATGTTCACGCGATTTGATGTAGTACCTGTTATTTTGTTTACAACCATCATATAATATCTATTTGGAATGGTGTTTGTGGTCAGGTTGAATTGTTGAGACATACCAGTGCTGTAAATGATATTATCTTGATTGTCTAATTGCTGCCAAACGTTATGATTGATGTCTGTCCAACCTACATTGGAGTTTGCACCATATATTCTGAACTTCTTTGGACCACATTCAGGTGTATTGAACTTTATTGTATAATTCTTCAATACCATGTATTCACCCAAGTCTATTTTCAAATATTCTCCATTATATGATTGTTTGTACGTATTTTTCGCATTTCCATTCAAGTATGTACCTCCAACTTCTGGTCCACCACTTACCCATGAATCAGATGGACTATTGTTGAATGCAAGAAATGCTGACATTGCAATACTTGATGCATCAACTCGCACTGGAGTTTCGTTGTAATTGAATTCATTTGCTTGGACAGCTACTTTAGGATATTTCGTCAGTACACCTGGTCCTTCAAATTTTTCAAAAACTACCTTATTAAGCATAAAATAGAACACCAGTATTACTATCAGCACCAGAATTGCCAAAATAATAAATATAAATCTCTTTGTTTCCATACTTACATTTGCTGCTATAATGACTAGTGATAACAATATGACAATTCCAAATACAACATTGGCAACTGTTGTAAATGTCTTCTGATAAGCAACATTTTGCGAAATATAATCATGTTGTCTTTTATTTTTTAATAATCTATATTTTGATTTCAACAATTTTTCATTAATTTTAGCAAGTTTATTTGTTTTATCAAAAACCATATCATTATAATCAGTTGTTACGGTTTGTTGTTGCACTGAATTACTAAAATTATTTTTCATATTAATAAATACAGGTAATACATATTGTCTAATGTAGTACATAACTTTTTCGCTAATTTTTACCGCAGGCTGTTGAGTTAATAAGTAAATAGAATGTGGTACAAGATACATCAATTTGAGTCTGCAAAGTCTATAAAAATCTCTGATGTTTTGCAGATACGCAACAGTTGCGTATTTGATGTCATTACCTGTATTCAAATATTGCAAATGTTTAATGATATCCGCCTTAAATAGATTTGTATGTTCTGTAAATGAAATATTCTGATTTGTTATAAATTGGATATCTGACACATCGTTTTGCAAATTATTAAGTCTGGTAATTTTCAGAGTCATGGTAAAGTATCCAGACGCATGTCCATCATATAATTTAAGCAATTTGTTGTCATTCGGTGTAGGAATGTAGCGACATCTTAATGTGATTTCGTTAGGAGCTATTCCAAGTTTACCTGTCTTCATTGTGCTTACATTGTCATAAATTTGAGAAATAATATCAATATAAAAGAAATATTGCTTGATGGTTTCAGAAGCATATCTTGAAATATCAAAATCAACAATTTCGCGATTTTCCTCAGGACTGGCATCTAATATTTTTTGGAAGTTTTCTAAATAATATGTATTATTTTGCAAGATTTCTTCTGCTTCATAAAATTGAATAAAGTTGTACTTCAATATATAATCAATATACTTCTTGTTGACAGAAGAGGCTTGTTTGTCATGTATGAATTTAGAGAATATTAACTTCATCATAGATTCTTCTGATATTGTGTCATAGGCTCTTGCATAGTTATTGGGAGAAATATCATAAACAGATAATAATTTATCATATATCATACCGTAGAGCCCTTCTATAACATATGCATATATAAATTATGTATCTTATATACGTGAAAAATAATTTAGAACTTGTCTGATGGTTTCCTCCAGTATTTGTGTGCAGCTCTTGTACGCACTATGCGAATCAAAGATATTGCATAATATATTATGAAAGGCATATATACTATTATGAGCATGTAAATTGTATACACAAGGGATGTTCTAAAAAGTACCAATACAATGGATGTTGCAAACAGTAAATTTAGGACCAAGTAAATAGTGGCAACAAGAATCTTGTTATTTCTTTTTTCTATTTCAATGTCCATAGTTGAGTTATATTCTGCTGCTTGGATACTATCTTTTCTGCTATTAAAGTCTGCATATTCTTTGTGCAATGATGACAAGATAATGCTATTAGCTATGTAGGTTGCTGTGTTATTGATATGCAGTGTTATTTTTGTACTAATATCGCCAATAGATGCTTTAATCCCATATACATTATCAGCAGTATATTTATATCGCTGGGTTTCAATCCATTTTTGTACTATTTGGACAGTTAGATCACTTATTTGCTTCTCTACTGGTTTGCCCATTTCTTTATAATTGAAAATGTTCCTAACATGTGTATCAATATCATTCCTGATAGTTCTTAAATCTTCTCTAAGCCTATCCATGTAGTCTTTGATGTCTTGTATTTCCTTTTCTTTTGCATTCTCAGTATCTAAATATTGTTGTTCTTTTTGTGGCAATAAGATGTTTGAAGTATTTGCATATGTGTCATTGATTGCTCTTACAAGCATCTCATTTGCAAGTGGTGTGTTTTGAATTATATTGATATTGTTGTCTTGTTCTTTTTGCAATGCTTGTAATTGTGATTGGAGGTCTCTGTAGGTTTTTTCCCTGATATCACGGATATCTTGACTTGCTTGTGCATTTGTCTTTGCAGTTTCTGTTAATAGAAGCTGTGTAGCTTTCTCTTCTTCAGCTTTGGCTCTTTTTATTTCTGCATCTGCTGCTTGAGCATCTATTATTTTAGATTCACTTGTATCACTTAGAATCTTTTGTTTTCGTGCTAATGCATCTTGTGTTTCCTTTTGTGCTTGTTGGACATTATCCATCAGTTTAGCCAAATAAGCTGCTGCACCTTGAGTAATATATTGTTCTCTGAGATTGATAAGAGCATTGGCGATATCCTTGGTTTTATCAGCATCAAGTTGTGATTGTATGACAATACCAGATTCTGTTAATGTACCCAGTTGTGAAGTAAAATCATTAAAATTAATGTTACCCAATTTTTGCAAGAATGCTTGCAGAAGAGCTTCTTGAAGCTTAATTTTTGCTGCAATGGTAGTAAGTCTAGCTTGTTCTGCATCATACTGTGCTTTCTTAGTATTAGCTGCAGCAGTAGCTGATTCTATATCGCTTATTTGTTTAATTTGTGCCTCTATTTGTACCCTTCTTTGTTCAATAGCTTGTTTTTGTGAAGAATTTGTACTTGGACTGTTTAGTTGAGCTTGAAGTGTATCTCTTGTTTCTATCAATGGTTGTAGCTGAGCTTTTAGATTATTTTCTACCTCCACACTTTCTTCAACTTTCTTATCAGCATCACTTTCATTTTGCAAGGCAGCTCGTACAGCCGCTTGTAAACCATCCAACTGTTCTTGATATGCAGGAGTAGTTGATGCAACACCTGGGAAAACTGGGGGTGCAGTAGTAGGCAGTCTCTGCAATACAGCTGGAGCAGGAGGTGGTGCAGGAGGTAGTGCAGGAGGTAGTGCAGGAGGTGGCGCTGGAGGTGGCGCTGGAGGTGGTGCTACATTAGTCTTGATGACACCATACAAATCCCAGTTAGTTATTTGCAGAGATGTTGTATCTATAAAATTAGAAGAATATGCACTAAGCTCATTCACTACAATAGAGTAGTATCTATAGCCTTCATTGTTGTTTGTTGTTATTACTTCACTTGCAATACCTGTTGTATTTTGAGATACTGCAAATTCTTTTTGGTAAACAGGTGCATCTATTTCATATGTTCTATCTGGATTAGATGTGATATTTTGTAAAGGTGCATTTGCTGCTGTTTTTACAGTGAGAGGAATGTCAGTTACGTTAGTGGTACCATTTGCTAATTTACCTGTTCCTAATGCCAAAACTGTTCCATCATTTTTAACAAAATAAGAAACATAATCTGATGCATATATTTCTGTTATACCTGACAAATCTTCAGTTTGTGATAATTTTATGAATGATGGATACTTCGCGTTAAAAGTCATTTTACCTTGTTGAGAATAAGAATTCATTCCATTTGCCAGAACTTTTCCATCATTTTGTAAATACAATGTATAATCATCACCTGTTGATACCTGTTTTATATTTGTTAACAATTCTCCAGATGCATTTTTCCTAACATATCTTGCATATATACTATAGTTACTAATATCTGCTACAAGTCCTGTATAAACAACTTGTCCACATCCAAAGACTTTTCCATCATTTTGTACAAACATAGATACTCTACCATATGTTGATATTTGTACAACATTTGCTAAATCTTCTGTGACTGATATCTTAACAAATGTTGCATATACAGTTTTTGTATCATTTCCATTACCAAGTTGGTAATAATCATTTTTTCCACAACCAAGAACTTTACCATTTTTTGTTAAAAACAAAGTGTTTCCTGAAGAAGACACTATCTGCACGATATTTGTAAGACTTGTATTTGCATCCATTAATACTGGTTGTGTAAATATATTATTTGTTCCATCAACTTTAACAACTGATGAACCCATTCCAAGATAAGCATAAGCATAACCATAAAGGTCATTGCATCCACATGCAATTACAGATAAATTCTTTTTAAGAAAAAATGAACTATACATGCCAGTACAAATATGTATTATATCCAAAAGTATGTTATTTCCAGTATTATCTAATACATACCCTGGAATAAAACTATTACTTGTTTTACGGCCTAAAACACCAAAACTACCCCAGTCAAGTCCAGATGATACAACATAACCATTTTTATGAAGAAATAACGAGTGCATATATCCTGCTGATACTTCTACAATATCTTTTAGTGGAATTGCTTCACCATCAAAATATGTGGCAAAACTATAACCAATAGACAATTTATCAGTATGACCAAATATACCATAATTGTTAGTTCCACATGCAAATACTTTTCCATCATTTTGCAAGAATAATGTTTGACTTGAATTAGTACTTAAAATGCTATTTCGTTGATATTTCTTTTTAGACCCCGTAGTAGTCTCATAAGTAGGATTAGGTACATAATTTAACAGCTTCCAATTAGTATCTTTCATATCAATTAAGGAATTAGCACTATTTGCAGCATAAATTTTGAAATTCTTAGGACTTCTGCGAGTGTCTAAATATTTTAGGGTATATGATGTAAGTGTAGCAGGGACACCTAAATCAACAATCATATATTCACCGTCTGATGCAGTATATAACCCTTTTATTTCATCATCCATTAATGTTTTATTATATATTCTCATATCTGCATATGAAACAGTTGTCTGCACAGCAGTTTGTTGATTAAATAAATTGAGCAGTTTCTGGTTTCCAGAAGCTGAAAATACAAAGTTTTTCTTTTCAAATTTGAATTGTCCATTCATATAAAACTTTAAACTTCTACCACTTCTAAAGTCATATGTAAATACATAATGATTTGGTTTATTTAGTTCATATTCAATAATATTGGTGTATTCATTATAATTGACATTCTCATAAACATCTGTGGATGTGCATGTTTTATCATTGTAACATTGTACACTTCTACTGTAATTTATTGATGGTCTTCCATCATAATAAATTGTATTACTTTCATATGTAGAACTTCCAACACCCCACACCACACAAGAACATGAATAAGTTCTTCCAACTACCATTGATGTACCTGGAGTGGTTTTTTTTGTGCTATAACCACTTACAAATAGAATGTTCTTGTTTTTGTTGTTATTACCAAGATTATTATAGAAACCTGTATTATCATACTTCAAGAATATATCATCATCTATACTGAATATTTTATTACAGCATGCAGAGGCTTTGCACCAAAAACTAATACTAAAATTGTTTGTATTTACTTCAATAACTGAACTTAGTTTATATGTAGTTTCATCTGTATATTTGTTTTGAGCTGTTACCTCCAGTGTATTACCTAATTTGTCATCATTTGCATATCTTATTGTTCCACTTACATTTGTTGTTATATCAAAGTCTGTATTTTGTATGGAATCTGACAAACTATTGTCAAATTTCCACCAGTATTTCAGATTTGCACCCTCATTTGGAAATGATGCAGACATTATTCTACGTGATGCAACACCTTGTGCAAAAGAATTTATTGGTGTTTCCCAAGATGTATCATGATTACCGTCAAATGCATACCAGTATTGTGAATCTGTTTTTTTAGAAGAACCAATAAATTTTATATTATTATTACCTATGCAACTTACATATGAGTCGCTTGTCGCAAGGGGGCAAATCAAAAGAGGATTACCTGCTTTATCTGTTGATGAAATAGGAGCAGTTGTAGGAGCAGTCGTAGGAGCAGTTGTAGCGGCAGTTGGAGTAGGTAAAGGTATAGTATATCTAATAATTATACAACCAGAAGTTCCTTTGTCTGCAGGTCTATTATCTGTATCTGTGTTTGCTCCAGTTGATGAATTATATTTTGTTCCTGTATTACCTCCATTACCTCCAGCACCTACTTCTCCTTTACCTCCTTTTCCTGCTGTTAACATATATACATAATGATTTATAGATATACCTCCTCCTCCTCCTCCTGAATATATTTCATCAATACCTTTTATAGTTGTTTTGAAACCATTTCCTCCATTTCCAGTAGTATCTGTACCTGTTCTACCTGAACCATTTGAGCTAGCTCCTGCGCCGCCTCCACTACCATATGTACAATAACTAGTGCCATATGATGTTGTACATGCGCTTCCAGTACCCCCAGATGTATATCTTGTTATATTGCCATTTACATTATTGTATGTTTCATTGCCTCCTCCATCAGCCTTGAATATTACAACAGCATCTGCTGGCAAAGTCTCTTTTTCAATATAGGAGCTACCTCCATTCTGATTTTGTTCTCCACCTTTCCCTACTGTTAAATAATATGTTGAATTAGACTCAAAAAGTTGATTGGTCATGTAGACTACAGCACCACCTGAACCACCTGCACCCATACCTGGACCTTTGCCACCTGCACCTCCTCCTACCAAAAATATATCACATCTGGTGTCTCTTGAAAATGTTAGAGCATAATTTATAGTAGTATTATTAAAAACTAAGTAATAATCAGTTTCTGATGCAATTACTTTTACAGGTCTGATAACAGGATTGGATGTTATGGGATGTGTCTGAGTATTGAACAATTCTTTAGTATTTAGTTGCAACAGGTAATATACCACAATGTATATGAAAGCAACTAATATGATAATACCAATACCAATTGGTGCATCTGGGTTTGCTCCTGAGCCATAGTATAATGCAAATACTCCTACCACAATAATGATAGCTATTATAACAGTTATCCAGAATATATATTGTATATAATTATCATTCAGTTCAGACTTGATTTTTTTATTTTTTCTAATTTTGGTGCCACTTTTGTGCATCTTGTCATTAATTTCTGCCAACTTGTTGGAAGTCAGAAGAATCTGATTTGACAATTCAATACTGTCTGTGCGAATATTTTTCACAACAACAGAACCTTTCAAATTGAAGAAACAGTATGCCAAATAACGAATGATGAAATCATCAACTGTCTTATTTACTTTGGCTGCACATGCTAAAGTGTAATAAACAAGCTTCAATCTACAGAATTTGTAAAATGCTTGGATATTATACAGGTACTCATAACTGCTCTTGAAAATATCAGTTTTGCCAATATAAACCAGATGCTTTTGGATATCATTTTTGAATGCATCACACATGTTGATAACCATGTCTGGTGTATCATGTTTTATGTTGACTATGGCATATTTCGGCATTCCAGTTATGTTGTCATGGTCATATTTGATGTCAAATGTATAATAGTCAGCCTTTCTGTATAGTTGCCATGTTTGCTCTTCAAATACATATCTGCATTTGATAGTTATTTGTTTGGTACCTTTCTTATTTGCAGATAAGAACCCATAGAATTCCGACAATATGTCAAGAAGACAGTAATATTTAATAACATCCTGATTATTGTAATAAGATACATCTAAGTCAAAAATGTTGTTTTTATTAGTATTTGGTGTTTGATGACTGAAATCATGACCAAAAAATTTAACCTTTTCCAGGATGTTTGCAAAGGCATTTGCTGTCTGATATTTCAAGAAATATGATATCATTCTGTCATCAATGATGAATGTATTTGAGAATAAAGATGACATGATATTTTCTTCATTTATTTTCTTGTCATAGAGGATTCTCACAGAATTGTTCTGGTATTTTGTCATGATGTTGACAATATTATTGAACTGTGTTTCACTCATGTGTATCTACAGAATATGAATATTTATTTTTTTATATTATTGACAGTTCAAAACTTCAAATTTGTGTAAATAAACACAGCCAATTTTTTGCAGAATGTGTAAGTATTGTGGAAAAAATAAAAAATGATTTGTCTTGTGAATTTTATACATATCCCTCAATTCGGAACAGTTGTGCAAAAGAAGTTATTTAAAACTTATTATAATATTAAGAGATATGTCTATATATCCAGAGCTGTCGTATACGGACCAAAAAGTAGATATTCAGGATGTAAAAGGAATCCAATTCAGTGTACTAGGACCTGATGAAATCATTGCCAGGTCAGCTGTTGAGGTTATAAGGACAGATACTTATGCAGGCAATGAGCCTGTAGTTGGAGGTCTCTTTGACTCTCGTATGGGCATCTTGGAACATAACAAGGTGTGTAGTACATGTGAACAGAAGAATATCTTCTGCCCTGGGCACTTTGGACACATTGTATTGGCAAAACCAGTGTTTCATGCAATGTTCTTTGATATAACCAGGAAGATTCTAAGGTGTGTGTGTCATAGATGTTCTAAGATATTGATATCACCCAATACTACCAATCCTGAGTTGAAGAATGATATACAAAAAATCATGTCTATCAAGGATAATCAGATGAGGTGGAATGCTTACTTTAAACTTTGTAGTACCAGCACAAAGATTAAACTATGTGGTGATGACGGTACAATTGGATGCAATGCAAAACAACCTTCCAAGTACAATAAGGATGGTCCTATGAAAATTCTCGCAGAATGGAAAGAAAAGAATGAAAAAGCCGAAGATGCAGCTCCCAAAACTACTCTGGAATTCACTGCTGAAGATGTCCTGCGTATTTTCAAGAGAATTTCAGAGGCAGATATGGAGCTTATGGGTTTTAATCCAATATGGAATCGCCCTGAGTGGATGATTTGCACTGTATTACCAGTTCCACCACCGGCTGTGCGACCAAGTATCATTGAAGAAAATGGTCAAAGGCGTGAAGATGACTTGACACATAAGCTTAGTGAAATTATCAAGACAAATAATAACATTCTTGACAGAATCAATAAGGGTGCATCTGAGGAGACTATTAAGCTTATTACGATGGTTTTACAGTATCATATATTCACGCTCATAGATAACCAGATTCCTGGACTGGCTCCTTCACAACAGAGGAATGGAAGAAAGCTAAAATCTGTGTCTGACCGCATGAAGAAGAAGGAGGGACGTATCAGAGGCAACTTGAATGGTAAGCGTGTTGACCAGTCTGCAAGAACTGTTATCACACCCGACCCTTATATCAGTATCGATGAACTTGGTGTTCCTGTGAAGATTGCAATCAACATAACATTCCCTGAGATTGTAAATGAGCATAATATTGACCATCTTAGAAAACTTATCAAGAATGGTCCTGATAACTGGCCCGGTGCTAAATATGTCAAGAAGCAGAATGATGCTATTACTATCAATCTGAAGTATGCTCAGAATGAGATTGAGAAAATTCTAAGGGAGCTAAAAGCTGGTGATGTTGTGCACAGACATTTGACTGACGGAGATTACATATTATTCAACCGTCAGCCATCTCTTCATAAAATGAGTATGATGTGTCATAAGGTGATTGTTATGCCTTATCAGACATTTAGGTTGAATGTATTGGATACACCTCCTTACAATGCTGACTTTGATGGTGATGAGATGAATTTGCATTGTCCACAGAATATCCAGACTATGAGTGAACTCATGGATATTGCAGCAGTCCCTTACATGATTATAGCACCAAGGGATGGTAAGCCTATTATTGAAGTTGTTCAGGACACTCTTCTTGGTTCTTTCAGATTGACAAAAGATTGGACAGAGATTAAGGACAAAAGCATGGCAAATCTGCAAATGGTCAACAGTTATTTCTCAGGAAAACTTGACAAACCTAATAAGAATTATGAATATACTGGAAAACAGGCTTATTCCCAGATTCTTCCACCTGGACTTAATATCAGTCGTAAGAACAAGGCTGAAGAAAAGTTTGTCATCAAAAACAGCATTGTAGAGAGTGGAACTCTTGATAAGACAGTATTTCATGGTATGACTTCAGGACTCATTCCTGTTATATATCATGACTATGGTCCTTTCGAAGTTCGCAAGTTCTTGGATAACACCCAGAGGCTCATTTGCAGATGGCTATTAACTGCTGGATTTAGTGTAGGCATCAGTGATCTTGTAACAGATGCTCAAACTGATGATAAGCTGAAAAACAAAATCAGAGAGATGAAAGCAAAGGCATATGAGCAGTTGGATGAAGTCAGGAGAGGTACCATTGAGAACAATAGTATATTCAGCAACGAGGACTATATGGAGCGTGAAATCATTGGTATTCTGAATGAGACTACTAATCAGGTTGGTAAGATAGGTCTCTCGCAAATTGATGAGAAGTCAAATAGAATGATTAACATGGTCAAATCAGGAAGCAAAGGTAAGGAGACGAATGTTGCACAGATTATTGCATGTGTTGGGCAACAGAATGTGGATGGTAAGCGTATTAGCTATGGATTTACTGATAGGACATTGCCTCATTTTACCAAGTATGATGATGGTCCTGATGCCCGTGGATTTGTGGAGAACAGCTTTATAACTGGGTTATCTCCACAAGAAGTGTTCTTTCATGCTATGGGAGGTCGCGAAGGTCTGATAGATACTGCAGTGAAATCAGTCACAGGAGATACTCCCATCATTGTCATTGAAGATGGAGAAGCCAAGTGTGTGCAGATTGGTGAATGGATTGATGCAAAGATTGATGACCCAAAAAATAAAGCATATGTAGAGCAGTTTGGACCAGAAGATGCCAATATGGAGATGTTGGGAGTACCAGATGGCATCTATATTCCATCATGTGATGATGTTGGTAATGTTATATGGGGCAAACTTACAAATGTCTCAAGACATGACCCTGGCGAGAACTTATTTGAGGTTAATACTCAGAGTGGAAGAAGTATCATAGTGACTGCTTCTAAATCCTTGATTATTTGGAAAAATGGCAAGTTTGAGAGTGTAGCAACTCCTATGGTAAATGAAGGAGATTGTTTGCCTTGTATTTTCCAGCTACCTGTACCACCTGTAGTCCATGAATATATTGATATGCAAAAATATTTTCCCAAAAATGAATATATTTATGGTTCTGAATTCCACAAAGCATCAAAATTAATGAAAGAAGCTCAAGGAGATAAATTCCATATTCCAAGAGGCTGGTGGGAGAAAAACAATGGTATTACATTTACTTTGCCATATGAAAAGAAGTCTAGTTTACAGAGAGCTACAAGTGGAAGATCAAATACAGAAAATATCAAAGAAGGCTATTTATATCCTTATTCAGCTACAAGATGCCATTCACATTTCCCAGATAAGTTTGAGCTCAATGAAGAAAATGGTAAGTTTATTGGGTTATTCTTAGCAGATGGCAATGCACGTGATTTCTCTGGAAGTGTGAGCATCACCAAAGAGGAGCCAAGTGTTAGAGAGTTTGCCAAAAAATGGTTTGATAAATATGGTATTACATACAGGGAAGTTGTAAAAGTGGTTGAAGAAAATGATAAAGGACTTATTGTTGGAAAGACAACGAGTCTTATAGGAAATTCTTCTCTGTTTGCAAGGTTCTTAGATGCATTTGTTGGAAGTGGAGCCAAATATAAGTATATTCCACATGAAGCGCACGCTGCACCAGATGAGTTTGTATTAGGATTACTGAATGGGTATTTCTCAGGTGACGGAACAGTAGATGTCAGAACTGGAACTATTTCAGTTACATCAGCATCTTACAAATTGATTGAAGGAATATCTCATTTGTGTGCAAGAATTGGCGTATTTGGAAGAATCACAAAGCATCAAGCTGCAACCACAAATATCAGAGGAAAATGTAATCCAGCTATTTCAAATAGGTTAACAATCAGATTGCATTTTGCAAGAACATTTGCATCTAAGATAAATCTTATTGAAGAAAATAAAGGTTTGAGGCTTAGAGAAATACTAACACTATCTCCCAAATCAAAATTCAATTTTGATGAGCAAAATGGAGTTATTCTTGACCCTATTACAGATATTAAGGTTATTCCAAAGCATAAATTCGAAGATAAATATAAAAAGGTTTATGATGTGTCTGTACCAGAAACTGGACACTTTTCTACAGCAAATTGCTTTGTAACTCAAAATACCAGCGAAACAGGCTATATTCAACGCAGATTGGTAAAGGCTATGGAGGATGTGAAGGTATATTATGATAACACAGTAAGGAATGCTGGAGGAACTATTATACAGTATATTTATGGTGAAGATGGTATGGACGGTAGCAAGATAGAGTCTCAATATATTCCAACGATTGAAATGAATACAATGGACATAGAAATGAATTACAATCTGCGAGAGAGTGATAGACCACAGCATCATATGATTGATAGTGCTTTCAAAGAAATCACGAAGGATACATATGAGCGCTGCAATCAGCATCACAAAGATATTGTTCAAGATAAGCTGTTCTTAATTCACGATGTGTTCAATGGAAGCAAGACATTGACTATCAAATATCCCATACCATTTGACAGAATAGTCAAGAATGCTTACAATAGATTGCAGAACATAGGCATCAAGTCTATGAAGACTGACCTGACACCTGATTACGTTCTTGATGCTATTGAGAAGCTTTCTAATGAATTGTACATAAAAGATACAGAACAAGGGACAAGATTCTTCCATATTCTACTCAGACTGTATCTCAATCCTAAGAAGATGATATTAGAGTATCATTTCTCTCGTGAAGTATTTGATAGTATTGTACTACAGGTCCAACAATACTACAAAGAAGCTATTTCACAACCAGGTGAGATGGTTGGTATAGTGGCTGCACAGACTATTGGTGAAATGGGTACACAGATGACACTTGATTCATTCCATGTGTCAGGTACAGAGGCTGCTGTAAAGGCAACTTCTGGTGTCCCTCGTCTGAAAGAGATTCTCAGTGCTACTAAGAAAACTAAGACACCTACGCTTATCATCTATATGAAACATGATATAGCATCTGTACTCAACCCTGAAATGGATGAAGATGGTATAGATACACATGACCCACGAGTAGAAAAAGCTAAGAGCATTGCTATAAATATCAAGAATTCCATAGAGATAACTAAATTGTCAGACATCTTGGAATATAGTGAAATATATTGGGATAATGGCAAATATGAAACATCTATAGATAAGGATCAAGGTATGATGGATATTTATAGAGAGCTGAGTGCACTTGACTCCTTCTCTGCCAAATGCAAGAGTGACTCACCATGGGTACTACGCATGAAATTTAACAAAGAAAAGATGAATTCATATGGATTGCGAATGATAGATATATACACCAAGCTAAATCTGGCATATGACAAATACATAGATTGTCTATATAGCGATGACAATGCAGAAGAATGTATCTTTAGAATCAAGTTGACCGATAGTGCATTAAAAGATATTGATGCTAAGGATGAACTGGCTGCAGTGAAGGCTATGGAACATAATATAGTATATCAAGTGCTATTGAAAGGATACAAAGGTATAAAGAAGGTATCTTTGAACAAAAAGAAGTATGATAAATATAGTAAAGATACTCAAAAGTTTGACAAGATTATTGAATGGGTTCTTGACACAGATGGAACAAATTTGACAGAAATCTTGGCAAATCCCAACGTTGATGCAACACGAACAATATCTAATGATATTCGTGAGATATACGAGACACTGGGTATTGAAGCTGCAAGGAATGCATTAAATCATGAACTTATCAATGTTACCAGCGAAGGGTCTATGAATTATAGACATCTCTCTCTCTTGATTGATACTATGACATACAAGGGTTATCTGATGTCTATTGACAGACATGGTATCAATCGCGGGGACATTGGACCACTTGCCAAATCATCATTTGAAGAAACTACAGACATGCTCATTAATGCAAGTATCTTCTCAGAATATGATCATGTGAATGGTGTATCTGCAAATGTTATGTTAGGACAACAGCCACCTTGTGGAACAGGTGACTGCAATATATTGCTTGACGAGGAGCATTTGATGGAACTCATTAAAGATATGAAGCCTATCAAATTGGATGATATTCAAGAACACAATGATGAGGATGAAGATTATGAGATATGTGCAGAGGATGATATAGGGTTCAACTTCAAACTAAATGAACCACATAAATGCTTTCAACTGGGAGAACAAAATGTAAAAATAATTTAGGATGACATACATACATTTTTAGAATAATTTTTTATATTCATTTTACAGATATGCTCTCAAACAAAAGCTTATATTATTTTACAATCATTCTATGTATAATAATAATTTGCATGTTAGGCATCTTGATATATGTTGTAATAAATAAACAGTACAATTCACCACCACTGTCAATGAACAAGACAATTCATGTATTACCTACATTCACAAATACCAATGATACCAATAAAACCAATGAAGATATTCCAGTATATCCTAAGAAAATGCCACAATATGAGAATAATGAATATCAACAGATTGGAATACTGACTGCAAATGAAATGGATAAAGAACCTATTATTCTGCCTCTATTTGCTAAGAAAGTCAGAAATAATAAAGAAAGATGGCAATATTATACAGCCACAGATAAAAACAATATGATGAGATTACCTATTGTTCATCAGAACATGAAGTGTGACGAAGATATTGGTTGCAAAGAAATATATGATGGTGATAAATTATATATACAAATTTATCAAGGCAGGGTTTTCAATGCAACAATATATAGACCAGATGCTCCCAAATATTTTGCAGAAGCGTATTGATACTTATTTTTCCATCACAACTTTTTTTGTAAATTTTTAAGTTTTGTTAATGTTGATTTGGCTTTGGATAATTCATTTCTAATACCCCTCACTTCTTCTTTGCTTTTGTTTATTTCATCACGTGAAAAATCTTGAAGACTTCTTTCTAACACATTTTGCACAGAATCTACACGCATACGCTGTGATGAATTTTCATTATACTCTTTCAATTGTAATTCTAGTGCGTTGACAATTGCAGATTGCAATTGTATAGAAGTATGTAAATCTATATTTTCTGATTGTTTTCGTGCAGCACGGTTAGAACTTCTTGCAGACCGTGAAGCTGCAGCTGGTACTACAGGCTTTGGCACACTTGCACGTCTACTTCTACTTTTAGCTTCAGGTACTTTAAATTCCTCAACAGCTGCAGAAGCAGACCGTTGTGCTGATGCAGACCGTTGTGCTGATGCAGACCGTTGTGCTGATGCAGATTTGATTGCTGACGCAGACCGTTGTGCTGATGCAGATTTGATTGGTGATGATTTTGGGGGGGATTTTGGTTTTTGAAGCTTACGCAATTTTCTTAACATATATTCACGGTCAGATCTTACTTTCAAATCTTTCAAATAACGACGCTTAGCACGTTTGATGTTTAAAAGAATCTGATTTGCTTCTTCAGTACGTCCCATATTGACATTGGACACATAACGACGACGTTCATTTACAGGAACATCATTCAAAACATATTCTCTGTAAAGTTTTCTTGGAGAACCACCCTTTAACAAACTTGAAAGTAATGATGATGTAGACATTTCACCCTAAATATATGAAACAAAAATAATATTTTAATTTAATAAGTTTAGACATACATGAATAAAGTTGAAATGCATAATTTTATGCAACCTAATAGACATATATTAGCATTAGCATGCGGTATCTTAGGTGGTGCATTTCCAAATACTATGAGTAATATACACCCTTATCTGACAGGTGCATTAGTAGCAGGTTTTACTGTCAAAATGATTTATGGTGATTATGACCAAGGTTATCAATGGGCATTATCTGACCTCATATTCTGGGTTATAACATTGTTTGAAGGTTTCTTAGGAGCATTGCTTATAACAAGCCTTTGATTTCTGAAGAAGTCAAGTATATACACAGGCATGTATTTTTTGAAAATTATCATATCATTATAATATTTTGGGTATAATAGCTGCAATCTCCGCATATCGTATACATGTGTAAATATTCTTATATATTACTTAAATCACAATAAATGAGCATCGGTAAGAACTTTGATGTTTGCAGGGACGTCAACATATTTCAAGTAAAGTGCTTCATGACGTGTCTCAATATTTTTGTCAACTATGATATTATATGTTATGTTATTTTTCTCATATGTCTTATGAAATATAAGCAATGGTCTTGCATGCATGTTTCGTTTTGCTGCAAATAAAGTAGATGACACCTTCAGGTCATCCAATTCCCCTCGAACATTTGAAGCATCAAATTTTCCATACTTTCCTCTATGAATTAATAATATAGAAACATTCAATAACTCTGATATAGTCATGATATCTAAATCATTGACAGGAGGAGCTATTTGCAATATGTTACTTGTCAAACTTTCTCTTTCTTGATGAGATAAATGCACATAGTAGTTTTCCCAAAACTGTTGCACTGAACCAAATTTCTTACCAGCCTTGGATATCCACTGATTGAAATACCAAGGGTCTTGCAATATGTCTAAAAATGCTTCCTTATTATCCATTATATCAATATATTTTTTCAGAGCTATTTTTTGAATATCATTATAGGTTATTCCAGATACTCCAATCTTGTTCATAAACCATCTCGTGAATTCAGGAATTGTATTGTTTGTGTATGTGCATTTAATATACACCATATTGTTCCATCTACTTTTCTTATGCATAACCCATTTGCTTTTGAGAACCACACCAGCACCCTGAAATATATCAGGAACTTGTTCAGTAGATTCTGGTTCCGACTTATCTTTGTCATCTTTCATGACTATGGCAATTTCTTCTTCTGATTTGGTGCGTATATTTGGCAAAGCATTGTGAGATATTAACAGATAATCAGGAATTGCTTTTGTTATTGCATTTTGGGAGAAAATGTATTCTTTGTCTTTTTCGATGGGCGTATGACTGAAATAGTCATATTTTGACATAATAATTATGTCTGATAGCCATTTCTTTATAGATTCAATAGAGTCTATTGGAATCTCTTCAAGAACAATTTTGACTTTATTCCAATCATTTGTTGGTAATGTTGCAAATAATGGCTGTAGCTTCTTTAATTTTTGATGTCTATCAGTTAGTTTATACCAGTCACTTGAAAATTTCTTGATTAATGTATTAGCCACCATTTTTTGTAATTCAAACCATTTTTTAGAATTCGTTTGAATATCAGCTAAATCTTTGTAATATTGGTTCTTGGTGTTTGTATGAATTATCATACTATCGTGAAGTGCGTGTTGTGGTATTAACAAATTAGTGTAAATCTCTCTTTCTCCTTCGTTTATTACATTTCCTGATTTGCAACTGACTTGTAATGAATTGCATTTTTCTATGAAAAGAAGAATGTCTTCTTTATTCAGTTGTATATCAAAATTCTTACCAACAATATCATCATAAAATACAATATTCTCTTTTGCAATTCCAAAGTCTTTTATCATATTTGGTAATAATGAAATATTGATTTTGGTACATTCAAGTAATAGGTTTCCTTCGGTTAAAAAACTGTTGATAGTCAGATCACTGTTAAGTAAAATATATTTAATATCAAATTGCTTCCATTTTTTTAGTAATTTTGTTTTGGTCCAGTTCTGTAATACATTCATATTTTTATAAGAATTAGTATCAGTTGCTTTATTACATTTGTTTACCAGTGCTTTGAGTTTAGGATAATCATTCAACTTCATGATTTTTGTCCCAGATGTTCCACGTTGTTTTAACTCAATTGGTTCATAATACATACCATCTCTTATTATCATTGCAACTGTTGGATTAAAGTCCATCATAGTATTGTAGCAGTTTAGATATATATCCTTAGTTTTATCAATTTTTTCCCATACAAGAATATATACATTATAAAGAGCACTGACAAGTGCATACAAGTAATATGGATTTTTGATTGCAGTAAAGTTATCACTTGATAAATATTCTATATATCGTTTGTATGCGTAATATATATTCAATGTTCTTGATAGATTACCGTCTTTGAATGCTTTCTTTTTAGAAGAATTATATTCTTGTAGTAGCTTTATATTATTTTCAGGTATGATTTCTCTCATACTCATGAATTGTTTACATATCATGCCATCTGCCAGTGAAATAAATGTAGTTAAATCCAGTTTTTTCTTGACATCTCTAATAAATTCTTGCTTTGTATTGAAATTTAACAGGTCCATGATACAATGTATGATACTATCAGATTTGTTAGGCTTGACACCTTTACGAACGAAACATGCTTGTGTTTTTGTAAGCATCTTGTTGCATGTATCTATCTTGATATCAAATAATTTCATCAAATATTCTGGTACATTTCCATACCTTCCAACTGGAATGGGAGCTACTTGATGCATAATATAATTCTCATCTGAATCTTGAATACTATCAAGTTTTGCACCTGGATCTACAGGACCTTGCACTGGCTCATTTTTATCTGCTGCGTGTATGTTATTTTTTTGTAAGTAAGCCATACATTTCCCCATGTCTTTGGGTTCTTTTTTCATACAACAAGGGACACACATACCCCTTTCATTTGGCTTGATAAGTTTGACGTATCGTTTTTTATTTTTGTCATTCTCCCAAAATAATTGCATAGGCTTTTCGTCATCTTTTGGACATTTAGCATTGGGATCATCAATTGACAAAGGTACTCTACTCTGAGGACACCATAATCTTGGACAGGTATAATAATTCATATTGTTAGCATGACTACCATATTCTATGATATTATCAAAATGCATTTGGTTGGTTCTCTCTAAATATTCTTTGTGTTCCTTGTTCATAACAACAGGTTGAGAATGATTTTGACATTTCTCTCTTGCATAATTTTCAGAGAATAGGTCCTTATCTGCTTGTTGTAATAAATTTATAAAATTATTATTTTTGGAAGGTGCTCCACCAAGACTGTCAAGATCATCAAAATCAACAGAATCATCATTGATAGATGCAGATGAAGGAGATGATGAAGGAGATGATGAAGGAGATGATGAAGGTATTCCAAATGGAGCAACAGCAACGTGTGCAGTAATAGGAGCTTTTCCAATAGAATTCGTAATAATTAATGAAAGCCAGTAAATTAAATATTGTAATTCAGTATTATTTGGACAATTTACAATAGACATATCATAACCATATTGATAAGGTCTAATCATGACTATGGTTCCGTTATCTTGTAATTTAATAGGTTCTTTTACTTGATTAATATCTTCTATCATATTAACTTCATTATCAATCATATCTTGCAAATTTCCTGATACACCCAAATTCACAAGTTCCTCCATGATTTCTTGTTTTGCTATACCAAGGTTCAAGCGTGCCTTAATATAGTCATAAATATCAGTGTTTTGACTATAATTTGAACTACGTTTGTATGTACATGTAAGCAAATTTCCTTTATTGCTAAGAATATGAAATATGTCAATAGCTTCACTTACTTTCTTGCTAAGTAATTTAAGATTTGAGTTTTGGACTTCAATTTTTATATTTGTATTCAATGAAATTTCTTGCAATCTGATTGGCATTTTCAAGACATTTTGTAATAGTGATATTATTTTCTTTTTATGAGTGTCAATATCGCCCCATTTGATATATTTTCTGTGGTCCAAGAAATAATTAAAAAGCACATTTCCATCATTGTCAATTGATATTTTACAATAACTTGCTTTATGTATAACTGAATACAAATTTATGACATTGATTTTTACAATTTTGTCAATATTTGTCCATATACCAAAATGTTCCTTGTTAATCTTATGTTTTTTATGAAGCTTATATAATACTTTTGAAGTATCATCAATCCATTGTATCATATCAATATAACGACATGTGTGAATATTATCAAAAATTGTAGGCAATGACACTATCTTCAATGACACATAGAAATTCGCTCTTGTATAATATTCTTGCAATACATTCACATTTTTTGTATCACTATTTCTGAGATTTGCCAGTTTATCATCACGTTTTTTGTATTGTTGATATGTTTGGACTTTGATGTTAGGGAAATAGTATTTATTCTTTTTCAACACTGCAGGTAAATCACTTTCAAATACAACATTTACTACCTTGTGCATAAATAAAGAATTCACATAATTATATGATATTGGTTCCAATAATTCTTTAGACTCATAATTATTTGCTTTAAAAGGATTTATATTATATCCTTTCCATTTTGAGTCTTTGATTGAAAAAAGCAATGGTTTATTATTTGACCATGCATAAAATGGAGTATTTTGTATATAACCTCCTAATTTCATAACAGCATCTTCCATTTTGTCATCTTGATATGCATTGATAGTAATAGATTCTTTTTCTGTTGCACTCTTCCAACGAATTACTTTAACTGGGACAAATGGTTTCATTCTATTATATACATATTTATTTTCAAATGATATAATAAAAGATATATACTAAATGAGTTCATCATTATATGCATTGTACTATTTTGCAAAATTGTATGAGAGTTTTGATAACATTAAAAATATTGAACATTTTGAATTTGATTACTATTTTGGTGATACAGAAAATATACCAGATGATTGGAAACATACTGATGATAGACAATATGATCCTAAGTACCTTTATAAACCTCCAAAGATAACATATGATGAAATTGGATATAATGACACAAATTATACTAGAGACCAATATGAAAAGGAAGACCAAAGCTTTAAAAAACCCTTAGTACCAGCAAAAGATAAAAATACATCACCTGAATCATCAGAAGAAGATGAAAAGGAAGACCAAAGCTTAAAAAAACCCTTAGTACCTGCAAAAGATGAAGATGATAAAGATATGTCTGCTTCTGAAACCAATGACGATAGTTCCATTTCTGCAACTACATGTACTGGAAATATTTTTGATTTGAATTGTTATGGAAAATTAAAAACTCTTATCTGGATTTTAATAATATCTTGTATATTCTTGTTTATAATGTTTGTTATATGGGTAATATATAAATCTTTGAGTAAATCACAATCATCATCGTGTGTGACAACAGTTCCTATAGCATCTCAAACTTCTATGCAAGAATTAGGTGTACCATCTGTACCATCTGTACCATCTGTACCATCTGTACCATCTGTACCATCTGTACCATCTGTACCATCTGTACCATCTGTACCATCTGTACCATCTGTACCCGAATCTAATAATGATGGATTTCTTTCAAGATTTTTCTCAACCAAGAAACCGAGCACTGTTGTTGCTCCTGTTGCTCTTGTTGCTCCTGTTGCTCCTGTTGTTGCTCCTGTTGTTGCTCCATCTGAATCTCAAAATGGATTCTTTACAAGTTTTTCATCCAAAAGCAAACCAAATATTGTAGAACCTGAAGTAGATGTTCCTATAGATGTTGATACAACATTACAATCAAAGAAAGATTTGGGTTTCATGAGGAGATTATTTGGATTTGAAGGTAATAAAATAACATCAGAACAACAAAACAACAATGTAGTTGCTACAAATGCATCGCAAATGCAACAGCAAGCAATATCTCCAGAAATGCCCACTCAAGTGTCTCAGCGTTCTTATAAGTCTAAGCAATCCATGTCAAAACTACCATCTGTATCTTCACCAGAATTACCCACTCAAGTATCACAGCGTTCTTATAAGTCTAAGCAATCCATGTCAAAACTACCATCTGTATCTTCACCAGAAGTGCCCTCTCAAGTATCTCAGCGTTCTTATAAGTCTAAGCAATCCATGTCAAAACTACCATCTGTATCTTCACCAGAAGTGCCCACTCAAGTATCACAGCGTTCTTACAAGTCTAAGCAATCCATGTCCGAACTACCATCCATGTCTTCACCAGAAATGCCTAGCAGAGTATCTCAGCGTTCTTACAAGTCTAAGCAATCCATGTCAAAACTACCATCTGTATCTTCACCAGAAATATCATCTTTGCAACAAACAAAAGTAGATGAAAATCAACCTAGTTTCATGTCCAAAATATTCGGATTTGATACAACAACAAATAAACAAGTCATTGCTCCAAATATAGAGAAAGAAGAGCCAAGAGATGCATATAAATCATTTTTCAAATAAGATATTCAATGTGTGTCTTCAAAAAATTGATGAGAAGAAAACCTTTCATGTAATCATTTGTTTGTATTTGCATGTTGAACCTTTTATATATGCACATGATAATAAATATAATACGCTTTTCTATGATATTTTTATAGAAGCAATAAAAACTGTCATTGATATTTTCTTCATTATACCGATTATATATTATTGAATTTAAACTAGTACATTTATAAATATTCTTGTATAATATATTTTGTTTTTGTCCCCAATTAATATCAAATTGAGTATGAATGTCCAATAAAAACACATAAGGTATTCTCAAATTCAAAGAAATTGCATTTTGCAAAAATTTGTGTAAATCACTTTGAGATTTTATACAGGATAGAACATCATACCATATCATATGCACTCGCCATTTTTTTATCTTCATATCTTCATATCCATTTTCATACAACATAAATAATGGCGTCAACACATCTGATAAAAAATATAAAATATTATGATTATAACATAGTAATAATCTGTTAAGTAAATCCTGTTTAGATTTGCACCATAAATTCCACATACTTTTATTACACACAAATGATGCAAATAATCCATAGTAGTCATTCACCATTGTATCATTACTTTCATAAATAAAATCAGGTACATTCTGGTACGTGAGCCATAATTTGCTTGTCATATTTTCTCCTATAAATAGTTTCAATGTTTCTACAGTTAGACAAGGATATGTAGATGATAAAAACCTTGTAATTAAAACATCTTTTTGGTAATGGGTCTGAAGATATACATTATTGTTGCATATACTACAATCATATAATTGAATTATACTATTATCAAGCATCAGAGGTTTTCTGAGTAAATAGAATATAGGAAAATCACATGCATTCAACAACCTATGGTGATTCATTATTTGCATCCATATTGCTGATGTGTAATAAAAATTCTTCAGTGTATTAAGAAGTGTAGTAAGTTCAAGGAACTCAACCTTGTTAATAAATGATTTTTGATATAATGAAATAATGATATTATAGTTATCGCATATAGTAAACCCATTTTTCTGAATCAATTTATTGATAATAATTTTATCACAACGCATTTCCCATGGCTCAAAATGAATAATTTGCAGCTTGTTATCATTCGCAATACTATAAAATTGATTGCCGTGTTTTAAAATAGGTGTTGTTATCAATATATAATGGTTGTTCACATCATTTTTCAACCACATAAGCAGATTATCAAAATTCTTGAAATCTACATCATAGTTTGATACACAGTCTGTGACCAAATAACAATATAATGCAATGACATCGTTGTTTAAAGTTTTGAAGTTTTTATTGATTTCTATCTTGATATATTTCAAGTCTGTACCAAAATGACTTACTCTTTGTTTATTGCTTTCAAAACATTGCAATACATAATCTTCGGTTGCTATTGTATACCTCGGACAAAAAATGTATTTCATATCATTATTTTTAGCATAAACAATAGGTATATTGTTTATGAGATTGTACTCTACATATTTATTCATTTACTTACAAGAAGTACATTTTGCTTATATTGTGGATCGAAAATCTTTATATCTTGTATATATAGAATGAATATTAGAGGAAAAGCTTTATTATTTGGTCTCAATTATGCACATTGCAAATCAGGAAAACTTAATGGTTGCATTAATGATGTTAATATGATGTCAAAATATATACAGTCATTTATAAAGATTCCTATAGAAATCTACACAGATGACACAGATTTGAAGAACACATCATATGATGGTATCATTAACAAGCTGTATGATTTGGCTATAGAATCTTATAAAGAAAATCTTGAATTTGTATGGATACACTACAGTGGACATGGCAGTAATCAAAAAGACACATCAGGTGATGAAACAGATGGATACGATGAAGGTCTTGTTCCATCTGATTATGAAAAAAAAGGGATTTTAATAGATGATTTGATTAACAAAATCTTCAATTCATTTAATCCTAAGACCAAGGTATTATTTATATGTGATTCATGTCACAGTGGTTCTATGCTTGATTTAACATACACATGGGATGCAAAAAAACAATCATCTGTGGATAATCCCAAATGTGCTGCAAAAGCTTCTACAATGCTTATATCTGGATGTATGGATAATCAGACATCTGCAGATGCATACAATCTTTTAAATGATAATAAGTATGTGGGTGCATTGACAGCATCTATGTTGAAGGTTCTGAAGGCTAAACCACAACATATATATGATGTGTTTGTATTTGTTGAAGCTGTTAGACAAGAACTACAAAGAGGAGGATTCAGTCAATACCCTTGTCTCAGTAGTAACTATGATGTTACACAAGCTCCTTCCATGATTCCTGTTATGAGACCTGTTGTACAACCTACATATAAACCACCACCAAAATTGATGAGACCTGCATATTATGAGTCAGGTAATACATATATGAGGAATATTGATACTCAACAACCTCAACAACCTTATCAGAACCAATATCCTCAACAGACTTATCAGAACCAATTGAACCAAACATTCCAACCTATAGTGATTACTTATGTTCCAATCCAGGTTGTATATGGTTATAGTCTTTCTGTGTAATTACAAGTTTTCAAGAAATTTTGTAAGAACCTTTGTTTTTTTGTTATATTTTGTTATAAATATGTTGTTTGTATTCTGGAATTTCTTAATGACTTCATTATGGTATCTCTCACATTTGCACGGAGGATATGAATAATACCAATTGAGTAAGACATGTTTATCAATAATCTTATTATGATTATAATCATATTCTTTGCACATGTATAATATGGCACGTGCAATAAATCCACGAGATACTATGTTAGGTATGAATAATTTCTGCTTATGGTTAACATAGTTATTATGTTTCAGTTCAAACCAGTCATTATCATTTGTCAGAGAATCTATGTATTTATAGTTGGACCTATTTACATTAAGGTCATTTATAGTTCTGATGATATTATGCATATCATTCCAGTCTTTTTTATCCAGGTGAGACCTTGGGAAAATATGTTCAGCTGAAAATACAACATCTTCAAGCTTATCCTCAATATTAAGTTGTTTGTGAACATAAACACTTGGCATGTTCTTGTCAAAAAGAATAGCATGTCTCATGATATTTGTACATCTTATAGTTCCTCCTGCAAATATTTTGGTAATCATCAACAAATATAGAGAGATTTTAATCATGGAAGATTGATGTATTATATATATCATATATATATCATTTTTTCTTATTATGTCTTGTATCATTCTTCTATTTTAGACATATGTACTAAACGTGCAGATTTTCTATCTACAGACATAGGTGAACTTTGTGATGCATGCATTTGATTAATATTCTCTTTGCGAGAGAGTAATTGCAATTTTTTGTCTTTAGACATAGACACAGAACGCATCTTTTTCTCCATAAGTGAACTTTGTGATGCATGCATTTGATTAATATTCTCTTTGCGAGAGGGTGATTGCAAATTTTTGTCTTTAGACATAGACACAGAACGCATCTTTTTCTCCATAGGTACTGAACGTTCTACAGACATAGACACAGAACGCGCAGATATATAAGAACTATCATTTGGTGATAGTTGGATGGATTGTACTGATTGTGACAACGAACGAATATAACCATGTTCATCAAATATATGCAATGTTTTTACTATGAATACAGCAAGAATTTCATACATGTCTTTGCAAAACTGTGTATAAGCTTGTTGCTTATCAACACCAGGATATATATTTTTAAGATCAACATCATCACCAATGGGTATTTCAGGAATATCTGTCTCTTGTTTCAATTCTTTTACAAATATGTCATATGGAGTTATACGTTTGCAGAAAAGGTCTTTTCTGATATTGTCAATAATAATGGATTTAGATTTAGATTTAGATTTAAACTTAGACTTAGACTTAGACTTGCTAACAGATGTAGTTGCTGGGCTTCCTCTGCCTGTTTGAAAATTATTCATAACAGATGGATTTTCCACTGTGTTCATAGATAATTTAGTAAGTAAAACATGATATTCATCAAAACTTTCCAGTAGATGGTTATGTATCTCATGCCAATCTTGTCTTGCATTGGATAAAAGTATACTTTTGCACACAATTCCATCTTGTGTATTTATAGTGCTTCTATCAGGTAAAGCTGCAAAAAATATCAAAGGGTATTTCTGCCACTTTTTTTGATATTTTAAGATTTTTATATAATCTGAGATAATTGGTATACCTATATCTATGTCATCATTTAATTGGCATGGAATTTTTTTGATAGCTGCAACATAATCATTTAGATATTTTTCAGTAAACATATCTGCAGTAAAATTCTCATGTAAAATTTCAGCATTATTACTAAAATAGTATTGAAATACATTCAATATAAAATTTTGATTATAATCATTAAATTCAAAGAAATGTGCCATTTTCACCAAAAATTCATTATCATATATTTGTAGCTGTTGTTTCAAATGTTCCAGAGTCTGTTCGTCAATATCTTCTACACGAAGGTTTTGAAAAAAATTTTGACTAAACAAAATACCATCTTCGCTGTATTCGCCTGCAAATGACATCGTCAATAAGCACTTCATAATCATACATATTAAAATATTGTATTGCAAAATAAAATTGTGTTGATATACCCTACTATTTTGAGATTCCATTTCTGAAACGATATCTATGTCATTTGTTCTTCTTGTTTTTGGCATTGTTTGCATATTGAATATAAAATTTGATTTATCAATGATATTTTGCAGTTTTGCATATATATAAGGGTATCTGAATCTTCTCATCAAAAATGATAAATATCCTTGTTGTCTATCTTGTTGAATAATCCAGGTATTACACTGCAATTGTAGCGATTGACAATGCTTCACAAATTTCCCTAATTTTCCCAAATGATACAACATAGAATCCTTGTAATATTTTCTATTATCCAAAACAGATTCTTTTATAACACTTGTCTTGAAATTATAAAAAACCAATCGTCTGGTTCTGTGTTCCCTAACATCATTAGTTGTTCCAATAGGAGATGTTTTGATACATGGTACACCGCAATAATATGCATAAGCACTTGAGATAATGTCATTGGACACAAAAACATTATGATTATGTAAAGCTGATTTTATTTGAAGCTGATCACCAGCACGTTTAAAGTCTAAGAGTATGCCCACGAATTGGAGTATCTTTTCTGTACTTTCTTTAAAATTGTTATAATCCAACTTGTATATGTTATTGAGTATATTCATTATACCAGGCAATTCTTCATATACTCTGCTGCGTTTACCACCACCAGTTCTCTGTTTTTTTGATACATGTTTATCAAATTCATTAATAACACTTTTAAAAAAATTTTTGTTTCTATATCCTGTCTCGCGTTGTCCTATCAACTGTTGTTTTCTAAAATCATCTATTTTTATTTTTGTAGCAGGTATATTTTCATTATGTGTATACATAAAATACATATCATTTGGATTATTACCAAGGGTTATATCAGAACCCACAGCAATTTCATGAAGACCAAATAGATTTCCTTGGTCTTTTCTCAATTTCATAGGTACACTTTTGAAAATAGTGCAGGTATCATCTACTTTTGTCAATATGTCATCATAATATGATGCTTCTGACGCAATCAACTTACCTCTTATAGGATTGATAGGATTTATACTGATGCTACAGATTGTATCTGCTTTTAACAAAGAGGTATCTGTCATAAATTCAATTTTAGGACTACCTTGATATACTGTAGAACACATGCTCCCTAATAGTTGCTTGAATTTGACATCAGTCATGTCATCTACCTCAATAGCAAATGGAAAATCTCTGTGATTAGGGTCAAGTATTTGTTGTGCATATTCTTCTTCAAAATTGTGATAATTCAATGTAGGAATGTTGTGCACATTATCATGTATATTTAATTCTTCTAATACTTTATTTTCAATTGTGTTCACATTGTTTATTTGATTATTATTAACTTGAACATTAAATTTTCCTAAATGTTGCAACAGTTCTTGTGATATGTATTTTGCAAATAGTGCATTTCCTTGCAAATTCAGACTTGCATTTGGAGTGGATTTGCAAAAATCATGAACTGTATCTGCTGCACATATTTCTTTTACTGATAATCGTGACATTATAAAATGTAGGAGGTACTCTAATAGTACATATCAAAATAATTCACGGATGCGATAGATTTTTTGCATTATACCATAGCTACAACACATCTAAATGTTACATACAGATGCGCCCTTCAATCCCATTGTAGAATTTCTTGACAGATGCGTGACACATGAAAGAATCTTTATCAAGGTTTAAGATACGGATACAATGCAGGCTTTTTGCTCGTGATAGAGCAGTGTACAGTTGTCCAGGAGCAAAGATATACGTACTTCCGTCCACTTCAATAGCTTCTAATGTAGCACCTTGAGACTTGTGGATAGACATTGCATATGCTAATTTGATAGGCATAAATTTTATGTGTGTCTTGTTGTTTTCATTTGTATCAGTATGATAGTAGATAACATGTCTCTTCTTTTGGGCATCCTGTATGCATACTGATGCAGTTGTAAGACTGATAATTTTACCAATTGTTCCATTGATGAGACCAGAGTCAAAGTTGATATTTCTGGTTATCATGACTTGCAGACCTTTCATAAGGTCTATACGATAATCATCCAAATTAGCTTGTTTATCATTTGAAGTAGGATTATACCTAAATATATGGGAATCTATATCATATGTGCGAGACATGTTAAAGTCTATTAAATCTTCTATAACAGGGAAACATTGCACAATAGTAGCATCTTGTAAATTATTCTTGATAGCAACTCTTTTGAACATATGATTGTTAATAGCTTGAACATCACTATTGAGTGCATACAGTTTAGTAGGAAGGACGCCAGTAAAGTTTGTATTCTTCAGTTCCAGGAGGCGTTGAAATGTATCTTTTGAACAACCTCCAAATCTAACTTCTTGCAATATTTTTTGGAAATCATGGTCATCTTTTTGACGCATACTTTGTGTAAGCTGAATGTATTCTAGGTGCAACTCTTGCCATATATGTGATGTAAAACAATAATTTCCCTTGACAGGAGAAAGCTGGCAGAAATCACCCACCAATATCATTTGAACTCCTCCAAAAGGCTCATCACTTATTCTGATATCTTTGAGAATAAAAGATATTAATTCCAATGTAGTATCATCTATCATACTTATCTCATCAATTATAAGCAGTTGTAATTCTTGAATGTCTTTACATTTTGCTTTTTTGCTCTTGAGAGTTTGAACAATCTTCTCAGGCTTGCTGATACAATTTCCTAAACCAAGATAAGAATGAATTGTTTGACCATTTATAAGAACTGCTGAACAACCTGTTGATGCAGTTATAGCAAATTTTTTTTGTGCGTCTTTCAGATGTCTGATAATACATTTTAAAGTATAGGATTTACCTGTTCCTGGTGGTCCAGTGAGAAATATATTCTTTCTTGACAAGACAGTCTCAAGTGCAAAAGTCTGTTCAGTATTCATATTGAATATATCAAATATCTTGTATCATAATCATTTTTTTTGTTTTTTACATTTACTGTGTTCATTTGACATAATAGTTATCATACTGACATAGATAATGATACCAGATGCTATAACAATGTACTCAGATATCATATACCTAATGAACAAAGATATAAGAATATTGTTCATATATTAGAAGAAATGTTGAAGTTTATTTTGTTGGCAAATATAGCATCATCAGTGATTGCTTATGCATCTCCATTTCATAATTGGCATTGTATTGACATTATGAAGAACATTGATTTGAGCAAACCATATGCATACAATGTTGCAGATTTGCCACTTGTAAGTTGGTTTGATAAAGAACCAAAGACTACATTGAATATCTGTAAACACATGGGTTCAAAACTTGACTATGGTAAAGTAGAGAATGGATGTTTGACCTGTCCATTTCATGGTATCAGGCATACGGATAAGGATGTTTTTGGACAGACTATTATACATGAAGACAAGTTATGGTGGAGCTATGAACCTAAACAAAAGCTTCCACCAAGCACACCTTTTTATCATAATGAGAACTATAGCACTATCATGTTTGACATGGTCATGGATGCTAACATAAAGGATTGTATATACAATGTATTTGATATCAACCACTTTGCATTTGTACATAATGATATTTTTGGCAATGATGAAGAACCAACAGATTACAAATATACACATAAAGATGATAAGTTGTGCATCAGTTATACATACAAACCAAATGAAAACATAGCTAAATTCAAAAAAGGTCTTGATAGATTTTACAATTATCAGGTATTAGACTATCCATATTCTTCATCATCTGTGTTTTCTTTGAGGAATAGTGAAAAAATAGTTATTAATGTCAATATGCTTCCTATTGCAGCTGATAAAACTAAATGGATTATTACAATAAAGCATAATTTTTGGAAATCATATATTGACCAAATGAAAGTAAAGATATTGATAAAGTATATTCTAATGCAAGACAAAGAGCAGATGGCTAAACAAGCAAGGGATTCTATGTTGAAACATTCATGTATACACAAGGTATCCTTGAAGAATGAAAATCATTTCAAGGAACTGAATAAAATGTTCAAATCATATAGATATCCAGATACCATAGAAGTTATGAAATTATATCAGAAACATACAAACTGTTCTTAGTACCATTTATGTTTCTTAGCATAACATTGTGATGCATAATGACCAATCCTATTACATCTATAGCATCTTATTATATGTGTGTCATCTTCTTCATCTTCTTCATCTTCTTCATCTTCTTCATCATCTTCTTCATCATCTTTATGTGCATGTTTTGAAACATATTCTTTGGTCTTAGCATAACATTGTGATGCATAATGACCAATCCTATTACATCTATAGCATCTGTTTTCAGATGTATTCAATTCATCTTGTAGTGATTTTATTTTGTATTCTGGTAAGGTTATGGATGTATAACTACCACCTCTTACATTATCTATGCCATATTTTTTCATATATATTTTTGTGTATTTATCTTCATCCATATCATCTGCTTTCGATATAATTTCAATTACACTGACAGGTTTGTGCAATTTTGTCCATTCACTTCCATCTTGTAAAACATGTTCTATTATTCTATGTATTATTTCGCGTTCTGTTTTACCTACATAATATTTATTATTAGCACATTTGAGAACATAAATAGTAGGCATATTGATTATAATATAATATTATAATGTATCATGTCATTTTTTATTTTTACATATACAAATTAAAGTACATTTCTGTACCATCTTTACACTAACATGTATTTTGGTTGTTGCACTCTTTTTGCATTTTCCTTGAATTGCTCAGTTTTCTATTAGATATTGTATGTAAGTATCATAGATATGATTTATGTTTCCTTATGTCCTTTTATACCAAACAATTCATAGCTCTCTTGAAATAATTTTTCTTCTTTTTCACGTGCTTCAGTGCGTTCTTTATCTCTCTTTTCTTGCGTTTTTTTAATATTATCTAATTCATTTTCAAGTTGTTGTTGACTTAAATTGTAAATCTTATTAATCTTCTGTAAATGCTCTGGATAATGAGTTAAATATTTATTATGTAATACCTTTAAAATATTACTATCTCGTTTATACGATATATATTGAAAATAAAATTTATCCATTTCATGTATTGTATTTTGTACAATTTTATTATTAATATCATTCAACAAATTTTTGTATTCTTGTATATAATTCTCACTTGATGACTTATTCAAATTAGTGATATAATCTTGTAGTGAATCTCTTATAATTTTTATATACTTGCGTTTGACTATATGATTATTAATGTATGTAATGATGCTATTAGAAATACTTATTAACTGAGTTTTGATATCATGCTTGGTATTTATATGTAAAGGCTTCTTTAGAAATTTTTCGCTAAAATTTTCATTGTTATACATTCTTCTGAATCCGTATATTCCACCATTTTGATTCTTATTGGTAATATTTTTGTTCTCATATCTCTCTACATTCATCATACGACCCTTATTTTTCACATACTGTTTTGAATCTCCTTTCGAATATATAACTCTATTTCTTCCTTTTATTACCTTGTAACCAATCTTCTTATAATCTTGTGACATGTATTTCTAATAAATGCTTTATAAAAAAATTTACATATCTACTTTTTTATTATGTAATACACCAACATCTTATTATAATTTTGAAATAACATGTCAATGCTAACTGAATTGGTGTTCAGAGACTCTTTTTTGAATATACATATATCCAAGAATGTACTATATCTTTATGTTCAGATGTCCATTTACCATCCATGGGTTGTTATATTGAATAATTGTTTACAGGGAAAGTACATATACAGACTTTTTAGAGCAACATATTTTTGTTTGTATATACAGTATCATGAATGTGTGATATGTACTTTTCTATGCAACAATAATGAAAAAATGATGGTTATATTTTGAGTGAATAATGTACTGTTATCATGACAAAATGAACTTCATTGATTGCATTCAAATTTAAGTAGGGTATTATAGTAGAATGTATCATATTGTTGCAGTCATTGTTTTGATAATTTTTGTAACGATATTGGGCAGTCTGAAACTTCCTGTAAGAGAGCACTTTATACAACAGGAGAATATGGTCCTTCCAAAATCTAAAATTGCTATAGCATGTTTAATGAGGAAACCTATAGACCTTCCAGAATGGTTGAAGCATCATCGTGATATGGGAATTACAAAATTTTATATTCGGTTGGAGGATAGTCCGACATTTGCAGATTATTTAGACACACAACCGGATGTTTCGTATATATCATCTGAAAGTGATAAAGATGGTAATAATTATGAAACATTACAGACAAGACAAGGTGAATATGTAAATAAATGTCTTCAAGATGCTTCTAATGAAGGTGTTGAATGGATATTTCATATAGATGCTGACGAGCTTCTACATGGCGATTTGTCATTTTTAGATGAACTAGATACAAAGTATAAATGCATTAAAATCCAGAACGCAGAGGCAATATTTGAAGAAGGTCAAGCCTCATGTTTTGCTGCAAAGAAGTTTTTGAAATGTCATGCAGGCGCACCTTGTAAATCATATGTAAATGGTAAGGCATCAGGTAGGTGTATACAAGGGGTCTATTTGAATGGTCCTCATGCATTTGCGTATGATAAAGGAGGTGATTATACATACAATGTTCCTTTTGAGAAATTGCATCTATTGCATTATGATGCATGTACATTTGGTTCTTGGGCTGAAAAATATATTCATTTAGCAAAGACTGATAAAAAAAATGACATACCCTTTGCGTATTATAAGGATAGTATAAATGCCGTAGAAAAAGCTTATGAAGTCTATAAAGATTACAAGATGACCACACCAGATTCCATTGACCAAAGTTTGTTATATTCTTTAGATTAATAATGATATAAGGATAGCCAAAGATTATATATTATAGCTGCTGTGGCGCAATTGGTAGCGCACCCCACTTGTAATGGGGCGGTCGTGTGTTCGATCCACACCAGCAGCAGTCTATTAATTTTTTTGCAATGTTTTATGAACATTATATAATTAAGACTTCCACTTATGACCACATGTTATACAACTAAAGAATTGCGTCATACTCTCATCTCCAGAACGGATTTGTACTTCATAATATGAAATCTTGTTATTTTTACATTTACCACATTTGATTGCATCTGTCATGGCTGTTTGTTTGATTTCATAAGCAGCCTTAAGCTTCAATTTTTGTTTATCAATGATTTCTTTCCAACAGTCTGGAAATAATTCTTCTTTTGACATATATGCAAGTTCATGAGGTGTAAATTCCTTGTCTTTAAGGCGTGTCATAAGTGTCTCATTATGTATATAGCTATTACTCTTCAAATTAGAATATATAGACCTGGCATTATTTATGTATGTTTCTATGAATAATGGCGAAGTCCATGATAATGGGATGCGAAGAGAATTGGCGTAATCCAGTGTACTATTGAAAATCCCTATTTCAAGGTCAGTGGTTTCAAGTTCAGACAGTTCTAAGTTTTGCATCAAAAGTTCTTTAAACTTGTCTCTGACATTATGCCTATTATTTGTCTTGGAAGCCATGATTCCTGTTTATCATACACATATAATCATTTTTTTATATCATGTCATTATGGTTATAGACATGTATTGCAAATCCCACAAGGATAAGTAAAATAGACATTAGAGATAAAACATGTTTAATAGATTCAAGTTGTTTTGTATGCTCATTATTTTTATCCTTTTTTTTTATGAACACGCTAAATACATATATTAGAAACAAGAATAATACAATTATACAAATGATAACAGGATGTAACATGAAGGTTATTATAATTAATATGTAAATCACTAAGGTATATATGATAATATTTAACATGTCTTCTTCAATAGTATCTTCATTTGCTAAAATTACAAAAAAGAGCAATGTCATTATAGCTATAAAATGTTTAATGATAATGTGTTCGTTGATGAATATAAACATTTTTCTACCTATCAAAGAGTCTGTTAAATTGCCAAAAATCATCATATAAAATGCAAAAAGAGGCATTGCTATTTTGGAATAGTATTCAAGATTTAGTGCATTCATCTGTTCTATAATGAGATAATGATAAAAAATGATTAAGGATATCTTGTGTTGTTTATACATCATGATACATTTGTATAATCTGTTGACAGACCCTTCTGACCCTTCAGACCCTTCTGACCCTTCAGACCCTTCTGACCCATCTAACCCATCTAACCCATCTAACCCATCTAACCCATCTAACCCATCAGACCCTTCAGACCCATCAGACCCTTCTGTTCACGTTACTTCAGTTCCAGAATCAACTGAATGTGCAAATTTAGTTGAAATCTATATAAAGCAAACTAAATCAAACTCTCTGAATGTAATTGATATATGTATTGATGATAAAATGATTAACCTCATATATTCCAAGTATAAAAACTTCAAGACAACTAAATACATATGTTATTATAGAAATGAACTTTGTTATGTATATGACTTAACAGATGATAATCAGTATGTGTATTCTAAGCTCAAAAAGAAAGATAATACAATGGAAACAAAGCAACGTGAATATGAACTATATATGATTTCATACAAATTATCAAAACTTCCCACACATTTATTCCCGTGTTTGAATGACATTGATTATGTAGTTGAATATACATTATCAGAGTATAAATTGACAAACAGATTATCTCTCATCATTAGAAAAGACAAAGATGGGCAATATCTGTTTATTGAATACAGACATTCCACACAAATGGATATTGAAAAAATTGATTCAAATATAAACCAAATAATAAACAATATATTTGCATAAAAAACATATAAAGAAGATATGTATATATATATGAGATGAAAAACCATGTGCGGAGATATGCAACAGTTTGATTATTTTGTAAATAATATCATGCAAAACACGAAGGACCCAATGGCTGTTATGTTAAATGGTCATACAACATTTCTAATGAGAGATACTGAACAAAGAAAAGCTATTCATGAACACAGGATGAAGTGGTTCATAGACAATTATCTAAACTATGAGAATATAGATAAACGCCCTTATTATGCATATTACCAAAATCATATTAAGGATGAATATATGGGTGTATATAATCCACCACCATGTTTTTATAATGAGATGATACGTGAAGAGAGACGTCAAAAAGAGTTGGATCAAAAAGAATATGATGAATATCATAATGATGATATTGCTATTCATTATCGTACATTAGCATTGAGACATTTAACAAGGCAGGATATGATGCGCGAAGACAGCGAATGCATAAGTATTAGGGACGATGATGAATTTACTGTAGATGATGAGTATGATGATACAAGTTATATGTCATATGATGAATACTATGACATTGATGATTATGAAGAATATCAATCTGAATACGAAGAAGATGATTATGATTACTGAAAAAACATAAGAATTGAAAAAAATGATAACAAATTTTATTTTTATATGGGTCTTTAATAAAAAAATGATTATGATAATATAAGTATATATTACCAACAATTGGTATAGTTCGCCCAGGTTTATCACCAACAAGCATATAAGACTTTCGCTCTATATACAATCAAATCAAAGACAAACAATGGCACAGCTTCCTAAGAACATCGATGTAAACAAGCTCCGTTATTCGGAATTGCGTTCCCTCTCTTCTGGTGCAAAGACAGTTTATGTTAATTATGGTGCTGAAAAGCTCACTATGCAGACACCAGTACTGTCAATCCCTTATGGTATCGGTGTCCCATTCGTTGCTAAAGATGAAGCAAAGAATGGCGTAAGTTCTGCTGCAGAAAACAAGTATGACTTGACTCTTTCATTCAGAGGAATGGATGACAATCCCAAAATCAAGCTCTTTCATGATAAGTTGAAGGAGATTGAGAACAAGATTGTAGACGATGCTTTCACAAATCGTATTGCCTGGTTCAAAGATGACTTTGATGGAAATAAGGCATTTGTTTCCAAGCTGTTCTCGCCTATCATCAAGGTAGACAAAGACAAAGAAACTGGAAAAGCGGTTGGCAAATATCCTCCTACATTCAAGGCGAAGCTTCCTTATGATAACAAGACAAGTTCTTTCACATTTGATTCATATGATATGGATAATAATGAGATTGACTTTACCGAAATCATGAATAAACTGAAAGGTGCAAAAACTCAACTCATTGTACAACTGACAGGTATCTGGTTTGCTGGTGGTAAGTATGGATGTAGTTGGAAGATTATTTCTGCCAAGATGCAATTGCATCAGAATAGTAAGATTACTTGGATTGAAGATTCTGATACAGAAAATGTAGTAGCAGACGATGAAGATGATGACGATGACGTAGTAGATTCAGATGTTCTTCGCAGTTTGCAACCATCTCAAACTAAAACTATTAACACAGTCGTAGTTGAAGATGATGAGGAAGAAGACGACGACGAAGAAGAAGAGCAGGAAGAAGATGATGAGGAATCACCTGAACACGTTCCTGAACCACCGCCTACAAAACCTGCCAAGAAGGCAGTAGTGGTTGAAGAAGAACAACCTAAGCCAGTAGCTGCTTCAGCTCCTAAGAAGCCTCTTAAGAAGGCTGTGAAGTAAGTGTGTATGTGAATGAATTGAAACATAAAAAAAACAAAAAAAATTATTTTTTATACTTATAATATGAATATGACAAATCCTATTACAAGTGCCATTATGATTGTTCCAAGAATTTGAGGATTTTCATTTTCATCTATGACGTCAATAGAGCTGATAAATACTTTGATAATAAGATCCAATACTTTGTAAGCAACCTTGTGAGACAAGAGTATGAATAATATAGAAGCATATAAAGCTGATTTGAATTTATTAACATATTGAAAACTGGCTTCAGCTTGTACTGGGTGTTGAAGATATCGAGGTTGTGTGTTCTGCATAGTGTGCGAAGGTATTATTTTTACATCTGCTGCAGTATACTCCATTTTTATATTTATAAAATATTATTAATTATGCTAAATAAACTGATAACAATAAATGGAATATATGATATATTATGTGCAATAAGCATATTGTTTTTCCCAGATTGCATACTGGCTAATCTGCATTCTGATATCTTTGTGTCTGAAGAAGTTGAAAAAATAAACAAGAGATTGCTTGCATATTGGATAATGACATATGGTATAGTGAGATATTTGTCCACTGATAAGATGGTGTTATGCTTTACATATGTCATAGAAGGGCTTGTGTTTTTACATGAATATTATACTTATCATTCATGCAAACAACATAATGCTATTTTTGTGAGTGTTTTCTCTCTTACCATAGCATATGCTATCTATATAGATGATAGCGAAAATTGAAAGCATATGGTTCGTTTTCGTCATCATAATCATGTTGGACAGTCCTGAATTCAGTCTCTAATGTAGATATGCCATCAAGTAGGTTTCTAACATACATGTAGAATAATGCATTGTCATCATTCAAAAATGTGATAGGTGATTCTATGTTTAACAACCAACTTGGTAGATTGTTATAGAATTCTTCTATATTCAATGCAAGCGCCTTCACAAAATTGCAACATAACAAGTAATGTTCATCTGCTTCTTTAAATAGTCTTATAACCTCTTTGCAAAAAACAAAGACATAATTGATTTCTGAAATTTCAAATCCAAATGGAAAATATATATGTCCTTCTGTTATATTAGTACACATGTCCCTATATATTTTAATGACCTTGTTGCATACACTCAATGTAAGTTTATCAAACCATACTACATCATTGTAAAATCCCTTCTCTTCCATTAATTGCGATACTTCTGTAAATGCATGTGTTGACGTTTGCCATACAACATCTTCTTCTGTTTTGGGTTTCAGACCATTGTACTGCATAAGTAAATATAGTCTGTTTACAGTTGATGATGAAAGACTTTCTTTTGTATAAGGGTTCCAAGCTCCTTGATGGCGAATAAAATACTCTAATTCAATTGCATTGAAAATATATACATGTCCATTTGTATCTTTATAACTGAATTTGCATTTTTCTGGAATTTCTTGGATACTGTCATATGTAAAAGGGTCTTCATTATTTTCAGGCGTTTCTGTATTATATTGTTTTATGTGCTTGTGTAAAATCTTGCGAAACCATGTTTGTATCTTACTTACCTTTTGGCATATACTTTCATCGTGTGATAATTTATATGTATTATACAATATATCATGAAATCTATTTAACATGGTTTTTTTCGTTGTTATAGGAATCAATGTGTTATGAAGGATATTTAGCAATTTATTATGAGGCAATAAATATTTCAGTATTATTAGGAAAAGCTCTTTTTTACTGTCTGAGTCATTTGATAATTCAGTTCCGTTGCTATCATATGTATCATTGTCATATATGTGTTTCAAAATTTCATAGATATCTTCTTCAGATTTTATATGTTGCTTTATTGACATGATTTCAAATATATATTGATGTTTTTGCTTATGTCTTTTACAATATTTAGTATTTTGAGTCATTTTATTTTTGCATCTTGAACCATGGTATGACCAATGTATACATGTATCTTGTTGCATCTCTATTCTGCATATACAATATATTCATATATCATTGAATATAGTAATACTGTGCAATAGAAACAAAACAATGCCATATAACATGACTATTCCAGATTTTTCCGTCAGCTGAACCAAGCCTCATGAGACGTTCTGGCAATCTTGTAGAATATAATAGAAACCCTGCTGTTAAAAATGACACAGATATATAATAATTACATGCATGCATATTGATGCCAGCAAACATCATAGGAGTACACGTAAATATTGTCATAAATACTAATAGTGCTTGACAATACACTATTGATTTATCTATGGCTACATTATACATCATATTGTATATAAAAACACTCAAAGAAAACAGATACATACTTGCTATGGATGTTATGTAGATATGGTAATATTCATTGTAACCTATTGTATTTAGATAAAAGACAGGTGTGGTAATCGCCATATTACTTATTCCAATCAAATCCAAATATATCAGTCTATTATGCATTTTCGTTGATACGCAATTGAATATATGATACGTTGCGCTGCAAACACGTGATGTTATTAAACCAAAATAAAGTGCATGCATTGTCCACTCACAGCAAGAATCTGTTGTGAGATGCTTTGCATAACCCATGCAAAAATACATGCATGGAAATATTTCGGACCATATCATCCAGAATTCATTGTGCCTTGTATCAAATAGACTTAATAAAGCTTTAGTTGGCGAATAATGCACCCTATAGCCAGTTAAAGTATATTCATATGCATGAAATCCTACGGGAAGGTCTTCAACTTTTACAATAGCAGCCATTGTTTTGTGTATACAAATTATTCATATATCATTGAATATATTTCCTCCGCCGCCACAATTTGAAATAATTTACTATACATTTTATATCATAAATATGTAAAAAATATACATCTAATACGTCATAAACATTTCGGCATTTTTTGACTTATTGAATAGGTCTTCCGAAAATGTCTCCCAGTCTATTTCAGAAAATGGCACAAAATTCCGTAGGTTTATTTACTTTGTGTCTTCAAGGTAGACTCAAAATAGTTGAAACTAATAAATTATGGTTTGATACATTGTATAATGTATCTGAAGATTTATAATTCATTGTATTCATTTATTTTTTGTCTATGAGCATCCCATTTACTATTATTAGCATAATTATTATTTTCAACATCATTATCATATTCTTCTTCTAATTCAGGATATGGAAATGAAGGATATTCTTTTCCATAATAACATCTTTTGAAACAATTTATACATACATAATGATTACATTTTGGTTGCGATACACATCTTGTGTTTTCTAAACATATAGGACATTCAAGATTATCATAAAACTCTAATGTACCTTTTCCAGTTTTATCTCCCCAAGTACCAAATAACATATGACAATTACAACATAAATAATTACCTTGACATTCAAACCAATCATCTGGCAATATTGCTTCACAAATTTCAAAGTTATCACATTTCAGGTTTAAGTCATGCATTTTGATTTATTATATTATCTAAACATTATATACTTGTACCATTTAGGGATAGCTTTACATCATTTTTTTAATTTTCTATGATATTATGAGGATCAATTGTCTGATGTTGATAGTTGGTTATAGAAGTTGATGTGTCATATTATCAGGTTGTAGCCAATATTCAAAAAAATGATTCAATTTTTCAATAAAATATTTCAACATAAATCAAAGATGCATTGTATCAAAATAAAAACAATAATCTAAAAAGAATGCATTTTTTACTGAAAGTGTTTTGGACATCTTTTTTCTCTCCACCACCACCTCCACCACATTTTTAATGTTATTTTATGTATAGGATATAAAGAATTAATACCATTGAAATGGTAAGAATGTATATATGTACATTTTGTGCATATTCAACACAAAGAAAGGATGCATATATACGGCATCAATCCAGTAAGAAACATGAAAAAAATATTATGCGTAATTCACATCATAATTCCGAAAATGTTATCCATGTTTCCGAAAATGTTATCCATGATTCCGAAAATGTTATCCATGTTTCCGAAAATGTTATCCATGATTCCGAAAATGTTATCCATGATTCCGAAAATGTTATCCATGTTTCCGAAAATGTCGCCATAGGTAATTATATATGTAGAAAATGCAATAAGAACTATATGAAAAAGGATTGTTTCTTAAATCATGAGAAGAACTGTACTGGTGTAGATTCGCTAACATGTCCAGTGTGTATGAAACGTTTTGCTCACAGGCATGCTAAATCAAAACATTGTAAAAGAAATAATTGTAAACCTGTATCTATATTTGAAGCTGAAAATGTCAAAAGTATCATCAATAACAATCAATCATATAATAACAATCTAACCAATAGTCTGAACACTAACATAAACAATAATGTAACGAATGTATATATAAATGATTATGGAAAAGAAAGAAAAGATTATTTATTATCATATGATAACTTTTTTGATATTATCAGAAGACCTAATAACAATATCTTAGTAAAGTATCTCAAATGCAAGAACTTCAATCCTTTATTTCCTGAAAACCATTGCATCAAATATGAGAATAGATGCTTCAAGTTGAAAGAAAACAATAACTGGCGTCTGATAAATCCCAATGCATTGAAAGACAAATTATATTATGACTGTGGTTCAGAGGTATTCAATGCTTTTAGTAATAATGAGGAAAGAATAAGAGGACATATACAAAATAACGACCATTTTGATGCAGTTAAGAAAAAATCTGATTTTATGCAACTTGAGATAAGTGGTGATGATAGAGACATAAAAAATTCAATGTTGGATATAGTCAAAGACACATGAAAAAGTACATATCACAAACTTTTAGAGAGTCATAAACAAAAATAAATATAATCATGAAAGAATGTTAAACATGTACTTTCCTGTCTCAAGCTTCTTCAATAGGTAGCAATATACCTGCATTCTTATAGCTATAATAATCATAGAATTTGTTATTCAACATTACATATTTCTTACCATTATGTTCAATAACTACGCCCTTATTTTTCTTCAAGACTTGGAACTTTCTGGCATGCAATATTTTGTTGTCATCTTTGATGTCTTCTGTATATGCAAGTTGGTCTCCATCAATGTTAATAGCCCAGTTATAGCACTTGTATCCATTTTCTAAGGGTTTATTTTGCGTAGAATGTGTTATACAATCTGTGGAAGCTGCTTTAAGCATGTTCAGAAACTGATTGATGATACCTTCCTTTCGTTGGGCTATATCCAAAATATATTCATCAGTTGTCATTTCTTTATCTAATGTTCGCAATGTGAAGTCCTTTTCCATCTGCTTTTTGGTAAATGACATAATATATGTAAATATCTGCACATTTCTCTCATTTTCTGGCAGCATTTCGTGAGAACACGTACGAACTGCTCTACCAATTACCTGACTGATTCTGACAGAATTCCAGAAGTATTCCATGATAAGCACTCTCCTAACATTCTTAAGAGATATGCCTTCTGCACCAGATTGTGTAATCATCATAATCTTGGCAAGTTTGCCATACATTTGGCTACCTTGTTCTTTGTATTCATCTGGAATTTGCTGTAAAATGCTATCAGGAAGCATACCAAATGAGCCATTAAAGAGATTCATGAGAATGTTTGTTTTCGTCCTATCACTGTTGAAAACCACATAACGTTTGTTGTCATATTGTTTATCAAATACAGAAGGGTCGTCAAAGACATAACCTTGTTCAGTGCTTCTGATGACTATTTCTTTATATCCATCGTGATTAAGCACTTTTGTAAATATACCCAAACCTTCCATTGTCCTGAATTGTGAGTATATCAACACTGTTCCAGGCGAACCATCAATATCATCCAACATCTGGGCATATTTTGGACTGTACATTTGCCTTAATAGCTGTCTATTCAAGTAATCTCCTTTCATCAGCTCTTTAAGAGCCATATTCAACATATTCTCATAATCCTCTTTGACCTTCTTTTGCTGTTTCTTAGCTTCTTTATCCAAGTCTTCAGATGTAGTATCATCATCATCATCATCATCTGCATCATGTACCATATCCTTCATGATTAACTTCCTTATATCTTGAGGGAACAATCGCTTAATTTCTTCAGGAAATGCAAAATTGCATACCATTCTGCTAAAGGCTCTATACACAGATGATTTTTTGTCAAATAGATTGGTGCTTGCACTTCTTTTCTGTGCATTGTCTATGGCACGTTCTTTTGCTCTTACATCAGCATATATGTTAAATTGATGGTCTGTCATTGGGAGTTTTTGGATGCTGTTTGGAAGCACTTTAGGGAAAAACTCTGTACCTGTTGTCTTGTAATAACTGAGAGTTCCTAAAATTCTTCTTTGAAATATGTCCAGATTTTTGATTGAGGGATTTTCAGGGTCATTAACATCCATAAAGGTCTTGATAAATTCATCTGTCTGATTGGGTAAAGCATAATACATGGATGAACCAGGTACAACACCAATTTTTACATCAGGTAGTTTCTTTAGTGATGCAATAACTTGTTCTATCGTCTTTGCTGGTGTCATTATCCAGTCTTTTTTCAGTATTCTATTGCTTGTATGGTGCGCTTCACGAGCATATCCAGATGGCAATAAAGAGACATAAATATTCTGTTTATCCTTGTTAAAATGTATTTCATCTATATACTGGTATAAGTTGTCTGCTTTCAATTTGTCTATGATTTGCGGGTCATTTGGTTCAGCAGAACCTTTGAGCAACTTGAGTTCATATATCTGCATAGGACCTCTTATAAGATTTATCAAGGTCGCTATTTCATATGGGTTGTTTATAATAGGTGTGCCTGATAACAAAATCAATTTGCAATTTGTTGCAGTCATAAGAGCATTATATATACCACGAGCTAATTTTGAACCATTGACCACTCTGCTAACAAAGTTGTGAACTTCGTCAATAACTACAAAAGAATCATTGAATCCTTGTTTAGCAAGTTCAGATACCAGTTTTTGCGTAAGACCATTGTAGCTTACAAAAGTGTAGCGGTTGCGAATGATATGCACCATAGTCTCATTTATCTTGTCCTTGTCTGTATTTGACAAAGCTGCATATTTCTTGTTTTCAGTAATAACTGTTGCAGCAGATATGTCATTTTGATATAAAGGAATCCATACTAAATCATCTTTTTTGACAAATTTGGCAGATATAGCATATTTGTCATATAAGGTTTTCAAGGATTCAGCATCCCTTGTTATTTTCAATTGTGTCCAGGATTTTTTCAAATTCAGTCCTAAGTTAGATATTTTTAGAATCTCATTCTCATAGTTTTGGGCAAGAGATGCAGGTGATAACACAAAGACCTTTTTTCTTCCAACATATCCTTCAGCTGCTGCAATGGATGCTGCAGATTTTCCTGAACCAAGTTCATGATATAAAATAATACCTCTGTATGGACTGTTGACCTGGATCATATCTCTTACCATTCTTTGTTGTGGAAAGAGAGAGACTGTTGGGATTTCACAAACATCATCACTACAGGCACATGCCTGTTTTTGTCTCTGTTTTGCAGGATATTTTGAATGATTGAAAGTATTATACACGTACTTATTGTAAGCAACTCTGTTTGGTAATATCCAATTTTTGGGTTCCACTTCTAAATCCATATGCTTCTATTTTTATATAATAAATATTTGTATGATTTTCACCCAATTTAAATAAAAATTGAGATATATATTTCAAATTTTGTTTTGACACCACAGTAATGACTAAGAACATGGACCATTTGGTTGTTGAGATTATATTCAACAATGATGCTGCATTTGCTGAATTAAGCAAAAGCGAACTGGCTAACATCATGAAAAACACTTCAATGTGCATGTGTATGCAAAACAAAAATATGAAACAAAAAGCGCAATATTGCCGTGTCACGCATGCCTTCAACTGTTTTCAAGACAAGCTGGATGCACAATCTATAACCCTGAAAACAAAAGAAGATAATACACTGTTCAACATGCTTCTGATTGCAGAGTATAAGGAGCTAATATATGAGAGCACACATGATTTCTGTTTTGATGGATATGACATGTTGGAAAAACTGCATGGAATCATACAACAACGTTGCAGCCTTGAAGAACAGCAATCTCATATTTATGACCCCACACACTTTATCTTTGAAGGTCGTAGATATAGCTTCTATAAGCTACAAAAACGCGGGAAAAACACATTGGTATACTAAACATAAATGTATACAATCCAAAATATATTTTTTGGATCTGATGTGTCATTCAAATACATATTGACATAAGATAATATCACAATATACATAGGTAACAACATGTTGCATTTACGGGATATCTGTAACTGCTATATGTACTTGTGTAGTAGCGAAGAAACACTGTATGATTATGAGGAGAGGCTGTTGGAGAAATGTTTTGATAAAGAATACGAACATCAAACAAAATTGCATGTTACCGAATATGAACCACCTCCATTTGCAATATTGAACACATAAAGTAATAAATATTTTTTACAGGTTTATTACTTTGTGTCTTCTAGGGTGTAAATGTTATGCTATATATGTATAGAAATATGTTCAGATATATCAAGCATGCTTTGGAAGATGCCAAGATATACACATATAACTATTTTTATAGTGACTCAAAAACAAATAAAGTGTATCCAAAGATCATGTCAGATGATGAAGAAAATGACAAACAAGATGTTATTATTGATGATAAACAATTGCGCATTGATACATTACTATTTGTAAGACAGTTTAAGAATACATATTACAAGTATACAAATAAGGAAAAATTTAATCAAGAGCTTTACAATTCCTTTGTAGATGATAAGAACTTTGACGGGGGACAAACAGCATTTGATGATGATGACCAAGATGTAAGAATATTTGATAAATATGTATTAGAATATATTAAAAACAGAAGTGATGTTATTACTTTTTTACAGTGTAAAAACAAAGATATTGTCATGAAATTAAAATTAGAGCAACTGAATGATTTACACAAAAAACAAGATGATTTTGATATAATATTTGCAATAGATATGGCTGAAAAAGACTTGTTTCATTATTGCTATACTATCATCCAGAAAACAGGAAAAGTATATATGATAAAAGCAATTGTGTTCAGTTTGATTTTGAAGTATGATGGACAATATGTACGAATTAAACTTAACTCATTTACAAAGCAAAAAAATAACCATCCTTATCTAATTCTGGAAAGGTTTCTTTGATTTCTGTATTGTTCTGCTTGTTTTGAAAGACGTATAGGAATAACAGTATGGTTTATATTATTCAATTTATAAGGTTCACTATTGAGTAATGGAACATTATTTTCAGCATTGTAATTCTCTAAAGATATCAAGTTTTTAGATATAAGTTTATTGAGCATTGATGTTTCAAAAGATAGTAATTGTTTCACGATATTAGCATCTGCTATGACATTTTTGATTTGTGCAACCATGATGTAATTATACTTTTGTAGAACTCCCTTTATTGCTTTTATAAATGGGAAATTATGACCTAATAATTGCATTCTGGATAATATATAATAGTAATCATGTATTATACCTAACATGTTAGTGATGTTGTTTAATAAATCTCTTTTCTGTTTCATATCATACATTTTAACACGCTCATAGTAAATACTATTATCTTTCATGGGTTCTGATAGCCCAAAATCCCATAACATCATAATATAACCATGTGAATTCAAAACATACTTTTTATCTGATAAATTATAATAGATGTAATTGTTTATGTCTTTACTGGAATATGAATATAAAATATTACCATCATGTGTATCATTGTGATAACAATGTGTATACTGATGAAATGTATATATTGATAATATAACTTGCGTGAGCATGCATTTCAGGATATTTTCATTTATTCTATTATTAGTAGTAAGTAATCTAAACAAGTCTCCTGATGCTTTTTCCATTGCAAACATCATGTATCTGTTTGTAATAACCTTTTTAGATTTGAAATGAATAGTTAAAGGAGCACTGCATTTCATAGTGCTATATACAACAGGAAAATGAGGACTTATACCTTGTAGAACAATATTAGATACAGCATCACATAATTGAAGTTCTTTTTCTGAGTATATATGTATACTATCTTCATTTGTAAAAATCTTGACTACAACTTCATATACTTTTTGATTTATTTTTATTTTATCTTTGAATGTTTTCCCAAATGCACCCTCTCCTACTACTTTGTCACTAGTCAATGATATGGTGAAATTTTCAAATTTCAAAGTGTTGTTTCTAGGGTCTAAACACATAGATTTGGGCTTAAAGTGCTGTTTGATAACCTTATTGCATTGTGATATTCTTTGATTACTATTATTTGACCTACATGTTGATGTTGACATGCTTCTACATAAGAATTACAAAAATATATATGTATATGGTTAGAATCATTTTAGATACTAGAGAAGGTCAGTTGATTTCACTTATAAAAAGTAGGGATTTTGATAAATATTCTGACCACATTTCCATAGAGGTACAACAGTTAGACATAGGTGATATTCATGTATGTTTTGAAGATGGTGTGTATATTATTGAACGCAAGACTGTAGCTGACCTACTTGCATCTGTGAAGGACGGGCGATACAGAGAGCAGAAGGCGCGCTTGCTTGCATCTGGACACAAAATTTCATATGTCATTGAAGGAGATGATATAACTGCAAGTAGACAGACCAGATATCACGATGTACTGACTGGTGCATATATTCATTCTATGTTCCGTGATGGAATTAATGTAGTATTCACAAGAAATACAAACGAGACATGTACTTTTATATTGACATTATGTGCCAAGATTGTGGACAACCCTCATTATTTTGGAGGTAATAAAGAGTATATACAGGACAATTACATAGACTGTATTAAAGCAAAAAGTAAGAAAATAGATAATATTACTCCTGAAAATTGTTTTATATTACAACTTTCCCAAATTCCTAGCATTTCTACAGTGCTTGCTAAAAATATACAAAAACAATATGCTACCATGAAGGACTTTATCAAAGCCCTTGATGATGCAGAAGACAAATTAGAGCTTTTATGCCAAATCGACAAGATTGGCAAAGAAAAAGCTAAAAAGATTTTGGAATATATGGCATATTCATCACATGATACAGCTTAGACATGATTTCTTTACTTTTTCCTCAACCTTTGATACAGCTTGTTGTTCCATATTTTGTACATAGTTCTCAAGACTTGCTACCTGTTGCTGCAACGCTTCTCCAGTAGCATCTGCAATAGCAGACACTAATTCCGGAAGCAACCTCTCTTTATTTTGTTCTTGATCAACCATCTGAATAGGAAACAAGATTTCGGGTTGATGAGCATAACATACATATGGGAAACCATTAACATAATAAATGGTATAATGAGGGACTTCACAAGATTCCTTTACAGGCTGAGAATATTGTTGCTGAGGATGTTGTGAACACATTTGTGGTGTGCAATGTCCTGTAGCGTATGGCATAGTTGGAGGTACTTGGTTTACAAACTGCATGTTATAAGGATTACAGTAAGCATAAGGTCCTGTACATGATACATGGATGGCATTTTGTTGAGGAGCAACGTATGTAGTGTATGAAGCAGCAATAGTAGGAACAGTTGAAACAACAGTCATACCACTTTCTATACATTATATGATGTTTACTTTTATATACTTTACATTTTTTACATCATTGCATCTTTATGCTGTGTTATTATACAACAGTACATCAATATCATTATTATCATCAATATTTAATGAAGTCGCTACGAAACTCCTCATACCTCTACATGAAATTTTTGTAGAATTTGAAAGTTGTTTGATATCATCACCATTAATATAATATATATTTTGCATATAATCTTTTAAATTAAACCTAACACTTTTAGAATCCCTATTAAAGAATATGCAATCAATCTTATGAATATTAAGGAACATTCTATCAACATTGATATGTTCCTCATCTGTATAATTTGCAGTCTTAATTTTCTCTTTGAAATCCTTCAAGTTTCCCTTAGACATTTCATCAAGATGATCTAAATATTGATTTGACATGCGCAAATCCAACTTTGTAGGTTTTTGATGAACAGACACCAATCCTAGAAAAGAACAAATTGATGGCAGATAGAGCAATGACAAGATAGTTTTGGTCCACATTTTATATTATACTTAATTAATTTTTATATGTCTTTGACTATATCAAGCATTGAATTTTTTATTTCTTTATCATGTCCATTCATTTCTAATTGCATAAAATCAGATTTCTTCTTGACTAATTCAAAATGGTCAGTGTTGTGTATTTGTCTTTTTATTTTGTCTTCGTGTTTGTCAAATACATGCAATACTTCTGAACCACAATCATAATATAATTTATCTTTCAAAGCTGCTGGGTTTATCAAGCGCCAGTTATTGTTTTCTTTCAACTTGAAACATCTGTTTTCATACTTGATACAATGATTTTCTGGAAATAAAGGATTAAAATTTTTGCATTTTAGGTACTTGACCAATATATTGTTATTTGGTGCTCTAATAATATCATAAAAATTGTCATAAGCAAGCAGATAGTCTTTCCTTTCTTTTCCATAATCATTGATGTATATATTTGTATTTTGTATATTGTTATTTATATTAGTTGTGTTCAGGCTATTATTATATGATTGGTTGTTATTGATGATACTTTTTACATTTTCAGCTTCAAATATGGATACAGGTTTACAATTATTTTTTGCACAATGTCTTGACTTAGCCTGTCTATGTGAGAAAGTAACCATGCATACAGGACATGTGAGGGAATCTAATCCTTTACATTTCTTTTCATGATTACATAAATATTCTTTTGTTTTATAGAATTTATTACATTTTTTGCACATATGTGCGACATTTTCTTGATTTAGGATGACATTTTCTGGATTTAGGATGACATTTTCTGGATTTGGGATGACATTTTCTGGATTTGGGATGACATTTTCTGGATTTGGGATGACATTTTCTGGGACATTTGAGACAGTTTCAGGTTTATGGTGTGAATTGCATAAAATATTTATTTCATGTTTCTTACTATTTTGATGTCGTATAAAAGCATCCTTTCTTTGTGTAGAATATACACAAACTGTACATGTATACATTCTTACCATTTCAGTGATATTATTTCTTTATATCCTATACATAAAATTAACAAAAAAAATGTGGTGGTGGTGGTGGTGGAGAAAAAAAAGAGACCTAAAACACTTTCTGTAAAAAATGCCTTCTTTTTAGATTTTAGAATCTGTAAGAATAGACAAAGTCTCTTTGGGCTTTCAAAAGCGATTTTGTAAGTTTTGTCAATCTAACTACCTTGTCTTGCAATTCATACATGTAGTCTGCATCTTGTGATTTGTTCAATTCTTCATGAAGTTCACTGATTTCTTTTTCATTATATTCAATTATTTCTCTGAGGTCTTTGATGATTGCATCCTTTTCTTTACACTTCTTTAGTAGTTCAACAATCATTGTTTCGGCTTCCCATAGCATAACTTGCATAGTTATGTTATTACCAAGAAGTTTGAGACAAATCATTTTTTGCTTTTCAGTCATATGGTGACATTCCTGGTTGTCCTCTTGCAAGCCAACTGACAACATAAGGGTTTTGCATGTTTGGATGCACTGTATTATCATGATAATCTCTGTCAATACTGCTACAAATCCATTTATTGCACTTAAGACACTTCCAATCTCTGTTCATATTTGTATACACAACCTCAAAACTTTAAGTCATATCAGAATAGTACATATACAGAGCTGCTTCTATATAATTTATGAATTTATTTTTGTACTATCTTGGATTATTGATATGTACTTTCGTAGCCTTTTGTAATAAAAAATGATTAGATATATTATATACTTCTATAACCAAATAGTGTCATTGATATTATAAAGGATGCAAACAGTTGTGTGTTTTATAACAGCTGTGTATGAAGACACTATAACTGAGTGCAAGCCATTTGTTGTGCAATCAGTGCCAACAGATTTCATTTGCTTCAGTAATAATACTGATATTATCAATAATGGTTGGAAGATAGATAACACACCTTATCACAAGGATATATCACATGACCATAGGGTCATATCCAAATACTACAAAATGATGACACATGATATACTCATATTACGAAAATATGCTGTTATAATATGGATTGACAATAATGTAGAAATTATTAGTAAAAAAATTAGTGAATATGTCTTGAAGAAGTTGTATAGACATTCTTTTGTATGCTGGCATCATCCTGTTCATTTTGGCGACTTGTATACTGAAGTCCATGCATCTCATAGACTTCTTAAGTACTCATATGATATAAAAAAACAATATCAAGAATATCTTGCAGACGGGTATCACAATATATACTTCAAATCATTGTGTCATAGTTCTCCGCATTTTGGTGTATGGTATACTGCATTTATTGCGTATAACAATAAAGACACTTTAGTCCATAAATTTCTAAGAGAATGGTTCACAGAAATTTTAAACCATGGCACAAATGATATGGTATCATTCTCATATATCTGCTACAAACACAATACATTCCCTTATACACTTCCTGACAACCAGATATATGGAGAGCCAAATACAAGTAATGAATTTTACCTGTATCATGATTAAAAAACATCAACATGTTTTACACATTTATCAAAAACATCTAATGCATTTGAAATGGCTTCGTCCATGTTGAAGTATTTATAGTTTGCTAACCTACCTACAAAGATAACATTTGTCTCTTTCTCAGCCATTTGCTTATATCTTTCATATAGGTCCTGATTTCGTTTGGTAGGAACAGGATAATAAGGGTCTCCTACATCATTTGTAATTTCCTTAAATATGATGGTATGTGGTGATGTCTGATTCAAAAAATGCTTGTATTCAACAATCCTCGTAAATGGGTGTTCGGGTTCTGGATAGTTTACAACAGAATTCTGTTGGTAGTACCTGGTATTCCTATGGACCTCTTGTATAAATTTGATGCTTCTATATTCTAACTTTTCATCTGTTTCAAAATATCTGTCAATAGGACCAGTATATATTATTTTTTTGTATTTAGATAGGTCATTTGTCTTCCTGAAATCATTAAAATCTGTGTTCAATTTATATGTTATCAGAGGATGGTCTATCAATTTACTGACAAAGTGCGTATAGCCTTTTTCAGGTAATGCCTGATATTTGTCAGAGAAATATCTGGTATCAAAGTTATCTCTTATTGGGATTCTTGCCAAGACACTTTTATCAAGCTCATGTGGAAACTTTGACCACTGTTTGTAGGTATACTCTTTTATCATTTTGTTATATAATTCTCTACCAACCCGAGACAAAGCCATCTCCTCGCTGTTTTTTACAGTTTCTGTATACTTTACTTGGTTTTTATCAAGCCATTCTTGCATTTCCTCAGGTGTCTGCAAATGCTGTCCACAAAGCTCATTGACTGTTGTTATATTTATTGGTATAGATACATATTTATCATCAACAAAAGAAAGAACCTTGTGTTCCCATCGTATCCATTTATCAAAAGAAGATATATATGACCATACATCTTCATTATTTGTATGAAACAAATGTGCACCATATTTGCAACACAATATACCAGTTTCTACATCAATATAGTCATAACAGTTTCCTGCAATATGGTCAGATTTTTCAATAATTAAAACGTCTTCATGAAGCACATTAGCTATTCGCTCTGCCAAAACTGCACCAGATAATCCACAACCTACAATAAGATACATGTTATCTTGAATATATTTTGTTCTTATTTCAATTTGTAATATAGAAATATTCATTCAAGCATATTATGGCTTCATATGGCATCATGTGTGATACATTTTGCATAATACCTATATCATTTTCTTGTACTGCTGTGTGAATGACTTCATCATCATATTTTGCAGCCTTTTCAAATTCTTTAAAGTATGCTAAACTCTTGCTGTAATCTGTTGCAAACTGTTTATAGTTTACTTTAATAGACACTTTTGCATTATGCTCTTTCACAACTGCTACCATGTTCACAATGATATTGATAATTTCTTTGGTTTTGTCTTTGTTTTGATTATTTTTGTGTTCCCAGATAAGTTGATTTCCCTTATAGAGTTTTGCTACAGATTCTATTAATTTTGTTCCCTTTTTTTGTACAACCTTTATCTCTGCTGTCAATAAACCATCTGTATTATCAATACCTTCTTTAGATTCAACTACCTTTTGCTTCTTCCTAGTATTTTTAGCAACAGGTGTATCATCACTTTGCACATCATCTTTTTGTACCTTTACTTTATCTTCTTTGCGAGTCTTTTTGACCTTAGGTTCTGATAACATATAGATGAATTCATCAAAGAGCAATTCTTTGACCATGTTTAATTTCAAATTATCAATGCGATTTTTTCGTTTTGCATCGTCCTGATACATTGGCTTCTTTTTCAATTCATGGTCTACCTCCATCCAATAATCATCTGCTTTATCATAGTTAGGAATTTCGTCTAAACACAATGCATATAATTGTAATACAGGATTCATAATCTGGTTAGTGATATAATGCAAGTAATCAGGTATTAGATTATTTTCCACAATATACTCGGGATTTTCTATACGGTCTCCTTGTAGTTTTGCTTCAGGAACTTTGATATATACGAAAGGAACTCTATCATTTACCTGTGGTTTATTGCCTGGGTCTCTCTCTCCAATTCTGTCAGCCAGCACCTTATGTGCAATCTTAGTGGCGTCTTTATAAGATGCTCTCAGACTCTTGGATATGATAAGGTCTGATATAGGAGCCTTTCCATTAACAAGGTCATGCAATTCATCCTTCAGAAATTGTATTGATTCGTGCAAGTCTTGATTATTCAATAATATGTCAATGATACCTCCATATATTTTCTTCACAATAGGCGCATTGTCTCTGCGTTTGAGTGCAATACCCATTGATTTTTGCTTGAATTTTTCAACACTGGACTCATACAGATTGCCTACATACCGCTTTTTGCTGAATAAGATGAAAGGATACAATGATTTCTCATAGTTCAGCTTTTGTGGACTGGGCATGATATCAACTATATTTTTCTCCACATGTTTACCTATCTCAATAGCATATTGCAAGGAATCCTTTCCATATACTTTGTTTCCATTTGCATCTTTTAAGGGAAACCTGCAGAATATAGAATCTGTATTCTTTAATATAAGATTTCCTACTCCTCCATGAAATACACCTGTCTCTGTTTCAATATCATATACATATCCATGATATTTTTCATGCAATACTTCAATAGATTTTATCTTGTTATCACATTCAAAGTCTGAATTTATGATTTTGATAGTAATAGTAGATTCACTACAAGTTATCTTGATATGATACTGTAATATCTGTAATAAGAGCATGTATGTCTGTGCTGTTATTTGATGAGTATTATCTATTAAATAATACGCAAGACCTAAAGCATCGTCAAGACCTTGTTTGAATCTTGACATGATTCCTGGTGTTGCATTGAGAATGTTTTGAGGAACAACTTTACATACACTTCCATCACATACATTTTTATGATAACATACATTGTACTTTGCAACAAATTCATCAATGTCTATATGAACACTAGGTGTTAACACATATTCTTTGTTTCTGTATATAATTATAAATTTAATATGTTCAATTGCTCCCAGATACGTCTTGCATTTTTTAAGAATATCAAAGTTCTTATTTCTAATCTCCCATATGTAATATGTTCCATAAATATCCTCATGTTTATATAAGCAACCAGATGCTACAAATTGCCCATAAACATATGCCTGATATGAATCACATACATGATTATATTTTTCAATGATTGGTTGTGAATGCAAGAGTTCTTGTCCAATAATGCAATCAACAGGCTTAATCATTTGAGCATTTGCATCCAACAAACTATGGTCTTCTGTTACATCAATCATACCAGATGGTGTGCAAACTCTATATATCTTTTTCATGGTTTTGTGTCTGATAATACGTTTGACTTTTGCCCAACCTTTATGTGTCCAGACATATATATCATTTGGTTGAATCTGTTCTTTGTTATATCTACCTGGTTCATCTGACTTAAATTCTTTATAAGGTGTCCAATAGCCATCAAATGATTCAAATGTATCTACATATATTTGGTGTCCTGTTTTGTAGGTGATAGGTGTATATGGCATGACACTATCTCCATAGATAACCTCTGCTTGATAGTTTGTTTCTACAAATTCTTTCGCTAACATGATCATTTCTCTACCTGTTGCTGTTGTGCATGCTGCAATATCCTTCAAATATACAGGAGATGTCTTAGCACCAATCTGACCATATAAAGAGTTTGCTGTAATTTTGTAGGCAAGCTGTAGAGCATCAAACACATCTTGTTCAAACTTGTTGAATGTGTCTGTTACATTGACAACAGAGGCTTTATTTACAACCCTTTTTGCATTAGTGTCTATATCAATGAGTTGATAAGAATCTTCTAATTCTGTAAGAATACCTGAATACTTCATACCATCTATAGAAGTAATGGTTTGATATTCCATCTTTTTCCTGGTATTCTTGCGTTCTTGCAGAAGCATGCACAAGATTTCTGCTATGATTCCTTTACGTCCATCCTTATATTGTGCAAAGATACATTCTTTCACACCAGACTTCCGTTTTTTATCCCCTGTACCTTCATATAAATCATAGCATACTTTAATATAGTCAACGTTAGGATCACTATGTACCATATATTTAGGGTCAATAACATAGCAATCATGTGAAAGGTTTCTTGCAATCATGGAAGATGGATAAAGAGAACCATAATCAAATACTACAATAGGGTCATTCAAGTATATGCCTTCTTTGGGTTCCAATACAACTGCACCCTCATAACCGTCAGTATCCATCACCATATTAGGGTCAAATGCCCTAATAACAGGGATTAGATGACCTCTGTCCATACATTGCTTGGCTATGAGGGAGAAGATTTTGATACCTTGACCTCTTTTAAATAGGTAATTAAGAGGTACAAGACAGACATTACCCATACCTATGTTGTTTTCAAGAATCTTCAACTTATGCAGAAGCCTATTCACAAGTGCGCAATCTTGTACACAATACTTAGCAATAGTGCAACGGTCTTCTGCTGTTCCAAAGAACTTCTCAAATATTTCGTGTGGCTTCAGGTCGTCCTTCTTATCGCCTATGAAAATATGTGCAACATTGTCCAGCTTATAGCTATCCAATTTATGTTCACGCTGCATAACCTTAAACAAGTCTATAACAACTGTGCCATCCATATCAAAGTATTTCAGGATGTTTTCACCAAGAGCAGATGAAGATAGCTCTTGTCTAACAAGAGTGCACTTTCGTGTTATTTTACGCCCCAAACCACAAGAAAACTCATCAATAATGTTGTTCTCTTGTGCACGAACCCAGATATACTCCATATCAAAACCGAATATATTATAGCCTGTCAGCACATCAGGATTGAGTGATACCATTAGATTTTTCCATTGCATCAGCACCTCTTTTTCAGTTTTACACGTTATGACATCTGTATTCTCAATAGGATTACATGTATTTAATGTTATGATGTTTTTATAGATAATCTCATCTGAACCATATCTATGAACTGTTGTACCAATCTGAATAACCTTATCGCCTTTCAAAGGAGGTAAAATATCGCTCAATAGTCTGTTTAATTTACCTTCAAGGACATTCTGTTCTTTTACAGTTATACGTTTTGTAGCTTTCTTGTCATCGTCGTCTTCGTCATCACTGTCTACAGTTATATCAGCAATCTTGTTGAGAATTTCAACAAGCTGAGGGAATATCTGTGAAATCCTTTCCTTATAGTTAGCAAATGCTACCTTGTGTTTGGGGTACACTCTATGAACTTTAAGGTCATCGTCTACGATGGCATCTGATACATATATTGTTTCAAACCAATACAAGATGAACTCCTCTGTTATTTCGTATCCAGCCTTTGCAATATTTGCAAGGTCCTGTGTCACTTTACGGTAATCTTTTTTAGCAACAGGGAAGTCTCCGTGACTACTTGAACATTCAATATCAAATGATGCTATCAACAAAGGTGCAATGTTATTGATATCAACTGGTATGACATTTTCATGACTTGTCTGTATATTATAATCACAACGTGTATCATTGTCTTCATTAAATTCATATTCTTTGATGCTAACCCATCCACATGGTTTGATATTTTGCTCATGAATATACCGCAAGAATGGGTCAATATTGCTTTCATAGAGTATGAAACCTTTTGACTTGAGAGACTGAAAATAGTATTTCAAATTGTTGAAAAGAGCAAGAGACTTGACAGTTACCTTGATGAACCTAAAGTCGGTGTTATTAGTGAACCCCCAGAATTCCTTCTTTTTAACAATGGACACATCTATTAAATGTTCGTCATATCCTCTTGGAATGATTTTTTTGTTGTATTTTGACTCAATACCAGTATTCCTATTTTGGAATGTGCATTTGTACCATCCGTCTTCAATCTCTGATTGCATACTTGCAACCTTTGATGCGAATACTGTGTCTGAATATTGTTCCCATTCCGCAGGTGGTTTCACATAGAAATATGGTTGGTATCCTGTTATGTTAACACAGACTGTATGTCCTTCTTGTGTACATCCATATATCATCATAGTGAATACATCAGGTTCATCAGATTTCTCACGTTGTCTATCTGATTCAGGAATATACCAATCAATAATTTGGAACGTAATATCATCATCCGCATTCAAAATGGGTGCTTCTTTCCTTGGGATTTCCATTGTATGTATAGGAATATATATATATTTTAAGTATCATTTTTTTATTTTTTATCTTTTAGATATATAATGCAGATAGGTTTTGAAGGGCTCATTATATTATCAACAGTTTTATTAATATCTTATCTAACATACAGCACGTTTTTTGATGACAACTTAGAGGCAGTCAAAAGCACTGTGGATAATAGAGACTATTATGTACAATCTGATAGAGAAGATGCAAAAGAGGCAGCTAATTTAATTGCAGAAATACGCCAACGTCTTATAATGTTGGTTGAACATATGATAAAAGCATATCCATCAGATGATTCAAAAGTTATTTTACTTAAACAAAACTTTGATCCAAATGTGCTTAAAGAAGGTGCGGATAACTCTGGATATACAAGTTATTCCATTAACAAAGGTGAACAAATCATCCTTTGCCTAAGAAGTAAAAACAAATTGATGGATATTAATGTTATGATGTTTGTTGCGATTCATGAACTTGCTCACTTGGCGAATGAGACAGTCGGGCACGATACTGCGTTCTGGGAGACATTCAAAGTGTTGTTGTTAGAAGCTATCAACATAGGTGTGTATGTGAATCATGACTTTGATAAGCAACCTGTTGAATATTGTGGTATGACCATAAACTCCAATCCATTAGATACATAAATACAAAAGAAGTTCAGATGCTGTTGGGACAAAATATTTGGTAAAATTAGATAGCAATGAAGACATTTGTACATCAGTTGCAATTGAATATAGATGTATATTAGGAATGAAACCCTCTGAATAAAAAAAGTACATATACAGGTTTTTTGGACAAGTTGTTATAACTCTTTGATATGCTCCAACAAGAACACTGATATGTACTTTTCTATATAAAAAATAAAAAATCTTAGTTTAATTATATATGCTATATGATACTGAAACTGATGAACCATATTATATAGTAAACATGAAGGAAGTTGAGCACGCATATGAACGTTGGAATAAATGCCTACCAAATATAAAACCATATTATGCTATGAAATGTAATCCAAATGCATCTATTTTAAAAAAACTTTATGAACTTGGATGCAATTTTGACTGCGCCTCTAAGACTGAAATTCAGACTATTTTAGATATATCAAACGATGCTTCAAGAATTATATTTGCACACCCTTGTAAATATCCTTCACATTTGATATATGCCAAAGATAATGGTGTGGATCTTATGACGTTTGATTGCGAAGAAGAGTTATATAAAATAAAACAGTATCATTCTAAAGCCAGAATACTTTTACGTCTTGCCGTGGATGATTCACAAAGTCTGTGTAAATTTAATATTAAATTTGGATGCAAACAAGAGGATATCCATAAATTGTTAGGAACAGCACATGAACTTGGATTGAATGTTATAGGATTCTCATTTCATGTTGGTTCAGGTTGTAATTCTGCATATACATATTATGATGCTTTAAGGATATGCAGAGAAGCATGTGATATAGCAGAAGAGAAGTATGGATTTCATATAGAGCTGATAGATGTAGGTGGTGGCTTTGTTGCACACACAGATGACCCACATGCTGTACAGTTTGAAGATATTGCAGACAAGATAAAACAAGCACAATATGAATTCTTTGACGGTAATACTGTCATGTTCATAGGAGAACCTGGGAGGTTCATGGTACAAAAATCACACACATTGATATGTTGCGTTGTTGCAAAAAAAAGAGTAAATGATAAATTTATATATTATTTAAATGATGGTGTATATGGTTCTTTTAATTGTATAATATTTGACCATCAGGTTCCGGAGTTAATTCCTGTATCTGCTACAAAATCTACAACATTATATGAATCACAAATATTTGGTAATACATGTGATTCATTAGATGAAATCAAACATTCTGTTATGCTTCCTGAATTATATGTAGGTGATTATATGTATGTCAAGAACTTTGGTGCTTATACTACATCTGCAAAGAGTGATTCTTTTAATGGTTACAAGGTAGATAGATTCATATACTCAAATGAATATGGTTATGAATAGAGCTTGGAACAAGATTCTTCTTTTGTGAATTGTTGTATGAATTTCGTTTGAGAAATGAGTTCATCGATATTGCTCATATAGTCTTCTTCGTTCCTAAAAAGATAGTCTATAACACTTGCCATACAGAGTTGATGATTTTTGATATTTGCATAAAATTTCTCAAAATCTGCATCTGGTCCTATGAGCGCATGGAACGCTTTTTTGATTTCTTCTTTTTTTGGATAGTCAAAGTGAATAATTTTATCAATCCGTCCTGGTCTTAACAGGGCTGCATCAAGCTTATCTGGGAAATTAGTAGTTATGATATTAATGATCCCTGAACCTTTGCTAAGAGTTCCATCCAAAATGTTAATAAGACAGCTGAAAGATATGTTCACATCGTGTCCTGTTCTTTCAGTGAAGTATGAATCAATGTCTTCGTATAAAATAATGGAATTATCTTTTACATCTGATGTTAGATCAATTAAATAGGAGTCTGTCATAGTCTTTGTGAAGTTCATAATGTATATTGAATAGCCATATTTCTTTGCCAGTGCTTTACACAATGATGTTTTGCCACTTCCAGGAATTCCTGACATCAATAGATTGGTTTTATGATTTCTTCCAAATTTGCTGTATTTTTCCTTAGACACCATAAAATTATCTAGATAAGTAACAATAGATTTTTTCAGTTTATTATCTATGAAAATATTGTCAAGTGTTTGTACATCCACTGTATTGAATTGTTCCCATGTACTTCCATAAGAACTACATTTACTTACATAAAATTTTACTTTGCCTTGTTCATCAATTTCTGTTATATACCTGAAAACATTGTTCAAAAACTCTTGAATTTTTTTAATATCATCATGATATATAAAGAGTCTCTGAAAATATTCCAAACCATCTGGTCCAGATTTTACATTCCCTTCTTCTATAAATTTAATTTTAAACATATCTTCATTATGGTGCCATACAAACTCATTGTGTCCAGGAAACATCAGACACTTGCCTCCATTTGTTCTTTTATATTTTGCTATAAAATTTTGTAATTTATCTTGTGGCTGTGTATGATATAATTCACCCATATAGTTCGTAAATTTATTAAGCTCCATACCATTCAGCTCTACATAATTTGTCATATTAACAAGATAGTATATTAGTATATTCTTATATATGCAATGTGCTGTATGTAATTTTCTCAATGTAAAGTAGAATGACAAAAAATACGAAAACAGATAAACCAACAAAATCTAAACAAAGACAAACAAATGGTTCTGGATTGTTTTTACCTGCTAATAGATTTACAGATATATGGGGGAATAATAAGATAAATGGTGGTCCAAATGTGCGTCAATATTCTGATGATACTATATTTTCAGATGCTAAAAACAAATTTATTTCACATATGACGAATAAAATGAAATCCAGACCCATAAAACAATCAAACAAAAACGGGTGTAAAACATGTAAAAATTACAACACAGGTCAAAGAAGATTATTTGGATTATTATAATGCCAAAAATTTATTTGGCATTTTTTTGTTTTTTTGTTTTTTTGTTTTCAAGTTTTATTTACATATTCACACGGACATGTGGTAAAGTCAATGGGGGTTCTGATGGGGCATTTGTAGATGAACTTGTCATCTTCGTGAACATAGTTTATTGATGTGATATTGCAAGCATCTTCATACTGGTGCTCAAGATATCTCATCAGACAATTCTTGTGTGTGGTTGAACATGGTATTTTTTCGCCATTTTTTGTTGTTGATACAATAGCTAGTATATCCTGTTCTACAAATTGTGATTGGCAAACAAAGCATACCGATTCAAGATGTTCTTCTGTAGCCTTTCTCAGCTCAAATGGAAGATTGCAGATAGTCCATTCAAATGTCTCTTTCTTTAGTAGTTTATGAATTCTTTTGAAAGCGCATTTATTCCTGTGAAATGTACTGATATCTTTTTGTTTTATGTTTTCAAACTTGCATATGTTTGTTTTGAACTGAATCATATCTTGTTGAATTTTGAGAACTTCAGCTGTTTTCTCAATCTCTGTAAGCTTATCTATGTAAGTTCCAGTGTTTTCTGAATAGAATACTCCATGCTTTGTTCTCAGGAATCCGTTGCAAAGGAAGTCAAGATTACGAAACGGTGGTTGCATCATAATAGGATAAGTAGGAGTTACGACATCTATGTTAATCTCAATGTTATAGCCACTAAATACGAATGGGATGTTTCCAGCTTTCATGGTCAATGTTAGCTGTTGCACGTCAAGCATTCTGCTGTATTTTGATAGGCGATTGGATATGTCATCTTTTGATGTTTTTGTGCTAATTCTGACATGTTCTTCTTCGCACATAGAATGCAGAGATTCTATGAAGAATTCTGAATCTTGTTTGCAGGAAAAGTAAATGTCCATATCATCTGGTACAAGGGTTCTTGCTGCAGATTCCGGATGAACACTGGTATCCCAGAACTGCTTATTATGCAGTAGATGTTTGTCACCTTGCGCGTAATTCCTGTATTTCTTCGAATAATGTTCTGATATAATACCGTCTCTTACGGCTCCGCCAAAGATTATGCCATCATTTTTGAACGCTCTTCTTTCAATCATATTGAAAGTAATTTGCTTGACCTTTGTCGTGTTTATATCTACGTGATGAACACTATCCGCCATTGTGGGTTTCGCTTTCGGGTTTCGCTTTCGGGTTTCGCTTTCGGGTTTCTCTTTCGGGTTTCTCTTTCGGGTTTCTCTTTCGGGTTTCTCTTTTGTCACCAATCATTTTCTTCAATGAACCAATCATTTTTTATACAAAATGCGAAAAATCAACACAAATTTATTCATAGTATGAAAAACAAATAATGAGGTAAATGTTTGTATCATACATGAAGTGATATAGGTCCATATATGCATGAGAGTACATATCAACGTTTAGAATCAGAATTTATAATACTTTTGTAGTGTCTAAGGAGTGCATCTGATATGTACTTTTTACTACATATAAGCATTTATTTACAAAAACATGCTAATGACAAAAACATGCGTATTAGTTCCTTCACATATTTCATATGATGTGCAGTTAGATTTATTGAGGAAGACAATCGTGTCTCTGAAAGAACAAACCATGAAAGCTGACATATATTTAGCAATATCATTTCAACATGAAAGATATAAAAAAGAGTTTGATGAAACAATTTTTAGAGACATAACAGATATCAATTATGTCATATCAAGTCATCAACAATATCAGATGGAACACTTGAACAATTTAAGGAAATATGCAAATGGTTATGACCTGATCATGTTCTGTGATGATGATGACACCTATGAGGCAAATAGAGTAGACACAATAGTTAAATTATATCAATATTGTATTGCTAATAAAAAAATGGGAAAGTACCTTGGTGGGTTCATTGAAATTATTGATGTAGAAATGGATGATGCACCTGAATATTGGTGTTATGCTATTACACCGAGATTGTACAATGATTTCTTTGATAGGATGAAATATGATATGGACCTTCTCAAATATGATTATGGTGATATGTACTTTAGAAATTATCTGAGATTGGTAAATACAAACATTTCATATGCTCATTGTAAATTTGACAAACCACTATACAACCATTACAAAAATCCTGATAGCATATGCTCCAGAAAAGTTCAAGATTATGCAAGATATATCAAGAATGTCATCATATTATTGACGATATGTATGTATGATATTCGGTTTCTTGAAGAAAAGGTCCAAATGAAAGAAGAGGAGATGTATTCTTATGTACCAGAACTAGACAGAATCAGAGAGATAAAAAATAAACTTTATGACAATATTGCGAAGAAGCAACTTAAATAATATACCCTGTCTGATTTTCATAGTATTATATGAAAATAAATTTCAAGAAAAATTTGATTTATTGAGAAAAAACGATTAGCTAATTGAATAAAATATTTGTATAATTGCAAAAAAAATGAGTGATAAACTTTACTTTTATTCTAAGTCCCGTGATGCTACCCTCTATACTGAACTAGCTGGTATCAAAGATTGGCGTAAGACCCTATCAAATTTTCATGTAAGTCCATTCAAGTATGAGGGCTTCACATATAACACAAACGAACATGTATTTCAAGCCAAAAAGATAGAGATTGCAGATAAAGAATTGGCTCTCATATTTACAGTTGAGAGTGGGCATGAAATTGCATTAGGAAATGGTGAAGTAGCAAGGAAAAATAGGAAGTTAGTCAAACTTACTCCTGAACAATTAAGAATATGGTGTGTCATGAAAGACAATATCATGTTTAATGCTGCTGTACAGAAATACAAGACATGTAAGCAGGCTGTAATTGTACTTAAAGCAACAAATGATGCTGAACTATGGCATATAGTATCTCGTTCTAAACCAGTAAGATTTACACCCTTGAAGATTTAAAATGGCACAAAGTTCTGTAAAAAAATATTTCATACAGATTTATTACTTTGTGTCTTCAAGGCTTTCTAATAATTATTAGAAAGATAAATTATGGTTGGATACATCGTGTAATGTATCTGATTGATTGCTTCTACATAGATATAATGGTCTTTTTAATCCATTTATATGATTATAAGATATTTTATAAATGTTTTTAGCACCATTAACATCTCTGTTCCACAATCCACAACCGCTCTTACAGCGTAAGAGACCGTGTACTAAAGCATTGTTGTCTTTCCAAGGTTTTGGGTTTTTTCTTATCATAAACTTTTCACAATCTCCTCCTTCACAATTACAACATTTGCAACTTGTTCTATACTCATCTACTAAAAAGGTATTATATCCAGACTTCTTAAATAATGTCCTAATACCTTTACCCTTAATAGGTTCTTTATATTTCATATGTTTTCGTTGCTCAAAATCACCAAAACATACAACAACCTCATCAGGTTTGCCAAATATTTTATTGAACTTATTTATCATATTCTGTTCGTTTCTTTTTCTATTGATATATCCATTCAATTTTAGTTTTCTGAATATATATCCTTCGTAAAATTGAATTAATTTATGATTGATTTCATTTTTCTTTTTGATGTAATCTTTGTATTTATTTATATCTAAAGACTTCTTGTTATATTGTGATAGTTCAGTTTCGTAGTCTATTATAGACTTTCCATCAATCCTTTCTTTCTTAAACTCCAATATGAGTTTATTGTATTTCTTACTTTTAGTTTCTTTTCTTCTGCTATCTTGTGTATATCTAAACATAGTAGCATCTTTACAGCATCCATCAACGCAATAAATAATATCACACTTTCCAGGGTCTATTGCAACTATCTTCTTATTTTGTATTTTGGTATAATCATTCAGTTCATCAATATATTGTTCTTTTGATATACTGGTATTTTTAGGTTTTGAAAACTTATCTATCAAGTCATCTCTAATCAGTAATATAGAACAACTAACACCATCGGTTTCTATCATATGATGAAATGAATATCCTTCTCTCTTAAAGCATTTCCTTTGTGTCCTAAAGAAAAAATCCCATATTTCTGATTTCCTTTTCTTAAGATTGCCTTTTGATAAATAGTCATCTTTTTTACCTTGTTCTTTTCTTAACAAAAGATTTACTATTGTTGTACTATCAAGAGTAATATGTTTTGGTATGATATCTGACCTTAAAGGAAAAACATTATTTATACTATATTCTTCTTCTTCTATATGTTTCATCATATAAATCATACAAGGTAAGTAATCAAACTGATTACAATGTATATCATAATGAATGCTATTTTTTGTAAAAATCTTATTAGGAATGATATGTTGTTTCACATTATTAATCCAAGAGTGATACATATGATGTGATTTGTATTCATATGTTTCAACATTAAGGATATCATTCTTAATTTTTCTCAATTGAGAACATAATTTATTTATCCTATTGTCCTTCTCTTTTTTAGTAAAGCTTAGTCTTCTTATTTTGTTAATGATGTATTTCTTCTTCCAATATACATTCACAAAACGCTCTACATATTCCACATAGTGTAATTGTATGTTATTTTTATACATGATAATAATATCATCTGCTAAATAGTCCAAAATTGTATTCATATGAGTATATGTAAGTTTATCATCTTGCCTTAAGGGTTTATAATGTTCTTCATAAAATGAATTGAGCTTATCTTTTAGTTCTTTTGTTTCATCAGATGGTGGTCTTCCTGAACCACCTTTAACACATACTATTTTCAAGCAATTTACTACAAAAGAATGGTCTATTTCTGGTATAGTATTATGATGGTTATAATAGTCTAATAAATACAATTTCATAAACATCAATCCGTGAATTACAATCTTATGTGCCCTCATAACAGCATCATTAATTTTAGACAGATTGATTTCAGGATGTTTAAGAATATATTTGATAGGTACTTTGACACCCTTATAGAAATCAGGAGGTTTCTCTTTAATGTTATTCATCTATTATAAGAATAAGAAAATATATTTTTAGTGTTTTCGTGTTCTATATAATATTATAGTGTAATCTTTATATAGATTTTGGAAATATAAGGTTATGAGTTTTAGAATAGATGTGGGTATTTTGCTATGAATTCTTCCCATTGCTGTCTAATTTCAGGGTCTTTCATAATATATTTATTGTTTTCGTAATTTTTCTTCTGGTCTGATAACCAACACCCTTTATCGTCCAAATCTTTACTTGATGGTAATTTATTATGACCTTCTATATATTTGATAACAATCAATAAATTGTTTCTCCATATATCACACTTAGATGTAAAATATTCACAATATTCATTCATAAATTTATTCCATTCATTGTATATTATAGGATTATATTTCATAATTTGTTCTTTTTGCTTGTAATTTTTCAATTGATGACTTAACCATTTTCCTAAAAATGCTATTTCATAATCTTTATCAACTTCAGATGGACGTTTTTTATTCATATCCATATAATTCTTTAATTTCTCAAATTTTTCAAACCAAATTTCTTCATTTCTTCTGAAATATTCATTATATTCTTCAAGAAATAATTTGAACTCGTCATAAATATTCTTATTATTCATACTTTTGTTTTTATTTTTGTAATTTTCTATTTGAGACGATAACCAATTAGATAAATATTTACATTCTTCATTATGTTGAGAAGGACGTTTTTTGTGTATATTGATATATTCTTTTATTTTTGATAAGTTTGAATACCATTTATCATCATCACTAATAAAGTAGTCTTGGTAATCCTCAATGAATAAATTCCATTTTATACATATATCTTCATTTTTCATAGCATTTATTTTATCTCTATAATTCTTTTGCTGACATACACACCATAAACCCAACGATTTAATATCAGGGGTTTTATCACTACAACTTGGTCTTTTATGATTGATATCAATGTATTCTTTTACTTTATCCAAACTATCATACCAAATATCTTCATTAGATTTTAAATATTCTTTATATTCTTGAATAAAGTTAAACCAGGTATCAAATATCCTTTGTATTTTCATAATATTTGTTTTACTTTTGAAATCTCTGTTTTGTTGCACTAACCATTTAGCAATTGATTGTATTTCTTTACCTTTATCACTACTATTTGGTCTCTTTTTATTACAATTAATATAATCTTTAAGTTTATTCAAATTATCATACCAAATATCTTCATTAGATTTTAAATATTCTTCATAGTCATCAATAAATTTAGACCATAAATCATATATTTCTTTAATCTCAAATATAAATTGTTTTTCTTTATAATTTTTTTGCTGAGATTGTATCCATCTTGATAAATATTGTATATCCTTATCATCTGAATGTGATGATGGCTTCTTTTTATGTTTTTGAATGTATTGCATTACTTTCATCAAATTTTCATTCCACTTGTCTTCTTCTGTAAGAAAATACTGCCTATATTCCTCTAAAAACCTATACCATTCTGACTTAATGTCAGCATTCTTGAATGCTTTTGTATCTTTTCTAAAAGTATTTTGTTGTGTATTAATCCATCTTGCTAATTTAGCTATTAGTATATTTTCATCATATAATGATGGCCTTCTTTTGAAAGCATTAATATATTTTTTTACTTCTTTAAAATTATCATACCATATTTCAGTATTACTTAAAAATAAATCTTGATATTTAGTCGTAAATTCAGTAAAGAGTTCATAATAATAATTTTGAACCATTTTATTTGTTCTGCTCCTGTAATAATGAATATGATTAGCAAGAAAATGACCTAAAGAACTTATATGTCTATCCTTATTTTTACTACAAGGCAATTTACCACATCCCTTAATATATTCTTCTACCATTTCAAGTTTCTCCTCCCAACTCATCACCTTAAACTCCTTTACACCAACAATGCAATTACTCAACAATACCTTATCATTCTCTACTAATTCTATTTCTTTATCTTCTTTACTATGATAGAAATCTACAGCATTTACCTTGATTTTGTCCTTAAACATTATGTCATATTCTTTGATTGATGATAATGTCTCTAATATTTCTTCATATTCTTCACACCAAATATAAATATTGGCAATCTTATAAGAATTGTTCTTATCTGTTCTGGTTGCTCTACTAATTCTTTGTATAGTAGTAATCTTATTTTTAGGAGCATAACTGATATAGATACTATCACAAGATGGTATATCAATACATTCGTTCAGTATCCTAATATTGAATAGCAGTTGTATTTTATCATTATTATTAGCAAAGCTTTCTAACACGCTCTTTCGTTTCTTCTCACTATTCTCGCAACTAATGCTATTCGTTTCAATATCCATAATGTAAAACTCATTCAAAGTCTTCATACACTCTATCATACCCCTCATATCTTCTGTGTCTTTACAATAGACTATACACTTTCTTGAACCATTATTTGCTATACACGAATATAAGAACTTACATCTATTCTTAATTATATTATCAATCTCATAAATAGATAGTTCTTTGTCAAGCTCTTTATTATTTTCGTGTATAGAAGGCAACCATATTTTATAATCTGTTATATATTTATTAGCAATAGCATCTGTAAATGTCATTTGATACACTACATCTCCAAACAACCATTCCATATCAAATGCTTCATCATCATATTCAATATCATAAATCCTTGGTGTTGCTGACATAAACAGTATTTTATGGTCTGACATCAATAACTTAAATATATTATTCTCATTATCTGATATATTAGCTTTTGACAGATTATGAAACTCATCAACAATAAATAAAGCATTTTGAAACAAGTCTAAACATTCTGCTACCAAGTCCATAGAGTTGTAAGTACAACTAATTAGAAGCTTGTTCTTATTTCTAATGATGTCTTTGATACTATCTATATCTCTATTACCATCACTATCAACTAACAAAGTATTTGTCTCATCATATCCATATTCAATAAACCTATTTAAGTTTTGACTTGCAAACTCTCTTAATGGTGATAAGATGATGATATGACTATAATCAGAAGAAATCATATAACTTGTATATGTCTTACCACAACCACAAGGAAGAGATAAGACGCCTCTATTGTTGCTTTCAAAATGTTCTTTGAATTTAGCAACTGCGTCTGTTTGATATGAATATGGTATTATTTCAGTCTTTATAATTTCTTGATTATTTTTATCTTCATAAGGCAACTTAACAAAGTAAATCTTATTATCATCAGAAACTTCTAATAACTTATCTATTTTTGTACTACAATCAATATTGACAACATAAGGACTTAATTTTGCTGTATATCTAATGTTTCTTGATAAGCAGTTTGTATAATAAATAAATGTATTGATATCTCTTAAAAAATTGCTTCTCATCATAATACCAGATATGTCATCTACACATAAACCATTATTATAACCATTTTTGCATTGGACTATAGAACATTTGTCATTATCAAGTTGTATGATATCAATACCAATATCTTTATGGCAATGTAAGTATTCTTCTTTGATGTCTGTTCTCAATAATCTCATATCATTATGTGAATCAATCAAAGAATTCTCTATCAATATGTTTTCAGGACATTCATTCCATAAGTAAGCATTCTTACCAATATTTTGAATAATAAAGTCTTTAACATACCTTTCATATAATAGACCTTTTTCTTGGTTATTCATAGTGGTATATGTATTTTATACTATTATAATCAATTTTTTATATCTTGCCTTCTTACAAAATAATATCGTTTTGTTCTTATATTTTTTGGTTCTGCTTTGATGGTGTATTCAGTACTCAATATTTGATATTCATTTTTCAATAGATGGCGAATAATTGATACATATGGTCTCTTGATTTTATCAGGATATGAAATTGCTGTTATAGTACTCATAGAAAAATAATTATGTATTCTTGGTAAAAAATCCATTATCTTCTCTTGTAGTTCTTTATCTTGGTCTAATTCATATAAAATAAGACAATTAGTTTCTTTTAGATTTAACAAATCAATTAGTTCTTCTCTTATTTGTTTTTGTTGTTCTGGATACAATTCAGTTTTTTGTCTCATTATGATAATAATGTCTTATAATATACTTAATATATTCTTATGTTGTTTTATATGTTTTAGGTTTTCTGTATCTTGTTGATAGTTTTCGCGTGTATTGTCTTAACCCTTCTTTGTTGTAAGCATTATTGAAATAGTTCTTATAATTCTCTTTTCTTACCATCTTAATAGCATTATTGATTTCATTATTTAACTCATCATACTTTAGCACATTCTTATTCAATTTGAGATAGTGCTTTATTTGATTGAAGTAATTTTCTATTGGAGCATTTGTTGTTGGGGTGTATGCTATTGAAAATAGATATTTACTACCACTATTAATAATAGCATCTTTGACAAATTGATTATTATGGCTTCCAGCATTATCCAATACAATGAGATAATTCTTGTATTTACTAAATACATATTCTTGTAAGAAATCTACAAACCTTTCTTTAGTCATACCACCTTGTTGGTATAATTTAGAACCCACACATCCTGAATTATTGATTGCTACTAATAATGTAAATTTCCTAAATACATAATTGTCATCTGTTTTTACAACACACTTATTACCTAATTGACACCTACTATATTCTAACATCATAGCAGGTTGTATGGAAGTTTCATCTAAACATATAATTTTATCAATTGGATATTTACTTACTTCATTATAAAACTTGTTTAACTCATTCTGTTTATTTATTTCTACACCATACCTTGTTGTTGAAAAATGCTGATGTTTAGTTCTTTTTCTTGTCTTATTATTGTCTCTTAATACCTTGCCTAAATGTTGTGATGTAATACCAAATGAAGGATATTTATCAAGTATTAATTTCTTTAGTTCAGTCATAGTAATCTGTTCGTTTTGTTTTAGCAGTCTAATAGCATATTTAACTTGCTCTTTTGTTATTTTGTAAGACATAGAAGGTCTATTAAGTCTTTCAATATGTCTGTATGCCTTGTATTTCATAATCCATCTTCTCAATGAAGACTTCTTACAATCAAAAATATTACATACTTCGTTTAAACTAACATCATTTTGTAAATAGTACTTAACAGCTGTAATCTTGTAGTCTTGTGTTTTATGTTTCATAATAATACACAATAAAAAATAATATATTTTGTGCCGTTTTAAATCTTCAAGGGTGTAAACATCTTGAAAAAATAAGAGATACTATCAAAAATCTTCCATAAAATTGCTAAACAAAAAGCCAGCTCCTATACCCATTCCAAAAACCACACCTAATCCCATAAGAATATATGCACCTATAATATTGGATTGATTTTGCTTGTCTTTAGGTTTTTTACGCTCCTGGCTAAGTAAATATAGACCAGGAAAGAAAAATGCTAAACCTAATATGATAAATATCATAGTGGATATACCTGCTCCTAGACCTGCACCCAGTCCAAACTTGAATGATTCAATAAACCAGTTATTTTTTTTAGCCATAACCTATTATGATAAGATAAAATTTTAATTCTATATATGGCTATAGGTTACATATTTCTGAACATTTTTATTAAGTAGTATATTATAATGAGAATCAACAACACGATAAGTATGTATATTATAATATCTTGCAATTTCAAGGATTTTCTAAGCCAATAATATTCACGTAATTGAGGATAAAGGTTATATGACAAAACCATTGCATTACTTACTGCACTTTCCATAGTAGTATAGTCTACATAACTTTTTCCATTTTGCGTTCCTACATTGTATAAATTAGATATAACATCACTTTGAAATGGCAGAAATTGTGTACCTACTGTGTTAAAATAAGCTTCATCATGACTTTTCCATTCTTTTTCATGATAATATTGATTCGGGTTTAGAATTGCATGATAATTATCTGGAAGGTCTGGATATATAGACCCTTTTATTTGTCTGTGTGTTTCTATATACAACTCTTCAGGTGTGCATTCGTTTGCACTTTTGGAGATAACTTTACTTTTAGCTTTGGGAATACTGATACCAACACTGAGAACTGTCTTATAACCATCTTCAATATGTCCCATGTAATCACTCAAAGCTATGACAACAATGCCCCAATCTGTATCTAATGTTATACCATTGATATGAGGAATATCAACTTTATCTTTGAAATGATATGTTATAGAAATATATTCGTTATATTCAGTAATTTTGGACCACTCATGAAACTTATGATAATCCCCGAAGGCATTTTTGATATCTTTATTAGTTTTTAGAATACCTGATATATTTGCAGGCGGAATTGCTAATACCAATTTATTAAGATGAATTTTGTGTTGATTTTCAAGAACTATGTAATCTATTTGTTTTGTTTGCTCATTATAATGCAGATGTAATAATTCTTTTCCTAATACAAAATCAACATTTCTACCTTCTAAAAATGTTTTCCAATGTCTAAAAAGAGATTTATCAAGAGGTTCCTTTGGTTGTATAATATCAGATGTGCTATGATTCATTGCACTCAAAAACTTATTTAAAGAATATTTATGAATGTCTGTTCCATCTGCAACTCTGCATATTCTGTCAAGTTTATCAATAATTACTTCAGAGAAATTATGTGTTTTAGCAAATGTGGCTAAACTTATTGAATTTCCATAATTGGGATTGAATATATATATCATATATGCATACATAAATGCTAATATTTCATATACAGACAAAAATATATAAAATTTTTTAGCAATATCATTTGATGTGTACTTATATGGAACAAATACATCCTCTTGAACCAGACCTATTTCTGACATTATATGAAATAAATTCACATAGAATGTAAAATATACTCTGGGACTATGTTCTGTAAAAAGTCCATCTTTAGTTCTAATGACTCTATGGCATCCTCCTATGGTTTTTTCTCTGTCAACTACCAATATTTTCAAACCCATGCGGCTACAGCAATGTGCCAATGTAAGACCAGCAGGTCCTGCACCAATAATGACCAAATCATATTCCTTTTTCATTGTTATAATCTAAATACATATAAGATTTATTACATACAAAAGAACATCCTATGATTCCTAAGATTATTCATCAAACATGGCGTTCAGACAAACTTCCAAGTATTTTTGAGAAAATTAATGAAAAAAACAAAGTTTTGAATAGCGAATTTGAATTCAAAATGTGGTCTCATTCACCAGGTCCTCCTGATATTGATGAATTTATTAAGAAAGAATATAATGACATATACCATATATTCAAAGGTGTCAAATATGGTGTTCAGAAGGCTGACATAGGAAGGTTAGCTATTTTACACTATTACGGAGGAATCTATTATGACCTTGATATTATGTGTATAAAACCTCTTCAATCATTGATTGATTTGGGTACAGATTGTGTTTATATGGCATTGGAACCAGCTGAACAGACCAAAAAACTGTTCAATGATGACACTATACTTTGCAATGCTTTTATTGCTGCACCTGCAAGACATCCATTGTTTAAAGCTGCTATGGATGAAATTAAAATGCTGTTTTTGAAGCATGGTAGTGCTATTTACAATTCTTTCAATATATTTGGTTCAGATTTGCTGGCAAAATGCATGCATAATAAGGATATCATAAGAAATGTGAAGTTTGTGAATAGAAAACTGGTGTATCCTATAAATGATCCCAAATTTACTGATTTGCCTTCATCATCATCTGATATTGTTATGTTGAAGTCCGGAGATTTTGGACAAGCCTATATGGTACATTATTGGATTCATAGTGACTTTGAATCCAAAGAACTTATTGAAAAATTTGCATATGATGATTCCAAAGATATTCACCAAAATATATTCAAATTCTTCCAACAACTGTATCCAGGGCATAAATATTTGCAACAGTGAGCAAATTTTGTAGTACAAATTAGTATATTTCTATATGTAAATTAGGAATGTTTGTTGTTTGTAATGATGGTAATTGTGGCGACGGAGATTTGGAGTACAGACCTGTATTCAATGGAGATAATGATATCCAAGATTCATGTCCTATAGATGCATGCTTTCCTTTTTGTGATTTTTTCATAATGAATATTTCTGCATTATAACGATAATGCATATTTTGTATTAATGGTAAAGTTCTCAAATATTTTGTATTTGCCCACCAAAAATTGCCACTGTAATGTGGTGTTAAATTATATGACGTATATTGATGACCTACAGTCAGTATATTACCACGAAGAAGGCGGATACACACATGCCATAGTTTGATCATATAGAACATCATGAGATTTCTCCAATAATGTTGTCTATGTGTTTTATTAGTAACACCTTTAGAATGCAAATAAAGTATAAAAGCATCTGTATATTGGCTGAATTTTAGTATATAATTTATTGTACCATTTTCGTGAGTATTATCTTTATGTGCTGGTAAAACAGTTATTTTGTGATATAAATTTGATACTTTTTTGATATCATCAACACAGTTAGGGCAACTGCATCCAATAAAAATTTGTTCACATACCTCATAAAGTCCACTTTCTAAAAGATTGTTTATTATTTCATCAAATATATAATTCCAGCTTCCAATATTACATATATGTATGAATATGTATATAGGTTTATTAGGAGATAATACATTAGATTTATCAAAGTTTTGAAAAGTAGTAGAATTATGCTTTGGTTTGCATAAACGAGATATTAGATTATTTGTTGTGTCATTATGCAATAATACCACAATCAATATTGCAAACAACAATATGAAACAAATCCATGTTATCATCATATTATGAGTATATAAAATATTCTATAAGACGACCTCCTATATGAAAGTCATAAATGAATAAACTGCAAGACCTCAACTGATAGTACCAGAATGTAAAAAATTGAAAAGTTGCCAATGAAAACCTTTTATGGATATAGTAATTTGTTTATATAGCCTTATAATGATAAAAATGTGTAAAAACACAACATGTATGTATTCATCAAGAAAATATTTTTGTCTCATGCATAAAATACTTAAAAACAATTCAGATATATTACTTAAATGATGATAGAAACATATTTTCAAGAAATTGACAGTGAACTCAAAGCATATATATTGGGTACAATTGTATTTAATATAAAGAATGCAGATGCAGATGAATTGGTTATTCAACTAGAGACTTTGCATAGTATATCTCCTATTATCAATAATGAATTGCAAAAAATTGGAACAAATTTTGAGAGCGATATGTTTGTTATCAGATCAGCGAAAATGATTAATGACATTCACAGACATACTTCCAAACTCAGCATAGATATTGCAGATTTTGTAAAGAATAACAAAAAAGAATATGTTGTAGAATTTTTGAAGGCATATTTTGAAAAACACGCTACTATCAGTCATATAGGAACATTAAATAATACAGACCTTACTGATACAGGTGGTTATATTTGTAATATAACAGAATATTCTAAAAACAATCTTGAAGTTTTCAATGAGTTTTTCAATGTTCCAACCAAGATGTCAAATATATTTAACCTTGTGCAGTTGTCATATACTAATGTGAATATTATTGACCTTCTGGGCATCATTTACAAGAATCATCAAATGCATATTAATCATGACATTTATATGAAATTTCTAAAGCTTTTGAACAACGAAAGACCTGTTCTCAAGTACATGAAGATATCAGATGACGCTGTTATTCCAACGAAAGCAAATTTTTCTGATGTAGGTTATGACTTGTCTATTATTGGTGTGCACTCAGTTATGTCTTCAACAACTACTCTTTATAAAACAGGGATTAAGCTTGAGATTCCCATTGGATACTATGTAGAGATTGTTCCCAGGTCATCAATCAGCAAATCTGGCTACATTTTAGCCAATTCTATAGGAATCATTGACTGTTCATATAAAGGCGAATTATTAGTCGCTCTGGCAAAACAAAATCAAGATGCATCTGATATAGTATTCCCATTCAGATGCTGTCAGCTTATTATGCGTAAACAAATTTTTCCTGACATGATTGAAATTAGTGAAATAGAAACTACCAAACGACTAGAAGGTGGGTTCGGATCATCTACATAAGTATTTTTTCATTTTTTCATATACAATAAAATATATTGCAGATGCGCCACCCAAATACGCCATGCGATATGGCAAACCAGACACAAGATTTCTTAACAGATTACCATTCAATTCAATATTCCTCTGACCACACATTATTTTAGTTTTTACAACATCTATTGGATTTGTTATGGCAGCAGCAGTCATTCCAGCAACTGCTCCTAGAACCATGGTATTATCATATGTTTCTTTCATATTATCATATAATGTCAATTGAATCGCTCTAAATGGAAGGTCTCTTGCTATTAGACTGATATAGCCTTTATACAGCCCTCGTAGTCCTAGATGATGAAAAGCATCAGATACATTGTGATATCTTCCAACTTGTATGTTTTGTTTGATAACTTCACATGGTGTCAAAAATATACTTCCTAACATGTCACTTGCAATAGCAGTACCTAAGTAGATATGTAGATGTGAGGTATTTGGATACTTATTTAGAAGATATATCTTTATATTTTCATATGTTCCAAATACTATCATCGCATACATAGACTGTGTTGAAATGGTATAGGTATAACCTTTGTATAATGATGCTTGTGTAATTGTGTTGTTTTGCCTTCTTGATTTTAAGGTATCAAATGGAAACATGATGCTGACTGATATAGCACGGGCTATAGCTACTGATGATAAAATATTTATCCTATCTTGAATAGATGCATCCATGTGTATCTATTATAAGCTATTGCTTATATTTTTTCAGAATGACTAATGACATCTATGTTCACCATTCACACTGATATATTCATCAATTCCTATAGCAACTTGTAGGTATTCAACATTATCACATGAACTCATAAATACCCTAAAAAATTCTTCATAAGGTATTCCGTTTTGTAATGCTTTCAAGTTATTGAGAATCATGTTATTTAATTTTGGAAGAGTCTCTGAATTCAATTTATAGAATGATGTTAAGAAATATGTAGACATACATGGTTGTATGCGTCCTATATTCTTATCATTATCATAAAACGAGAAATTGAAATTTTGGTTTAATGCATATCTTCCTGATATCTTGAAGAAATTTTTGCATGATATTTTGTTTTTTGTCAAGTATTCAATCACTAAATGTGTTTGTGTTGCTTCTGCCAAGGATTTAGAAGGACCATTGCATAATATACTTCTCATGTTGTTGATATTATAGACATTTAAAAACATATCACATGCATTTTTTAATACAGTTTCTTGACTATCTGAGAAATCAGAACAATCAATGAGTAATATTTGAGCATTAGGTATATATTTGCGAACAGATTCAATTGTTTTCAGTGTTTGTTCAAACCTTTCATCATGAGTATACACTGACCTTATGTTGCTATATGTAAGTGGTTCCGATGATGTTTTAATAAGTGATGAAATCATGACAAGGTTCTCAATATTAGTATCCATGTATATTTTATCATACCTTTCAAATGTTTAAGTTCAGTGCATTATCAACAAGCTCTAAAGAATAATTAATGAACATGTTATTTTTACTAAATGACTCGCTGCAAATTAAAAATTTGTTATTATACATAGTTCTGATTTGTTCACGAACAATTACACTATTAACACCACATTTGCAAACATAAATGTTGTTATCCTTTATTGTGTAGTTTGGATACACTATATGCAAATTATCAAGGAGTATATTCCTAATCTTTTCAGAATTACTATCATGCTCATTGAAAGAAATTAATTTATGCAGCATGTTTTTTATATTATATGCATTAATGCTATGCAATGTATTTAGTAGTGTCAACTGAGCATTATTCCAAAATGTAAATGCCAATAAATTGGTTTTTGAAATGGTGGTTATTAACATGTCCGAACTAAATGTATTATGATTAGATGTTCCTATGACAAATTTCCGTTTAATATATTTGATTGATTTCACATCATTATTGTATATGATTTTACCATTTTTACTATTGATATACGAAATCATATTACTGATTAGTTCATTGATAGATTGAATAGAAACATAATAGTACTGAGGGACACATCTTGGGCTATAAACATTACGCAATTGTGTAATTGGGGACATAATGTCGTGTGTAAACATATTTATACAATCCAGAGCATTCATGATTTCAAACAAGCCACCAAATGTATTATCCAAAGAATTCAGTTCAGTTATATCATCCGATGGTAATAAACTATTGTACAATTCTTTGAATGTGTATGTCATAAGTATCTGTTGAGGTATCAATTTAGATTTTTGCAATAAATTTTTAATAATTGTTGTAAATTTTTGGCTGAATTCGGTGGCAAATCTTTCTGTTTTTATATTGAACCTTTTCAGTAAATTTATGTAAGCTTTATGATTATCATTATATAGAGAAAAATTGTGATATGAAGTATCATATACAGGCACTATTGAATTTTTTCTTTCTATGATCTGTACCTTGTAACCAATATCAATGCATCTGATTGCAGCATATAGGGATGATATACTACATCCAATAATGATTATGTTGTTTGATTTTTTCATATAATTTATCTATATATAGTAAGATAGATGATGTTAAAAATCTTTTTATTAATATTTATAATCATAATTACTTCTTATATAATCGTGTTTGGATGGCAAATTCCACATCAATCTGGAATTGAAATGTTCACAAATACACCATCTGCGACACCATCTGGAACACCATCTGGAACTGCGCCAATAACCATATATGAAAATTGTAATTATACAGGGCGTTCGTTTTCTTTTACAAACGAAGGCAATTATATGCTAAAGAATACATCATTAGCTTACATTCCTTTTAGATCTATACGTATTCGCCCAGGATATACTGTGCATGTATATGAAAAAGATGCGAATGCAGTAGATAAGGGTTTCTCAATTACATTAACACATGATCAAGCATGTTTGCCAGAAGATTTCTATAATATCATGACATCTATTAAAATTGAAGTAAATGCTGCTCCTGGTGCCAGAACTGCCCCGCCTATTATAACGTTTAAAGAATGCAATTATAATGGTATAGGTGATTTATATTCATTAGGGCAACATGACAAAAAGAATACTATCAAATCTATGCTTATTCCCGCAGGGTTCCGTGTACTTCTGTATAAAAACAGTGAAAATCAAACAAAACAATTAATCAATATTTATCAAACCAATCAAACATGCTTACCTATTGATATATACCCATTAATTACATCATTAACTGTAGAACGTGATGGCGATACACATAGTGCAAAATATGATGCATTATCTCCATCTACTGATACCTATCAAGATCCTGAATTATTCATGATAGATTTGGATTCTAAAATGCGTTCTCAAGGTGATTACTTAGGTTCTGATTTAATCAAAAACTATGTGTATACATCAGATTTTTTCCAACAGAGACCTCAATCTGATAATAGAGATTTATTATCTATGTATGAACAGTCTATACAGATGGTATTGCAATCACATATGTATAATGACAAAAAAACTATTGATGACCCTATAAGTGATGCATATTTGCCATATACAAGCAATCTATATTTATCTCACTATAAAACACCTGAACAAGCTAACAACGAATACATCATAATGAGTGTAATCAAAAGTGTTCTAAATCGTAGTCCAACATCATCAGAGTTAATTAGATACAGTGAACAAATTGAAAACAATGAACTTGATGAGCATTTGTTAAAAATACAATTGATGAATTCAACTGAATACAGAAAAAATATTAAATTACAATCTAATGATGTGGCAATTGACCTTGAATATGCTTATGCAAAAGAAGATATGATATCTTATGTATCAAAATTGTATTTTGATGAACGCAGTATTGAAGTACCACGTGTTATGTTATTACCTTTGAGAGATCTTTATGTATACTTACAAAACAATGAATACTTATTTAGAGCAGTTTTGACACATAGTAATTATTCATTATTTGAAAAGGAGGTATCTGAAACAAGATTATTAACAAAATCATCATTAGCAGAAATATTCAATAGATATTTTTTGTTATACGACATCAAAGTCATTGCAAATACTATTAAACGAAATGATGTTTTAAAAAGAGGCAACAAATCAGGAAGCGTGGGTTCTATGTATTCTCATTCAGGTTTGCAACCAAACTCTTTAGATAATGCATGCAAAAACCAAGATACATCTGCTATATATTTAAAAATAAATACAGATGCTGATAATGTTTTTGACTTACATAATATAGCAATTTGTGCAACTCCAACAACACCTGCTTCTGCATCCTTCACGCCTGCTCCTGCTCCTGCATCCATGGCTCCTGCTCCTGCATCCTTCGCACCTGCTCCTGCGCCCTTCGCACCTGCTCCTGCATCCATGACTCCTGCTCCTGCGCCCTTCGCACCTGCTCCTGCATCCTTCGCACCTGCTCCTGCATCCATGACTCCTACTCCTGCATCCTTCGCACCTGCTCCTGCATCCTTCGCACCTGCTCCTGCATCCATGACTCCTGCTCCTGCATCCTTCGCACCTGCTCCTGCTCCTACATAATTTTGTGTATATATTATATAGATATGGATGATAATCTGCCAAAATTAGTAGAAAAATTAGACAATCAAAAATTGAATAAAAAATATACAGATTCTAAACAATTGATTGATCATGTAGAAGCTTTTATCAAACGTAAAGGACTCATATTATATGGTGGATTTGCAATCAACCTTTTAATGCCTAAAAAACAAAAGTTCTATAAAGAATTCACGGTCAATGATTTAGATTGTTATTCTACAAATGCAAAACAAGATGCTATAGAAATTGCGAATGATATATCACAGCATAATTATAAATATGTAAAGGTTAGGAAAGCGCTACATGAAAATACATACAGAGTTTTTGTTAATTTTTTACAAGTTCTAGACATAACACAAATTTCCAAAGGTACATTTGAAGATCTACAAAAAGTAGCTGAATATGAAAAAAACAATACAAAAGTTTATACACATTACAAAGACTCATTCGTATTAGCACCTGTTACATATCTAAAAGCCAATATGCATTTTGAATTATCTCGTCCATTAAATTCTTATCATAGATGGGAAAAAATCTATGATAGAATGAATATATTGACCAAATTATTTGACTTTAAAAGTACAAAAATAGAAGAGCATATACCGGTATCAAAAACGTTCAAAGACATTCTGCAATATGTCAAAAAAAACAATCTTGTAATTGTGGGAATGAATGCATTGAAATACTATGGTGTGATACAAGAATATAACATGAACTTAGAAATATTGTCAACTGACCCCAACGCCACCAAAGATGCAATTGTCAAACTACTTAAAAATACAACAGTTAAACAGAAGAAACATATTTTTATTACATCAGACAGTATCAATATCCAAATCATCAGCACCAAAGACGAATGCTATTCTTACTTAAAATCAAATGGATATATGATTGGTTCATATGACACAGTATTATACTTTATGTACAATGATTACATGCAATGCATTGCTGATAATAAACTTGAAAATGCACAAATTATATATCAATACATATCTACATTAGAAGAACATATTCAACACGAATTGAATAATGAGCCTTTAAAAAGGTTAAATACAGACTGTTTTGGCAAATATACTTCTTTAAAAGACATATTGGCTAAAAAGTGGAAAAAGAAACAAACGTTAGTTTATTATTGATGTTTTTTATCATCTGATTCTTGTATATCAGGTTGTTCATGGACAACTTCTTTATTTTCATCATCTGATTCAGCCGAAGAAGAATCAGATACCTCATTGTTATTCAATTCTTCTACTTCTGTATTTTCAAGGTCTATTTTTTCATAGTTATTTATATTATTATCTTCCTCTTCTTGTTGTCTGATTCTTTCTAGGAGGTCATTATTTTTTTGAATAAGATTTTCAATAAAGATATTGAATCTCTTACGTTTTCTAGAATTATTTTCAAAAATTGTACTTTCATTGATTTGCTCAATTGATTTATACTGTAATTGCAGAATGTCTTCATTGTAATATGGAAACAATAGATTTAAGCATATGTAGAAATTTGAAACAAGATTATAGTATACACATGCATATGAATTATAAAGATTCATTGAATTGTAGATATATAACGTTCAGAATCTTTATATATTTTCATATCATAATAGTAGAAATGAATGAAGATATACTAAATAAGACTGTCATATATATGAATACATCTAATGTAAATTTTTATAAAAATGATGCATACGACTTTTATTATGATTTATTAGAACCTATTAAAGATGCTGTATATATTAAATTGATGCGTTCAGAGGTCTTTTTAAATCCAACTGGAACTATAAATGGTAAGACTATAGAAGATGGAGACCCTGTATTTATTGATTTACGAGATTATAACAGAATATCAACAAACCTTGGTGGAAACAACATCAAATGTACAGATATGATTTTGTTGAACATATCTGAAAAATTTGGCTCAAATCCCTCCCCTGATAAACAGATAGCATTTAAGTCAGATTATACATCCATGAGCTGCAATCCTAATGATACAAATATGATTGTTCTGAATCCAGTAGAACCAAATTTTAAAAGGTTTAATATACAACTATACGACAAGTCCGGACAGATAATATCCAAAACATCTCTTTCAAAATTTACAATGATAGTATGCGTGTACCACAAACGAAGAAAGGCAACACAGTTTTAATCCATATAAGAAGGATGATATTTTTTATGCCATGTGAAAAAGTACATGTCTGTGTTCATTATGTATATAATTTATTGTTTAGAAAACAATCAGAAAAATATTGTATATGTACTTTCTAATTTCTTGACCCATCTCCCGTGTCTATATGGGATTTTTAGATATGTTTGAGAATTATTTTCAGGTATGTTTGTAAGAGATACTTTGCATTCGTAAATGAACGCCCATGATGTTAAGACGATTAAAATGATATCTGTATGTGATACTATTCATGATTTTGGTAAAGGTAAAACTAACATTGTTAATAATATATTTTATAAACATTTTTTGAATCAAAATGCAAAAGGCTATGATGAAAACAAATTATTGGAAAAACTGGGAATACCAAATATTAAGTCACCACATGATGCAATAAAGTATAATGAAATTGATAGAAATAATATAACCAAACTTGCAAGCAACCAAAACCAAAATGAAGACTTTTATTTTACTATTAAAACATACAATGTTTGGGATTATGAATTTACTGAATTTTTGAGTGCAATCTGTAACGCAATGAATAATCACAAATTAGAATTTATAGCGGATGCATCTGTACTAAAATATGAAGTAATATGTAACTTACAAACTTCACCTGTTATAATCATATCAGAAGCAATAGCTTATGATAGACTTGTAGAAAAGAAATCATTATGTATGAATAATGAAATAAGTATAATTCCTGATGCATTGAGGAAAGATAATGGGAACTTATTTGGACTTGAATCTTTGTCAATAGCAGATGGACGTGTTATGAAATATGAGTATATTATGAATGGGGTGAAAGTATTGAAACAATTTGATATTACAACATATATTAGGGGTCAAAATCTTGCACTTACAGAAACAAATAATCAATTGAAACCATTTATAATGAGAGTTATAAAAGAAATGCAAGATACAAAAGAAATAGTATATAAAAAACATAAGAAAAATGATGATAGAGACGATGATGAATCAAGAAGTCATAAAAAGTCAAAACTGAAATATGTTCAACCGTATTATTTGAGGAATTTGTTGGAATTAATAAAACAAATATATCATCTTGATTACAAAGAATTTAGATTTTATAGCGAGGATAATGATGGAAACCCTTCTATAAAATACAATGATGCTTCACAATTATTTGTCAGTATATTGTTTGATTTCAAGAGAGCAGGTGACCAATTACAAGTTGCAAGTGCTCGTAAACAAAAAGCTATATTTGTTTCAGGTGATAGACTTGCAATTGCTTATGCTTACATTATGAATGTACCTTGTATAAAACCTACAGGTTTTTATGAAGATGATGAAAATAGTAAACATGACAATAATGCAAGTCGTCATAATGGTAAAGAAAAAAAACACGATAAAGATCCAAGAAAGGTACTTACATTTTACAATATATCACCACATCGTGTTATAGATGCAATTCAAAATAGTGTATATTTTCATAAAAAAACAGGAAACAGTTTGTATAAAATAGAATGCTATGCAAGATATATTCTATATCTTAAAGAACGTTTGGAAAATTCTTTTCCAAAAGGGCAACAATATATTGTGAAAAACAAAATTATTCAAACAATACAGAAATCATTGAGTATATTAAAACTTATTCCAAGTGATATTAAAATACAAAGAGTTTCGCAAAGAAACAAAGCCAATGAATTATATGATTATGTTTTTTTACATAGGTATAATGTTATTATTCATCTTTTACTGCTCAATATAATTAATGATATAATTGATGAAACCAATATGAACAAACAATATACATATTTTAAAAAAATATATGATGAAATCAATGAAGCAAAACAACAGGATATAGATGATGTAAAACAAGAAGATATAGATAATGCAAAACAAGATATGGAAAAACTTTATAAAGAAATTACAGATAGTTATATTTATAAATATGTTGATATATTGAATTTTACAAACGATGTTCAATATGAAGATGATAAAGATGTAAATAGAGTATATTTTAGGGACTTACTGAATTATTATATTTTAAATATAGAAGATATTAAATATCTATATGATAAACATAATTCTCAATATAATATTTACAGTATGATATCAGAATATGTGAATTTTGACGAGTACTTAAATGTATTTATAAGCCAATATCCTCTGATACAACCAGATACACAGTTTAACAAGTTTTATTCAACTATTACAACAGATATGATGGAAAAATATAATTCAGTAATAAAAACTCTAATTATGAATGATAAAATTACAATATATTGTTTACAAAATTATATGAGTTTGAAAAATCATGTTCCTAATATTACCAAACAAGAAGTCTATATATCATGTAAATACAAATATCAAGACAATTTCAAAGAATATATGCAAAATCTAATAAAAACCAGTCAGTTGCAAGACAACAAAATGAATTTGGAATTGAATAAATTTGATACTACTATTGGAAATCTGTATGAAGTACATTCAAAAACAAGTAAAATCATACGTAACATAGATGAAGATATGAGAGACTGTAAAGAACAATTAGATTTATTGTATGATATGTCAGGAATAAGTTTGAAAAAGAAATCCTTTGTTGACAACTATTTATTAACAAGAAATAAGCCACCATCTACACATGAATTAGTTCAGTTAGGAGGTAGTAATTATGAAATGTCAGATTTTGATTTATTTCTTGATGAACTTGATAATATATATAATGATAATGATACAAATACTGATGACTTTGCAAAGATAATTATGGCATTTATGGTAAAACAATCTTGTGTTTTTGATAGAAATGGAAAGTTAAATACACTATATTTAGAATCTCCTCAAAATCCCGTTTCATTTAAAGAATCTTCAAAACAATCTACAGCATCTTCAGTTTCAGCAACATCAAAACTATCTGCAGCATCCACAATGTCAGCAGCATCAACTTCATCATATGTATCGCAAAATCATAAGAAACTATAACGTCATTGTGATGGCAAGAATATTTTTTTACTTAGAAGTTTTCTTATAACAAAGAATACGGCTATTTCATATGAAATGCATTTACTAACAAGTATATCAAGTTGTTGAATACTTACCAGTAGCATGACAGAATTTTTTATTGATGTACTAAACCATAGCGCTTGTGCATAGAATTGTAGTTGATTCTTGGTAAATTCCTCAATTTCTTTCTTGTCTTCATTGAATATGTTAAAGTACATTATTGGATTAGCATATTCGTATATCAGAGCGTAGAAGAATTCTGTAGTGAATATTATTATGTGCAATGTAATATATTTTGAATATGTGTCAATAGGCACACCAAGTATGACAAGTTCATCAGAATATCCTATACGCAGTAGGTTTTTATCAGCTATGTTGTATACAATGGCAAATATGACAAATAATAAAATAGTATTTGTCAAGACACATAGCTGTATTGTTTTTACAGTATTCATAACATACTATATGATAATGTGCTTATGTTGAAAGTACATATACACACATTTTTGAAATTGAAAACAAAGTTGCATATATTACATTGTATACAGTTGTATATGTACTTTCAAGATGGTATCCTTAAACCCCTTACATCAACATAATAATTTACTTAAGGAAATGTACATATAATGTATAAAATGGGAAAGGAAGATGATATTGCCGCAGGTTTTGATATTGGTACCACTACTAGTTGTGCTTCTATTTGGATTAATGATAGAGTAGAAGTTATTCCTGATTTTCAGACTGGTTCTAGGATTATTCCATCTTATGTTTGTTTCACAGATGATGAGAAGCTTGTTGGTGATGCCGCTAAGAGCCAGTCTACAATGAATCCTAAGAATACTGTATATGATGCCAAGCGTCTTATTGGTCGCAAGTTCACTGACTCTACAGTGCAGGATGATGCTAAACTCTGGTCATTCAAGGTTACAGGAGATAATGATAACAAGCCATTGGTTAATGTAAAGTATAAGAATGAGGATAAGCAGTTCCACCCAGAAGAAATCTCTGCAATGGTTATCCAGCGTTTGAAGGAGACAACTGAAGCATATTTGGGACATCCTTTGAAGAAGGTTGTCATCACTGTCCCTGCATATTTCAATGATTCTCAGAGACAGGCTACTAAAGATGCTGGAGCAATTGCAGGACTTGAAGTATTGCGTATTATTAATGAGCCTACAGCTGCAGCAATTGCATATGGACTTGATAAAACTGATGATAAAAGTGAGAAGAATATTCTTGTATTTGATTGTGGTGGTGGTACACATGATGTATCAATTCTTACGTTGGATGGCGGTGTCTTTGAGGTTCGTGCAACAGGTGGAGACACGCATTTGGGAGGAAGTGATGTTGACAATTGTATTGTAGATTATCTATGTGATGATGTTAAGAAAAGATACAAGAAGGATGTTAGAGAAAATGCAAGAGCATTGAAGAGACTTAACATTGCAGCAGAGAAAGCTAAGAAGACTTTGTCATCTGCAACTACTACTACAGTTGAAGTTGAATCGTTGTTTGATGGAGTAGATTATACTGCTCAATTGAGTAGGGCTAAGTTTGAACAACTTGCTGACACTATTTTCAACAAAACTATTGAACCTCTCAATAAAGTTCTTTCAGATGCTAAAATGTCTAAGAGCGACATTCATGAGATTGTATTGGTTGGTGGTTCAACACGTATTCCTCGCATCAGAGAACTGCTTTCAAACTATTTCAATGGAAAACAACTTAATCATTCATTGAATCCAGATGAAGCAGTTGCATATGGAGCAGCCGTTCAAGCTGCTATTCTAACTGGACAAGGTGGTTCAAAGACCAGTGATCTGCTTTTATTGGATGTGCTTCCACTCTCATTGGGAATCCAGACTGCGAATAATATTATGACAAAGATTATTGAGCGTAATACAACTATTCCAACCAAGAAATCTCAAGTCTTCTCAACATATGCTGATAATCAAACTGGAGTAGACATTAAAATTTATGAAGGTGAAAGGCAATTTGCTACTGATAATAATCTACTTGGTTCATTCCATTTGGATGGTATCAGTCCTGCTCCCAGAGGTGTTCCACAAATTGAAATTTCATATGATGTTGATGCAAACGGAATTCTAACTGTAACAGCTATGGAAAAAGCAACAGGGAAATCCAAAAATATTACCATTACAAACGATAAAGGTAGGTTGTCAAAGGAACAGATTGAGGAGATGATTAGAAAAGCAGAGGAGTTCAAGGAGGAAGATGAAAAACGCAGGGAAAATATTGAGACAAAGAATGGTCTTGAGAATTATCTATATAATCTTAAAAACTCAGTCTTGAAAGAACCTGATGACAAAGACCAAAAGAGCCCTGCTTTTGATGAGGTCAAGAATGAAGCAGAGCCTATCATTACGGATGCCCTTAAATGGTTGGAAGAGCATGAAAAAGAGGAAACACAAGTTTACAAAGATAAGCAGAAGGAACTTGAGGAGAAACTTAACCCACTTATGATGAAGCTATATGGTACTCCAGGAGCTACACCTGGAGGAGATGCTGGTAATGCAGCAGGTTTTCCACCAGGTGCATCAGAAATGCCAAAGCCAAATGACGATGATTTGGATTAAACAACCTTGTTTAATTTATTCAATATTTTCTCAAATTCTTTGTTAGACACACAATAGCCATCATTTGAAATATCAACTATATCTCTGCTATTCTGGACTCCATAATAAGATTTATAGGGTTCTTTCAAATTTCGTGCCATAAATTCTGTAGCAGATGGTAATGAAATACTTCTATAAGATTCATAAGCACTTAATTTTCTCTTACTTGATGACGACCTCAATTCTGTTTTATATTTAGTATTATATGGTTGTATAATACTCCTTGTTTCTTTGAATGAAACTGACAAGTCTCCGCCCAGTGAGGGTAATTGTATAGAAGAGTTTTCAGCAACATACTTTATGATATTATCATTTATTTCTTCTTTATGCTGCATGAAATATTCACAGCGATATTGTAGTATTTGCGTCAAGTCTTTAATCATTTTTTGCATATCCTTGTATTCGTGAGAACTATGTGGTATATTAGTGTGGTTTCCAATGAAATTTAAGTAATTGTTTTCCAAATTCTGCAAGAAACTATCGAAATTATCAAGATGACCATTTATATTCTTTTTCAAATCATTGAACAATAATGGGTTTCTTTGCAATTCAGGCATAATTTCCTGCAATATACTTAAATAATCATATGGTACATCTTTTGTATTGAATCGTGGTTTTCTTAAGCCATGTGTATTATACATACCACAACCTTTCAACCACACCAACATTTGTTTGTTTTCTGTATTGTGTCCTAAATAGTTTTTACTGTTCATACAATCACTATTACTCAATATACTATCAGCTAAGAAGTTGTCAACATTGTATTTAAAATCTCTGATGGTGTTATAATTATTGTCAACCTTCCATGCTGTATATATATTATTTGGGAAATTGTCATTATTATAGAATAAGTTATATTCAACACAATTGCATTTGAAAAACTTATAGCAATCATTTATCATATGTTGATGTATAGTATAGCGAATATTGAATTCACTATTTATATCAAAGTTATCAAGAACTTTACCAAGACACGTGTAAATATAATCTTCATTTTGGTGGTCAATTACAAAGATATTTTCAACATTTGGGCGAAAATGGATTCTTGTACCAGTTAAAGCAACTTGTGTACAGATTGGATACTCTTTCTTATCTTTGGTCAAAGCATATTGTTTGATTTGACTGGGTGTATGCAGATTTTGTCCAATGTTTTGCAAAAGCTTTCTACCGAAGTTTACATTATCATTGTTATCTACATGACATAGTACGTACATTATATTACCTATAATGAATTCTTTTTTAATGAATATTTTTGTACCAGGTAATAATAAAATTTGAAATAAACCATCATTAAAATTCATATATTTCATGTTTTTATTAATCTTGAATACATATACTATACCTTTGTTTTTCTTTACACTTGAAGTTGCAATATTGCATGTTGCATAGTCTATAGATATGTATATATTGAATGAACATGATAAAAATGACAGCAAATTCATTTCATTTTGTCTTGATGAATGCATTAGATTCTGAGTTCCGTGAAAAACATAAATTTCTTCTTTATCATAATTTGGCGTATTTTGTACATTAATGTATTGCATAACCTTCTTAATTTTGTCAAAAGTATTGTTATCTAACTTTAAATCATTACAAAGATGATTTTGTATCCCTTCATTTATAATTCTACTAAATAATGGACTTTGTCCTTTATAATATGTTTCTATTTCATACAATATTGGTGGTGATAATGCCAACGGTTGATATGAATTCCTTTTATTGATATAATTATAAGCATTCAAAACAGACGATGCTATAGCTGGACCATCGTAATTGAAATAATAATAGTAATCTTGGATGGCAGATTTTTTATTGTAGTTATTGTTATATAACACACAACATAATTTATTTATATCATGATTTTGTGTATAATCTCCTACATTTGATACTAAGTCTTGATATTCTTGTTTATTATGTCCAATGATTGTATAGTTATCCTTGAAATCTTTTGTAAATCCATTAAGTTGTAGTAGTAATTTTAAGAGAACATCATTTTGAGGCTTGGAAATACCAGACGTTATATCTAAACAATGGTATTTTGGCAATACAGACATGTATTTGTGATATTCATAATTAGTATCATTTTCTGTATGTTTGTATTGATGATTAAATTCAATAGATTTAATACCATTTTCCTTCAATATTGAAAACCGTATTGCTTTATTTAAATATGTGTTACTTAAAACATTATCTACAGTAGTTACCCTTCTTGTATCATCAAAAATAATATTCCGTGTTATTATATTTTGTTTGTTATGGTCATATGATGGGTCTACGTGTTTTTTATAATTTTTTAGTGTTTCTTCATCAAAAAAATTGTATACAATTCTTAGTTGATCAGACTGTATTATATTATGTATCGTAAACAAAACTTTGAGCAATTTTTGCATATGATCAGTATATTCCTCGTATGTTATTTCAGTTTTTTTTGAAATATTATCACACGAATCTTTGTATGCTTGATTTACAATTGTAATATCAGTAATATGTATGTTTGAGACTTGTGATGGATTTTCTAGAACCAAATGTTTTATATCAATTAAATCTGATATTTCCTTCTTTCTATTATATTTATCATAACATTTTGATAATGCTGTTAGAATGATATCACTATCATAATTTATTTTTTTTGATGTGCCATTAGGATTTTTTGGATTTTGGACTTTGAGAATATTTTCAGAATTTATATCTAAGTTATTTAGTTCATTTATTATATTCAAGCATTGTTGTTCTGGAATATTTTCAAAATGTTCCTTATATTTGTTATAAGCTGCCTTGGTTAGAGTCTTTTTGATAAGGTTTCTTGGTGTTTTATTTGCAGATGGTGGTTGTGTAGCTGCCTGTGGTGACGGTTGCTTGGTGGTTGCAGATGATGGTTGTGTAGCTGCCTGTGGTGTCCGTTGCTTGGTGGTCGCAGATGGTGTTTGTGTAGCTGCCTGTGGTGACGGTTGCTTGGTGGTTGCAGATGGTGTTTGTGTAGGTGACGGTTGCTTGGTGGTTGCAGATGGTGGTTGTGTAGCTGCCTGTGGTTTGGTAATTACAGACTGTGAATTATATTTTTTTAAGAATATACCATCATCAGCTTCATACACATATTTTGCTAAACCTCTCCAAAATGAATGCTCAGGAATATCAGTTTTGTAAACAACACCTATAATTTTATTAATATCTAACAAGCATAGTTTTTGCTGTATATAAACACGAATAGTATAGTTGTCGTATACCTTATTGTTATACAAATTTTCATCAAACTTCACAGAATAAATCAGACCATCATCTTCAACCAAAATTATATTGTATATATCTAAATTATTATCAAACATTATACCAGAAGACGTTTTAATGATTCTTGATTGAATTTTTTGCAAAAAAGATGAATCTTGAGCATCAAAAGACATATGCGCTTTTTGGAAGGTTGCTTCCATTCTGTTTTTTTCTGATTGTAAAATGGATTTCCCTTTTTTTGTAAATGTAGGTTGGATTTTTGACATTCTATATTCTATATTTATAAAAAATATATTGTGTATCATATAGATATGAATTATAATGTTCTATTGGCATCTATCATAGTTTTGATTTTCATTATTCCAATTGTTATTGTATATACTATGACACTTCAATGGATTCAAAAATTAGAAGAAAGTAAATGTAAATGCAGCGAGAGTTCGCAGCGCGATTTCATAAAATATTATTTATATGCTTATTTAATATTGCTAGGAATAACTGTTGTTTTAGGGTTTGCCTCTGTTTTTATGGAATTTTCCAAGGTTAAATGGTTGAATGCACTACAACCATTTGCGAAATTCATGAGGATGATAATTGCAATCCTTTCATTTGTAAACATGATAGTATCTATTATCTATATATCCAAGCTTAAGGAAATAGACTGCAAATGTAGTGAAGACATTCGCCGTGAAGTATACTACATATGGTCAATACTATCTCTTGCAGTAAATGCATTGTTTGTTCTATTCATGATTGTAGGAGCAACTTGGTTATATTTTGTGTTCTATAAATAAATGATAATCTTGAAAGATTGCTTAACACATGTATCAAATGGTGTGGCACTGAGAACAGTATTAACATTCATTTCATTTTATCTGATAAAAACATATGCCAATAAAAATCACATACATGTAATATTACCTTTTGCACTCACTATTTTAGACGGTGTAGATAATTTTTTCATAAAATATGATGTTATTTCAAAAGGAAAGTCCATAACAGCTGGTACAAACTGTACAAAAAAATCAAAAGAATCCAAATTTTATCAAGTTAATGACAAGATAATAGACACCCTTTCATATATATTGTGCTATATTTACTTTTATAAAGAACTCAACGATACTTTGTTAGAAATCTTCATAGCATATCGCACAATTGGTGTCATATTATTCATAGTTACGCATAACAAATATTTCTTAGTGTCATGTTTTGATTTTGTCAAAGAATATATGTTATACAAACACTTCTTTCAGTCAGATTACACATATCTTGCATTCTTCATCATTCTGAAGATTATTTTTGAATATGTGTTTCATATGATATATAATTAGAATACACATAAAGTAAAAAAATGATTATGATATATAGACTTTATATACAATAATGCAAGGATTGCAAAATCTTGGTTCAACGTGTGCTGTAAATAGCCTTATACAAATGATATGTAGAACAAGTTATTTACGAGATATTATTCTCAATACAAATACGTCTGAAAACAGTATAACATATCAACTCAAGGAAATTCTTGATATGATGCATAATCAACATCATTCACTCAGTCCTAAAAAATTCATAGGACATTTATACAGACATTTTGATGGAATCTTTCGTCAAGGCGAACAACTTGATATAGGCGAGGTTTGGATGTTCTTATTTGACAAGATTTCACTGGAATGTGGAAGTGATATACCATCTGCATCATTACCTGTACAAATACCATTATTATCAGATAATGAAAATAATACTATTGCATCTTCTCAAGAACTGTGGGACAAATATAACCACACATTGAATAATATTAATAACTACAAAACATCCAATTGGTTGCAATCATCTCAAGGAATCATGTTAAATATGCTAAAATGTAATGTGTGTTATACAATGAATTATAACTTTGAGCCATTTACCATCATACCTCTTGACATACCAGAGGATAGTGATAAAACGTCTATTGCATCTATGTTGCGAAATTATTTGAAGTCTCAAGAATTTCAAGGAGATTGGAAATGTGAGAAATGCAATGAGTACACACCATATACGAGAATGACAAAAATGTGGAAGATGCCACCTGTTCTTACATTTGTTGTAAAACGATTTTCAAATACACATACAAAAATAACTAAACCAGTTTACATAAATACAAAATTGAGCATAAAAGCAGGGTCAGTAATATCACATATGCATAATGATATTAATTACAATTGCAATACAGTTGCTTTGCACTTTGGTGGATTAGCAGGAGGACATTATTGTGCACTATGTAAAACAGATGACAAATGGATATTATATGATGATTTGAATGTAGCAAATGTGGAAGATCCAAAAATGTTCTTTGAAGGAAATAAAGATACTTATATGGTAATGTACTCATGTTCATGATGATGAGGATTGAGCACTATAATAATTTTGTAAAAATGTAACCAAACTCACGGGTTCCGCTTGCCCAGGGACATTGATAATGATATCATTGTATACTGTTAAATTTGATGCATATATATTAGATGCATTCACGTCATTGTATACTGTTAAATTTGATGCATACATGTAAGATGCATTCACGTCATTGTATACTCTTAAGTTTGATGTATATATATTAGATGCATTCACGTCATTGTATACTGTTAAGTTTGATGTATATATGTAGGATGCATTCACGTCATTGTATACTGTTAAATTTGATGTATATATTTTAGATGCATTCACGTCACTGTATACTGTTAAGTTCGATGTTGCAGTAATTCCAAATACACGTAATGTATTAACATTATCAGGTTCTCCATTAATTGCAGTATATATATTGTTATCAACGTCATTTGTTTTCGCTGTAAACATTGGACTATTCATAATATTTGCCATTTTAACATTTCCAAATATATTGAGCATATAAGGGTTTGTATCTTTATTATTGATTACGTTTTTGAAGTAAACAGGATGATCTTTATCTACATAACTACTCATTACACCATAAGGAAGACCTATAGCAACTTTGCTTGAACTATTTGTATTATTCAACCCCATACTGCGTTTGTTTAAAGTATCAATACATATAATGTTTTGTTCACCAAGTGTTAATAAATCATAATCTTTAATGTGTTGAAAAAAATATGGCTCATCAATATTGGGTTGAGAGTAGTAATTTTTTCTGATTGTACTCTTTAAATCATCCGTTACAATTTGAAAATTAGTAGTTGATACATTATTATTATTATACATGGTTTTTTTTACACGAAAATAATATCCTGACGCACCATTACTCATATGCAAATATGGTGTTGTATTTGCGTTTATAGTAGCTATACTGATACATGGATTAATACCATCGGATTCATTATATACAGAAATGCCATTATGTCTTGTATAAAATGGTGTAGATTCAAACACAGTATTTGTTGCAACAATTTGATTATCTACTGTTATTTTCATGCAATTCTCATTATTAAGTTCTTTGCTATTGCCTATAGAACAACGTGTTTTGAAATGCGCATTTTTGTAAGAGAAATTCAGATAATCATTATTGAGTGTGTAAAATTCTATATTTGATGAAGCCAAATTGCTAAAAATGCCTTCTTGCATACTTAGCTTTGTTCCTTGTAGATTTGTGATATCTATGGCATTAAATGTTAAGTTAGTTGCTTCTAATGACGTACATTCAATCCTATTAACATTCACAAGATTCTTATCACTCACAGATATATTATTATTTGCTTGAGTTGTGTTTAATGAATTAATATTCAATGAATTTAGAAGACCTTTTCCAGGAGCATATAATAAATATTCTTCACTTTGATTAGCTGGCACATTCGTACCAAGTGATAAAGTTCCATGAGCTGATAATGATGATACAAAAGTATTATTTGAAGATATTGTCCAGAAATCAGGAGCAGGCAATTGAACTCTTTCTATTTTTTCATAGTCAAAAGTATAATAAGGTATTAAATTGCCATTCTGTAGAAAATTCTTCTCAATAATAAAGTCGATAGAACATGTAATATTGTATCCTAATATAGAATATACAACTCTTTTATTCAACTTGGAGATAGTAAGTGTAAAATTATCAGCATTATAATTTGGAAGGGTTTGATTATTGATATACCCTCCATTTATTTTTGTTTCTTTACTCATCATCAGTAATGAATATCTTACTTCATATTCAGGTGCATCCGGAGAAGAGTAGGTAGATCTTTCAAAATCAATATGTATCCTATCAGAAGCCGGGTATACAATACTATTATTCAGAGTTATACTGTTTGCTACTGTAGATAGTGGTTGTTGTCCAGCAATAATTGGTAATGTTAAATTTATTTCTTTAGATAGATTAATATTGGATATATTATATATATTATTATCCAGCAATGAATATACAGAGTTGATACCCTGATTTAGTAAATAAAAAGTATTATTAACATTAACGTTTAGTCCATTTGACAAATTTGATGAAACAACTGTATAAGGATAAATTGCCATTGTGTTGTCTGTCAATACAGAAGACGTGTAATAAGTATATAAATTACTGATATTATTGTATGGATTGAAATTCATGTCAATATTTATCATAGGATTCTTGCGAAATTGATTATCTGTCAGGTCATCATTTCTACAAATATGTAAATGTGCATTAGGAACACTCGTTCCTATACCGACATTGCCTCTATTGGTTAAACGAAAAACATCCCCTGATGATGTCCCTTTGTAATTAATAACATTGCTTCCATAAACATTTGAAATTGTTAAGCTTGCATCAGGTGATTGTGTTCCGATGCCTACTTGACCCTTATTATTGATAATGAATCTATTTGTAATTGTATTATTCATATTACATGTATTTATACTCAATAAATCAGCATTTCCATTTTTTTTATATACTTGAAAAGGTGTGATATCAATATTATCAGTAAGCGCATTTGCTACAATAAAAGATTTAGTAGCCTTGAAATTGTCTATTGATGTTGAACCATAAGTTACATTCTCAAAGTTCAAAGAACCATTTAGACCCTCAATTTTATTAGCATACAGTGTACCATTATATACATATACATTGTTACTCATGCTAATAGTTGAATTGTCTATGTTCATGATAGGCTTATTACCACATGACAGAGACATATTACTGATGTTGTATTGAACAGCATAATTGCTTGTTATTTGCAATATGTCTGATACCCTAAACTTATCACTTGGAGACACAAAATTTATAATAAGATTGCTATTTATGTACACTCCATCATTTGAAGTATTGAGTATATTTTTGACATGTAAATTATCTAATATATATGTTGGCTTGTATAATGTGATATTACTGTTATTAATTGTTTGCAAATTCTCTTCTTTTGTGCGAAATACATATGAATTTGACGACACACCAGTAAAAAAATTATCCTGATAGCTTATGTACATATCTTGACATGTGTTTTTTTCATTATTTATTAAGATAACATTTGAATCAAAGAATGAATTCAATATAAGCTTATTATTTTCATTTTGTAGATTATTAAGAGTATATTTTTCGTTTAAATATCCAACTTTTATAGACATATATGTTATATGTCAAAAGGTTCTTAAATATCTTGTAGAAAATATATTGCTATATAATAACAATGGATATGCTACTAATGATAATACTTTGTATGGTTTCTGTTGTTAGCTTGATAGCTATTATATATACAATCAATGGATATATATCTTCTAAAGTGTATGAGGGTTTTACAACAGAGAAGGCACATCACACTGATGTATCGTCCTATGATATACAAGAGATACAACATTTTTTTACAGACGAAGAATGTGATATGTTAATTGAAAAGGCACGTAATAATTTAGAAGATAGTAAGATATACAATGGTGCAAGTGATGACATTGTTACCAAGAATAACAGGGACAGTAAACAAGCATGGTTATACGACAGTGATGATTTCATCAAATCATTATCAGATAAAGTAAAAGAATATACAAAAACACATAATAAACATAGTGAAGAATTTCAGGTAGTCAATTATCAAGAAGGAGGGTTTTTTAACCCACATTATGATGCATGCGACGGGGATGGAAATTATTGTCAAAAAATGGATGGTAATTTTGGACCAAGATACTTAACAGTACTGATATACTTGAATAATGTTGAGGAAGGCGGAGAGACCATATTTCCAAATATTAATAAATCAGTCAAACCAGAAAAAGGTAAAGCTGTTATATTTCAAAACGTTAATGAAAAAGGACATATAATATCTCAGTCTTATCACGGGGGTGAACCAGTAAAAAAGGGGGAAAAATGGGTTTGCAATAAATGGATACATCTGAAAGAAAAATGATATAAGGATTACGCGAATATCTAAGTATGTGAGTTAGAGTTATTTTTATAATAAATACTGCCCTATTATGGGTGTGCTTCTGTGCCCGAGCTGGTCCAAGGGGAGCGACTTAAGATCGCTTGTGCAATTGCACGCACGGGTTCGAACCCCGTCAGAAGCATATATTATTGCAGTATTTAGTTCATTGTGTCATTTTTGAATCGCAAAAACATTTGAATCAAAGAATGATAATTATAATAAAAAATGATGCGTTCTTTTTATATATAAAAAGATTGACACAAGAGACAATGTCATCGAAGCATTGTATACAATGCTATAAAGATTTTATACCGAGAAATAAAAATTGTGATCGATGTACAGTATGTAAAAAACCGAATAAATGTTTTCATGGGACAACAAAAGGGAGATGCAAAATAGATGGATGTTTCGGTAATGAAATATGCGAACATAAGGAACATAACCAAAAATGTAGTATTTGTAAACCAGGTGTAAAAGAGTTAGATAACTTGAATAGAATTATACGTAATATAATAAAAAAATTACATGATAATCATCAAAATATAGAGGGAATAGATAAAAAATTTACAAAAACGCATGAAAAAACAAAGAACTTTATAATAGATTTATGGAAAGTTGATAGTTTCAGATCAGTAATAGATATATGCTTACAATTTATAACAACATATAAAGAATTAAATGGATGCCATTTCAACATAGACTATTATCAAATCGATCATATAATACCGAAAAGCAAATTTAATCTAACAAATAAAGAAGAATTTAATAGGTGTTGTAGTTATAATAATTTACAAATTCTCGATAAAAATGAGAATCTTAAGAAAAGTAATAAATAATGGTGTAAAATATGTTATTGTCTTTAGAGTATACGAATTTAACATCATTATTTACTTAGTATGTCATCCTTATTTCTTCTCTGGTTATGAATCCATCATGGTCAGTATCAAGATGTGAAAAGTCTATTAGATTACATATTTGGATGAGTTGCACTCATATCACCTATATTTATTGTGTACAATACCATACATAATAATATATGTGTATTATAAATGAATAACTTGTATGATTATTTTGAAGACATTGTTTGTATTAATCTTGACATTTCTGTTGACAGACGAAAACATGCTATAGAATATTTTGAAAAACTAGATATACCTGCGAGATTTTTTATAACTAGTAAACATAAAAATGGTGGAATGTATGGCTGTTTCGATTCACATGTGCAAATACTTATGGATGCATATAAGAGAGGATTGAATAATGTCCTAATATTTGAGGATGATTTCCTACCAACTGCATCATATTCTGATGAAAATCTAAAAAAAGCAATTGATTTTATGCAAATGCACGAGGATTGGGACATTATGCATTTAGGGTATTTATTTATAAAAGATACAAAGGATGGTTTATCAACCATTTTTGACGCACATCATCATACACCAGATATAGTACAATATAATCCTTTTTGTACACAAGCACTATGTTATAACAAAAGAGCAATCAAGACAATTGTTGAAACTTATCATGAATATATTGGGATAGTGCATTTTGATATGTATATATCAACATTTGCTGGTTTCAAGAATTATTGCATAGTTCCTATGTTATTTGACCAAAACTTTTATTTTCAACATAATAATGAGTCTATGGACGGGATGGAATATTTTTTAAGACTGATGTTTCCGCTTATTGCGACTAGTCAATTGAATTACAGAATGTCATTCATCAAATTTTTTATGAATAAATACAAAAGATATTTCTTCTATTTTTATATGATAATATTTAGCATTATATTATATTGTATCAAAAATAGTTTGATTCTACCTCTCAAGAAAAAAATATAGGTAAATAATAGTACTGTTCAATTATGGAAAACAAGGGCATAGAAATTCAAACTGTACATTTTGAGTCTAAAAATATTGTCATTAACTATGTAAATGGTGCTACCGAAACTCTTCCTGTTAATCTAAATACATATCAACAATTCCATGATACATGGCTTGTTAAAAATCCTCCATTTATTTCTGACCTCTACAAAACACAGATGCGAAATATTATTTTAGCTTCTATCAATAATAATCAGAAATGCATTACGAATCTTGATACATTTTTCGCCTCACCAAATGAAGAAGTTGTAAAGAAGTTTTTAACTTATATGAGAAACAGAGACAATATTCTACCTGTTAAAAAGGCTGTATGGAATAATGCTTAAACCGTATAATTATTTTTATATCATATAAATAACATAATGTACGTGCTAATGATGCTATTGTTGTGCTATATTCCTCATATGTTTCCATATAATATTAACGTGGGTTCAACAGGTTTATTGTTCCCATATACACTTGGGGCACTTGCATACATCAAAACTTGTGTAAAACCATGTGATTACAGATTGTTAGGTGTTTCAGGAGGCACTTGGTGCTCGCTTATTTATCATTTTGAAAAAAATATATCAGACCATGATTTGCTATGGTCAATTTTGGTAGGAAATAAAACACAAACAGTTTATTTGTTAAATAGAGATAGTATGTCCAAATTTCAATTGAAAGTTGCTGAAAACTTCAAAACAAGGTACAAAGATGTGAATGTATCTGAAATACCAATATCCATTATAACAACACAAATAAGAGGATATAGACCAAAAAATTGTCTTATTAGCTCATTTGATAATATTGATGATTTAGTAAATTATTGTTTGTGTAGCTCTTACATTCCTTGTATATCCGGAAAAGGTGTAAATATGGTTTATAAGAAAAATAATTATATAGATGGTGAAATTTTCAAAAATAAAAATTTATTATTGGAAAATGCTGCTCTACATTTGCACAAAGCCACGTGGAAACGTAAGTTCAAATTACGAGACTATTTGTACTTGGATTTCAACCGTTCTAAAACATTATTTGAATATGGTTGGATGGATGCTCAAAAATACCTGTGATATCTTATACGAACTATAATAAAAAAATGATTATAAAGATACAGTATATATATATTATTATGACTATGCTTTTAGATTTTGATGGCAGTAAACCTATTATCTTGATTGATGGCAGTTATTATGTATTTTACAGATACTTTGCAACTATGAGATGGTTTTCTTTTCAGAAAAAAGAATTTGATGTCAATAAAATAACAGAAAATGAAGAGTTTCTGTCAGGATTCTTGAAACACATGGAATCAGATTTAAAGAAGATATGCAAGAGATGGAAAACTGATATCAACAATATTACATTCTGTACTGATTGTCAGAGATGTAAAATATGGCGTAATGATATTTACAAAGACTACAAAGGAACACGAGGGCAAAACATGAACTTTAATAGCAACATATTTTCTATATTTAGTGAATATATTCAAAATAAAGGTATAAAAAAAATGTGGTTCGAGAGATTGGAAGCAGATGATGTCATCTATTTGATTCAGAATAAATTAAAAGTTAATTGCTTACAAAATATTGTTATAATAACAAATGATAATGATTATTTACAATTGGCTGACACAAATATTCATATCATCAATATGCAATTTAAAGATATCACACAACGAGGTAATAAAGATGCAAGAAGTGATTTGTTGAATAAGGCTATTTATGGTGATAAAAGTGATAACATTCAAAAGATTGCACCTTTTATAACAAAAGAGAAAGCGCTACAGCTGTCAAAGATGAGTGATGATGAAATAAGGTCATGGTTGCAAGAAAACAATTTGATAGATAAATTCAATTTCAATATGAATCTTATTAGCTTTGAGAAGATACCTTGTAGATATGTAAATGATTTCTACAATCATGTGAATATATTAGTATACTGATAATGTGATGTGAATATTTTTGCACATAATAAAAATAATATATGTATTTTCTAAGAGCTTCTTGACCTTTTTGGTTTTTTCATTAAATCTTTGTCAAAAGGTTGCACATGTGTTTTGGAAAATGCTTTATTCGTCATATATACCTTATGCATAGGTACAATTGCTAAAGGAGACATTTGAAGTTGTCGGACTGGTGAATTTCTCATATCAAATACTGAAAAAGGTGAACCATTGAGTGATTGTATTGGCGACAATACATTGTGATATGGTTTGGGTATATAATCGTCATGTATAATATTAATAGAGGATAAGCTAGAACTCCTGCTAATGTTATACACTTCATGAGTAGTTGTATATGATGTACTAGTGGTTGTTGATGGTGATTTTGGTAGCTTTTTGAACATATTGAAGAAATATGCCATTTTGATATACTTTTTATTGTTTTTTCTATTGTTATTAATCAGCAGTAGAGGCAACTTATAGTTATTGTAATCCTTAATAATATGTTTTCTGATTCTTGTCGGGATATGAAATGATATCTTCTCGCAATACAGATTGTATTCATCAATAATTCTTAGTATATCAACTTTGGTATGAATAGTCTTGCTTTTTGCTATCTCTGTTGTTATTTTGTTGTGCAATTGCAAGAAATTGTCTGAATGAGTTTTGAAAGAATACTCTTTCTCTGGTATCTTGAAAAGATTCAGAATAGCTATTGTTATAGCTATTAGCAGATTACATGCTATGCTTATATTCCTTATTATAGATATCATATCAGTATGGCTTATGAAATCCGCTGTGTTCAATATAGATAAAGCAGTTGAGCATACAACAATTGGAATATTGATTATGTTTTTTATTTTAGAATAAAAAGAAGCTGTTTTATCACACAAAATATACATGATATAGGTATAGTCTTTATATATTTCTATTGACTCATTATAAGAATCGAAGGACATATTTTACTACGTGTTCGTTTGTATGCTTCGTTCTATTATAAAGAAATTAAAAAAATGATATCATCATATGTTGGTTATGATATCTCTCTGTTATGGAATGCACTAAGTGTCATAAGATTTTAGGTATAGATAATTTTTCATACAAAAATGAAAAAGACAAAATATTCTATTTACATTGTGATAAATGTAGAGAAAAATTAAAACATCAGGTGAATAAAAAGACTGTTGAAAAACAACAGTATGAAAGAGTAAAAAATACAAATGTTATACATTGTGAATGTGGAAGCACATATATAGCATTTCGTTCGTATCATATAACCCGACATAAAAACTCCTTATTACATATAAGGAAAACACAGTAATAAGATGCTATATGACCAACAAAATCATTGATTGTTTTACTTTTTATAATGAATTAGAAATGTTGAAATTCCGTTTAGATTATCTGTACGACACTGTTGATAATTTTGTATTACTAGAATCTACTTTGACTTTTAGTGGTAAACAAAAGGAACTATATTTCCAAAACAATAAGCACTTATATGAAGCTTACAAAGACAAAATCATCCATGTTGTTGTAGAGGATTTACCTTTAGACGACCCTTCCAAAAATGCTATAGATAATGCTTGGGTTCGTGAGAAATTACAGAGGAACCTTCTTGATAGAGGAATAAATCAATTACAACTTACAGATAATGACATTATTGTCATAACAGATTTGGATGAAATTCCTGACAGAAATACATTGGCTTTGTTGAAAACAATTGACAGAATTGAAAATGTGCCTTATGCACTTGAACAAGATATGTATTATTATAATATAACATGCAAAAGAAAAGCAAAATGGTATCATCCCAAGTTCGTCAATTTTATTACATATAAAAATGAGTTCCGTAGAAGAGCAGATGATATTCGTATGGTAGGAAGGCATGCAGTTGTTAAAAATGGTGGTTGGCATCTTTCTTATTTTGGTAATGTCGATTTCATCCAAAATAAAATCAAGAATTTTGCACATCAAGAATATAATGATGATAAATATACCAATTCAGACATCATTAAGAAACGTATCAATAATTGCAGTGATTTATTTTCAAGAGACAATGAACATAACACTGAGTATTGTGCAGTTTCAGACAATCAATATCTTCCGGAAACTTACAAAGATTTGTTGAAATTTTCGGACCTGAACAAAAATTAAATTAGCATATTATATAGAATGTCTAATAATAAGCTTCCAGTTATTTTCATCTTTGATTTGGACAAAACCCTAATAGGTGATGTAACCAATATACTGCAATATCAACATTTTTGGGTTTTTATCAATGATGCATGTAAACACAGTCGCTTGAAAGGACCTGTATGCAAATTACCTAAAAGTATATGGAATAAGCAAATGATACCATCTCAACTTTTTAGACCACAGTTAAAAGAATCTTTGCAAGGTATTAAAAAAGTGTTTCCTACAGCCGAGTTCTTTGTATTTTCGCTTGGAACACATGATTATGTAATGTCTGCAATAGATTACATTGAAAAATGTACAGGTGTCAAATTCAACCGTCCTCTTTTTACAAGACAAGATAGTTCTATATCAGATACAGCACATTATTTAAAAGAAATTAAAGGATACGAGGACATCATATTTAAATCTTTGGTCAGACAATACCCAAAATGTAAAATAGATTATTTCCGAAATCTTGTTATGAATGACCGTACAATAATTATTGATGATACTGATGTATGGAACAATGATTATAGATGGATACAATGTAAACCATATTCATATACACCTGTATGTGAAATCAATAGTAAAATATTAGATGTAGTATATGAAAATGAATCTATAAAAACATATATAACCACCAACAAAGAAACAAACATATTACCTGAAGTGTCTGGTAATATTGATAAATTCAAGATGAACTATCACATTATGATGGCAAATCACTACAGAACATCATTAGATAATAATCTTGAACAATGTAAAGATGATTTTTTCCCAAAATTTCTTAAGACTATCAAGGGTAGAAGCACAAAACTTAAGCCTTTTACACGTGCATATTTAGAAAAAATACAAAAATCATTTGTATAATATTATTTTTATCATCATATAAAATTTATATGTATACAATATCTGTATCATGTGTGATATTGAAGACTTAGTCCCTCATTGTATGTCAAATGAAACATGGAATGCTATACTGTCTGAATTAGATAAGAAAAGACTTGATATAACCAATGATAAGGACCTTATCAAATTTAGGATAGATATGCAAAAAAAGTACAAGGTTGTACTATCTAATAGTAATCTTATAAAAGCATATCATGCACTAGGATATGACCACTCTGAGTTCAAGTATATTTTGACCAAAAAGAAAAATAAATCCAATTCTGGTGTAGTTGTTATTACTGTGCTGACATCTGCGCATCCATCGTATATAGATGACGATGGAATAGAAAAGAAAGCTGCTTTTTCATGTGCTTGGAATTGTCATTATTGTCCCAATGAAAAAGCACATGCAGGGAATGGATATGTTGACCAACCTCGTAGCTATTTATTCAGTGAACCAGCAGTATTACGTGCGAATGATAATGGATTTGATGCTATACTACAGTTCAATGCAAGAGTGACTACATTGATAAATATGGGGCATAATGTTGACAAAATAGAATTGTTAATATTAGGTGGAACATGGTGTAGTTATCCAAAACAATACCAGGATAGGTTCATAACCGAATTATATTATGCTGCAAATGTTTACAATGATATTGAAAAGAGACCTATGCAGACATTGGAAAATGAATTAACATTGAACGAGAATGCAAAACTGCATATTATAGGTCTTACACTTGAGACACGCCCTGATACAATCAATATAGAAGAAATCAAACGTTTCAGAAGATTCAATGCTACGCGCATTCAACTAGGTGTACAACATACTGATAATGCTGTACTTAAAAAAATAAACAGAGGACATACAATTGAAGCTGCATATCATGCTATAAAACTGTTGAAAGACAATGGATACAAGGTTGATATTCATCTTATGCCAAATCTTCCAGGCTCTTCTTATGAATTAGATATACAAATGCTAAATGATGCCCTATATGATGATAGACTGCAAGCAGACCAGTTAAAAATATATCCATGTGCTGTAGTACCTTTCACAAAAATTAAAGAATGGTTTGATTCAGGTACATATGTTCCTTATAATGACGCAGTATTATTCCAGCTACTTAAAGAATTCAAGATGCGTGTACAACCATATAAGAGACTTAATAGAATTATTAGAGACATTCCAAGTACATATATTTCAGGAGGGTACACAAGCAAGTCTGTAAATATGAGACAATTGTTACAATCCGACATGAAGAAAAATGCCTGGAAATGTAGATGTATACGATGTCGTGAGGTTGCAGATAATAAAGTAAATATTCATGATGTACAAATGAAGAAAATATATTACAAGTCATCCGACGGTGATGAATATTTCATATCTTTTGAGACCGAAGAATATTTAATAGGATTTATAAGACTACGAATCAATACAAAACCAGGTGAGCAACTGAGTATTTTGAAAGATGCTGCGTTGGTTAGGGAACTTCATATTTATTCAAATGTCAGTTGTGTAGGTGTACAAAATGAGATGTCTATGCAACATAGAGGATATGGTAAGAAGTTATTAGAAGAAGCTGAAAGAATTGCTACACATAATAATGTTTATAAGGTTGCTGTTATTAGCGGAACAGGTGTTAGGAATTATTATAGAAAAATGGGATACAAATTACAAGACACCTATATGGTGAAATCGCTTCATAAGAAACCTGGATTCTGGTAGACACAAAAAATAATATTCTAATATAGAAGATGGTATGAATGATGATATAGAATCATATATGAATACTATGCAAAACATACTATCAACTGATTTGATAAGATATATAGTGTCTATAGCATTTATGGATAAAAATATGTTAATCATAAAAAAACAAAAGAAGTTGAAAGCAAAACTAAATAAAGATGTAGTGAAATTGTTCAATACTTACTATTATGATAATAATTTTATGGTATACCGTAATGAACACAATCAATTCATCTTAGAAAATATAAGTATGAATAATAAGCATATCCGAGTATGTTCAAATAATACAAATCATTCTATTTCAACTGAACTAAATGATGATAATGTAAATGAAATCGTATTATTTGAACAAGGGGGACAACAGGAAGTTATTTATGATGAAAATGGTTTACCAGTGAACAGACGAATACGACTGGATGTCGTGTATATGTAATTTATTGTTTTGGTGCACAATAAAGATAACCAAATGGGTCATCCATAGTGTTCTTAACGTCATTGATAATAAGAATCTTTATTTTGTTTGGAATAAGTTTCATAAGATTATCCATTTTATTACGGTCTTCTTGTTTACTGATATAAAACACATATCTTCTACCAGTTTGCATCTCAAATATAATTCTATCTACATTATATGACATGTATATTTTGGAAATATTATAAATATTCAAAAAAATTGTGTCAAAATTAGCTTGAGGTATAGGCTGATATGTGGAAATATGTCCCTTTTCAATCTTTGAAATATCTTCCTTTTTGTTTGTATCTTTCAAAAATTTTGATATATTATTTCTAATGCTCTCCAATTTTTTTATTTTTGGTTCTGGTTTTTTGTTTATTTTGTCTAAATATGAAAGAGAGTCATCTGCATTATTTTGCATAATCATACAAGAAAAAGCATTACAATCTATCAAAAGAAGCCCTAATAGAAAAAAATGGCTTATTGTTCTCATGTGTTGTATTTATAATACAAATAATGTTTATATACATATGGAAAGTACATATACACACTGATTCTTGAATCTTTTATAGAAATCATTATGAGTTAACATAAACATCGTATATGTACTTTTTTGCGTTCATTGCATTGTATATAGTATATTTAGTGATTATATGTATAGATGAATCATCAAATAGTATCAGTTTGTAATATTTGGTATTTGAGCAAGAATTCTATGAATTTTTCAATGAATTCATCTTCTGTATTGCTAATACTCAACAGTTGAATAATGTTTTGATAATATGTATCAGCAACATTTATATTTTCTTTTGATGCATCATTGTGATAAAGTTCGTCCCTAATATGCATTGATGCTGCACTGAAATTTGTCAGAATTTTTAGATAATCTGATTTGTACTGTGATGTATTTGTGATTGGTTCACATGTATCAAAATCCCATATAGTCCACAAATAGTTATTTTCTGTTTTGTTCACATATGAATATTTTTTATTATTTACACTATATTTGATGTCAATTTTCTTCTTTGTATATAACATATTACCCCAATGCAAATCGTTATGTAAATAACCTGTATTCTTATGAAAAAAGTATACTGAGAATATTATTTGTACTATAGAATTCACTGTATTCCACCCTGATACAATTTTATATTGATGTTTAATGAAATCTGATAAACTACCATCTGCTACATCAGTGAATACTAATTTATAGTGATATTTAACTACATCTTGAATATAAGGAAATTTTGTTTTCAATCTCATGATGGAATTCTCATCAAGTGTTAGAGGGCAATCTTCTATAATATGTATAAAAGGCATATGAAATATATTATCTATGAGACTCTGTATTTTTTTCAACACAACTAATTCTTTGGTTGCTTGATTTGTTATAACATCATTGATTTCATATGCAAATATCTTCACAGCTAGCTGTATATTATTATAATTTAACAAAAAAACCTTACCATGACCTGAAATTATATGCTCTCCGAGTTGCTTCATAAGTGTAAATTTTTTGATTTTGGCTTCGTTGCTTTTGTCATCATAATATATACAGTAATTATGCTTATGACCATTTTCTTGTAAAAGTTTAATTATGTTATCCAGTAGATTATTTGAATCTTTTGTCATACTCCTTGTTGTATACCGACTGGTTCTATTCGCAATACTTTTTTTGAATTCTCTTTTGTTTGCTAATTCCATCTATTTACACAAATGAAAAAGTTTCGAAATGTATTATTTGCGTCACGGAGTAATATTTAGTAGTTTGCCTAATAATAGGATAGATGAAACAACTGAATCAATGTTGTTAATATTTTGCAACATTTGTAATATATTTCTATCTTTTTTGTCAAGCTCCAATATTATTTTGTCTTTCTTTGTAGATATGTAGATATATTGTACTGTAGACACATCTAATACTACATTTGCCATCGTAATACTTTTTATGACAGAATCTGTATTATTCAGAGTTAATTCAATAGGTATGGGAATGCTTGCATGAATGTTTGTGTAATTTGATACAAATTCGTTTGTAAAATTGATTATGGTATTTATATTTGTTGTATTTTTTAATATCCTCCTTGTTTTTCTCAACCCTATCAAGTATTTACTATAGAGAGTTCGTTCACTACATGTTGGTAAATTGATATGACTGCATTCCAATGGCTTCAAAGAGTTAAATAACGTTGGAGTTATGAAACACCCTACTATGTTATACATGCATATCAAGCAAATTAATTCTTTTATCATTTCAATATGATGTGTAAATATGAGTAAATTTATATTCATTTTTTTACATTTTACGTATATAAGCAGATATTATCATACATACCATTATGACAAAAAATATACTGATAACAGGAGGATGTGGCTTTATTGGACACCATTTAGTTGATTATTTACTCAAAAATACAGAACATAATTTGTACATTATTGATAAGTTATCTTATGCTTCATTTGGTCTTGACAGATTACGTGAAATAGATGCGTTGAATAACCCACGAGTTCATATATATATTTATGATTTGAACAGCAAAATTGATTATGGTTTTGTCCAAGAGCTCAAGGAAATCAATTGGATTATGCATCTTGCTGCTGAAACTCATGTTGATAATAGTATATCAGACCCATATCATTGTATTATGAACAATGTGAATTCTACTCTTAACATACTAGAATTAGCAAGAAAGCTGGAACATCTTGAAAGATTTCTCTATTTTAGCACAGATGAAGTATACGGTCCTGCGTTAGATGGTAAATTATTCAAAGAAAATGATAGGCATAATCCTACAAATCCTTATTCTGCTTCAAAGTCTGCTTCAGAAATGATATGCAGGTCCTATGAAAATACATTCAAAATTCCATTGATTGTTTGTAATGCAATGAATGTATTCGGTCAGCGTCAGCATAATGAAAAATTTATTCCAAAGTGCATGAACAATATATTGAATTCACAAACAAATGTTATTCACGCATATCCAGGGATAGCAAAGGCTGGATCAAGGTTTTATATACATGCCAATAATATAGCATCTGCTACATATTATATTATGTGCAATGGGAAGCTCGGAGAAAATTACAATATTCCTGGACAGTGTGAAATAGCTAATGATGATTTATGTGATAAGATTGCTGGAGTATTGCAAAAGAATGCTATCAAAAAGTACATTCATCATGATGATAAGCGTCCTGGTCATGATTTGAGGTATGGACTTGATGGGGCAAAACTCTTAGAAATGGACTGGAAACCATCTGGTGATTTTGATACATATCTTAAGGAAGTCATTGAATGGACACAAACAAATACTAAATGGATGTAAAAGTAAAAACTGAATCATATTTAGAAGATTATATGCATACAATATGTCAGTATACATGGATTCTTTATCTTCTGCAAATACACCCAGAATGACTTATGATTCTGATAGACCATTGTTGAAAATGTGCATTCCTGAAAATATAAAGAAATCTGATAAATATCAGAAAAGAGTTAGTATATACAAATGTGTTGAATATAAGATATCATTATCCAACCTTCATGCACAGATTTTAGCACCTAATGATATTATTTTGTTGAATGATGGAACAGCTGCATTTTGTATGGAGAAAATTTATCAGTATGGTAATACAATAACAAGTATATTCGCATGTTACAAGAATTCTAAGTGCTTCATGGTATATCCTTACGAAATTTCAGGAATTGTGCAAAAACAAGATACTGATTATAATACTTTATTGCAGATTATGTAGTAAATCATGAATTTATTTTTTTACATTATAACAAAAAGAGATGTTATGTATAAAGACAGTGAAGAGCCTCTCTAAAGATGAACTAAGAAGTTTGAATGCTTTGATTGATACATATTATGAGTTGAATACTTTGCTTGAAAATGATATTGTAATATATTCCAAAACAAAAGATGAAGTTATAGGTTGTGTTTGTGTTAATCCAAAAAAAGGTATTGTAAGCAATTTATGTGTTAAAATAGAGCACATGAATACTGGTATTGAGACAAACTTGATTCAAATGGCAAAAAACATATCAAGTACATCATTGATAGTTAGTATAACATCTAATAGTATAGAGCATACACATTATACAAATGAGGGCTTTGTATATGATGGTGAACATAGCATGGTATTGCAAAAATAAGTCATATAAGCAATAAAACAAAAAAATGATTAACAACTGTTTCAGTTTTGTTCATCACCTTTGAGATCAAAGACAATGAACACTGAAATTTGCTGGGACATTCTTGACACGTATTTTCAGAAGGGAGGCTCTGCTGAGTCTATCAACCCACATGTCAAACATCAGATAGATAGCTATAATAAATTTATTGATAACATGCTCGCACATATTATAACAGGATTTAACCCTATGAAGATATGTAATACTCTTAAAAATGAGAATGGCGAACAGTCTCATAAGATTTGCATTAACGTCTTGCAACCTTCTTTAACAAAGCCGATATATCATTTGCAAGATGGTACGCAAAGTGTCATGACACCCTACATAGCTCGAATGAATAAACTGACATATGCAAGCAGTCTTTATGTAAATGTCAATGTCGTTATAGAAGCCACTAATAAGGATGGCATCATTGAAAAGTTCAATAAAACCATCAATGGTGTATATATTGGAAAGATACCTGTGATGGTACGTTCTAAAGCCTGTATATTACAACAGATGCCTGCATTAGGTGAAGAAGGTAATAATGAATGCAGATATGATTATGGGGGTTATTTCATCATTAATGGCAGCGAGAAAGTACTTATCAGTCAAGACAGAATAAATGAAAACAAAACTTTGGTGTTCCAACCTAACAATAATAATGAAGGACTTTATGCAGAAATTCGTTCTATGAGTGATTCTTCTTATCTTCCTCCTAAAACAACCAGTCTTAATATGAGTGGTAAACTGAACCATATGGGAAGGATTATCAGATTGAGCACATCATTTATTAAGAGCGAGGTACCTGTCTTTGTTATGTTCCGTGCACTTGGTATCATCAGCGATAAAGAGATTATGCAACATATTGTGTATGACCTTGACAACAAGGACAACCAGAGAATTATAACAGAGCTCATGGCTTGTTGCGAAGATGCTTGTGATGTTCATACACAAGAACAGGCTCAGAATACATTGATTCGTATTATGACTGGTGCAAATAAGGCTCCTAATGCATATGAATTGCTTAGAAATAACATTACAAATGACTTCCTGCCTCATGTTGGAAAGAGCTATCGTCGCAAGGCATTATATCTTGGATATATGATTCGTAAGATGATTCGTATATTCTTGGGATATGATACTTATGACAACAGAGATAGTTATATGAACAAGCGTATAGATACTCCCGGAATCTTGATGAGTAATCTGTTCAGACAGTGCTATGGAAAGATGACAAAGGAAATCAAGGTTCTTATAGAGAAAGAACTCAACCTTTGGCGTGCCAATCAGAACTCTATTGCTACATGTGATATTATTAGTGATAATAATATTCACAGGTATTTCAGACAGTCCTTATTAGAATCATGGTTGAAATATTCACTATCTACGGGCAACTGGGGCATTAAAAGTATTGGTAGTTTCCAAAATATACGTCAGGGTGTATCACAGGTATTGAACAGAATGTCGTATGCAAGCACCCTATCTCATCTTCGGCGTATCAACACAGCTATGGAGAAAAATGGTAAGCTTGTGCAACCACGTAAGTTGGATAATTCACAGATAGGCATGATATGTCCCGCAGAGTGTTTTGACCCAAATACTCCTATATTATTATGGAATGGGACTATTAAAAAAGCTGAAGATATTGTTGTTGGAGATTATTTAATTGATGATAAAGGTAACTCTGTTAGAGTTAAAAGTACTTGTTCTGGATATAAACGGATGTATGAAGTAATACAAAATAAAAAGAATTTCATGAATTATACTGTTACAGATAATCATATTCTAACTTTAAAAGTAAAAAATCATAAAAATATTAGAAACCATAGAGGTAAAAAAGAATTTACATGGTTTAATAAAAAAGGATTAAAATTTAATTATAAAGATTTTAATAACATAGAAGATTTGAATGAATTTAGTTCATCTATTGACGATGATAATGTAATTGATATTACAATTGAACAATATTTATCTTTACCTGAAAATGTTCAAAAACAATTATATACATTTAAATCAGATGGTATTAATTGGGAAACAAAAGAAGTTGCTTTAGACCCTTATATATTAGGTATGTGGTTAGGTGATGGATTATCAAAAGGTTATGGATTTATCACTGCTGATAAAGAATTACTTAATATATGGATTAAATGGGGATTAGAAAATGATGCAACTATTACAAAAAATAAGCATAAATACAGATATACAATCAATAATACACAAACTGGAATTAGTTGTAATAAAACTGAGAAAGCACCACTTAAAAAATTATTAGATAAATATGGTTTAGTTAATAATAAACATATTCCATTAGATTATTTAACAAATGATCGTAAAACAAGATTAGCTGTTTTAGCAGGATTAATAGATACTGATGGTAATGTAAGAGCTAATGGGCATGAAATTAGAATATGTCAAGGAGAACCAAATTATAAAATTATATATGATGCTGAATTCTTAGCGAGAAGTTTAGGATTTTCATGTCATTTAAATGATGGTACTTGTTCTTATACAGTTAATGGTGAAAAAAGAAATAAACCTTATAAAGAATTAACTATTACAGGGAAAAATTTATATGAAATTCCGACTGTTCTTGATAGAAAAAAATTAAATAAATGTAATAATCCAACACATGAAAAAAGAGCTGATAGTTTTCTACAAAGTTCTTTCAAATTAGTCGAAAAAAATGTTCAACCATTTGTAGGTTGGCAACTTGACGGAAATGGAAGATTTCTTTTAGGCGATAACAGCATATCTCATAACACACCAGAGGGAGCCTCAGTTGGTCTTGTGAAGAACATGGCACTTAGTACGAATATATCTGTTCATATGAATAGCACTCATATTAGGAACTTATTATTTGAAAATGGAGTGTATGTATATGATGATACTATCAGTGATATTTCAGAGTACTTGAAGAATCTGGGTAGCCATGATAATGTTTATGTACAAATCAATGGCGACATTATTGGATATCATACTGACCCTTATTCATTATACAATAAGCTGAAGCATTATAAACGTTGTGGTATCATTTATCCTATGACATCAGTTGTCTGGAATATTAAGAACAGAATGATTATAATTTCTACTGAAGCAGGAAGGATGTACAGACCTCTACTTATTGTAGACTTTGATGAAAAGACTGGTAAAAGAGAACTTCGTGTGCACAAGATGTTGCGTGATAAAGGGCTAACATGGGCTGAATATAATAAAGATAAGTTCTTTGATGCATATATTGCACCTTGTATTGGAGCATGTGGAAATGGTGAGGATGAAGGTTTCATAGAATATCTTGATTGTGATGAAGTAAATTACAGTATGATTGCAATGAGCCCTGGTGATTTGGAAAAAGGTATGAAAGGTATATCTTACCCTCCATGCTATACGCACTGTGAAATTCATCCAAGTCTTATGAATGGCATCCTTGGTGTGAATATCCCTTTTAGCGACCATAATCAGTCCCCCAGAAATTGTTATCAATGTATTTCAGAAAATGAGCGTGTGTTGATGAGCAATGGAACATATAAGATGATAAAAAATGTAGTGGTAGGTGATGAGGTTGTGTGCTTTGATTTGAAAACAAAACAAAGTGTGCACACCAAAGTAGTGCATAATTATAATAAGCTTACTACAAAGATTGTATGCAATATCAATGTAGTTAGTGGACGTACTATAACAGCAACCAATGACCATAAATTCATGACTAATCAAGGTTGGAAAACATGCATACAGTTTGGTACAGATACATCCATAGGCATCTATATGAATATGAGGAAACCGGATGTAGCATGTGATGTTGATGAAGTTGTAGATATTATGGTATGCGATGAAATGGGTTATGAGTTCTTCACAGAGATTGGTCTATTGCCTCTGAAAAATACAAATGAAAAGCTTCCAGTTATTGCCAAACTTGTTGGATATTATCTCGCAAAGCAATTGAACTTTCAAAATGGTTATGATAAAGACTCTTATAACAAGGATGTGCAATATATTGGGTTCAAGGAATATGGTATGTATGATACAAAATTCATGATATATGTTCAGAAGCTTGTCAGTGATATTACATGGATTAACAAGTGTTCTGACATGGTTCAACTTGAGTTCTTGGGTGGTTATCTGTCAGGCTGCTATGAAACAAATTTGGAAGAGTTGAAAAAGACATCTATTCATATGAGTGATATCATCCAGTCTATTATGCAAAAGATGAATGTGGTAGAGAACTGGTACATGGATGATAAGACTATTCTGGAATTTCATAAGACTGTTGGACTTTGTTATAACAACGGTTTGATGAAAGATGTTGCCATTATTGCTGAATATGTCATGCATAAGAACTATTGCCATGTGGTAAATATTGACAAAATTAGGAAAGTATATACTTTGCAGAATTGGAAGTCTTCTGTCTATGTAGAAGGTGATTTGATATTTGTCCCATTCAACTTCTATTACAATAACAAAAATCGTAAGATATCTGATATAACTGTTGAAAGTGATAATCATTGTTTCATTGCTGGTAATGGATTTGCTGTCAGCAACTGTGCTATGGGTAAACAGGCTCTTGGTATATATGCAAGCAACTTCAACAAGCGCATTGATACTATGGGGAATATCTTGAACTATGCTCAAAAGCCATTAGTTTATACAAGACTATCTAAATATACGTATAGCAATGAATTGCCATCAGGAACAAATGCTATTGTAGCTATTATGACGCATACTGGATTCAATCAGGAGGATAGTGTTATGATTAACCAATCTGCTCTTGACAGAGGTTTGTTTACAAGTACATATTATAAGTCTGTCAAAGACCAATGCACAAAGAACCACAGCACCGGAGAAGAAGAAGTTTTCACAAATCCAGTTAAAACTAATGCTGTGTCTTTGAAACCATTTTCATATGGCAAGTTGGATGATTCTGGATTTGTTCCTAAAAATACGCATGTAGCTGCTTCAGATGTCATTGTAGGCAAGGTTATGCCTAAGAAGATTAATGGGACAATTGTAAATCATGATAACAGTATGTCTTTGAAAGCAAATGATGATGGATATATTGATATGAACTATGTTGGTACAAATAGCGAAGGTTATAAGTTCTGTAATGTGAGAATTCGTAAGAACAGAAAGCCAGAAGTAGGTGATAAATTGGCTTCAAGAAGTGCCCAAAAGGGAACTATCGGAATGGTATATAGACACCAGGATATGCCTTTCACAAAGTCTGGAATAGTCCCTGATATCATTATGAATCCACATGCTATCCCTTCCAGAATGACTATGGCGCAGCTGATGGAATGCATTATGGGTAAGGCATCGTGTCATATTGGTGCATGTGGAGATTCCAGTCCATTTACTGATTGTTCTGTTGAATCCATTGCAAAAGTCTTGGAGCTGTCTGGTATGGAGCGATATGGAAATGAAATCATGTATAACGGCAGAACCGGTGAACAAATTAAAACAGAGATATTCATAGGACCTACTTATTATCAGCGTCTAAAACATATGGTGGCTGATAAGATACACGCAAGAGGTTCCAATGGTCCCATCGTAATGCTGACCAGGCAAGCTAGTGAGGGCAGATCGAAAAATGGTGGCTTAAGGCTGGGCGAAATGGAGCGAGATTGTTTGATAGGTCACGGAATTAGCGAGTTCTTAAAAGAAAGGATGTTAGATACAGCTGACAATTTCAGGGTATTTATCTGTAAGAATTGTGGCATGACAGCCAGTGTCAACCCATCCAAAAATATCTATAAGTGCAATACATGCAAAACCTCTGCAGACATTGTCCAGGTTCGTATTCCATATGCATTCAAACTGTTATCACAAGAATTGTATACTATGAACATAAAAACAGGCTTTACATGTGCATAAAAATGAAAGTGTTAAAAATAATAAAAAATATTAAGAAAAAATGACAACATCTAATTAAGATTATTATGCAATTATTATGTTATCATCTGCAATCTTCTCTTTTTTACATTCATCATAATATAAGTAAACAACTTCAAGTTCTTTTGTAGCAGTATTTTGCAGATAATACTCAATAGTATCTTTCAGTTTATTGAGTCTATTATTCCAATCTACTATTTTGTTTTTATTGATAATAGCCAAACCATTAGCCTTTGATGTTGACCAACAAGATTTAACTTTTACATTTTTACTGTTTGTATAATTATCAGGATTGAATCTAATAACAACAAGAGGCTTGTTTTGTAGGTCTATGAATAGTTCCATCATTCTTTTATTTTCACATATCAATTCATAAGCATTATGTTGATATTCATCAACTTCTATAACAATATTGTAATCATCTTTGTAAATACACATATCAGGTCTTCTTTTAGAATATCCTGATGAAATTGTTTTATCGCATTTAATATCAATATCAGGAAGCACTGATTTAATATACTCATGGACTCTCACTTCTTTTGTTTTGAAATTTCTACTCTTTGGATTATTCGGAAATAGTCCTACATAGCATGATGAACAATAGCCATCATACTTGTTTAAAACTATCTCGGATGTACATTGATACAAAGTACCATTATCTAATTCATAATCATTTTTACAAATTTTTCTACATAAATTAACCATACCATCTAATCTGCATCTGCAACAATACAGTCTTTTCTTAAGACCTTTATAATTACAAGATGCTTCAGCAATATGGCAATTCTCACATTTTTTGTTTTTAACATTATCCATGGTATTTTTGTCTGCATGTTCTGCACAGAATAATCTGACTTTTGTTCCTGGAACATTATATGTTGGCTCTTTATCACATCCTTCAAATGCACATTGTTTGCTTCTGATATCTTTCATACCTTCAAGCTTATGTTCGGCACATCTTCGTTTTTTACCATCTATAAAAGCATGTGTAGCCATTTTGACACATTCCTCAACTTCACAACGAGTGTCTATAATGTTGTACATACCATCCAATTTATGAGCTTCACAAAATCTTGCTTTTTTCTCAGTCAAATAATTCTGTGATGATCTTGTTTCACAACCTTCTACCTCACAAAACACACCTTTGTATATATATTTAGCACCTTCTTCTTTATGTTTTGCACACCATTTTGTAGAAGATCCAGGTGTTCTATAACTTGCCCTACTTCCACATTTATTCCCATCATCATCAACATATTTACACAGTCTATTGGTGATGACCATAACCATGTTTTCATAGAGATTAGAATGAGGTTCGCAATATATAGCTTTACAACCTTCTGGACCATATGTAGGACCTTTATCGCATCTGTTGCCATTTTCATCAACATGTTGACATTTAGGATGTTTGACATCAACCATTCCTGGTAATTTATGAACAGTACAATATGCAGTAGTTTTTTCAGTGGGATAATTGTATGTAGGTTCTTTGAAACAAGTTGCTTCTTTGCAATGTTTTCGAGTTAAATCTCCAACGCCTTCTACATTTTTAGCACAATCTTTGCAATAGATTTTAGAACCTCCTTTAAGTCCATGGGTGGCTTTAGCATTGCATTTTTGACAGTTAGGCATTTTGATATGCTAAATGAAACTGAAAAAGTCATGTCATTTTTTGTTTTATTTATAATTTTACAAGGAATGATATGATAAAAAGTCTCTTACATAAATAGCTATGAAAAGAATAGGGAATATAGGTATAAATACTTCGTTCATAATACAAAAATCAAAATTAAAAAAAAAATTAATAGGTGGTTCATGTCAAGAAGATATTGATAAAGAAATAGATGGCAAACATGATTGGTTGCAATTAGTAAAAGTTATACAATCTATAGAAGGAAAAGGAATTTCAACATTATTAGGTAGAATACCAACAAAAGAAGTAGTCATTAAAATCCAAGAAGCTGATAAAGGCAGCAAAGAATATGAAATACAAGATAAGTTGAAAGATTTTGATGGTTTTATAAAATTTGAATGCTTGTTCTTCTGCCAAGGTGACAAGAAATATATAGAAAGTTTTGCCAACTTACAAGAACATAAACAATTATGCAAAGCAAAAGGATTTTCCATGGGAATTATTTTGATGCCATACTACAAAAAAGGCTCTTTGGAAAATTATGGTATCATACAAAAAGATATAATATCCACAATTGTATTAATTTATTTTAATGCTTATGATAAAACAGGATTTATACATGCTGATTTGTTTCCTAAAAATATTGTTTTAGATGATCACGAAAACCCCATCATAATTGATTATGAAAATGGGTATTTTAATGATAAAATAAACAATCACACATATTTTTGGCGAGACTTGACAGATTTACTTAGTTATGTGAAATATGAAAAAGATTTATCTCATGTTATTAGAATACATTGTATGATGAATGGTGCATATAATAAGAAACCTACATTAGAACTAATAAACAATTTGATAAATGACTTGTGATTTTGTATTGAAAGCACATAAATTTTCATTTTTCATTTGATAATAATTATAAAAACTGACTGTTCAAATACTACAATATATACCATGTTATCAACTGATCACAAAATATACAAATTTTTCTATGACTTATTTTACACCTTTTAACATTTAAAACGCCGACTATATAGCGAAAAAAATATTAAAAAGGGTAAAAATTTGGTTAGTACATAGCATGGACTATGTATGAATTCTACTGAATGCTTCTGGTCTTCTTCCTGTTTCAAAAATATGCTTTACTATGTATAGCATATTTTGGACTGCATTCTTATCTCTGTTATGAATTATCTTGCATTCATGCTTATCATCTTTATGAGAAAGTAATCCATTAACAAGTATTTTCTTTTCAATTTTTTTTGTCTTTTGGTTTATTACTTAACCTTGTCATAAATTGATCTATTTCCTTATGACAATAATTACAAAGTTTAGATGTTCTAAACTCATTTATCAAATATGTCGTATAACCTGCATTTCTAAATAATCTTCTAAATCTTTTACAAATAACAGGTTCTATGCCTTTCATATGGTTATTGCTTTTATCAAAGTCTCCCATTACACATATTGTATTTTCTGGATTTCCAAACTTTTTCTTGAAGTTTTTTATCATTTTACTCTCACTCTTTTGAGTATTGATATATATATTTAGTTTTAGTTTTCTAAATAATTTATTCTCATAATGTGAATATAATAAATAGTTTAATTTATTTTTTTGTGTTATATAATCTTTGAAACTATCATAGTTGCTGGTTTTCTTATTGTATTGACTTAATACTGTTTCCAACTCTTTTACATTATGTCCTTGAATAATAGTTTGTTTATTGAACTGGTCTAACATTTTATTATA
>Ga0208723_1000008_pt1 | contig 110424 bp, 133 predicted proteins | sample LakMenEpi31Aug12_FD_150750 | JGI IMG/M metagenome (GOLD analysis project Ga0208723, IMG submission 150750) | Freshwater microbial communities from Lake Mendota, WI - 31AUG2012 deep hole epilimnion (SPAdes) | ecosystem: Environmental > Aquatic > Freshwater > Lake > Epilimnion/Euphotic zone ...
CACCAGGAGCAGGCCGACCGTGAGCCCTTCTGAGGATTGATGCTCCGCTACCTGCTTGATACCAACATCTGCATCGAGGTGATCAAGCGCCGGCCTCAGGAACTGCTTGACACCTTCAATCGCCACGGCGCTCAGATGGCGATTTCGGCTACAGCCGTCTGGAGATCCTTCCCTACGGCCCCAGAGCCTCCCTCCACTACGGACAGATCCGGGCCCATCTGGAAGGCAAAGGAACCCCCATTGGGGTGAACGACCTGCACATCGCCGCCCATGCCCGCAGTGAGGGGCTGACTCTGGTGAGCAACAACCTGCGGGAGTTCCAGCGGGTGCCTGGCCTGCTGCTGGAAAACTGGACCTGACGGCAGCAGCTTGTGAAACGGAGAACCCGTGGCTGTAGTGCTCTAGTCCGTGGTGGCGTTCGTCCGCCGCTCACCACTGGTGGACGTGGAGGAGCTTGATCTGGACCGCAGCCGCAGAGCTGCATCCCGTGTCTCGCCCTGGGAGTGACAACCAGGCCAGTCAAGGCAACTGACAGACCATAGGCAGACCAGAACAGGCCATCCGCGGATGGAGGTTTTCGCTTGTCGGCACCAGGCTGAGACAACATGCCGCGAGGGTGGCACTGGAGCAGAGGGGCTCCCCACCATCTCCCGGTTCGCGCCCCCGTCTTTGCAACAGCCATCCAGCCCATGCCCGATCCCGAGGGCCCCACCAGCCAGCAGCCCGCGGTTCCGCCAGAATCGATGCATTCCTTGCGACCCCGGCCCGGCCTCGATCGGCTCGGCCTCCTCCAGGCCATCGGCGGCCTGCTCATCGCCCTGATCGCCCTGTTCTCGTCCTATGACCACATCAGCTTCTTCGCCGGCCGCACCATCCCGCTCCAGCAGCAATGGGGCATCAGCTTCATCATTGCCTCAGTGGCGACAGTTCTTATCGATGCTCAACTGGCGACCCGTGCGCGAGATTGAGAAGCAGACAAGGCTGATCGAACAGCGTACAAAGCAGATCGAGAGCGAGATCGCGCAGCTCGACACCGAAAGCGCCAGATGGAGAGCCTTGAACGTCTCCATCAAGGAGCTGTGCTTTCCGCCCGAGTCCAGCTCGACCCCACTGCCTCCAACCGAGCCCGATTGCGGGCCTTCCTCGCCCTGATCAGCGGCGAGATTCCGCCGGAGAGTGAGGAGAACGGTGCATGAGCACCACCACCTGGCTGGTGGAATCACCCGGACATGGCCGGAACAAGGAGGGGATGTCGTCTCCACCAACAGACCCATGACCTCTTCCCCCTGATCACCGCCGACGCCTCCCCCACCCCGGAGGACAACAGATCCGCGGAGGGTTTCATCGTCGCAGGGCCACCGCTGAGGAGATCCACTGGCCAATCAGTGGCTGAAGCAGGCCGGGCGGCGGGACAGAGCCATGAGGCCTGGGGCAATCATCGGCCCCGCTCACTGGCGATGGGCCTCACCTGGCTGGCCGGGACACCGAAGGTGGGCAAGCGCCGCTCGCGGAGGGGAAAGCTGCGGACCCAGACGCAATCGCTGCTGTCATCCACATTGACCACCTGATAGGTGGCATCGGGCCTGGTGCTCAAACACACCAGAACGCCGGGCTGGAGGAGCATGGCTTTGGACTGAGAGTTGGACTGCGCACCATGCAACTGCAACCGCCCCCGAAAATAAGTACAAATGCTTAAGCCCTGACACGAACGCTGCGGAGCGCCTGGCCTGCAAGAGAGCCGATGCGGGGCCACCACGTCCTTGCGGAAGCCATTCCACATCCGCAGATTCCGGACTGGCCGAGCCTAGATTCCGGATTAGACGCTGCTAGATTCCGGATCAGACGGCACTCATCCATGGTCCCGCAGGCGGTCTGGCCCCGCGGCATCACCCGAAAGCTGGGGGAAGCCCTGGCCGATACACCCGTCGTTCTTCTCAACGGCCCTCGCCAGAGCGGCAAGACCACCCTCGCCCGACAGTTCGCTACCGATCAGCGGCCCTATCTCACCCTCGACGACGCCACCACGGCCAGCGCTGCCCGAGAGGATCCCCAGGGCTTCATCCGTCGTCTGGATGGGGCGGTGATCGATGAGGTGCAGCGCGTTCCAGAACTGCTGCTAGCGATCAAGTTGGCGGTGGATGATCGGCGCCGGCCCGGTCGCTTCCTGCTCACCGGCTCTGCCGATGTCATGGCCCTGCCCCGGGTGGCCGATTCCCTGGCCGGACGACTGGAGGTGCTCTCCCTGCTCCCTCTCGCCGCCTCCGAGCTAGCTGGCAACCCCAGCGGCTGGGTGGATACCCTCTTTGCTTCCCTTGCCGCCGATACGCCACCGCCCTCCCCATCTGCGGATCAGGCCGCCCTGGAGGTGGGCGTTGCCCTGGAAAAGCGGGTGCTGGCCGGTGGGTATCCCGAGGTGCTGCGGCGCGAGTCGGAAGGGCGGCGGCAGGCCTGGGCACGGAGTTATCTCAACGCCATCCTCCAGCGCGACGTGCGCGACATCGCCGCCGTGGACAAACTCAGAAACCTCCCCCAGCTGCTCACGGCCCTGGCCCAGGTGTGCGGCCAGCTCTGCAATTACACCCAGCTGGGTGCCCGCCTCGGCCTCGATGGCAAAACCGTGAATCGTTACATCACCGTGCTGGAGCAGCTCTTTCTCATCCGCCGTGTGCCGGCCTGGTCGGTGAACGGCCTGGCGCGCGTGGTGAAAACCCCCAAACTTCAGTTTCTGGATTCCGGATTGCTGAGTGCGCTGCTGGGGCTGAAGCTGGAAGGAGTGGCCTTGAAACGCACAAGCTTTGGCCCCGCCCTGGAGTGCTTTGTTTACGCCGAACTGCTGCGGCTGGCCAGCTGGAGTGAGGAAACCTTCGATCTGATGATGTATCGCGACAAAGATCAGATGGAAGTGGATGTGGTGATCGCCAACGGCATTGGCCAGGTGGTGGGTGTGGAAGTGAAGGCTTCTGCCAGCCTTCACAGCGGCCATGCCGCCGGGCTGCACCGCCTGGCCAGCCAGGCCGGTGAACGTTTCCTCGGGGGCGTGATCCTCTACGACGGCATCCAGAGCGTGCCCCTGGCACCTGCAGCCGGCCGCCCGATCTGGGCCCTGCCGCTCTCCAGCCTCTGGCACACCCCCTGACTTGGTTCCCTGTCCTCGCGCCTCCAACACGCGAAGGCCCAACCCCTACCGCCCCAGAAAGTGCGCCAGCACCATGCCGCAGCCCCCCCAGCGCAGCACGGTCCAGAAGCGATCGGCTCCGTGATCCTTGGAGCGCAGGGCCTCGGGCAGGGGATCCAGGAGCCGTTGGCTCAGGGCCAGGTGCTGGCGGCGCCGTCGCTCGGAGCGGCCGGGAAGTTGATCCCCTGATGGAGCGGAGGCCGCCGGCCGCCCCGCGAAGGCCAGGAGGGCCTGCAGGTGATGCAGCAGGCGGGGGGCAGGCACAGGCCGGCCGGATCGACGGGAGCCTCGGTAGCGGGCAGACATCCAGCCAGCGCCCTCCTCAAGCGGAAACATCCCACGCCAGGATGGCATCTCTCCGTGTCTTATCCCCCATGTCTGCTGCCGGCACGCCTGAAGCACCCTGGCCGCCGGAATCCCTGGCCCTGGCCCAGCAGCTGCAGCGCAGCCTCTCCATCGACGACCGGCAATGGCATCGGCTCAAAAGCCAACGCTCCCGCCGCGCCGCTGAACAGCTCGCCGCGGCACTCGTGCAACTCCTGGCCGCCGATGATCCCAAGGCCTCCCGCCCCACCCCCGCCCGCCAGGACGCCACCGCCCTGGTGGAACATGCCCTCGGCTGGCTACGGGCGGACATCAGCGATCCAGGCTGCCCCAGCCACGGCCACTGACGCGCGCCCGCCGCACCGCCACCTGCAGCCGGTTGCCCCGCCCACTCCAGCGCACATCATCAAAACAGCTGTGGATGATGAACAACCCCCGGCCGGTGAGGGCCCCCGGGTTGGCCGGCAGCTCCCGATGGCGCGCCTCGCACGGGATGCCGGGCCCCTCATCCTGCACCTGCCAGATCACCCAATGGGGCGTGAGGATTCGCCGCACCCGCAGGCATTTGCACGGATCACAGCCATTGCCATGGCGCACCGCATTCACCAGCGCCTCCTGCAATCCCAGCTGCAGATCCATGCGGGCATCGGGCGCCAGGCGCAGCGGCTCCAACAGAAGATCCAGCAGGGGAGCCAGCTGCAACGTGGAGGGGGTGATGAAATCAGCCCAGCGCAGTGCCATCGTGCGGCCTGAAACCGTTTGCGGCAGATTCTTCGACCCTAACCCTTGGCCTTGCCCAGGGCCGCCTCCGTTCTCTGCAACAACGCCGGGTGCTGGAGCAAGGCATCCATCAGCCGCACCCCCCGCAGTTGATTCACCAACGGCATGTGCCCCTCCGGAGCCGCCAACGACCAGGTGAATGAGCCCGGATACCGGGTCCAGATCCCTTCATGCTTCCAGCCCAGCCGCTGCCAGAGCTCCTCCCAACGCCCCTGGCAGCGGCGCAGGATCTGCCCCTGCACCGAAAAGCCAAATCGCCCCAGGGAATAGGTGATCCAGAGCCGATCCAGACTCTCCAGATCCAGCGCCGGCATCACCGCCACCTCACTGAAATACACATAGCCCCGCGTCTCCGCCGCCGGGCCGGCCAACTGGCGCAGATGGGTGCTCGTCAGCCTGTCGGCCGCTTCAAACTCCTGCCGTAACAGATGGTGCTGAAGGGGGCCGTAGTCGAGCCCTGCGGCACTCGGTGCGGTGAGCCAGGCCCCAGAGAAGGCATCCAGCCCCTCCACCACGCCCGCAGAACTAACGGATTCCTGCAGGAGCTGGAACAGAAAACCCCACCGCCAGGAGGCCTCCTGCCGATCCGCCGTGGGGAGACGCTCCCCGATCAGGGGGGCCAGATCGCCCACCTGCTCACGCAGGGATGTCACGAGGGTTCGGGCCTGACGATCGGAACCCTGGAGAAATTGATCCAGGAGTTGATCAGCCCGGAGCGTGCTGGAAACCGGAGCACCGGAAAGCATGGCAGGCGATCAGCTGTAAGCAGCAGTCAGCTTGCGCACCTTATCTCAGGCCCGGGGGCCGGTGGTTTGGCACTGCCTAGGATCGGTGCGTTTTTGCCACGACTCCATGCCCGCCTCCATCCAGTTTTTTCAGGGTGTGGATGAACCAACCGTGCCGGACATTCGCCTCACCCGCTCCCGAGATGGGCGCACCGGCCAGGCCCTGTTTGTCTTTGAAGAACCGGAAGCCCTCGGCCCCGAAACCATGGGAGACATCACGGGCATGTATCTGGTGGATGAGGAAGGGCAACTGGTGTCCCGGGAGGTGAAGGCCCGCTTCGTGAACGGCAAGGCCAGCGCCCTGGAGTGCACCTACACCTGGAAGACCCCCGGCGATTTCGAGCGGTTCATGCGCTTCGCTGAGCGCTATGCCGAAAGCCATGGGCTGGGCTTCTCCGGCCAGGGGGAGCAGAATGATGAAGAGACGGCAGGGGACCAAGAGGCTTGAGCTTCGGAAACTGGCTGGGTCTGGCTGGCGTCGTCGCTGCCCTGCTTCTGCTCTGGAGCCTGCGTGAGGCTCTTGTGCTGCTGTTTGCTGCGGTGGTGCTGGCCATGGCCCTGTGCACCTTGGTGGGCACCGTGCAACGGCGGCTGGGCTGCCAGCGACCGCTGGCCCTCGCCCTGAGCCTGCTGGGAGTGGCCCTGCTGCTGGGGATCGTGGCCACGGCCATCATTCCGCCGTTCATGGCGGAATTTGCCGAACTTCTCCAGAAACTGCCAACGGCGGCCCAGACCCTCCTCAACCTGATCAACCAGGCCCTGGATTCCGCCTCGAAGATGCTCTACGGCAACCGGGATGGGGGGCTGGGCTGGCTCAGGCAAACCCTCACCCTCCCCTCCGCCAACGGCTCCAGCGGCGGCATCTTCGAGAACATCACCGGTGGTGCCTGGAAGCTCCTGGGCGTGGCCGGCAACCTGGGCACCACCCTGCTGCAAACCCTCTTCGTGGTGGCCGTGGCCCTGATGATCACGGCCCAACCCACCGCCTATCGGGAGGTGGCCCTCCTGCTGGTGCCCGGCTTCTACCGGCGTCGCGCCCGGGAGGTGCTCCTGCAATGCGGAGACTCCCTCAGCGCCTGGATGGGCGGGGTGCTGATCAGCTCGCTCTGCGTGGGCACCCTCGCCGCATTGGTGCTCCTCGGGCTGGGCGTGAAGCTTGTGGCGGCAAATGCGGTGCTGGCAGGCCTGCTGAACATCATTCCCAACGTGGGTCCCACCTTGAGCACCCTCTTTCCCATGTCGGTGGCTCTGCTGGATGCTCCCTGGAAAGCGGCCGCTGTGCTGGTTCTTTACATCATCATTCAGAACATCGAGAGTTATTTGATCACCCCTTCGGTGATGCACCACCAGCTCAAGCTCCTCCCTGGCCTCACCCTCACAGCCCAGCTTCTCTTCACGGTTCTCTTCGGCCCCCTTGGACTGATTCTGGCCTTACCCATGGCGGTCTGCGTCCAGGTCATCGTGCGGGAGGTGATCATTCACGACGTGTTGGACCACTGGAACCCCTCCCAGAATCAACCATGAACGCCCGTTACCTGATCGGTGCCCTGGCCCTGGTGGTGGTCAGCCTGCTGGTGTGGCAGCTCCGCTGGGTGTTGCTGATCCTCTTCGGCGCCGTGGTGCTTGCCGTCGCCCTTGATGTGCCCATCACCTGGCTGCGTCAGAGATTTTCCCTCAACCGCCCCACCGCCCTGGTGCTGGTGCTCGCCCTCCTCCTGGGGATGGGCACCCTGCTCTCCTGGGTTCTGCTGCCGGAGGTGATTGAACAGGTCAACCTGCTGCAGCGCATCATCCCGGCACTACCGGAGCAGCTCAACAAGCTGGTGCGGCAGGTGCCAGCCCTGCAGAACCTGGAACGGGAATTCCTCAGCAAGGCCTCCTTCGAGCGGATGCAGCCCCTGGGCGAGCAACTCCTTGGCTTCGCCGGTGGAGCCGCCAACGGCACCCTCCAGACGCTCCTGATGGCGCTCCTGGCCGTGCTGTTCGCCCTCGACCCCCGCAGCCACCAGCGCCTGCTCACCGCCTTCACCCCCAACTTCTATCGCCCCCGCATCCAGCTGGTGATGCGGGAATCCAGGGAGGCCCTCGGCGGCTGGCTGGCCGGCATGACCATCTCTGCCGTGGTGGTGTTCCTCACCACCTGGGCTGGCCTGGTTCTCCTCAAGGTGCCCCTGGCCCTGCTCAGCGCCCTGGTGTGTGGCTTGCTCACCTTCGTGCCCACCATCGGCCCCACCCTCGGCACCCTCTTGCCCATGGGCGTGGCCCTGCTGCTGGTGTCTCCAGGAAAGATGGTGGAAGTGCTGATCCTGCGGCTGATCCTGCAGCAATTGGAGGCCTTCGTGCTGACCCCCTTCCTGCTTAGCCGCACCGTGAACCTGCTACCCACCGTGGCGCTCATCTCCCAGCTTTCCCTCGGGGTGCTCCTGGGCCTCCCAGGGGTGTTGCTGGCCCTTCCCCTGGTGGTGGTGCTCCAGGTGCTGGGCAGGGAAGTGCTCGTGCGCGATGTGATGGATCAATGGGATGGGAAGGCCGATCAGGCCTGATCCCGTCGATAGTGTCTCCACAGGGAAGGCAGCAGGAAGAGGATGGTCACGGCAAGAAGGTGGTTCTGAATCGCCACCACCACGGTGGTGAAGGTGAAATGATCCAGCAGCAGGCGAATTTCCGACTTCAGATCGGCCAGCGCTAAAACAAATAACAGAACGGGGATCAGAGGCACCTTGCGCTTCACGGGCGCGACAGCAAGGGCAACAGGGTGGGGGCTAACCCAATGCTGGACCAGCTGCCAACGGCGATTCCCAGGGCCAGGGCAATCGCGAACCAGAACAAGCTGTTGCCGCCAAAGAAGATCAGACCCAGCAGGGGCAGAAGGGTGGTGAGCGAGGTGTACAGGGAGCGGGTGAGGGTGGCGTCCACCGCCACATCCACCTGCTCGGTGAGAGGTAGATCGGCCAGGGTGGTCTTTTGCTCGCGAATCCGGTCGTACACCACCACTGTGTCGGTCACGGAATAACCCGCAACGGTGATCAGGGCCACGGCGAACAGGGAATCCACCTCCACCCCCTTGAGCAGGCCCAGCCAGGCAAACAACCCGCAGGTGATGAGCACATCGTGGGCCAGGCAGAGCAGAGCCAGGAGGGCAAAGATGCCGCTGTAGCGAAAGCTGATGTAGGCGGCGATCGCCGCAAAGCTCACCACCAGGGAGAGCAGGCTGCTGCGCAGCAGGCGGGAGCCCAAGGTGGGGCCGATCGTTTCCACGGAGGTGCCTGTGCTGCTCAGAGGGCCCAGGGCGGGGGTGAGGCCCTCGATCAGGGCCTGACCCTGGGCAGGGCTGAGAGCTGGCGCCCGCACCACCACCGAGCGGCCCCCATCCAGCACCTGCACGGCGGAGGCACTGATGTTGGGAGCCTGCTGTCCCGGTTCCGCCGCCAGGGAAAGGGTGCCCAATTGGCGCTGCACATCCGCCACGCTCAGGCCCTTACAGGCCGCGCCGCAGTCGCGTTGCAGCTGAATCTGGGTGCCCCCCGTGAAATCAAGCCCCGGCTTGAGGGGGCTGCGAATCGCGGGATTCAACCAACAGAGCACCAGTCCCAGCACACTCAGGGCAGTGGCCAGGGCGGATCCCCACCAGGCCAGGCGGCGGTGGCGGTTGATGCGGAAACGTGGTTCGGGATGGGTCAAGGGATTGGTCCTCAAACTGCCGCTGCCGGCAGCTTGCTGGCCGGCAGGAAATAGGTGGGCCGGCGCAGGGCCGGATAGCTCATCAGCACCCGCAACAGGGTGCGGGTACAGGTGAGGGCGGTGAACAGGCTCAACAGCAGGCCAATCGCCAGGGTGACCGCAAATCCCTTCACCAGACCCGTGCCGAGCATGAAGAGGGCGATGCAGCTGATCAGGCCCGTGACATGGCCATCCAGGATGGACGAAAAGGCACGGGAAAAGCCCGAATCAATCGAGCGGATCAGGGTGTTGCCCCCCCGCAGCTCCTCTTTCACCCGCTCGAAGATCAGCACGTTGGCATCCACCGCCATGCCCACCGAGAGGATGAAGCCTGCGATTCCAGGAAGGGTGAGGGTGACAGGGACAAGAGAGTAGATGGCGAGGTTGAAGAGGGCATAGAGGCTCAAGGCCGCCACGGCCACCACCCCGGGCAGGCGGTAAACCACCACCATGAACAGGCCCACCAGGGCCAGGCCCGCCAGGCCAGCGAGAAGGCTGCGGCGGATGTTGGAAGCCCCAAGGGAGGGCCCCACTGTGCGCACCTCAACGATCTTCACCGGCAGGGGAAGAGACCCGCCCCGCAACTGCACCTCCAGATCCCGGGCCTCTTCGGCGGTGAAGTTGCCCGTGATGCTGGCAGCCCCCCCCGTGATGCCGGCCACCTTGAACTGATCTCCCACCGTGGCTTCGCTGATGGAGCGGCCATCCAGCACGATGCCCAACACCCGGTCCGTGCCCGCCAATTCCTTGGTGAGGGCGGCGAACTTATCTCCCCCTTCCTTGTTGAAATTCAACGTGACATCCCAGGCGGAACCACTGGGCTGTTGCACCCGCCCCGCCCCGGTGAGGTCCTTGCCCGTGAGGGCTGGGGGGCCGTAGAGGGCCACCATCCGCTTGTTCACTTCCGTCTCCAGAAGCTCCAACTGGTCGAGCTCGGAGGTGCCCTCCGGAATGGAGAGGCCCAGGGCCACGAGGGCTTTGCGGAGGTCTTCCGGCGCCAGCTCCGGGGGTGGGGGTTGGTTGGGATCGTCGAATGGGGCCGGGGCTCGGCGAGTGCGAAGGACCGCTTCCACCTGGCGCTTCAGGGGCAACAGGGAGCGGAACTCCTTCTCGCTTCCAGGCGTTTGCGGGCGAAATTCGAGAAGGGCCGTGGTGCCCAGAACCTTGGCCGCCCGGGTGGGATCCTGCTCCCCCGGGAGCTGCAACACAAGTTGATCACTGCCAACGGTCTGGAGGGTGGATTCGGCCACGCCCAACCCGTTGATGCGGCGCTCCAGCACATCTTTGACGGCCTCCAGCTGCTCCTGCTCCACCCGCTGGATGGAACCCGCGGGAAGCACCTGCAGGGTGAGCTGGCTGCCCCCCCTGAGGTCCAAACCCAGACGCAATCCGTAGGTGGCCAGAAGGGCTCCGGCGGCGATGGCCAGAGCCAGGATGAGGGCAAGCCAGCCCTGGGGACGTGCCATCTCAGATCAGGCCCGACTTGATTTGAAGGGCCGCTTCCACAATCTGGTGCGGCTGAATGATGGTGAGATTCTCCAAGTTGCCGTTGTAGGGAGTAGGGATGTCCTGGGAGGAGAGCCTCACGGGACGGCAATCCAGATCGTCAAAGCAGTGCTCGGTGATTAAGGCAAGGAGCTCCGCTCCGATGCCACCTGTTTTCATGCATTCCTCCACCACGATCACCCGGTGAGTTTTGCGCACGGAGCGGCAGATGGTGTCGAGATCAAAGGGCTTGAGGCTGATCAGATCGATCAACTCCACATCCACACCATCCTGCTCCAGCTGCTCTACTGCTTTCAAACAATGGTGCCGCATGCGGGAGTAGGTGAGGATCGTGACATCTTTCCCTTCCCGCACCACTTCCGCCTGATCCAAGGCGCAAATGTATTCGCCTTCAGGGATATCTTCAGAGAGGTTATAGAGGAGCACATGTTCAAAGAACACGACTGGGTTGTTATCGCGAATCGCAGCTTTCAACAGCCCCTTGGCGTTGGTGGGCGTGCTGCAGGCCACGATCTTGATTCCGGGGATGGCGTGGAAATAGGCCTCCAAGCGTTGGCTGTGCTCGGCCCCCAGCTGCCGGCCCACGCCACCGGGGCCGCGCACCACGGTGGGGATGGTGTAGTTGCCGCCGCTGGTGTAGCGCAGCATGCCCATATTGTTGGAAATCTGGTTGAAAGCCAGCAGGAGGAATCCCATGTTCATCCCCTCCACAATCGGGCGCAGACCTGTCATGGCCGCACCCACAGCCATGCCCGTGAAGCTGTTTTCGGCAATGGGTGTATCGAGAACCCTGAGGTCGCCGTATTTTTTATGGAGATCTTTGGTGACTTTGTAGGAGCCGCCGTAATGGCCCACGTCCTCGCCGATCACACAGACATGGGGATCGAGAGCCATCTCTTCATCAATGGCTTCCCGGAGCGCATTAAAAAGCAGGGTTTCGGCCACGGCGCAGGATGTTGGCACAAGTGAGGCCAACCTATCTCAGCCGCCTGCGGCGAACGTGCTGAGGATGAGCACCGAGAGGAGCATGCCCGGCAAGAGCAGCACCACCAGCAGACCCAGGTCGTGAACGGTCATGCCCTTTGCAACAGATCGCCCAGTTTAGGAAGGACCTCCCTGACCTGCAGAACTCTGCTGCGACCCTCGAAGCCAGAGGCTACGAAGAAAAGTCAGAAAAAGGCCCAGGCCCACAAAGGCAAAGCTGAACGTGGCCAGGAAGGTCATGCCCACCACCAGGGTTTTCACGGCCGTGCCGATGCTCTGGGCCACCTGGCTGTTGTAGTGGGGCGGATGGACCCTGTAGTAGCCCACCACCTTCTGGCTCAGCCCAAGGGAGAGCCAGGCCAGCAGGACACTGGTGACGGCCCCACTGAGAAAACTGAGGGGGCCCTTGCGCAGCCCGCTGGGGGCCTGGCTCTCACCCGGCCCAGGCGGGGGGGAGGGGAGGTTGGAGGGGGAGGAATCGCTCATGGTTGGGAGCCCGGCTCCCACAGGGTGGCACCGGAGGTCCGCAAGCCGCAGATCCAGCTTTCCAGCCCTGCCGCCTGCGAAGCCTCCGCCAGAGCCTTTTGGGCCAGCCCCGCAGCCTCAGACGTGGGGAACAGGGCAAACACGGTGGGACCCGAGCCGCTCATGGCCACCACCAACGCCCCAGAGACCTGCTGGAGGAGCTCAATGGCCTGAGCCACGGAGGGCACCTCGGGAACCACCACGGCCTGCAGGTCGTTCCTCAGGGGGGGGAAGGGTCGCTCCCCACCCAGGGCCGCCAGCAGGGGGCTTTCCCGCAGGGCCTGGCGCCGTTGCTCAAAGTCGGCCTCGTGGGTGAGGTAGAAATCGCCCCGCCACTCCCGGCAGCGGCCATAGGCCCAGGGGGTCGACACGCTCGTCTCGGGATGTTTCAGCAGGAGCACCCCTAGGGGGGCGGGAGCCTTGGGGCAGGCCTCCAGCCGTTCCCCACGGCCAAAGCAGAGCTGGGAGCCGCCCTCGAGGCAGAACGGCACATCGGAGCCGAGCTCCGCGGCCAAGGCCGCCAGCTCGACCGGCGGGGTGTGCAAGCCCCAGAGGGCATCCAGACCCAGGAGCGTGGCCGCCGCATCGCTGGAGCCGCCCGCCAGGCCGGCGCCGATGGGGATGCACTTTTCCAGCAGGATCTCCACACCCCGATGGGGCTGGCCCCCGTGGGCCCGGAGCCGCTCCGCGGCCTGCACGATGAGGTTGTCGGGCCCCAGGGAAAGATCGGTGCGGTCGCAGCGGAGGGTGATCGCCCCATCGGACCGGTCCTGAAAGTGGAGCCGATCCGCCAGGTCGATGGACTGCATCAGCATCGCCAGCTCATGAAACCCGTCGGAGCGCAGGCCCAGCACCTCCAGGTGGAGATTGATCTTGGCCGGAGCAATCACGTGGCAATCAGCCATGGGTCAAGGGGCCGGGGGCGCGGAGGGGGTGGCGCGATTCAAGCTGGTGGCGAAGGCCACCCACTGGTGGGGGGAAAGGTCCTGGGGCCTGGCCTGGAGGCTCACGCCGGCCTCCGCAGCATGGGCGGCCAGGGTGTCTTCCGGCAGCAGGCCAGCCAGGCTGTTGCGCAGCATTTTGCGGCGCGCCGTGAAGGCCCGCCGCAGCAAGGGCTCCAGGGCCCCCGCAAGCTCCTGGGACAGCCTCTGCTCGGGCGGTAGGGGATCGATCAGGATCACCTCCGAGTGCACCCGCGGAGGAGGCTGGAAACAGCGCGGTTGCACCGAGCAGACACCCTTGATCGTCCCCAGCAGCTGCATGCGCACACTCAGGGCGGAAAAGGCGCTCATGCCCGCTTCAGCCCGGAGCCGTTCCCCCACCTCCCGCTGCACCAGCAGCACCAGCCGTTGGAAGGGTGGGGTCAGGGGCCGATCCAACCGGCCCAAAAGCCGCTCCAATAAAGGGCCGGTGATGTTGTAGGGGATGTTGGCCACCACCTTGTTGGGGCCGGGGGGGCCCACGGGGGGAAGGGGAACGGACAGGATGTCGCCGCTCACCAGCGTGCAGCGGGGATCCGCGCCAAAGCGTTGGTTCAGTCCCGCCACCAGATCGCGATCGAGTTCCACCGCCGTCACCTGGGCCACCGGCGTGGCCAGCAGGGCCTCCGTCAGCACCCCCCGGCCGGGCCCCACCTCCAGCACATGGTCGGAGGCCGTGAGTTCGGCCGCCCGCACGATCTGACCCAGCACCTCCTGATCCACCAACCAGTGCTGGCCAAAGCGATGGCGAACCCGATGGGCACCGAAGGCGGGGGGAGAAGCCATGGGATCGGGACCACTTCTCTCACGATTGCAGCTCGGCCGATCCCTGGGGAACCCGCTAGTGATAGGGATGGCTGCCGCACACCCCCCATGACCCATCCCAGGCTCCTTCTCCTCAGCCTGCCCATCACAGCGCTGGTGCTGATCGCTCCCCCTGCCCATGCCGAAAGTCGGACGGCCGAATCGATCTGGAGCCAGAGCGATGCCCAGCAACGGGCCGTCGACCAGATCCCGGAGACGGATCGGGCGGGCATCACCAACACCCGCTGTCAGGAGGTAGGGGTAGGGCAGATGGGCAGCCTGCCCCGGTACCGCTGCACGGTGTGGTTCACGCCGGTGCTAGCAGCCCCGGCGGCACCAGCGGCCCCTGGATCCCCATCGGCCCCCTGAGCGGGCCTGCATCGGATCGACCTCAGTAGAAATGCAACCAGCGCACTGGAGACCGACGGGGCGGGAGGGGCACAAGGGCGGCGACGAACTCCATCGGCTGATGGGCCAGGTGGGAGTGCTCGGCCTGCCAGCACAACCAGGCCCGCTCCAGACGCTTCCGCTTGCCACCGTGCAGGGCTCCAATGCCGCCGCCATCCCGGTGCAACGGCCCCCTGCCCTTCACCTCCACCAGCAACAACCGATCCGGTTTGCACACCACCAGATCGAGCTCTCCCCAGCGGCAGGTCCAATTTCGGGAGACCAGCCTCCAGCCCCGCTCCTGCAACAACCGCAGGGCCCTCTGTTCCGCCCAGCGGCCCTCAAGCTGGCGGGTCGTCAACGGCATGGTGAGACAGTGGGAATGGCCACTCAAGGGTTCCCACTCCCGTCCATGGCTGCTTCCCTCGCCTTCCAGCAGAGGAGCGGGATTCCGAACTCACCGCACCCTTCGAGCGGCTAGTCAGATTCCAAAAAAACAGTTAAGGTCTGAAGGAAATATTCACAATCCAAGCCGAGCGGATGTACACCCTTTCCCAGGCCACCCAGATCTTTCCGGACACACTGAGTGCTGATGCGGTGCCCGCCGTCACCGCTCGTTTCCGTCTCCTCAACGCGGAAGACCAACTCGCCCTGATCTGGTTCGCCTACCTGGAAATGGGCCAAACCATCACCATCGCCGCCCCCGGTGCGGCCCGGATGCAATTCGCCGAGCCCGTGCTGAACGAGATCAAGGCGATGTCCTTCGCCCAGCAAAGCCAGGCGATGTGCGATCTGGCCAACAGATCCGACTCCACCATCGGTCGCACCTACGCCAACTGGTCCGTCAACATCAAGCTGGGCTTCTGGTACCAGCTCGGCCAATGGATGGCCGCCGGCCTCGTCGCCCCCATTCCCAAGGGCTATCAGCTCTCAGCAAACGCCGCTGCGGTGCTCAGTTCCGTGAAAGGGGTGGAACAGGGTCAGCAGATCACCCTGCTGCGCAATTTCGTCGAAGACATGGGCTTCGACCCGGCCAAGGGAGAAGGCCAGCGGGTGATGGAGCCCATCGCTGCCCCCACCCCTGAGGAAAGCCGCCAGAAGGTGTTCATCGAGGGAATCATCAATCCCACGATCAACGCCTACATGGATCTGCTCAATGCCAACGACTTTGATGCCCTGATCGAGCTTTTCCTGCCCGATGGTGCTCTCCAGCCCCCCTTCCAGAAGCCGATCGTGGGCCGCGACGCCATCCTGCGCTTCTTCAAGGAAGATTGCCAAAACCTCAGGCTCCTTCCCGAGCGGGGCTATTCCGAGCCCGCCGAAGGTGGATTCAATCAGGTGAAGGTGACGGGCAAGGTGCAAACCCCCTGGTTCGGAGCTGGCGTTGGCATGAACGTGGCCTGGCGCTTCCTGCTCAGTCCCGAAGGCAAGATCTACTTCGTGGCGATCGATCTGCTGGCCTCTGCCGCTGAACTGCTCAAATTTGCCCGTTGACGGCAACCACCCGGCGTGGCCTGCTCCTGGCTGCTGGGATCGTTCTGAGTTGGCTGGGGAGCTTGGTGATCCTGCTCCCCACCACACTGGCCGATCTGCCCTTTGGCTTGATCGCTTTGTTTGTTCTGGTGCGCACCCTGCTCCAGACCGGACTTTTTATCGTGGCCCACGACGCCATGCATGGCACCCTCTGGCCGGAGCGACCCGAAGCCAACCAGGCCATCGGCCAAAGCCTGCTCGTTTTCTACGCCTCCCTTCCCTACCACCACTGCCTGGCCAACCATCGCAGACACCATCTGCATGCGGGCCATGCCCAGGATCCCGACCATCATCGTGACGGCCAGGCAGGACTGGTGCCCTGGTTCTGCACCTTCATGGCGGCCTACCTCTCCCCCGGTCAGATCACCGGTCTGGCGTTGCTGTGGCTCACCATCGGGGCTGTAGCCGCACGGACCTCAGCCAGTCCCTTCGCCAATGTGGCGCTCTACTGCATCCTCCCCACCCTCCTGAGTTCCCTTCAACTGTTTTTCGTGGGCACGTTCATTCCCCATCGAAAGACTGAGCTGTCTTCCGAACTGGAGTCTCGCCACGAGCCCCGCAGCCTCAACTGCCCCCCGTGGATCTCCCTGCTGTGCTGCTACCACTTCGGCTACCACTGGGAACACCACGCCTTCCCCCATTTGGCCTGGCATCAATTGCCGCAGGCCCGGCGCCAAATCAAAGACCACATCAAATCCCCCTTTCCCTTCGCGGTCTTCTTGAACGGGCGATAAGGTGCAGGAAAGCCTTGTGCTGACTGTTCACCTGCGGGTTCAACAATGACCAACACAGCTGTTCTGGTGTGGACTCCGCAGGAACAGGAGATTGCTAGGGAAGCCTTTGAAACCGCCCAGGGCCGTGCCATCAGCACACTGGTTGACAAGGTTCAACGCCACGCCACTGGGCTGAGTTCTGTGGACTCGATCTGGCAGCTCCATGATTTCCTGAGCACCCAGAGATTTGATATGGAAGGGCGTTTTGATTTTCGCCTCGAAGGTATACTTTTTGTCTTCGCCGGCTTTGTGAAAGACGGACTGCTGAGCCTCCAAGATCTCCAGGGTCTCGATGCGGAGAAACAGGCAAAGATCAAAGCCATGTCGCTCTTCTGATCTCCGCGGATGCTCGGTCGATTCCTTCTTCCTCCTGTTGTTTCCGCCCTGCTGATGGGCCTCATCCTGTGGATGCCGTTTGGCGCGATCCCAGCCCAGAAGGCTTTTGCAGCCATGGATGTGGCCAAGCAAGTGCTCATTGGTGCCGACTTCCACGGGGCAGATCTTCAGGGCGCCACCTTCAACCTCACCAATCTGCGGCAGGCGGATTTCTCAGGGGCAGACCTGCGGCAGGCCAGTCTGTTTGGAGCCAAGCTGCAGGAAGCCAATCTCCGCGGCGCTGATTTGCGGGAAGCCACTCTGGATTCGGCCATCCTGAAAGACACCGACCTGCGGGACGCCTGGCTCGAGAATGCCTTTGCCTTCAACACCCGCTTTGAGGAGGTCCGCATCGACGGAGCGGATTTCACCAACGTGGACCTGCGGCCTGATGCCCGTAAGGTGCTCTGCGCCGTGGCCACAGGCAGCCATCCCATCAGTCACCGCCTCACCCGCGACACCCTGGACTGCCCCTGAGCCCAGCCAGCCATGAGCTTTGATGCCCGCAGCAAAGAACGCCTCGAGGCCCTGGGGCGCACCCTGCCCAAGAAGCTTCCCCCTCCTGATGCCTCCAAAGGCCTTCCAACCGCAGGGCCCCAGCCCTCTGGCACCGGGGGAAAGCAGGGGGAAGCCGGCCGCCACAGCCTGGAACGAGAACAGGATCCGGCGGAACTCTTCCGGGTGCTGATGAAAACTAGCCCGGATGGCACTGTGCCCCCCCACCTGCTGGAGCGGTTGCGGGAGCTGGAAACCTCCACCCAGGCGCCGCCTGGTCAAGAGTTGGGCAGCGCCTCGAAGGGCGCTAACACCCAAGGCATCAAGACGCCAAGCAGCAAAACGCCAAAGGCCAAACCTCAGGCCAGGGCATCCAACCGATCAGGCCGGGCCTCTGGTGTTGGGAAGGAGGAACAGGATCTCTACTCGGCCTTCGCTCAACTGCTGCTGGAAGACGACGACGCCTGAGCCAGGGCCCCATAGAGGGCCCATCGGCGCTGGAGCTCAACCTGAGCCTGACGTTCCAGCTGCCGGGCCCGCTCCGGATCGCTGTAGCCGAGCATGCGGAAGCGATTCTCCGTCGCCATGGCCTCCGCCAAGGGGGTTCGGGGATGGGGGCTGTCCAACTGCAGGGGGGACAGCCCTTGCTCCAGGCGGCGTGGGTCGTAGCGGTAAAGCAACCAGCGACCAGACTCCACCGCCAGGCGCTGTTGCTCCATGCCCTTGGCCATATCGATGCCATGGGCGATGCAATGGGAATAGGCCAGGATCAGAGAGGGGCCGGGATACCGCTCCGCCTCCAGGAAGGCGCGGACGGTGTGCTCATCCCGGGCGCCCATGGCCACGCTGGCGACATACACCCCTCCCTGGGTGATGGCCATCAGGCCCAGATCCTTCTTCGGGGAGGCCTTCCCACCGCTGGCGAATTTGGCCACGGCTCCGAGGGGCGTGGCCTTGGAGGCCTGGCCACCGGTGTTGGAGTACACCTCGGTGTCGAGCACGAGCACATTCACGTCGCGCCCGGAGGCGAGCACGTGGTCCAGGCCACCAAAGCCGATGTCGTACGCCCAGCCATCCCCTCCCACCAGCCACACGCTGGTCTTCACCAGGGCATCAGCCAGATCGAGCAGCTGGGTCTCGGGTGCCATGGCCCACTGATCCGCAGGAAGGCGCTCCAGGCCGGCCCTCAGGCGACGTTTCAGCTCCCCAACCCTCTCCCTTTGCAGAACGATGTCAGACTCATCGTCCTGACAAAGCGCAGCAGCCGCTAGAGCCTCCACCAGGGATGGGGGCAGGGGGTCACCTCCTGCGGAGAGGGGAAGGGCAAGGCGATGGAGCGCCATGGCCCGGTGTTGGTCGAGGGCCACCCGCATGCCGTAGCCGAATTCGGCGTTGTCCTCAAACAGGGAATTGCTCCAGGCAGGCCCCCGACCCGCGCCATTAGTGGTCCAAGGAGTGGTGGGCAGGTTGCCGCCATAGATCGAACTGCAACCGGTGGCATTGGCGATCAACAACCGATCTCCAAACAGCTGGCTGAGAAGCTTGAGATAGGGGGTTTCGCCGCAGCCGGCACAGGCCCCGGAAAATTCAAACAGGGGCTGTTGCAGCTGCTGCTGGCCGATCTTGTGCAGGTTCAGCTGGTCGCGAGGGGCCTCAGGCAGGGTGAGGAAAAAATCCCAGTGGGCTCGCCCCTGCTCCCGAAGGGGACGCTGGGGGGCCATGTTGAGGGCCTTGCGCTTTGGCTCCCGCCGATCTCGGGCGGGGCACACCTCCACACAGAGCTGACAGCCTGTGCAGTCCTCCACCGCCACCTGGATCGTGAAGCGCTGGCCGGCAAAGGCCGGATCCCTGGCGGCCGCCTCGCGAAAGCCCGCAGGGGCCCTCTGCAGGGCATCCGGTTCGGCCACCTTGGCGCGGATCACCGCATGGGGGCAAACCATCACGCATTTTCCGCATTGCACGCACAGGTCGCTTTCCCAGATGGGCACGTCGGAGGCCAGGTTGCGTTTCTCCCAGCGGGCGGTGCCCGTGGGCCAGGTGCCATCACAAGGAAGGGCGCTCACCGGAAGGGCATCTCCGCGGTGGGCCAGCATCGGCGCGATCACCTCCCGCACAAACGGTGGGGCGTCCCGGAGATGGGCCGGAAGCTCCGCAGGGGCTGGGGCCTGATCCTGGAGCTCCATCTCCTCCCACAGCAGGGGGTGGAGGGCAGCCAGGCTGGCGTCCAGGGCCTCGAGGTTCCTGCCCACCACCGCCTCCCCTTTGCGGCTGTAGCGATGCCGAATGGCGTCGCGAATCCGCGCCAGGGCTTCTTCGCGGGGCAGCACAGCGCTCACGGCGAAAAAGGCCGCCTGCATCACCGTGTTGATTCGGTTTCCCAGGCCCGCCTCTCGCGCCACCTGATGGGCGTTGATCTGCCATACCCGCGCTTTCAGGACCTTCACCTGGTGGCGTGTCTCCGCCGGCATCTGCCGCCAGGTGTCTGCAGGGGAGTAGGGGCTGTTGAGGAGGAGGATGCCCCCGGGCACCAACCCCTGGAGCTCCTCCAGCTGGGCCACAAGATCCCATTGGTGCACAGCCAACAATGTGGGATGAGTGATCAGGTAAGGGGCCCGGATCGGGCGCGGCCCGAAGCGGAGGTGCGACACCGTGAGGGATCCCGATTTCTTGGAGTCGTAGACGAAATAGCCCTGGGCGAACAGGGGTGTGGTTTCACCAATGATCTTGATCGTGGCCTTGTTGGCCCCCACCGTGCCATCACTCCCGAGTCCATAAAACACCGCTCGCACCTCATCGTTGGCGTCAATCTGGAAGCTGTTGTCAACCAGGAGGGAGCGGTGAGTGAGGTCATCGTCGATGCCCACCGTGAAATGGTTGCGCGGAGACCCGGCGACCAGGTTGCCAAAGACGGCGCGGGCCATGGCGGGGGTGAACTCCTTGGAGCCAAGGCCGTAGCGTCCGCCCACCACCTGGGGGAGAGGGGATCCCCCATGGAGCCGGCCCCATTCCTCCGCCAGGGCCACCACCACATCCAGATAGAGGGGCTCCCCAGCGGCACCGGGCTCCTTGCACCGGTCCAGCACCGCCACAGCGCGGGTGGCAGCGGGAAGGGCCTGCACAAGCCATGACGCCACCATGGGGCGAAAGAGGCGCACCTTCAGAACCCCCACCGACTCCCCCGCCGCAGTCAACGCCTCCGCGGTGGCCACGGCTGTCTCGCAGGCAGAGCCCATCAACACCACCACCCGTTCTGCATCGGGGGGGCCCACATACTCGTAGGGCTGGTAAGCGCGCCCGGTCAACGCCGCAAAACGCGCCATCGCCGCACGGACATGCCCGCCCAGGGCATCGGTGAAGGGATTCACCGTTTCCCTGCCCTGAAAGTAGACGTCTGGGTTTTGGGCCGTGCCGCGCAACACCGGCCGCTCCGGCGTCAGGGCCCGCTGCCGGTGGGCGCGGATCGCGTCATGGGGGATCAGGGCCTCCAGGACGCCATCGGGAATGGGCTCCACCTTCTGGATTTCATGGGAGGTGCGAAAGCCATCAAACAGATGGAGAACGGGCACGCGGCCGTTCAACGTGGCGCAGGTGGCGATGGCGGCAAAGTCGCCCGCTTCCTGCACCGAGGCCGAGGTGAGGATGGCGCAGCCCGTGGCGCGGCAGGCCATCCCATCGGAGTGGTCGCCAAAGATGGAGAGGCCCTGGGCCGCCAGGGCCCGCGACGCCACATGCGCCACTACCGGCATTAACTCCCCAGCCCAGCGGTAGAGATTGGGGATCATCAACAGCAACCCCTGGGAGGCTGTGAAGGTGGTGGTGAGGGCCCCCGCCTGAAGCGCCCCATGGACCGTGCCCGCCGCACCCCCCTCGCTCTGCAGTTCCACCACCGTGGGCACCTGGCCCCAGAGGTTGGGTTGTCCTTCCGCCTGCCATTGATCGGCCCACTCACCCATGGGCGTGGCAGGGGTGATGGGGTAGAGGGCGATCACCTCGTTCAGGCGATAGGCCACCCGGGCCACCGCCTCGTTTCCATCCATGCACTCCAGGCGCGTCATGGCAACAGCTCCAGATCCTCAACCAGGCTGAGGGCAAAGCCCACATGCACCAACACCCGATCCCCGACCCGGGCCTCGGGCAGGCAAGCCAGGCTCACCTGCTGAAGCACCCCGCCAAAATCCACCTCGGCTATGCGCCAGAGATCCCCCTCCTCCCCACCATCCGGCGCCTGGGAGGTGATCAAGAGAATCCGCCCGGGCACAGCCAGGCACATGGGGGGGTCCGCAGGCTCTGTCGTTGGTTATAGGGCCGCTTGCGACGCCTGAACGGCCCAGGCCTGCCCCAGGGCCAGTCCCCCATCGCTGCAGGGCACCTGTTCATTCCACTGGGGGTTAAGACCCCGCTGGCGAAGGGCCTGCACACAGCCCTCCAGGAGCGATCGGTTCTGAAAACACCCCCCCGCCAGGGCCACCTGGCGGCAACCCGTCCAGACCGCTGCAGCACAGACGCCCTCGACAAGCCCAGCCACGATCGCCCGCTCCAGCTCCCAGGCCGCCAGGGTGGGTTCGCCACCGGCGGCCCGATCCGCCAGCAGGGCCACCAGCAGGGGCTCCCAGTCCCAACGGCCCAAGGGCAGGGGGAGAGGATCTCCGGGCTGAGGGGGCCGCAGGGGAAAGGGCCAGATCTCCTGGGACACCCCCAAGGCCTCTACCTGGGCCCGGCCCCGGGCCGCAGCCCCCTGCAAGCGGAGGCCCCCTTCCCCCTCGTAGCTGAGGGTTTGGGCCAGCCCAAGCAGGGACACCAGCCCATCCAGCAGACGGCCCAGGGAACTGGTGGGCGGAGCCAGGCTCCCCTGGGCCAGGACCTGGAGGAAGAGTTGACGCTCCTGGGGGGAGCAGGCATCCAGCGCAGGGCTGGCCCCGGGATGGGCCAGGGCCCAGGCCCCGGCGGCCGCCAGCAGGCCCAAGGCACAACGGCGCGGCTCCCGGCTGGCCCGATCCCCGCCGGGCAGGGGGAAACACCGCAGGGCCGCCAGCCGCTCCCAGCCCAGGCCCTCCTCCGTGCAGCCCTTCACCCACAGCAGCTCTCCACCCCAGAGCCGCTCCTGCCCCTCAGGACCGGCGGGGTCCGCCAGGCCGAGGCCATCACAGGCGAGCACAAGAAAGGGGGGCTGGCGGCCATGCTCCGCCCCCACGGCCAGTCCATGGGCCAGATGGTGGGGCACGGTGGAGAGCGGCAGGGCGTAGCGGTGGGCCAGGGGGCGCAGGAGGCTGTGGCTCACGTAGCCAGGATGGGCATCACAGGCCAGACGGGTCACCGGGGCCCACGCTCCCGGCAGCTGATCCTCCAGGGCCCCCTGCCAACGCTGCTGTACCGCAGCATCCTCCAGATCCCCAAGATGGGGGGCCAACCAGATCCGATCTCCCAGCACCAGGGCCGGCGCGGCCTTCAGGTCCCCTCCCATGGCCAGAAGGGCCCCCGTTGTGGTCGCCGGACACGGGACCCCAGTGCCCAGGGGTCCCTGCCAGGGGAGAGGCTCGGGCACAAAACCCCGCGCCCGCCGCAACAGGGCCGGACGGCCATCAATCACCTGGAGGAGGGAATCATCCAGGGGGCGGGCGATCGGCAGATCGTGAACAAGAAAGGCATCGGCGAGGCCACCCAGCCGCTGGAGGGCCTCCTGGGGGGCGGTGCAGAGAGGTTCGCCGCTGCGGTTGCCGCTGGTGGCCACCAGGGGGCGGTCCACGAGCTCCACCAACAGATGGTGGAGCCCGGAGGCCGGCAGCATCACACCCAGGGCCGGGCTGCCTGGGGCCACAGGCTCCCAGGGATCGCCGTTCGGGCCCCAACGACGCCGCAGCAACACAATCGGCGCGGCGGCATGGCGCAGGGCCTCCTCCTCCTCCGCAGAAACCCACACCGCTGGCTCCAGGTTCCGGGGGTGGGCGACGAGCAGGGCGAAGGGCTTGGCCGGACGACGCTTGCGCGCCCTCAGGCGCTGCACCGCGGCACGGGAGGTGCCATCCACGAGCAGCTGGAAGCCGCCCACGCCCTGGAGGGCCAGGATCTGCCCCGCCCGCAGGAGCTCGGCCGCCCCTGCCAGCGCCGACTCCGCCCCGGCCCGTTCCAGGCCGCCTCCGTCCAGCAGGCTCAGGCGGGGCCCGCAGAGGGGGCAGCTGATGGTCTCGGCATGGAAACGGCGATCGCCTGGTGTGCTGAAGTCCCGGGCACAGGCGGCGCAGGGAGGAAACGACGCCAGAGTGGTGTGGGCCCGGCAGAAGGGCAAGGCCGTGGCCAGGCTGAAGCGCGGTCCACAATCGCAACAGCTGATGAAGGGGTAGCGATGGCGGCGGGAGGCCCGATCGGCCAGCTCCGCCAGACAGCGGAAGCAGGGCGCCCGATCGGCCGAGAGGCCAGGGGCAAAGAGGGACCGGCCCAGGGGCACCACCCCATCGCTCGCCAGCTCCACCCCTTCCGGCCAGGGGCACTCGGGTGCCTCCAGCCAGCGCAGCCCCACCAGCTCCCACGGGCGTCCACCGGGCAAGGCAGCGGGCAGGGCCTGCACAAACGCCTCCAAGGCCTGCCGGGGACCGGCCAGATCAATCTGCACAGCCCCCAACGTGTTGCTCAGGTAGCCACGCAACTGCAGCTGGGTGGCCAGGCGCTGCAGGGCCGGCCGTGCCCCCAGGCCCTGCACCACCCCGCGGCAGGCCACCTGCAGGCGAGCCCCCTGGCGGGCCGCTCCCCTCACCCCAGCAGAGCCTCGAGCAACGCGTCCATTCCCATCCCAGCACGGGCAGAGGTTTCCAGCACCCGGGCGGCGGGAGCCACCTGCTGCAGATAGCGATAGGCCAGGGCCCGATCAAAACCCACGGCCTCCGCCAGATCCACCTTGGTGATCACCACCAGATCGGCGCTGTGGAACGTGGCGGGATATTTCAGGGGTTTGTCCTCCCCCTCCGTCACCGAGAGGAGCACCACACGCCGATCTTCGCCAAGGGCAAAGGACGCAGGACAGACCAGATTTCCCACATTCTCGATCAGCAGCAGATCGACGGCAGCCAGGGGATGGCCAGCCTCCTCGAGCCTGGCGAGGGCCTGATGCACCATGGCCGCATCCAGATGGCAAACCTGGCCGGTGGTGATCTGCACGGCGGGCAGACCGGCCTGCTGGAGTCGGCGGGCGTCCTGGTCGGTGGCCAGATCCCCAACGAGCGCGGCCAGGCGAAGGGTGGAGAGGGCACGAACCGCCAGCGCCTCCAGCAGGGCAGTCTTGCCCGTGCCGGGGGAGGAAATCACATTCACCACCTGAACCCCGGCCGCATGGAAGTGCTCCCGGTTGTGAACCGCCTGGTGGTCGTTGCGGGCCAGGAGGGATTCCCCCAGCACCACCTCTCGAGCCAGTGGTGCTGAGTGGAGGCGTTCACCGGCCGGTGCTGGCAAGTCGCAGGCACAGTGGCTGCACATGAAAAGACGGCAACGCCGGTCTTCAGGCTAGGCACGCCAACAGCACCCGGTCAGGGATCCAGCTCAAGGGCATGGAGGAGCAGTTCATGGCCGCGCAGCACCTGCCGGCTCGGGAGGCCACAGGCAGGGCAACGGCCAAGAACGTCAGAGGCTGGGAACTCCATGCGACAGGGCACACACCACCAGGCTGGAGTCACCTCTTCGATGGCCAGACGGGCCCCTTCAGCAACGGTTCCCGCCAGCACGATCTCGGCTGCGGTCCGCAGGGCACGGAGATCCATCCCGGCCAGAGAGCCCGCCCGCAGGTGGATCGCCACCACCCGCTCGGCCCCCTCGCGGGCAGCCACCTCCAACACCCGCTCGCGGAGGGCCGTCATCAGGCTCAATTCATGAATGGCGAACAACGGCAACCAGCCTCAGTGTGTTCACCGCAAAGGGCTGCCTGCCAAATGGGCCCAAGAGCGCCATCCTTGGAGTCGTGCCCAGGTGCTGATTTGGAGACCAAGGATTGGTTGTGGGTTCTGCACCCCGCCCTGGCGGTGGCGGTGGTCTACCCCCTGATCGGGATGGTGGCGCGGCTGGGCCTGCAAACGCGGGAGCGCCGCGTAGGCGGCGCCAAGCTTCCCCCCAGCACCGGGCGGGAGCACAGCGACCTGGGGCGCTGGCTTGCCCTGGCCGTGGTGGCCAGCGTGCTGGTAGCCCTGACGGTGGTGATCGCCACCGCAACCCCTTGGGAGCAGTTTCGCGGGGGGGCCGGCCGGGCGATCCAGCTGTTGCTCGTGCTGGCGGGCAGCGCAGCCGCCCTGGCGGCCCTCTGGTGGGCCCATGCCAAGGGGCTCCGTCTGGCCTTTTCCCTGATCACCTGGCTCGGGGTGCTCACCCTCGGCGCCCAGCCCGAAGTCTTTCGGCGCAGTGACAACCCTCTCCAGGCCGACTTCTGGAGCTCCCACTACTGGATCGGGGTGGCGATGGTGGGGCTCATGCTGTTTTCCCTTGGCGCCAAGCAGGAGATTCTGCGGGAACCTCGGTGGCGGCGCATCCACCTGATCGCCAGTGGGCTGGCCGCCGTGCTGTTTGTGGGACAGGCCATCAGTGGCACCCGGGATTTGCTGGAGATCCCTCTCCATTGGCAGAAACCCGCCTTGGCGGGGTGCAACTGGGTCACCAAGGTGTGCCCGGCGCCCTGAACGCGGGGTGGACTCCAAACAACAAAGCCCGAGCGTCGAGCCCGGGCTTTGCGTGCTCAGCCATGGTGCGTGGCTGTGCGGTCGTTGGATTGTTGAAGGCAAGGATCGCTGTCGCGATCAAAGGTCTTGAGTTGTGGGTCGGAGCTGCTGGCGCAGGCCACCTGGGGCCATGGGTTTAGCAGGGTTTTCCTTCCTCCGGGGCACCTGAAGCCGTTTGCTTTTCAAGGGCTTGTGAACGGTGCATGGAGTTGGCGCTCTGGCGCTAGACGAGGGCTAGGCCTGGTCAGGCCAGGAAAACCAGACATCGCTTGAGAGTGTTGGAGCAGGGTCCAAACGTCAGCAGACTCCTGAAATCTGATTGGGTGGCGTGTCGTCCATGGGCGCCTCCGATCTGATGCCACCATCGTGGTTCGGGAGGCCAAGAGGCACAAGCAGAGACACGAAAGTTGTGATGGCTCGTCATCTGTAGACATCACTCTTGATGAAGAAAGTTCTCAGTGATGGAACCGGCTCGGCGCCCCAGGGGCGAGCGGCATGGGGCGCTCCAGGCTGGTCAGGCCATCCACCGCCCGGCGCACATCCTCCAGGAGCTCTTCCGCCAGGTGGCGATTGAAGCCCGCACGCACCACAAAGCGGAGCACGGCGCGCTCGCTCTGGCCGGCGGGAAGGGTGTAGGCCGGCACCAACCAGCCCCGCTCCTGCAGCTTGTCGGAGAGATGGAACACGCTCCACCCCGTGAGGACAGGATCCAGCTCCACGCAAAACACAGGCAGCTGGCCCCGGGGATGGCTCACCAGTCGCAGGGCCGGCAGGGCCGCCAGTCCATCGGCGAGGTGGCAGGCGATCGCGTCCAGGGCCGCCATCCGTTTCTCAAAGCCTCGCCGCCCGAGGTGGAGGAAGTTGTAGTACTGCGCCACCACCTGGGCGCCGGGCCGGGAGAAATTGATGCCGATGGTGGGGGTGGTGCCCCCCAGATAGTTCACATCAAAGCGCAGCTCCTTGGGGAGGCACTCTTCCTTGCGCCAGAGCACCCAGCCCACACCCGGCAACACCCCTCCGTATTTATGGCCGCTGGCGTTGATCGACTGCACCCGGGGCAGCCGGAAATCCCAGAGAAGCCCGGGGCTGTTGAAGGGAGCCACAAAACCACCTGAAGCGGCGTCCACGTGGAGGGGGATCGACAGCCCGGTTCGGTCCTCCAGCCCATCCAAGGCTGCGGCGATCGCCTCGATGGGCTCATAGCTGCCATCCACCACGCTGCCCAGCACGGTCACCACGCCGATGGTGTGCTCATCACAGAGGGCCGTCGCCTCCTCGGCGCTCAGGTGGAGTCGCCCTGGGGCGAGAGGCATGAAGCGCGGCTCCACATCGAAATAGGCACAGAACTTGTCCCAGCACACCTGGCGGTTGGCTCCCATCACCACATTGGGCCGAGCCCACTCCAGCCCCGCCTGCTGCCGCTTCTTTCGCCAGTGCCAGCGCATCACCAGCCCCGCCAGCATGCAGCCCTCGCTGGAGCCCGTGGTGGAAGCCCCCACGGAGTCCGCCGGGTTCGGGGCATGCCAGAGGTGGGCCAGGATCCGCAGGCAGCGCTGCTCCAGATCAGTGGTCTGGGGGTACTCATCCTTGTCGATGAGATTCTTGTCGGCGCATTCCTCCATGAGGCGGCGTGCCTCGGGTTCCATCCATGTGCCCACGAAGGTGGCCAGGTTGAGCCTGGCGCTGCCATCGAGGAGCAGGTGGCTGTGGATGAGCTCATAGGCCCCATCCCCTCGCATCCCGTTCTCTGGGAGGCCGTCCCGGGGAAGATCGGGGGGCAGATGGTTGGAGCCAGGGGACGGGCCGCTGGTCATCTTGGAGCGCTCACACCTTGCGGCCATTGTCCATAGGGTGGGCTCCTTGCATGCGCCTTGAGGCGATGAGCAACCCATCCCTCCCCAGCTCCAAAGATCTGGCCACCTACCTCGAGACCCGAGGGGAACTGGGCAAGCCCTGGCTGTGGCATCTGTTGCGCATGAGCAAACTTCAGGAGAACAAGGACAGCTTCACCCCTGAGGACTATCTGCAGAAGGTGCAGGAAGCCCATGCCGATCTGATGCGGCTCGGAGAGTTCTGGAAAGGCCGGGAAACCGAGGTTTTTGGGGGAACCTATCAACCCCCTTCCCTGATCGAACCCCTCCCGGGCTCCGCTGAAGACCGATGATCGACGCTCCCAGGGAGCCGCACATCTACGGCATGGCGCCCCAGATCCGCTTCACGCTTCTGGGCCTTTACGTCGCCCTTGTGCTTCCCCTGCCCGTGATGGCGCCTGAGAACTGGCAACCCCTCATCTGGGCTGCCCTGATCCTGGGATTCACCCTCGTGCTGGCGATCACCAGTGAACAGGTGATCCTTGATGGAGAAGGGCTTCGCTACACCCATCCGGCCTGGTGCCGTTGGTTTCTGCGCCGCGGGTGGGAGCTCCCGTGGGGGGAAGTGGAAGGTCTCACGCCCGTGGCCACCAGCCAGGGAGGGCGAGTGTTCTACGTTCGCACCGCACCTGCCACGGCCCCTGAATCGTCCCGCGGGATCCGCGCCTACTTACTCCCCCAACGGGTGGAGAAGTTTCCCGAATTTCTCTCCACTTTCACGGCCTTCAGCGGGATCGCCACCAACTCCGTGGCCCGCATCACACCTCCCTGGACCTACCAGCTGCTGGCGATCATGAGTGGGGCCATGATTGTGGGGGAGGTGGTCAGCCTGGCCAGGATCGGGGGCTAGCGAACCGAAAAGGGGTTGCTTGCTAGATCAGGCGACTGCCATTGCTTTGCTGCAGCACCACTGCAGATTTGCTAAGGGCAGTGGTTGCTTCCTCGGGATCGGGGAGGGTGTCGAGGCTGAACCGATAGCCCTGCTGGCGCATGGTTTCGATCCCTCCGCCTTCTCCCAGACCGGCCTGCTCGAGTTTTCGGCGGAGGGTGAGCACCTGGGTGTCAACGGAACGAGGCCCACCGCTGAAGGGAGGCCAGGCCATGCGGAGGAGTTCCTGACGGGTGCGAACCACCCCTGGAGGCATCAGGAGCGCGCAAAGAAGGGCGAACTCCCTGGGGCTGAGTTCCACCGGCTGGTCGCGGAGGGTGACCTGACGTAGGAGCAGATGAACTTCCAGAGGGCCCACACAGACCCGCTCCTGAAGTCCTGTGCCACTCCTTCTTAGGAGGGTGCGACAGCGAGCGGCAAGCTCTTCTAAGCCGAAGGGTTTGCGCAGCACGTCATCGGCGCCCGCATCCAGCAAGGTCACCACCGGCTCCGATCCGGAACGAGCCGTGAGCACCATCACGGGGCAGTGGAGCTGGGCCGCCAGCCGGAGGGCGGACGTTTCTTCCAGGAGCTCCGCACTGACAAGAAGGTGTGGGGCCTGGCCCTGACAGATATCCAAGGCTTCACGGGCGGTCCCCACTGCAGCAGCGAGGTGGCCATCCTGACGAAGCCTCTGGGCGAGAACGGTCCGAAGGGTGACGTGGGGATCAACAACCAGAACCCGTCTGGCATGGCCGCCGTAATCTGTGTCATTCGGCTGAGCCATAAGAGTCTAATATGAGTCTGTCGAGACAAGTATCGTTACAGAATAACACCGTTTTTTGCTCCTAAGGAAGGAACACTTGTTTTGGTCAGGGTTCCAAAGGGGATCCCGATCAAAATGGCGGTTCTCCCGCCGGGATATCCCGCACAAAGCCGTTGCGCAAACGCCAGAATGGTCAGAGGGCCAGCCCTGTTCATGACCGCTCTGCAACACCCCGACGCTATCCGCCACTTCCAATCGCTCTGCGATGCCTGTCAGGAGTTGGCTCACCGTTACCACAGCCCTTCCGAACTGCGTCTCTATGCAGACGGTTATCTGCATGCCCTAAGGCGCACCGCCGTGCTCGATCATCAATCGCAGCGGCGGCTGGAGGAACTCATCGACCGTTGGATTCAGGATCCTTCCGGCTTTTTAGGTCCGGATGGCCAACCCCTCACTCTCCTGGAAAAGGAACATCGCTGAGCCTGAGGAGGATAGAGGGATCAGCTGTTCCTTGAACTTCTTCAAGAAGCCAGAGCCACTTCAAGCTTCTCGCGCAATTCGCCACTGTTATACATCTCAATAAGAATATCGGATCCACCGATGAATTCCCCCTTTACATACACCTGGGGAATAGTGGGCCAATCGGAAAATTCTTTGATGCCTTGACGGATATCGGAATCGGAGAGCACATCAAAGGTTTCAAAGGGAATTCCCAAACTCTGCAGGATCTGCACCACGTTGTTGGAGAACCCACATTGGGGCATCAGCTTGTTGCCCTTCATGAACACAACAACCGGGCTGCTGGCAACCAAACCTTCAATGCGTTGCTGAACTTGCGAATCCATGACGTGAACGGAAGATGGTGAAAGAGAGACGTGAACTAGGCGGGAGGGGCTGTCTGCACGGCCAAGGCATGAATGGCTTCACTGGCCAATTCACTTCGCAGGGCTCCGTAAACCATTTGGTGTTGCTTCACCCGGGAGAGACCGACAAACGCCTCGGAAACCACTTTCACCTGGAGATGGTCACCTCCGCCGGTGAGATCCTCCACCACCACGGAAGCATCCGGAAGAGCCTGCTGGATGGCAGATCGTACGTGGTCCGGATGAACCATGGGTTAGGAGGTGAACTGAGTGGAATCTAGTTGGGGTTGGCGCTGGGTGCCGTATAGGGCGTGGAGGCAAAGCCGATCTCCAGCAATTGCTGATAGGCCTTCCGTCCCACTTCCGTCGTGGGCGTCATGGTTTTGACCACCTCAACCAGAAGGGGTACGGCCACCTCCGGTTGGTTTTGACGGCGGAAGAGGGCTGCAAGGCGCAGGTTGGACTGCACGAGAGCATCCAAAACCTGCCTCCCCTTGTCATCCATTTCACGCGGGATGCGGGCATCCAGGCCCCGGAAGGCACCGCTGAGATCCCGATAAAATCCGAGCAATTGTTTGCTGGCATCCCTGGCCTGGTCGTAGTAGCGCCGGGCCTCGGGCAGGTTGCCCGCGGCGGCAGCACTATCTCCTCTCGCCAGGACAGCCTGCACGGCTCGCACATCAAAAGCGCTGACGGAGGCAACGGCGGCGGGGCTAGAAGCCGTTTGAGCCAAAACCGGTGGCAGGGTCGAAGGGGCGACGACGGCCAACAGCAGGGCCTTCGAACAGACGACCCGGCGGAGGCGTTGGCAAGACAGGAGCCTCTTCACGGGTGAAAATCGCAGGAATGGCGAACTTTACGGGGAAGCCATCGGGCGACCGACGGCCGCTCGGGCCGCTTGCTCGGCCGACCGCATCGCCTCTGCCAGCTCAGCGGTGAAGGATTTGGCCCTCTCCCGGCCCTGGCCAGCGGGACGCAGGAGGGGACCAAAACATAGGGCCGCCTGATCTCCTGGACGAGGGATGGGTTGGGAGTAGCCAATGCCAACGGGCACCACCGACACCGCCACACCCTGCCCCTCGGCGAGCTGGGCCAGACGGGCCAGACCCTGATGCAGTTGGATCCCCCCATCCTCCCGTTCAATCCGGCCCTCCGGAAACACCACCACCTGCTGGCCCTTCGCAAGCAAATCGATGGCCAGGCGAAGGCTCGCCATGGTGGGTCGGCCCTGGTCGACCGGAAAACAGCCCAGGCGATGCAGAAACCAACCCTGCAAGCCGGCCATTTCATCGATCGTGACCATGAAGCGGCAGTCGCGGCCCGTGACCCTTCGTCCGGCCGCGTAGGGAAGCAGAAGGGCATCCCAGCGAGCCCGGTGGGTTGGGGCCAACAACACGGGACCCTGCATCGGCAAGTGCTCCCGGCCGAACACCTTCACGCCCGAGAAAAAGGCAGGCAAGGCGAGATCTTCAGTGACTACCACCGCCAGGGGCGCCAACCAGGGGCGAATGCCGTTGCGCAGGGTTGTTTCCCTGGAGGTCAACGCACCTGGGGGAGGGGTGGGGGACAGGGGGGAAGAGTCAGGGCAGGGGTTGGACTGGGGGGGTCCGTGATCGGATCCAGCCTGTTGCTGCCAAACCTTGGAAAGAGGGGACAACACCTCGACCCGGTCAGAAGAAGAACAGATGTGAAGCTAGGGGCCGCTGCTCCCCAGGGGTAGGAGCTTCGGGCAGTTGCTCCTGCGGCCGAATCGGTGCCTACGATCGCCCCTGTCAACAAAGCTCCCCAGCCAACGATCCACATGGCCAGCCTTGGGGTGAACATCGACCACGTGGCCAATGTGCGTCAGGCCAGGCGCACCGTGGAACCCGATCCGGTGACCTATGCCCTCCTGGCGGAACTGGGGGGGGCGGATGGCATCACCGTGCACCTGCGGGAGGACCGACGCCACATCCAGGATCGGGATGTCGAGCTTTTGCGCGCCACCGTACGGAGCCGGCTGAATCTGGAAATGGCAGCCACTGTCGAGATGGAAGCCATTGCCCTGCGCCTCCGACCCGACATGGTGACCCTCGTGCCGGAGCGGCGCGAGGAGGTGACCACGGAAGGGGGACTGGACGTGGTGAGCCAGGTGGGACGCCTGGGGGAGATGGTGGGGCGCCTGCAGGAGGCGGGAATTGGGGTCAGTTTGTTTGTGGATGCGGAGCAGGCCCAGCTGGATGGCTGCGTGGCCACCGATGCCCGCTGGGTGGAGCTGCACACCGGCCGCTATGCGGAAGCCCCATGGGAACGTCAGGCCGAGGAACTGCAACGCCTGACATCGGCCTGCGAGCTGGCCCGCCACCTGGGACTCCGGGTCAATGCGGGCCACGGTCTGACCTATCAGAACGTTGAGCCGATCGCCGCCATCCCAGGGATGGAGGAACTCAACATCGGCCACACCATCGTGGCCCGGGCCCTGGCCGTGGGGTTGACCCAGGCCGTGCGCGAGATGCGAGCGTTGATCCACAATCCAAGGCAAGAGCCCCTTTTTGGCAGCCGCCAGCCATGAGCACCTATCACTTCATCGCCGCCAGCGAGGCCTTCCTCACCGAAGAAGAGCCCCTGGAGGAGGTGCTGCGCGAGCGCACCCGGCACTACGAGGAGGCCGGAAAGCCCATTGACTTCTGGCTGGTGCGGCGTCCTGCCTTCCTGGAAAGCGGCGAGCTGGCCGCCAGCGCCCAAGCCGTTCCCCGGCCTGCAGCCGCCGTGGTGTCCACGGACGAAACCTTCATCACGTTCATGAAGTTGCGGCTGGAATTTGTGCTGCGCGGGCACTTTGAGGCGCCCAGCGCCTCCATTCCCGATCCCCTGGCAGCCACCCCGGCCTAGAACAGCCCGAGAAACTTCTTGCGCGGCGCTCCGTCCTCCTCTGGCGGCTGGGAGGCTGGGATCCGCCCCTGTCCGCCATCCTGCTGATAGCGGGGTTTGGCGTCCCCGATGGTGAACACCGCTTCCTTGTTCTTCCACCAGATCCAGTCCCGGATCGGGGGCGTGTCCTGCAGGTCGCGGCGAGTGAGGCCCAGCCCCAGGCGCTGGGATGCATCCACCAGCACATCCAGCATCTCCTCCCCATCGCGGCAACGGGCCAGGGCCTCGTTGGTGCGCTTGGCCCCATTGAGCGCCTTCACGAGAAGGCCCACGCGCTGGAAAACGGGGAGGTTGCGCAGATCTGGGGTGCTGCCGCTGGCCTCAGATTGTTGCGATTCGTTCATGGTGCCCTCCCGTTGTCCCAGCAGGCGGTTCGGGGCACGGTAGCGGCAGGCGACCGCCTCTCCATCGGCGGCAAGGTGACAGGAATGCCGGTTCAGGCAAGACTGGTGGCGACGACAACCGCTGCATGCCCCCGCCGCCCATCCCCTCGCTGGCCACGGCCCCCCGCCATTGGGTCATCGGGGATGTCCATGGCTGTGCGACGGCCCTGGAGCAACTCGTGGGCTTGCTCCCTCCGACCGACCGGCTGGTGCTGTTGGGGGATGTGATCAACCGAGGTCCAGCGATCGAGGAGGCCATGGAGCTGGCCTGGGAGTTGGTTGACAGCGGCCGGGGCATCTGGCTGATGGGCAATCACGAGAAAAAGCTGCTGGAAGCCCTCGGCTCCCAAAGCGGAGATCTGTTCTCCCTCCTGGCGGGTTGTGACACCTACCGCCAACTGGGCCACCGACGCTGCCAGCAATGGATCCACCGTCTCCAGGCGCTGCCCACGGCCTTCTGGGGCCAGGGGTGGGTGGCGACCCACGCCGGTTTTGACCCCATCCGCTGGGTGCCTGATCTGGGCATACGCCTACCCTTCTGGCAGGCCTATGACGGCCGCTACGGGGACGTGATTGTGGGCCATACCCCAGCGGAGCATGTGCGTCGGCTGAATCAGATCCTGCTGATTGACACCGGTGCCTGCTACGGCGGACGGCTCACCGCTTATTGCCCGGAATCCGGCGATCTCCTGAGCGTGGCCGGGCCGGCCGTCACGACCCTTCCTTCGGACATCAGGCCTGTGGATCGCCGGTTCGCACCGGTGGTCTGAGGATTGGGCCTTGCTGACGCTTTACCGCAGCAATCGGGCTGAGGTCTTGGTCCAGCTGCTGGCGGCCCAGCTCCGGCACCCCCCACCAGGCCCCTGGGAACCCGTGCAGGTGGTGGTCAACACCTGGCCCACGAGCCGCTGGCTGGGGGAAGCGTTGGCCCTCCACTTGGGCGGGATCGCGGCCCATCTGCGGTTCCCCTTCCCCGGCAGCCACCTCCGCCGGGTGGTGAAGCTCCTGCTGGCTGATGGGGAGGGCACGGAACAGGAGGCGGAGGCGGATCCATGGCGTGCCATCCACCTGGTGTGGTCGGTGCTCGAGGAGCTCCCCTGGATCGCCTCCGAACCCGAGGGCGACCTGCTGCGGCTCTGGCTCCTGCGCCAGCCATCCCAAGGACGGGTGGATCTGCCGAACTGGCAACTGGCCCGGGCCATCGCCGATGCCTTCGACGACTACGCGCTGTACCGCCCCGAGCTCCTGAGCCAATGGGATGCCGGTCGGGATCTGGGGATGACAGGCCAGCGTCTCCCCTCCCAGCAGCTGTGGCAGCCCAAGCTCTATCGACGCCTCAGAGAACGGCTGCCCGTCCAACCGTTCGGCCTGCGGGTGAAGGAGGTGATCCACCGGCTGGGCACAGGGGAGCCTCTGGCAGCGGCGCTGAAGGCTCATCTGGGGGAGCGTCTGCGGGTGTTCGGCCCGAGCAGCATGGCCCCCATCCAGGTGCAGCTGCTGCAAGCCATCGCCACCGCGCTCCCGGTGGATCTCTACCTGCTGACGCCCTGTCCAGGACTCTGGCAACGCTGTGTGGAGCGGCGGCAGGCCCTGAAGGAAGCCCTCGCCCTCCAGCAACCCCTGGCGGAGGAGTGGATGGGCAAAGCGCCCCCGTTGGAGGCCCGCTTCGGACGGCTGGGCGCCGAATTCCAACAACTCCTGGAGGGCACGGGGGAGGCCCAGCTGAGCGAGGAGCGGGAGGAATCTCTCTTTCTGCGGCCCACCCGCCTTCCCAGCCAGGGCCAAACCGCCGCGCCCAGCCTGTTGCATCAACTGCAGGAACACCTGCTCAGCGAGGACCTCCAACCCAAGCTCCAGCTGGCCCCAGGGGATCCGTCTCTCGAATTTCATGCCTGTCCAGGCCCCCTCCGGCAAGTGCAGATCGTGCGGGACCGGGTGCTGCAGTTGCTGGCCGCCGACCCCACCCTGGAGCCCCGTCACATCCTGGTGATGACCCCCGCAGTGGACACCTTCGCCCCCCTGGTGGCCACCGTGTTTGCCGACCGGGAGGCCACCGGTGTGGATCTGCCCTGGCGCCTCACCGATCGCAGCCAACAACAGGAGGGGGGGGTGGGCCAGGCCGTGCTGGAGATGCTCGCCCTGGCCGGGGATCGCCTCACGGCCAGTGGCCTGGAGCGGCTGCTCGAATGCGGCCCACTGCAGCGGCACTTCGGCCTGAGTGCGGAGGAGGCGGGGGCGATCACGGAGCTGCTGCAACGCTACGGCTTTCGCTGGGGTCTGGGGGCGGCAGATCGCCAGGGCGACCCCACCCACAGCCTGGGCTGGACCATCGACCGGCTTCTCCTGGGCCTGGTGTTGCCCGAATCCGACGGCAGCTGGAACACCGACACCGCACCCGCCCGGCCCCCGGCCCCCCTGGAGATGGGGGGCAAAGCGCTGCACCTGTTGCTGCGACTCAGGCACTGGCTCACGGTGCTGGGGACATCCCGCTCCTGCCCGGAGTGGGTGGACCGGCTGCGGGCCCTGCTCAACGACCTCTTCGGCGAGGAGGCGCCAACGGATCCGGAGCTCACCGCCCTGCACACGGCCCTGGAGGACTGGCGGGTCGGTGCAGAGGGCCATGACCTTCTCCTGGATCCAGCCGTTGTGGGAGCGGTGCTGAAGGAGCGGCTGACGATGGACAGCGGCCGTTTCGGCCATCGCAGCGGGGCCCTCACCGTCAGCGCCCTGGAACCGATGCGGGCGATTCCCCATCGGGTGCTGGTGTTGATGGGACTCGATGCGGGTGTGTTTCCACGGCAAGGCGAGCGGCCGGGCTTCCACCTGATGGAGGCGACCCGGCGGCTGGGGGATCCGGATCCCGCTGATCAAGACCGCTATGCCCTGCTGGAGGCCCTGCTTTCAGCCCGAGATGCTCTCCTGATCACCTGGAACTGCAGGGATGAGCGCACCGGCGTCAGCAAGCCGCCCTCAGCCCCGGTGCAGCAGTGGTTGCTGTGGCTCCAAAGCATCCTGCCGGCAGCGGAGGCGGAGGCACTCCTGGTGAACCACGAACCCAACCCCCTGGCCCCCGCCAACTTTCAGCCCCAGGCCAGCCGACCTCCAGCCAGTTGCGACCGTCGCCTGCTGGAGGCCTGTCAGCGTCTGGAGGCCGGCATTGGGCTCCCCCCCAAGGGGTTGGCCAGCCAGGCGCTCGCCCCTCGGGAGGGGGCCCTGCCAACAGGGGAGGATCCCTTTGCAGACCTGCGGGCCTGGTTGATGGCCCCCCAGTCGGTGTGGCTGCAGGAGCTGGGGATGCGGCCCAGGGAACGGGAGGACGACGTGGAGGATCTGGAGCCCCTGGAGCTGGGGGAACGGGAGCGGGCGGCCCTGTTCCGAGAGGTCCTCGCGCCAGCCCAGCCGCTGGCGCCCCCGGACGATGGGGAGGCCTGGCTGCGGCGCCACCGGGGGGAAGGAACCTTTCCACCAGGTCAGGGCGCGGCCCTGGAAGCCGACACACTGCAGGAGCGCTGGGAGAGCTTGACGGCCACGCTCGAACCCCTGGGAGCTGGGCGGACCCTCCCCCTGCAGTGGGGAGCCTGGGCGGGTTGCCCCACCCTGCGGGGCGATGCAGTGGTGCTGGTGCATCCGGGGCGGGATCGGGCGGCCCACCGCCTGGATCTTTGGTTGCAGCTCCAGCTGGCGGCGGCAGCCCTGGAGGAGGCCCCACCCCAGCGGGGCGTTCTGATCGCCAGGGGAGGCAATGCCAAGAAAGACAGCTTTGTCATCCAACTCACCTTCCGGGCCCCCACCCCAGAGGAGGCCCGGGCCGAGTTGGCCCGGCTCTGGCAGCTCCGCCAGGCCTGGCGATCCTCCTGCTGGCCTGTGCCTCCGGAAACGGGCTGGATGTGGATGGAGAAGGGCTGTCCTGACGTCGACAGCAAGATGTTTGGGAAGGTGGTGGAGGCCTGGGAGGGCAGCGGCTTTTCCAGCGGAGGGGAACGGAAGCGGGAGGAGATGCAGATCTGCTTCGGGAGCCAGCGCACCCTCAAGTCACTGGTGGAGGATCTGCCCTTTGGGGAGCAGGCCCAAGACCTCCTGGGACCCATCTGGCAGGCCGTTCTCTCCGCCAAGGAGGCCAGTCGCTGATGGCCCCCCACCCCCAAGGCCCTACAACCTCGCAGCCCGAGCAGGACTTCCAGCCCAATGCCTTTCCCCTGGATCCGGGGCTGCGGTTGCTGGAGGCCAGCGCAGGCACCGGCAAGACCTTTGCCCTGGCCCATCTCACCCTGCGCCTGCTCACGGAGAGGGCCATCCCCCTGCGGCGCCTGCTGGTGGTGACCTTCACCGACGCCGCGGCCGCCGAACTGCGGGAACGGATCGGCCGCCGCCTGCAGCAGGCCCTCAGTGGGCTGCAGGATCCCGGGTGGGAGCCACCGGATGCGGTGCTGGCGGACTGGCTCGCGGATCAGCGCCGATCCTCCCGAGCCGGGGAAACGGTGATGCGCTTGCTGCTGGCCCTGGAAGACCTGGATGGGGCCGACATCACCACCATCCATGGCTTCTGCCAGCGCAGCCTCCAGCGCCATGCCCTGGAAGCCCAGCGTCCACCAGGTCTGACCCTCGACAGCGAGGGGGACACCCTGTTGGAACAGGTGGTGCACAGCTACTGGCAGGACCAGGTGTTGGGGCTGCCCTCTCACCTGATCCGGGGGCTGAGCCGCCAGGGAATGAAGCCCAAAGCCCTCCGATCCCTCCTGCGCACCCTGGACAACGATCCCGGACTGGAGCTCGATCCCCTACCCGAGGAGCTGCCCCTGGACAAGCCCCTGGACACGGCTCTGCCGGAGCTGTGGCGCCAACACTGGCATCAGTTCAAAGACCAGTGGCAACGGCGGGGCCCGGCCCTGATGGAGGCGCTCTTCTCCCAGGCCAGGGAGTGGAAGGCGGCCGGTTTCAAATACCCGCCCCCTTATGTGTTGAAGCCATCCGGCAGCAAAAGCTGTAGCGCGATGGACGCCTTCATCGCCAGCCATGGCGACCAGCCCGCTCCCTACGACCAGGTGTTGGGGCAGGACACGCTCAAGAGCTTTCTCCACCCCGGCACCTTCTGCAAAGTCGTGCGCGAAGCGGAGGGGATGGGTCCCCATCCGATTCAGCTTCCCGAGCACCCCCTGATGGAGGCCGTCGCCGAGCTGGTGGATGGCCCGGCCGAACTGGCCCTGCTCCATGCGTGCCATTGGGGGCGCCGGGAGCTGGCCCGCAGGCGCCAGTGCCTGGGGCTCTGCTCCTATGCCGAACTCCTCAGCGGTCTGGATCCTGGTGCCGAAGCCACGGCCCCCACTCCCCTGTTGGCTGCGGTGGCTGATCGCTACAGCGCGGCCCTGATCGATGAGTTTCAGGACACGGATCCGATCCAATGGCGGATCCTCCGGTTGGCCTTCGGCGGGGGGGAGCATCTGCTGGTGATGGTGGGTGATCCCAAGCAGGCGATCTACCGCTTCCGGGGGGGCGATCTGGCCACCTATCTGGCGGCCCGCTCAGCGGCCCAGAGCTGTTATCAGATGCGGGACAACCGGCGCTCCACTCCCGAGTTGATCGCAGCCCTCAACGCTTTCTTCGGGCGGGGGCTGCCCCGCTCCCAGCTGGCCATGCCCCTTCTGGAGGCCAAAGCGGCCCGGGGGGGAGATGGGCAGGTGCCCATGGAGCTCCTTTGGCTGGGCCGGTCGTCCACCTTGCCCAGCAGCTCCGAGGTGGAATCCCTTCTGCCGGCCCAGATGGCCACCTACGTGGCCGAGCTGCTGGCGAATCCCCCACGCCTGCTGGAGAGCACGGGGGAACGGGCCCTGGAGCCTGACGACGTCTGTTTGCTGGTGGGGACCCATACCCAGGCGGAGGACCTGCGCCAAGCCCTCCAGGATCTCGGCATCGCCAGCCGCCTGGTAAGTCAGGCCGATGTGTTTGCCACCCCCGCAGCGACAGCCCTGCAACGGCTGCTCGATGCCCTTGCCGATCCAGCCGATGCCAACCGGCTTCGGCTCCTGGCCGCCTCTCCCCTGGTGGGATGGAGTGCGGACGCCCTCCGGGAGGCCCCTCCCCTGCATTGGAGTGCCTTGGCCTCCAGGTTGCAACGCATGGCCCAGCTCTGGCCCCAGCAGGGTCTGCTGGGGTCCCTAGGCGCGGTGCTCACGCCGGAGCAGATGGCAAGCCACGCCAGGGGGGGGCGCTTCCTGGCGGATCTGCAACAGGTGTCCGAGCTGGTGCAACAGCGGGTGCACCGGGAGCGGCTTGGTCCCCACGCCACCGCCCGCTGGCTCCGCAGGAGACGACAGGCCGAGCTGGAGAGGGTGCCCGAGACGGAGCAAACCCACAGCGACAAGGTTCGGCAGGCGGTGTCCGTCGTGACGGTGCACCGCAGCAAGGGTCTGGAATACCCGGTGGTGATTTGTCCCTACCTCTGGCTGGATGGGGGGAAGGGCCAGGGGGAGGGCAGACGCTGGCAGCGTGGGCCCGATCAGCCCCCCCGGCTGGATCTCCATCGCAACCGCTCCTGGGGCGTCGGTTATCTGGCCGAGAGGAACCATCAGGTGGCCCAGGAAGCGGAACGGGAGCGCCTCGCCTACGTGGCCCTCACTCGGGCGATGCATCGGCTCGTGCTGGCCTGGGTGCCGGCCAAACGGCGGGAGTGCAACCCGCTCTATCCCTGGTTGTTCGTGAATGAGCCCGTGCCGGATGTGGAGGAGCACTGGCCGGAGGACAGCCCCCTCGATGTCTGGCGCCAGCGGCTGGAAGAGCAGATCGTGGAACGCCGCTTGCCCCTGCGCGTGCTCGATCCCCCAGTGCTGGACCTCGCGGGCGTAACGCCGCCCCCTCGGCAGGAGGACGCCATCACCCTGGCCACGGGCCCCGTTCCCACGGGGTCTCTCTATCGGGGGTGGGCCCGTAGCAGCTACACCAGCTGGACCCACGGCCGCACCAGGGACGAGGGCCCCCGGCTCCCCGCTGAAGCGGTGGAGGAGGGGCGGGACATCAGCGATCCAAGCCCGGAGGATGGAGCCGTGCTGGAGGCCCAACCAGCAACGCCCGAGGAGATGGCCTGGCCGGTCCTGGGGCCCTGGGCCGACCTCCCCCGGGGCTCAGGCTTCGGGGACTGCCTGCACCGGGTGCTGGAGCAGATCGACTATGAATCCGTGCTGCCATGCCCGGCCCTCCAGGCCGTGGTGCACCACGAACTCCGGCGGGCGGGCCTGGACGAGCGATGGGCGGACCCGCTGTTGGCGGCCATTCAACAGATGCTGGGCACACCCTTTGGCGGGGAGCTCGGGCGCCTCAGGCCGGCGGATCTGAACGCCAGAACCCGCATGAATGAACTGCATTTTGACCTCAGCCTTGATCACGTACGGGCGGCCGACCTGGCCCGGGCGTTTGTCGACCACCCTGGGGGAGCCTTTGGGGAGGCCTACGCCACGGCGCTCTCCCAGCTGCCGGTGAACCACTGCGGGTTCCTCACCGGCTCCATCGACCTGGTCTTTCCTGCCCCAGCGACCAAGCAGTGGTGGGTGCTGGATTGGAAAAGCAACTGGCTCGGTCGGCGGGATGGTCAGGGCCACACCCTCTCCTGCGGCCCAGGGGACTACGGAGCAGACGCCCTCCAGTCGCTCATGGCAAGCCACCACTACCCCCTCCAGGCCCATCTCTATCTGGTGGCCCTGCATCGCTATCTGGCCTGGCGTCTGCCGGCCTACTGCCCGGAGCAGCACCTGGGAGGGTATGCCTACGTGTTCGTGCGCGGCACCCCAGGGGAGGCGGGGTGGGAGGTGCTGCCAGGCTCCGTGCCTGGGATGGTGGTGGAGCGTCCCCCCCTGGGGCGACTGTTGGCGCTGGATCGGGCCCTGGGTACCGCTCCCTCTGGATGGGAGCCCGGCCTGCACCCATGAGCACTTTTCGTCGCCGAGATCCTCCCAGCTGGGTGCCCCCGTTGAGTCGCGCCCTGGCGGAGGCCCTGCCCCGGCTCTATGGAGAGCCCCCTGATGCCCTCCTGGGCGACCTCATCGAGGCCCTCACCCGAGCGATGGAGCGGGGGGAACTCGCCATCGATTTTGCGGGTGCGGCCCCGGACGGGGTGCAGGAGGGCGGATGGCCAGAGGCCCATCTTCAGGCCCTGGGGGCATCCGTCCTGAGCCGCCCCCCCCATGGGCCCCTTGCCCTGGAGGGCTCCCTGTTGCGCTGGCGCCGCTGGCAGCGGCAGCGGCTCGACGTGATCGACGTGCTCACCGCGCGAGCCCACCGGCAAACCCCTTTGTCCCGTTGGCGCCCCCCAGCCGGGGTCAAGGACCCCCAGCAGCGGTTGGCCATCCGCACTGCACTGGAGCGGGATCTGCTGGTGCTGGCCGGAGGTCCGGGCACCGGGAAAACGAGCACGGTGGCCTGGATTCTCGCCGCTATGACCAAGCTGCAGAACGACCCTCGCATCCATCTGGCCGCCCCGACGGGCAAAGCCGCAGCCCGGCTTCGAGCAGCCACGGAAGGGCGCTGGCCGTGCACCACCCTCCACCAACTGCTCGAAAGCCGAGGCGAGGGCCACTTTCGGCGGAATCGGGAGCGGCCCCTCAGGCTCGACCTGCTGGTGGTGGATGAAGTGTCGATGGTGGATCTGGAGTTGATGGGGGCCCTGTTGCAGGCCCTGCCAGGGGAAGCGCGACTGGTGCTCGTGGGCGACCCGGCCCAGCTCCCCCCCGTTGCCCCGGGCGCGCCCCTGCAGGAGCTGCTGCAGGAGGAAAGGCACCCGCTCCTGCAGCCCGCTGTGGTGACCCTGCAGACCCCCTATCGCAATGCGGGAGCCATCGCCCAGGTGGCCTCGGCCCTACGGGAGCGGATCGGGAAACAGAGGCACTCCCCGGGTGAGCCGATCGAGGAGTTGCGACCCCTGTTGTCCACCTTGGGAGCCGGGTCCAACCTTCAATGGCAGGAGGCCCCACTGGGGCCCCTGCCCGCCGTGGTGGTCCAGCGCCTGCAGGAGCATCTCCGGCAACTGGAGACCGCAGCCCGGCAGTGCACCCCAGGCACGGACAGGGGGTGGCAGGCGCTGGTGGACATCCGGGATGGGCTGCTGGTGCTAACCCCCAGACACCGTGGACCCTGGGGGGTGGAGGCGGTGCATCGGCAACTGCTGGGGGAGGGTTCAGGGTCTTCCCTGGCACAGTGGCCAAGCGGCACGCCGGTGCTGTGCACGCGCAACCTCCACGGCCTGGGGCTGAGCAACGGGGATCTGGGTGTGGTGGTGGAGGTGGGGCCGGAGCGCTGGCTCGCTTTTGGACAGGAAACGCCGGTCTGGTTGCATCCGGCCCAGCTCAGCGGCGCGCTGGAACCGGCCCTGGCCCTCACAGTGCACAAGGCGCAGGGAAGCGAAGCGATTCAGGTGATGGTGCTGCTCGCTGATGCGGAGGCGGATCTACGGCTCCTCTACACCGCCCTGACCCGGGCACGGGAAGAGGCATGGTTGCTGACGCCATTGAACCCAGGGAGGACAGCGAATAGCTAGTGCTGAGTTCAACAAATGCTTTGCAGCAACAGCAAAGGGGTGTTAGATCGAAGAGGTTTTATCGCATCATTCATAATGGAAACCATTCCCCAAATGCGCGTTGAGCGTCCCTGGGGATGGTACGAAACCATCACCTCTGGCGAGGGCTATCTGGTGAAGCGGCTTTGGCTCGCACCAGGCAAGCGCATCAGCCTCCAGCGCCATCGCCACCGTTGTGAACACTGGGTGGTGGTGAATGGGACAGGAGCGTTGACACTGGAAGACACCACCGTTGAAGCTCAGAAGGGCACCACGCTCTTTGTGCCCGATGGAGCGCGGCATCGGGCAGAGGCTGGCTCTGAGGGTCTGGAGATTGTGGAGGTGCAGCGGGGAGAGGAGCTCAGCGAGGCCGACATCGAGCGTTTCGAAGACGACTTCGGCCGGATCTAGGCCAGGAAGCTCTCAGGCGAGGTGATAAGATCAGATTTCACCCTTTAATAGAGCGAACGCAGCAACTGGCATCGGCCAACAGGGAATTCCTTCTGAGGAAGTTGTGTCATCAGAGTTTTTTTTCAGTCCGTCTGAAAGAGGAACGTTTGGTGGGAACTCGTGGGATGGAAGGCTTTGAGTCCAGCAGGTGTCGTCTTTCTTGGACCCTTCCCTCTTCAGGAATGGTCATTTGGGCAGCTGCAGGCGTGTATTGAAGGATTTCCTGGCCTTCCAGCCTGAGGTTCATCATTGTCTGACGTTTTTTTGGGCAGCCCCGCTGTCACGATGGAAGTTGTCGTCGATTCCGCTCCAGCAGCTTCTGAATCCGAGTTTGCGCGTTTTGGTCTGAGGCCTGAGCTCCTCTCGGCCCTGGAAACCATGGGTTTCCAGACCCCTTCACCGATCCAGAAGGCCGCCATTCCCGAACTGCTCCTGGGCCGCGATCTGGTAGGTCAGGCCCGAACGGGCACCGGGAAAACAGCGGCCTTCGGTCTGCCGCTGCTGGAACGACTCGATCCCGAGGAACGCCGGCCCCAGGCCCTGGTGCTCACCCCGACGCGGGAACTAGCCCTCCAGGTGGCCGAGGCCATCAACAGCTATGGGTCCCAGCTCCCCCAGGTGCGGGTGTTGGCGATCTACGGCGGAGCGGATTTCCGCGACCAATTGATGCACCTCCGCCGTGGCGTGCAGGTGGTGGTGGGCACCCCGGGGCGGGTCATGGATCACATCCGTCAGGGAACACTTGATCTCTCAGGACTGAGAACGTTGGTGCTGGATGAAGCCGACGAGATGCTGCGGATGGGCTTCATCGAATCCGTTGAGTGGGTGCTGGACCAATTGCCCGCCCAGCGGCAGGTGGTGCTTCTTTCGGCCACCATGCCCAGTGAAATTCGCCGCCTGTCCAACCGCTATCTGCAATCCCCCGCGGAAATCACCATCCACTCCAAGAAAGGAGAAGGGGGAAAGATTCATCAACGTTTTCTGGTGGTGCAGCCCCAGGCGAAGCAACAGGTGCTGCAGAGGGTTCTCGAGGCGGAGGGCTCCGGGGGTGTGATCATCTTCGCCCGCACAAAAGCGGTGAGTCTCACCCTGGCCGAAGCTCTGGAAGGCCAAGGCCACAATGTGGGGCTGCTCAACGGGGATGTGCCCCAGACCCAGCGGGAGCGCACCATTCAACGGCTGAGGGACGGTCAACTGGACGTGCTGGTGGCCACCGATGTGGCGGCACGGGGGCTGGATGTCGATCGCATCGCGCTGGTGATCAACTACGACATGCCCTTTGACGGCGAGGCCTATGTGCATCGCATCGGTCGCACGGGACGGGCAGGGCGATCAGGTGCTGCCATCCTTTTCCTGACCCCACGGGAAAAACGCTTCCTGGGCGAATTAGAGCGGGCCGTGGGGGAATCGATCGCACCGATGGAGGTTCCCAGCAACGCCAGCATCAATCAGGGACGGTTGAACCGGCTTGAATCCAGCCTGGCCGCCATGATCGCTGAGTCGCCCCTCACCCAGGAGGAACAGGGGTTGCTGAGGGAACTCCTGCAACGGCTCTCCAGGGAACAGGGGGTGGAGCCTGAGCGCCTAGCAGAGGCCGCTGTGGCCCTGGCTCTCAATGGCAAGTCTCTCTTGCTGAAAGAGGAGAGGCCCGAGCCCATCGCGGACTCCACCTTCAAGCGGCGTGGCCGAGATCCCCGCCAGGAGGAACCCGATCGGGGACCGGAAGCCAACATGGAGCGCTTCCGCCTGGAGGTGGGCTGGCGGGATCGGGTGAAGCCCGGCAATATCGTCGGGGCCATCGCCAATGAGGGTGGTCTCACGGGGCGCTCGATCGGGAAAATCCGCATTTACGACAGCCACACCACGGTGGATCTGCCCAAGGGAATTCCGCCCGAAGTGGTCGCCAACCTGCAACGGCTCCGGGTGATGAACAAGGAACTGCAACTCTCCCGTCTATGAGCTTTTCTCGCCTTCCCGTCTCCCTTGCCCTGCTGGCGACCACCGCCCTCCTTGTCCAGAGCGCTGGCCCTGCAAGGGCCTCAGGAATGGGATCCATGGTTCAGGCCTATTGCCTGGCGGCTGTGGAAGAGGAGATGACGAAGGCAGGGAAAGTGCCCCCCCAGGGAATGGCCGCCTACGCCTGCCGGTGTGTGGTGGATCGGCTCACCGAGGGCACCAGCCTGGTTTCGGCCCGGAGCTACTGCAGGGAATCCACAGCTCGTCGCTACGCCCTCTGAGCGGAGATTGTGAGCTCAGGCGCACAATCTCGACACGTCAGCGGTGGAGATCGCCGTGATCTCACTCACGGTGAGGCGCTCCATGGCCACGACGAGCGAATGCTGAACCTCGGATGATTCTGTGAGCAACAAGGTTTGCAGCAGGTCGAAGTGATCCTGGGGAGTCAGCTCTCCGTCCTCTCGCCAGGAGAGGCTCCAGGGCACCGGCGGTGGCGTCAAGGGAGGGATCATCTCGGAGCAAGGAAAATCAGCGTTTGCTGACAATGGGACCAGTTTGCCGGGTTCGGCCCCGGTCTTCCATTTTCCTTTCGCCTCCCTTCACACTCCTCAATCAAGGCGCAAGGCGGGGTTGTAAGGTTGTTTGGATTCCAATGTGTACAGGCTTCCTTCGGCACGTTCAGCCGGCCCCGGCCCTTCAGGAGGTTCACGCAGATGAGATTTGCGTGGTCCTTTCCCTTCTGGTCTGCACCGTTCACTGACTTTCCTGGGACACCAGCACCAAACGAATCAGTTCCAGGACCTCTTTTCGAATGACCATTTACGTTGGCAACCTCTCGTTTGATGCCGAACGCGAGGATCTCGTTGACCTGTTCGGTCAATATGGCCAAGTACGCCAATGCAGCCTTCCCCTTGATCGGGAAACCGGACGCAAACGTGGCTTTGCCTTTGTGGAGTTGGCGGACGCCGATTCCGAACAACGGGCCATCGATGATCTCCAAGATGTGGAGTGGATGGGCCGAATGATCCGGGTCAACAAAGCAACCCCCCGGGAAGGTGGCGGCGGTGGTGGCGGTGGTGGTGGGGGCCCCCGTCCTCGCAACGGCCGCAGTGGGGGCTATGGCGAGCGCTCAGCCCGTGTCGGTGGCCCGGCCTACTGAGCTCCAGCCCCAACTGTCCGGCAGGCGGCGTTCGGGGCTGGAGCGGCTGATCCATCGGCTCCAGCCCCATCGGCGCACCGTTGTCCTGGCGTCGCTCTGCTCAGTTCTGAACAAGTTGTTTGATCTCGCCCCGCCCGTGCTGATCGGCCTGGCGGTGGATGTGGTGGTGAAACAGAACGGCTCCTGGCTGGCCTCCCTTGGCGCCCATTCCGTCCCGTCACAGCTGACGATTCTCGCGGTCGCCTCGTTTGTGATCTGGAGTGCCGAGTCGCTCTTTGAGTATCTCTACGGGCTGCTTTGGCGCAATCTGGCCCAGACCGTCCAGCACGAGTTTCGGATCGAGGGCTATGACCATCTCCAGAAGCTCGAGATGGCCTTCTTTGAGGCAGGTAGCACTGGTCAGCTGCTGACCATCCTGAACGACGACATCAATCAGCTCGAGCGGTTTCTCGACCACGGGGCCAACGAAGTGCTCCAGCTGATCACCACGGTGGTGGCCATCGGTGGAGCCATGGTGGCCCTCTCCCCCACGGTGGCGGGGGTGTCCTTCCTTCCCATCCCCCTGATTCTCTGGGGCTCCCTCCGTTTCCAGCGACGCCTGGCTCCCCTCTACGGGGACGTGCGGAGCCGGGCCTCGGATCTGGCCAGCCGGTTGACCAACAATCTGGGGGGCATGCTCACCATCAAGAGCTATGCCGCAGAAGCCTGGGAACGCTCCCGGATGGAGCAGGACAGCGAGGCCTATCGCCTCAGCAACCAACGGGCAATCCGACTTTCAGCGGCCTTTGTGCCCTTGATTCGCTTTGCCATCCTTTTTGCCTTCCTCTCCATTCTGGTGATCGGAGGGCTGCAGGCCTGGCGGGGCACGATTGCGGTGGGCACCTACAGCTTTCTGGTCTTCATCACCCAGCGGCTCCTCTGGCCCCTCACCACCCTGGGCCGCACCCTGGATGACTACCAACGGGCCATGGCTTCCACGGACCGGGTCCTGAATCTGCTGGACACGCCCATTGCCATCCCCTCGGGTGATCGGCCCCTCGATCCCCAGCAGGTGTCAGGTCACATCAGATTTCAGGGGGTGGAGTTTGCCTATGGGGAACGCTCACCCCTGCTGCGTCAGTTTGACCTGGACATTCCAGCGGGGAGCACCCTGGGCATTGTGGGCTCCACAGGCTCAGGCAAAAGCACCATCGTGAAGTTGCTGCTCCGCCTCTATTCCATTCAGGCCGGCCGGATTTTGTTGGACGGGGTGCCGATCGAGAGCTACAAATTGGGCGATCTGCGGCGGGTGATCGGACTGGTGAGCCAGGACGTGTTTTTGTTCCATGGCACCGTGGCTGAAAACATTGCCTACGGCACGTTTGCGGCTCCCTTCTCGGCAATCCAACGGGCAGCCGCCCTAGCCGAGGCCAACACCTTCGTTGAGGCCTTGCCCCAGGGGTACAACACGGTGGTTGGAGAACGGGGACAACGGCTGTCTGGGGGCCAGCGGCAGCGGCTCGCGCTGGCCCGGGCTCTCTTGAAGGATCCGCCTGTGCTGATCCTCGATGAAGCCACTGCGGCTGTAGACAATGAAACCGAGGCAGCGATTCAACACTCCCTGGACACGATCACAGCCCATCGCACCACTCTGGTGATTGCCCACCGGCTGAGCACCGTGCGCCATGCGGATCGCATTGTGGTGATGGAACACGGCAGAATCGTGGAAACAGGTGGCCATGAAGATCTCCTTACCGCAGATGGGGCCTACGCGAATCTCTGGAGAGTTCAGGCCGGCCTCCGGGCCGATGAACCTCTGAGGATCTAGGGCCACCCGTCATGCCTCGTCGTCGTTCTGCCCGCTACCGCCCACGCCGCCAACGCTCCCTATTCCCATTAATACTGGCCACATCCCTCGGGCTGGCTGCGGGTTTTGGCCTCTCCGCTCCCCTGGCAAAGCTGGTGAGCGGAACCAATCAGGAAGTGGCCAGCAAAGCGGCGGAGTGGCGCAATCCCTTCGGGGACTGGGTGGATCTGGGCCAGGACGATGTCCTGATTTTGGGAACGGATATGGGAGGCGGAAATACCGATGTGATTGCCGCCATGCGGGTGGAAGGGGGCCAGACCACCATCACCCAGATTCCAAGGGATGGCTATATCGAGACAGAGCAATATGGACCGATGAAAATCAACGCCCTCTACAGCGCTGGGGGAACGGAAGCCGTAAAGCGGGAGATTTCAGACCGAATGGGCCGTCCGATACGCCATCACTTGATCTTGAATCTGGGTGCCATTCGCAAGATTGCCGACATAATCGGCGGCATCGAAGTAGACGTACCAAAGAGGATGCAATACACAGACAACACCCAGGGTTTGTATATCGATCTTCAGCCCGGCCTTCAGAATCTCAAAGGGCGAGATCTGGAGGGCTTCCTTCGCTTTCGTCATGATGAAACCGGCGACATCGGACGGATGGAGCGCCAACAACTGGCCGTGCAGGCTCTGTTTCGCAAGCTGATTCGACCGGAACAATTGGTGCGTCTTCCCGTTCTGGTCATGCTCTCCGGCAACGACATGCAAACCGACATGGGCCCTATGGAATTGGGCGGTCTGGTGACGGCCATCAGCACAACGGAACTAAAGATTCGCCATCTGGATGGACAGCCCTTTGACCAGGGGGGCGTGAGCTACCTGGATCTCGATTGGCCCACCCAGGAAGACCCGTCCCTGGCGCCGGAGGGCTCCCAGGAAGCACGGCGTTCGTTTTTCCTCTTTTGAGGGTGCTGGCTCTCAACACCAGCCATTAGCCACCCTTTGGGCCTGGTCCGGCTCCGGGTGTGCCGCCCGCTCGACGATCGGACAGGGTGAGCAGGGCGAGAGCGAGGGCCACCAGCGCCAAGGAAGGGCTAGAGGCGGCCACCGTCACCCCCAGAGCCGCAGTGAACCAGATCGAGGCGCCACTGGTGAGGCCCCGCACTTCCGGGGTCTGCTGCTGCCCCCGGGGGGGCGCCACCAGAATCTCCCCCGCTCCCAGAAAGCCCACTCCGGTGGCCACCCCCTGGATCGCTCGGCTGCGGGCCCCGGCATCCGGGCCGGCGGCCAGCACCATCAAGCAGGCGCTCAGCCCCACGAGCACATGCACCCGCACCCGGTTGGGGTGGGGCAGGGTGCCGTGATGGGCCCGGTTGAGCCCCACCACCAGCCCACAGAGCACGGCCAGCCCCATGCGCAGGAGGGCTTCCAGATCAGGGGTGAGAAAGGGAGTCGTCATGGGGTCATCCTTGCCCTGGGGGCATCTGCATCCCCCACCAGGCGGGTGGCCAGCCGATCGGCATGGGTGGGCACCAGGGAAAAGGCACCACTGAATCCGGCGAAGGTCCAGAGGCCGGGCGCTCCCTCCACCGGGCCCACCAGTGGCTGGCCATCGGTGCAGAAACTCACCGGCACCTGCCGGTAGGGCGCCGGGAGGGTCGCTAGCTGGGGATCCAGCTGGCCTAACCCCTCTCGGAGCCGCTCCTCCATCCACTGGGCATCGGGGGGCTCCAGTGAGCCTGTTTCCTCCGGCCCGTCACCAGGCGCCCCTCGGGCCCTTGGCAGCCAGCTGATCTGGCCCACCACCACCCCACTGCCCCAAGGGGCCAGGCCCGCATCCACGATCCACCGGGGGGTGGGGCCGGGTGCTGCCGAGCCAGCCTCCAGGGCCGGGCGCTGCCAATGGCGAGGTTGAACGATGCGGCCGCGCCAGGCCTGATCCAGCCAGGGATTCGGGGGGGCATCGGGCCCCACCAGCAGCACCCCGGCCCAACTGTGGCGCAGCCGGGGAGGAAGGGCTGGCCAGAGGCGGCGGCAGCCCGCTCCCGCCGCCAGCACCACGGTGGGCGCTCGAAGAACGGAGTCTGCGGAAGAGCCATCAGGCTCAAGATCCATCTCCCACCCGCCCTCCCGCAGGTGCCTCAAGACCTTCACCCGCCGGGCCAGATGGTGCACCCCGGCAGCGGCGAGGGCCTGGGGCCGGGCGGCCATCCAGGTGGGGGTGTCGATGCGAGCGAGGGGAACGGGAACCCAGCGGGTGAGAGCCGCCAGGCGGCGAGGCAGGCCGGTCCGGGCGTCATGGAACACCAGGCCGCTGGAGTGCCAACCCAGGGGGCCATGGAGGCTCTCCAGGCGGCGCCAGGCCCAGGAGGAAGGGCCCCAGGCCACGGCGCCATAGCTGAGGGCGGTGGCGATATCCGCCCCCGCCCCGATCAAGCGCACGGCTACACCCCGGCGGGCGAGGCTGAGAGCGAGCACGGTGCCCGCCAGCCCATCCCCGATCACCGTGATCGGGCCATGCGGCGGGAAGGCCAGGCCCATGGAACTCAAATGAGGAGGTTGAAGGAGATGATCACCCGCTCAAAAAGCTCGCGCACCTTGGGCCAACGGGCCTCGTTGGTGCTGGCGGCAAAGGTGTAAAGGCGGCCCCGATCCACCACCACGGTGGCCAGCTCATGGCGATTGCGATCCGCCAGATGCACGCTGTATTCCAGATCGTAGAAGGTGCGACCGGCCAGCTCCCGCTCCCGGGCCTCCACCAATTCGGCTTCGCGGCCGCTTCCGTCAGGAGCGATCACCACCTGGCGGAGCTTCTCGCCCACGGCCTCGGCCGTGCCCAGGTTAGAGAGGTCGTTGGTGCTGTTCACCTCCGAGATCACCAGGCTGAGGGTTTCATCGCTGTTGATCAGGTCGTGGAACACCACCTGGGGCCCGCCACTCACCTGCACCCGATTCCAGCCTGTGGGATAGAGAAAGGCGTAGCGCCCATCCGGGCTTTGGAAGGATTGCAGGCCAGCCGCCGCGGCACTGCAGGCCCCCAGCCCCCCCGCCAGAGCCAAAACCAACAGAACAGAGAGCGCAGCCCGGGCCAGGGTGCGCAGGGGGAGGGGGAACAGGTGCGAGGAAACCATGGCGGGGCAGGGCAGGACGATGCGCAGAAGGGGTTGCCCAGGGACGGGACAACCGTTGGCTTGCGAGCCATTCTCCCTCCGGCCTGACACCGGGGCCAAACCCCCTAGATTCATCCCACCTGCACCGGGGCGCTGAGCGGCTTCACCCGACCACTCGCTCGTCTGATCGATCAGTTTGAGCGGCTGCCGGGGATAGGCCCCCGCACGGCCCAGCGGCTGGCGCTGCACTTGCTGCGGCAGCCGGAGGAGCAGATCCGGGCGTTTGCCGATGCCCTGCTGGCGGCCCGGAGCCAGGTGGGACAGTGCCGCAGCTGTTTCCACCTCTCGGCGGAGCCGATCTGCGAGATCTGCCAAACGGAGGCGCGACGCAACGGCCAGCTCTGCGTTGTGGCCGACTCCCGGGATCTGCTAGCGATGGAGCGCACCCGCGAATACCAGGGGGGCTACCATGTCTTAGGAGGTTTGATTTCTCCGATGGAGGGCGTGGGCCCCGAGATGTTGCACATCCAGCCGCTGGTGGAACGGGTGGATCGGGATGGCATCACCGAAGTGATCCTGGCCCTCACCCCCAGCGTTGAGGGCGACACCACAAGTCTCTATCTCGCCCGCCTGCTGAAACCCTTCACCGTGGTGAGCCGGATCGCCTACGGATTGCCCGTGGGCAGTGAGTTGGAATATGCCGATGAAGTCACCCTGGCGCGAGCCTTTGAGGGGCGCCGCCGAATGGAGTGAACCCGCGATGACCAACCAGCGCCCCACCCGCTACAGCACCATCCCGCCGACGGAGCGGCTCCCGGTATGGCTGCGCCGTCCCGTGGGCAACGCCTCCGATCTGGAGGGCGTGCAGGAGGTGGTGAAGCAACAGCGGCTGCACACCATCTGCGAAGAGGGCCGTTGCCCCAACCGGGCGGAGTGCTACGCGGCGGGAACGGCCACCTTCCTGCTGGGAGGGCCGATCTGCACCCGAAGCTGTGCGTTCTGCCAGGTGGAGAAGGGCCAGGCCCCCACGCCCTTGGATGGGGCTGAACCGGAGAGGGTGGCGGAGGCCGTGGCGCTGCTGGGCCTGCGCTATGTGGTGCTCACCGCCGTGGCGCGCGACGATCTGGCGGACCACGGCGCCCAGCTCTTCACGGCCACCATGGCGGAGATTCGCCGGCGGGATCCGAAGGTCGCGATCGAGGTGCTCACCCCGGATTTCTGGGGCGGCCACCGAGACGAAACGGAAGGACTGATGGCCCAGCGGGAACGGCTACAGGCGGTGCTTGCCGCCGCACCGGTGTGCTTCAACCACAACCTGGAAACGGTGGAGCGGCTTCAGGGAGAAGTGCGCCGGGGGGCCACCTACCGCCGCTCCCTGGGGCTGCTGGCGGCGGCCCGGGAGCTGGCGCCCCACATCCCCACCAAATCAGGCCTGATGCTGGGGCTGGGAGAAACGCGGGACGAAGTGGTGGCAGCAATGGAGGATCTGCGGGCCGTGGACTGTCAGCGGCTCACCCTGGGGCAATACCTGAGGCCTTCGTTGGCCCATCTGCCTGTGGATCGCTACTGGACCCCTGGGGAGTTTGAAGAGCTGGGAGTCATGGCTAGAGCCATGGGATTTGCCCAGGTGCGCAGTGGGCCGCTGGTGCGGAGCAGCTATCACGCAGCGGATTAGGGCGACCGTTCGGTCAATGCAGGTGAGCCTGTGTGTCCCACCTGTGACCGGGATCCGTCTGGCAATGCCGGACAGAACAGTGTCAGAGCCAACCCCAGAGGGCAGAACATCAACTGCTGAGGTGGGAAGTTCCCTAGGGATTCCTCCCCACCAACACTCTCCGCATCGGAACGGTTAGGGCTTGCTCAGCGGTAGCAAGCACTTGTCGGAATCGCATCCTGCAGGGCCGGCTTCCTGGAGTTCGCCGTTGTCGAAGCGCTGGAGCGCTTCGAAGAAATCATCATTCATCCGGCGCTCCTTCACCTCCGCCTGCATCTGCTGATACGTGGCGCGATCGATCGGCTCAAACGGCAACCGGGGGAAGGTGGCGTTGGCATCGAAACGGGCCAGCAGGGCCGCTGAGATGTAGCCCTCCCCGTTCTCAATTGCCCGGTGGATGGCAGCTGCCAGGGCCTCCACCTCGTGCTCCCGGAATTCCACCGTGGCCGAAGTGTTGTGGGCCGTGTAGTGCTTCTGCACCTGCATGTAGAAATCGAACTGGGCCAGGGCCGAGAAGGTATTGATCTCCACCCGATCGGCACCCGGGAGATTTGCCCAGCTCACCTCCGTGGGGATTTCCACCAGCCACTCGGTGCAACGGGGATCGAAGGGATCATCTAGCAGGCGACCCTGTTCGTCCTTGTCGGATTGGCTGGGCACGATCGTGTAGCCGTACTCCATGCAGGCCAGGGCCACCGGATCGTTCTTGCGGAAGGTGATGCGGCGGATGAAGCGCTGGGCCTTAGGCGGATGCCAGCCGGGCGAGGCGCCGGTGAGCAGGCTCTTGGTGCCGGCCGGTTGCACGGTGGTGCAACGGTTAGGGCGGCGCAGCCCATGGCGATCGCAGTAGTCCCACACCGCCTCATCGACAATTGCGCGCCAACGGCTCAGATAGCGGGCCTCCTCCGCGCGGAAGGCCCGTCCCTCCTCGCTGTCGGGACGGCCCGCCTCCCACCATTGCAGCCAGGGGGTGCCGAAGGCTTGCACAAAGAAATCAAAGAGCCCCGTGAAGCTCACCCCCACGATCGGATCCCAGGCCCGGCTCTGGCGGTAGCGCTTCACCTCAAAGCGGTGGTTGAGCAGGCAAGCCACTGCGATGCCACCGGCCCGGAACGCCTCCTCTTGCCCCACATGATCCTCAGGATCAATGCGGTTGAGGTGGATCTCCGCCAGGTTGCAGTGAAAATCAGCCCCGAGGATCTCGCCGCAGGGATTGAGGCCATAACGGCCCAGGCGATGCTCCAGTTCGGCGTCGCCGATCTCCGGATGGTGGAGTTGAAGCCAGCGGCCCGCCTCCTCCCTGCCCTGGTCGCAATAAATGCCCACGAATTCCTCCCGCAACTCGGAGGTGGGCAGCAGGTCTGCGTTGGAGCGGGCGATCGCTTCGGGGGCGAACTGGATCGCGCCTTCGCCGGAGTGGAACTGCTTGGTGACGGCCTCGAGCACGGTCTGGCGATCGGGACGGGTGTGGAACACCCGGGTGTGGTTGGCCATGCGCAGGGCATCGCGCTCGGGATCAATGCGCCAGTTACCATCGCTGTCCTGCTGCCAGAGGTTGTCCTTGGCCTGGGAAGCGGCGGTGTCGTTCGCGGAGAACTGGCGCATGCCGGCACTGCGGCGGATGTTGCCCGCAACGATCGTGACGGCTGCCTCATCGATGAGCAGACAGCACTCCACGGAAGTGAGCTGGCGCCCCTGGGCCTTGTTGAGGATCTGGGCCACTCGGCCGTAGAGGTCCTTGAGCTTCACCGGGTTGGCCATGCCGCCAAAGCCCTTCAGCCGCTCGCCCACGGGGCGCACATCGGAGAGATCCACCGCAATGTGGATGGGTTCACCCGCCGCGAAACGCTCGTCGCTGCTGAGTTGCAACAGAAGACGGTAGCTCTCCACCCAGCCCTGCCGCGTATCGCCCACCCGAATAGCCACGGTCTGGCCTTCGATCGTGTGGGTGGTGAAGTCCTGCCGCTGACCTGGGGAGGTAACGCCGATGTCAGTGACGGAATCAATCGCCAGCACATTGCGCACCACCGGCAGGCGGCTGATCAGGTGGGGCTCAATGATGGCGCCCGTACCGCAACCCATCATCGCCAGATCCATCATCAGGACGAAAGCTTCCCAATCCACAAGATTGGTGGAGGTGCAGTTGTAGGCCCCACTGAAGTTTTCCTGCCGGGCAATCCACTCCGTGCCGCCGATCCAGAGCCAACGGCCAGAGGGGAGGGCCTTCTGCTCGAGCTGCATCCGCCGCAGCAGCTCCACCTCTTCCTCATTCAGGTCTCCGAGCTGCCGGAGACCTTCCAGGTTGCGCTCCACCACCTGGCGCCAGCTCTCCCGGCCGCCGGGACCCTTGCGGCTGTAGGTGCGGTAAAAAACCGGATTGGCAGCCGGGGCGGTGGCGGGGAAATCCTGGGCGAACTCCGACATGGGAGGGGCGCTGAACGCAGCTGGCGCAGCCTCTTCCGAAGGGCGGGACGAACTGGCCGAGAGGGGTGGTATGGAAAGGGTCACGACGTCAATAGGCCAGTGCGTGTGGGGCACGATAAACGCCACGGGTGGGGCTTGCAATGCCAAAGCGCCACCACGGGCGGTGTACTGCCCCAAGACTCACCGCCAGCACTTGCATCCAAGAGATTCGTGCCCACCGCTGGCCTGCCACGATCAGCCCGTAAGCCCATGGCAAGGAATGGAGCGGATCTGCGAACCCGAACTCATGGACGAGCCCCTACAGGCCCGGGCCTACGCCGAAGCCGACTTTGATCACTCCGATCAGGCCTTCACCGAGTGCATCCTGACCCTGCTCTCCTCCCACACCCACCTGGGAGAGAGCGGGCGGAAAATCCTGGATCTGGGCTGCGGGCCGGGGAACATCACCTTTCGCCTGGCGGACGCCTTGCCGGGAACCAAGGTGCTTGGAATCGATGGTGCCGCCGCCATGCTGGCCCTGGCCGAGGAGCGACGGAACAGCCAACCGGCCCGCTGGCCATCCCTTCACTTTCACCAGGCCCGGCTGCCGCTGCCGGCAGAAGGGCTGGCGTCGCTACCACCGCCCGTTGCTCCGCCCTACGGCGTGATCGTGAGCAACAGCCTCCTGCACCATCTCCACGATCCAGCCGTGCTCTGGCAGGCCGTCGGGCAGTGGGTCGCCCCCGGAGCCCTGGTGGTGGTGCGCGACCTGCGCCGTCCCCCCAACCCTGAGGCGCTGCAGGAGCTGGTGCAACGCCACGCCGCAGACGCCCCAGCTGTGCTGCGGCGTGACTACGCCCACTCATTGGCGGCGGCCTTCCTGCCAGAGGAGGTGGAGGGTCAACTGGCGGCGGCAGGGTTGTCCTCCTTGAAGGTGGAGGCCATGGAAGACCGCTACCTGGAGGTGAGGGGCCAGCTCCCTTGATCCCACTAGCTGAACGGATCCGAGCCAACCTGGATCAGCATGATCACCGCGGGTTCCGAGCCCACAGCACCAGAAAGATGGCCTTGACGGCCGTCAATCGGTCGGCAGTTCTGATCAGCAGCAAACGCTATCTCACCGGGCTCCATCTCTACCCTTATCCCGTCCATTGTGGTCACAAACCAACGACCCACAACGGGGACAATCCACTGCGGCACATGATTTTCATGCCAGCCATACTCCACACCTGGCATCAGAGTGAGGAACACAACACTGGTCGCGTCTTTACGCGGCCCAGACTGCAAAACACTTTCGATTCCCTCAATAAACGTGTTCAACTCAAAGTCATCCATTTTTGCCGAAAAAACTCACACCCCCCTTCGGGAGGGTATCTAGGATCGAGCTTGGAGACGACTCATTTTTCTCTGGCAGGATTAGAGTGGTTTGCAAACTCCAAATGATTAGTCGCTATTTTGTTGCGCAAGCAACACAAGTTGCATTGTTTGCGGGGTCTCTTTTCTCGGCTTCTGCTGCGATGGCTACATACCCAATTTCCCCAGGCCCAACGTACCCGTCAGATATGTACAATTACCAATATTGTGAGGTTCTTCTGCAAGTATCGAACTCTCTATCTGGTCTGCCGATTTTCAATACTACAGGCTATAATAGTTGCCCTAATTATTCGACTTTGACAGGCCAGGCTATAATAAATAGCTACAACGCTACATATTACCCTGGAAATCCGTATGGGTTGCCTTCTGGTGCCACTGACTTTATCTTGGACTGGCCGCGCAATTGGATTTTCAATCAAGGATTCTCGGAACCTACTGGAACTACTCAGTATCTGGTCCTAGATGTACCCGAACCAAATGTACCGGTTACTACATTTGGTTTCGCGGGTTTTAATACCGATATTAGTGGGCTCGCCTATGTCCCGTCGAGCGTGACAAGGGATGCAACGTGGACTTATTTCGCAAACAATAAGATCTTTCAATTGCTAGATCCATCAGATAATCTCTACGTGATGCAGTCCTACGCGAGGTTCATAGACCCTGACCTGTCATACGAGAATCTCCAAGACGTGGCTTATATGACCGCCAAGTTGGATCTGCCAGACGGCTGGAGTTATAGTACCGCGCAGTTGGCACAGCAATTTGACAATAACTCGGCAGGTAATGCCATCTTGCTGCAGGATGTGTTGGGTAACAGCTACATGAAGGTAGACCCTGCACTGTCTACCCTACCTGTTGTGACGCCTGCTGAAGTGCCTGGCCCTTTGCCCATCTTCGGCGTAGGGATGGCCTTTGGTTTCTCCCGCCGCATGCGTGCCCGGATCAAGAAAGCTGCTGTTTAACTTCTTTATCTTTGCGCTCCAGCCTCCCCTTTCGGGGAGGTTTTTTACTGGGCCATACCCTAAACGTCCCTAGCCAGTAAACCAACCCATGCGCCCGGGCGGAAGACCAGAGCCCCTCCATGTCAACCCTGACCTTGAACTCTGGGAGCCCCCTTTCAGGGGGAGGGGGACCACCCCCTTCTCAAACAAGAACTAACTAATGTTTGTTAAGGCTGCATAACTCGAGGCAGGTTGCGAGGGGTCAGAAGTGTTGGGTAGGGAGCCAAGACTGGCCTCATCCCAAACGGAGGGCACCGCCGGGACGATCGGTTGAAAAGGAGCCAAAACCATGCTCAGAAGAGGGAAAACGAATGTCCATCCTCATGGGCTCGGCAGACGAGAACAGCTTGATCGGCTGGATACACCCCTTAAGGAGGGGCGCTAGTTGCCCTGACTCGAGGAGAACGCACGACCCAGAAGGGCACTGATCAACTGCAAACGGTTTTTCTCCTGATACTTACTGCGGATGCTCTTGCCATATTCCTTCACGGTGTGAATGGAAATTTGCAATTGCTCGGCAATCTGAAAGTCGGAAGCGCCCTTCAGCAAAAGAACGAGGATATCTCTCTCCCTTGGCGTGAGCGATTGGGGTGATTCAACAATGGCAACGGGCTTGCGCATAAGCGATCTGGCTCGATTAGAGACATAATTCTTGCTGTTGGCAGCAGCCAGAAGAGATTGCATCACTTCCATCTCGGGGGATAGGAAGTCGTCTTCACACACCACGGCCATGGCCCCACTCTCCAGGGCAAGCCCTGCATCCGAGCAATCGCCAGTGAGCACCAGCACAACCTTCAGATCGGCAACCATCTTGGTTGCTCTTCTGCAGAGGGAAAATCCGTTTCCTTGCGCCAGCTGATCACTACAGATCAAAAATCCAGGGTTGCTTTGCCGAATACGGCGCAAGGCCTCCTCTTCCGTGGAGGCGATCCCCTTAATACGGCTTTGCATCGCAACGGAGCGGACCATCGCCAATAGTGCCAAGTGGCTTTTCATGGCAAACACCAACTCGAGGCGACTGCCGCTGGATTGAAGCCAAGTGAGCACCATTCTTCTGTTGGGCTCTAGAAGATGGAGTCGATCTGTGAAATCCAAAAAACAAAGCAGCTAGTGTGTTGCCTTCAGGTTTTAAACTAATTCCAAAAGACGAACGAAAATATAATGTTAATGGCGGACAACTCCCACACTTTAGTTTGAAGCCTTCGCGGGGTCAAACACCCCCCTCCTTGGCCGAGATGGTTGGGCCCCTTTCAACCTTGGTGATTGGGCTGGCAGGCTGGGGGGATGAGCACTCCCTCCCCCACAGGCGAAAACACCTCCATCGCCCCCCCTTCCTCCCTCCCTCCCCCTTGCTCAACAGCTCCCAGCGAGGAGGGCCTGGCCGAGGCCGTGGCGCGAAGACGCAACTTCGCCATCATTTCCCACCCCGACGCCGGCAAGACCACCCTCACGGAAAAGCTTCTCCTCTACGGGGGTGCCATCCAGCAGGCGGGCGCGGTGAAGGCGAAAGGGGAACAGCGGAAGGTGACCTCCGACTGGATGGAGCTGGAGAAACAGCGGGGCATTTCGATCACCTCCACCGTGCTCCAGTTCGACTACAGCGGCCGCACCATCAACCTGCTGGACACCCCGGGGCACCAGGACTTCTCAGAAGACACCTACCGCACCCTCGCCGCGGCCGACAACGCCGTGATGCTCGAGGACGCGGCCAAGGGGCTGGAGCCCCAGACCCGCAAGTTGTTTGAAGTGTGCCGCATGCGGCGCATCCCGATCTTCACCTTCATCAACAAGATGGATCGGCCGGGGCGGGAGCCGCTGGACTTGCTGGATGAAATCGAAAAGGAGCTGGGCCTGGCCTGCTGGCCGGTGAACTGGCCCATCGGCAGCGGCGATCGCTTCCGCGGCGTGGTGGATCGGCGCAGCCGGGAGGTGGTGCTCTTCGAGCGGGCCCAGCGGGGCCGCCAGAGCGCAGAAACAAGGCTGCCGATCGACAGCCCCCAGCTGGCCCAGGCGGTGGAGCCGGACCTCCTCGCCCAGGCCCTGGAGGAGCTCGACCTGCTCGATGCCGCTGGCGAGGAGCTGGATCTGGAGATGGTGCACGCCGGCGAACTCAGCCCGGTGTTCTTTGGCTCGGCGATGACCAACTTCGGCGTGCGGCCCTTCCTCGATGCCTTCCTGGAACTGGCCCAGCGCCCCACCGCCCGGAGCTCCAGCGAGGGGGAAGTGGATCCCCTGCGGCCCGACTTCAGCGGCTTCGTCTTCAAGCTGCAGGCCAACATGGACCCCCGCCATCGCGACCGGGTGGCCTTCGTACGGGTGTGTTCCGGCAAGTTCGAGAAGGATCTCGCCGTGCGCCATGCCCGCACCGGCAAGACCATCCGCCTCTCGAGGCCCCAGAAACTCTTTGGCCAGGACCGGGAGGTGGTGGAGGAGGCCTACCCGGGCGATGTGATCGGCCTCAACAACCCGGGCATGTTTGCCATCGGCGACACCCTCTATGTGGGGCCCAAGGTGGAATTCGAGGGGATCCCCTGCTTCACCCCGGAGCTCTTTGCCTGGTTGCGCAACCCCAACCCCTCGGCGTTCAAGAGCTTCCGCAAGGGGGTGAATGAGCTGCGGGAAGAGGGGGCGGTGCAGGTGCTCTACGACACGGATCTCAGCAAACGGGATCCGATCCTGGCCGCCGTGGGCCAGCTCCAGCTGGAGGTGGTGCAATACCGTCTCGAAAACGAGTATGGGGTGAAGACCCGCCTGGAGCCGCTCGACTTCACGGTGGCGCGCTGGGTGAGCGGCGGCTGGCCAGCCCTGGAAGCCATCGGCCGGGTGTTCAACTGCAAAACCGTGCGGGATGCCTGGGACCGGCCCGTGCTGCTCTTCCGCAACACCTGGAACCTGCAGCAGTTGCAGGAGGACCATCCCTCCCTGGAGTTGAGCGCCGTGGCCCCCGTGGTGAGTGGGATCGATCCGATCGCTCTTTGAGGGAAGACCGAACACGATCCCTGGCCGGATCCGCCAGAATGAAATCACGATTTGTGAAGGGCAGAAGCACTCGCCATGTCCCATCCCTGCTGGCTGGCCCGCCCCCGTAGTGACGGGGGATCGGACTTCGTCAATTTCCTTCCGGGCCATGACGGGGTGGAGATTCGCGAAGGCAGCCACCTCCCCCCCCAGATGCCCCTGCTCAAGCGTCGCTGGCGCCTTGCCCCTGCGGACGCTGAAGCCTGCCAACTCCAACTCCTACAAGAGGCAGGTTTTCACCGTTCTGAACCCTTGTTTTGACACCAGCCGCCCTTTAATGGGGTACGTGTGGCCATCGCGATGACCGAAGGACCCTCCAATCCCTATACCCTCCTGGGTATTGCGCCACAGAGCACCTTCGAGGAGGTGCAGGCTGCCCGGCAAGCCAAGCTCGACGCCATCGGCGACGATCCCCTGGCCCGCTCCCGGGTGGAAGCCGCCTACGACGCCGTGTTGATGGATCGGCTCAAGGAACGACAGCAGGGACGGGTCAGCAGCGCGGCCCGCTCAGCGTCCCAGAAGGAAACCCTTCCCAGCCCGGCCCGCCCAACCCTGGCCCAACTTCCCAGTCTTCCCTCCCTCTCCATCCCCCGGATCGGAGGGGGCACCTCCGCTTCTGGCCGTCCCCTCTCCCTCTCCTTGGCCACCGGTCGGGAGCGCCTGTTTCCCCTGATCAGCCATGGGGTTCTCCTGGTGGTCGCCCTGGGCTTTCCCGGCACCGCACCCGATGCCCTGCTGGCCCTCGCGGCCCTCACCACCCTGGTGAACCTGCAGCGTCGCAACGGGAAATTCGGCAGGTCGGTCGGCGCGACGGTGCTCCTGCTGGCCCTGGGGCTGGGGCTGTCCCAGCTCCTGCTGACGCCTCTGCCGGTGCCGGCACTACAGGCCCTGCCGATCCAGCCCTACCAGCTTCAGGCCGCCATCGGCATCCTGGTGTTGTCGGCCGGCGCCCTCTTTCTCGGGTAACGGCCTCAAGCGGCCTCGAATTCCGCGATCAGGCTCCTGAGTTCCTCCGCCTCCACCCCGTACACCTCATTGCAGAAGTGGCAGGTGAGTTCGGCCCGGCCCTCTTCCTCGAGGATGCTGCTGAGTTCGGCCCGGCCAAGCAACTTCAGGGCCCCAACGCTGCGACGACGGGTGCACGGGCAGTGAAATCGCACGGGCTGGCGGGCCTCGGCCCACTCCAGGGGCTGGGGATCGAGATCGGGAAACACATCTTCCAGAAGCAGGTGAAGCGCCTCTGCATTCGCCTCCAGGCGTTCGCTGAACCCCGTGATCTCCTTGCAGCGCTCCTCCAACAGGGCCACCAGCGCAGGATCGGAGGCCGCCTTGGGCAACACCTGCACCAGCAGTCCGCCGGCACAACGCACCCCGCGGCTGTCGATCCTCTCCCCCACGAACACCGCCGATGGGGTCTGCTCCGAGTGGAGCAAATAGCAGGCCAGATCGTCGCCGATACCTCCACTCACCAGCTCCACCGTGCTGCTGTAGGGCTCCCCCTCGCCGATGTCGCGCACCACATGCAGGTAGCCCGTGCCGGTGGCGCTGCGGAAATCAAAGGCCGGCTCCCCCTCCGCCGTACCCGCCAGATCCAACTCCAGCGATGGATTTCCCACGTAGCCCCGCACCGTGCCATCCCGCCCCGCATCCACCATCAAGCCCCGCAAGGGGCCATCCGATTGAATACGCAGATTCACCCGCCCATGGGCCACCTTCATCGAGCTGGCCAGGAGCAGGCCAGCGGTCATGGCCCGGCCCAGCAGGGCGGTGGTGAGGAAGGACAAGCCATGGCGATGGCGGGCGTAGCGACTGGCCACAGTGGTGGTGACCGCCACGAGGCGGATGCCCCCTCCGGCCGCCGTGGCGCGCAGCAGCTGATCAGCCATCACCCTTCCCTTGTCCTAGGGGCATCGTAAAGAGGTCTGCCGGCTGAGAGGACGCAGCACGCCCTCCTCCAGCCGCCACCCCTCCGGCTTCAGGCGGGCAAAGATCTCGGGTTCGTGGGTCACCACCAGCAGCGCCCGCTCCTGGGCCAGCCCCTGCAGCAGATCGAGCACCCCATCCCGCACAGCCCAGTCCAGCCCGGCTGTGGGCTCATCGAGCAACAACACCTTGGGATCCCGCAGCAACTGCACGGCCAGGGCCAACCGGCGCTGCTGGCCCCCACTGAGTTGCTCCGGAGCCGGAGTGAGGGGCAGATCCGGCAGACCCACCCGAGTCAGCACGGCCTGGAGCGTTTCAGTGGAGAGGCGGCGCTGGCCAACGCGCAGTTCCTGGCCCACCGTGAGGCCCAGGAAATGGCGTTCGGGAAACTGGAACACCAGCCCGCAGAGCCACCGCAGCTGGCGGGCGGTCAGGGTTTCACCATTCCAGCGGATCGTGCCCCCATTCGGGCTGGCCAGGCCGCAGATCACCTCCAGCAGGGTGGTCTTGCCGCTGCCGCTGCGCCCCGCCACCAGGGTGAGCACCCCGGGCTGCAAACGCAGGTGAATGTCTCGCAGCACCGGCTGGGCGGAGGTGGCCGGGTGGTAGCAGACCGACTGGAGCTCAAGCATCCCGCCAGCATGGCCTCCCGCCAGTCGAACGGAGCACAGGATCGCTCAGCCCATGGGGTGGCAGCCTAAAAGCCCCCGCCCTGCTCTGCCGTGGACGTGCGCTTTCGCGATGTGGATCCCTTCAACTGCTGGCTGTGGCTGCGTTTTTCCCATCCGCCGGGCCAAGGAGAACGGGCTTACGTGGAAACCGCCTTCGACAGCTGGTTCTATCTGGGCAAACTGGGTGGCTTCAATGCGGAAAACCTCCAGGCCCACGATGCCGGCGCCGACATCAGCTGGCTGCCCTGGGAGGGGGAGACAGCGGACCAGGCTCTGCCAGCCCTCATGCACAGCATGGGCGCCATGGAATACCAGGGCACCTGGAGCCGCTGCTGGCTGGATCTGGGCACCAGCGATGCCTTTGCCCTCGACGTGCTGATCAACACCCTCCGCCAGATCGATCGCGACGTGGTGGAGCTCTGTGAACTGGTGATTGGGGGCCTCAATGACGACTGGCCGATTGAAGACGACCCCGGCAGTCCCTTCGCCCTCGGGGAAGGTGCCGGACGTGGCCCCCAGGCGCCCTTGCGGTGAGGAGGCGAGGCCATGGCCCGGGAACGACGGCGGCTGCTCATTCCTCCCCACCGCCTGGGCCCGGAGGTGGCGCTCACCGCACCAGAGGCCCACTACCTCACCCGGGTGCTGCGGCTCTCCAGTGGCCAGGGCTGTGAGGTGGTGGATGGGGAGGGGAGGCGCTGGAGTGCACTGCTTGAGGGCAGCGATCGCCTGCAGCTGGAGCAACCCCTGGCCCAACCCCTGGAATATCAGAGCGCCCCATGGCCCGCCCTGGCCCTGGCCGTGGCCCTGCCCCGGCAGGACAGCGAGCTCATCTGGCGCATGGCCACCGAACTGGGGATCAATGCTCTGCAACCTCTCCAGGCGGAACGGTGCGTGGGGCGGGGCCACTGGCCCCAGGAGCGGTGGCAGGCGATCGTCAAGGAGGCGGTGGAGCAGTGCGAGCGGCTCCATCGGCCCCAGCTGGCCGGCCCCCAGGAAGCGCAGGCCTGGTTCACCTCACCCCTCGAGGGCCTGAAACTCCTGGCCAGCAGCCGCGGAGCCAACAGGCCCCTTCTGCCTCAGTGGCTGGAGGAGCAGAGAAGCCCATCTAGGGACCCGGTGTGGGTGGCCATCGGTCCGGAGGGGGGATGGACCCCAGCGGAAGAGGAGACTGCCCAATCCCACGGCTGGATTCCGGTGAGTGCGGGCCCCACGATCCTGCGCACGTCGACGGCGGCGGTGGCGGCGGCCGCCTGGCTATCGGGCTGGCGCAGCCAGCTCAACTCTTCATCAGCCCCCGGGCAATCTCCTTGAAGGCCCCCAGGTTGGCGCCCGCACTCCGGCGGCGGCGGGGGGTGGCAGCGCCAGGGGTGAGGCAATCGGGGGCAAAGGTGGCCAGGGTGGGGGCGGGGCGGCTGGCGGCCTCAGCGGCCAGCTGGGCCGCAATCTCCTCGGCCGTCGTGCGCGCCGTTGCTCCCGCCGCGGCGGGGGCAACGGGGGCTGTTGGAGCGGCCGCAGGAGCCGCCGTAGCGGCCTGGGCAACGGCGGCCACTGGAGCCGCTGGGGCCGGGGTTTTGGCGGCAACGGCCTTGGCCGCCGGTTGCTCCTTGTTCACCGCAGGCGCCACCGGGGGGGCAATGGTGAACTTTTTTTCCTTGCCAGCCTTGCTCTCCTGCTCCGTGCCCTGCTGGCCGGTGAGATCGAGGAAAAACTTCTGCTTCCGGAAAAACATGGCTGGATGCCGCAGCACGAATCAGCCGATTATCCGCTGCCGGCGCCGTTGCGCCCCCAACCCTTAGACCTGTGCAACAGATTCCTCGGGCCATGCCGCCGCTCTCCCTCTTGCTCCCCAGTCAGGAGCCGGGTCACTGGGCGACGGCGCTGCTCCTCAACGCCCTCCTCATCGCCCTGGCCCAACGGGCCCCCCTGCTCACCCCCCAGGGCTGGATCCACGCCGGCATCCTCGGCACCGTGCTCTGGGGAACGCTCGGCTGGCGGGGTTGGCTGGCCGTTGTGGCCTATCTGGCCCTGGGATCGGCCGTCACCAAGCTGGGGTTCAAGGCCAAGCAGGCCAGCGGCCTGGCGGAAGCCCGCGGGGGCCGGCGGGGACCGGAGAATGTGTGGGGGTCGGCCCTGGTGGCGGCCGTCCTGGCGGCCCTGACCCCCCTGGCCGGGGCCCAGGCCTCCCTGCTGTTGCTGGGCTTTGCCGCCAGCCTGGGAGCCAAGCTGGCGGACACCTTCGGCAGTGAGATCGGCAAGCGCTGGGGGCGTCACACCGTGTTGATCACCAACCTGCGTCCCGTGGCCAGGGGAACGGAAGGGGCCATCAGCCTGGAGGGCACGGCCGCCAGCGTGGTGGGTAGCGGGTTGATGGCCGCGGTGATGGCAGCCCTGGGGGTGATCGAAACCCCCTCGGCCCTGGCCCTGGTCACCGCCGTGGGGGTGGCGGCCACCCTGGTGGAGAGCCTGATCGGCGCCACCCTGCAGGGGCGAATCGCCTGGCTCAGCAATGAGGTGGTCAATGGCCTGCAAACCCTGGTGGGCGCCCTCCTGGCCATGGGCCTGGCCCTGGCCTTCAGGCTCCTGATCTGAAGGTGTCCTGGTCGCGCCACCCCTCCGCCAACGCCTTCAGATGGCGAAGGGCGGCGTTGCAACGGCGTTCAGCCATGCGGGGATGGAGCCCATGCTGCCGTCCCAGCTCCACCCAACTGCAGCCCACCACCACCCGCGCCAGCACCAGTTCGCGCTGCAGGGGCTCCAGCTGAGTGAGCTGGAGCCGCAACCAGTCCGCCTGGTCGCGGCGTAGGCCAGCGCCGCGGTGGGGCGCTGCTGTGGGCTGCTCAGGGGGGAGAGAACGGGGATCGGCGAGCTGGTCCAGCCAGGTGGTGAGGCCATCGGAGTCGCCACTGCCGCATTGGAGGGCATCCAGGCTGAGGGGATGGGCCACCTCCCGCAGCCCCTCCGCCTCCGCCAGCTCCCCGGGCGTGCAGCCCAGGGAGCTCGCCAGCCCTTCCCGCCCCAGGGGCGCCAACCCTTGGGCCCGGCGCTCCTCCTGCAGGCGCCGGAGTCGATGGCGCAGCTCCCACAGGGGTCTGGGCAGCCGGATAGACGACTCCCGATCCCGCAATTCGTGCCGAATCGCCCCGCGCACATAGGGAATGGCAAAGGTGCTGAGGCAGCGGGCGCGGCGCCCATCAAAGGCCTCCACCGCCCGAATCAGACCCTGGCACCCCACCTGCACCAGGTCGGAGTAGGGGAGCTGGGTGATCCCAACGAAGCGCGCGGCCACGCTGTGCACCAACCCCAGATTGGCCTCCACCAGACGATTGCGCCAATGGAGACGGGAAACGGGATCGGGACAGTTGGCATAGGCCTCCAACCAGCAACGGTTCTGACGATCCAGGCCCTGGTGGTTTCGCCCTTGGCGGTGCGCTGGGGTCTGACGGCGCAGGGGCCGGGGAGGCAGCTGGGGGGAATGGGGGAAGGGACGGTGGGAAGCGGTCATGGGGAAAACAACGCTCTTCTCCAAGCGTCGGGCCGTGGACCCACCCCTGTCTTCCGCCATCCAGGGGATTTCACGCTCCCCGATTGGGGGATGGTTAGCAAGCCAGGGGCGTGGGAAGCTCCTGCAGCTCCAGCCCGGCCCACCCCAGCAGAGCTGGCCAGCGGCGGACCCGCTCAAAGAGAAAACCATGGCCCTCGCTGTTGCAGTGCAGGCCGTCTTCCGCCAGCCAGCGCGACCAGTGGGGTTGCTCCAGAAAGGGGCGAAGCACGGGCAGGAAAGGCACATTCGCCTCCATGCAGGCCTCCTCCAATAGGCCCTCATACCGCTGCACGTCCGCCAGGCCATACCAGAGCACCTCAGCCCAGGGCATGGTGTCTTCCTGCACCGGGGTGAGCCCGAGCACGAACACCGGCGCCATGGCCTGGGCCTGGCTGAGCAATTGTTGCAACCCGAACAGGAAGGCCTCCGGGGCCAGCTGGGGGCGGCCATCGGGTCGGCCGAGCCGAGCCGAGTCGTTCAGCCCCACCGCCAGCAGGATCCCCTGGGGCACCTGGCGGCGCAATTCCCCCCGCACGCCCACTTCCGTCGTGAGTCGGGCCGCCACCCGCTCCAGCCCATCGCCCCGCACCCCAAGGTTGTAAACCACGGGACATCCGGGGAGGGCCATCCAGTGCCGCCGCAGCCGTTCACACCATCCCCCCTCTTCCGGATCCCCCCAGCCAAACACGCCGCTGTCGCCGATGACGGCGAGTTTTTTGGGAACGCCTGAAAGCATGCGGCAGGTTGAAGAGAAACTCAGAGCTTGGCCTGGAAGGCCACCAGCCGCTGGAGGCCATCCTGAATCGTCTCGGTGGAGGCCGCACAGGAGAGGCGAAGGCAGCGGTCGTCGCCAAAGGCGATGCCCGGCACCACCGCCAGCCCCACCTCATCCAGCAAGCGGTTGCAGAGGGTCATGGAATCCAGCCCCCAGGCGCTCACATCCGGGAAGGCGTAGAAGGCTCCCTCAGGCGCCACCAACTGCAAGCCTGGCACCGAAGCCAGACCCTCGTTGAGCAGCTGGCGGCGCTCATTGAAGCGGGCCGCCATCTCCTGCACACAGTCCCGCGATCCCTCGAGGGCCGCCAGGGCTCCGAACTGGGCAAAGCTGCAGACATTGCTCGTGGACTGGCTCTGGAGGGCGCTGGCGGCCGCCACCACATGGGCGGGACCAAACAACCAGCCCACCCGCCAGCCGGTCATGGCCCAGCCCTTGGCAAAACCGTTGGCGATGAACATCCGCTCGGCCAGGTCGGGAGCCAGGGCCGCCAGGCTGTGGTGGGTGTGGCCCGGGGCAAGGAGGGATTCGTAGATCTCATCGCACACCACGGCCACTTCGGGGTGGCGGCGCAGCACCTCGGCGATGGCCTCCAGATCGGAGCGCCCCATCACCATCCCCGTGGGATTGGAAGGGCTGTTGAGCACCAGCAGCCGGGTGGCTGGAGTGATGGCCTGCTCCAGCTCCTCGGCTGAGAAGCGAAAGCCCCGGGCAGCTTCCGTGCCCAAGGGCTGCACCGTGGCCCCCGCCAGCTCCGCCATGGGGGGATAGCTCAGCCAGCACGGCATGGGGAGGAGCACCCCATCCCCCGGATTGAGCAGCACCTGGAAGAGGTTGAAGAGGGCCTGCTTGCCACCGTTGGTCACCAGAACCTGGTCGGGGGTGGCGGCAACGCCGTTCTCCTCCCTGAGCTTCTGGGCGATCGCTGCCCGCAGGGCCGGCTCCCCGGGCACCGGGCCGTAGCGGGTGTGGCCTGCTTCCAGGGCCGCTGAGGCGGCCTGGCGGATGAAGGCCGGGGTGTCGAAATCCGGCTCCCCCGCCGAGAGACTGCAGATGTCGCACCCTTCAGCCCGAAGCTGCTTGGCCTTAGCGGCGATGGCGAGGGTGAGGGAGGGCTGCAGGGAGGCGCCCCTGACGGACAGCTTCAGCGGGGCCGACATCAGGGCAGGCACAGCGGATTGGGATGCGTCATCCTGCCCTAAGCCGGCCAGCCAAGGCCCCTGGGTGTTTATTCAGGAAACTTCATACCTTCGCAGAACTGTCGCCAGATTCAGAAGCCCTCCCTCCATGCCCCTGCCGGATGCCCCTCCCCCCGTGAACGCAGCCCTGGCCAGCCTGGCCCAGGCCTGCGCGGAGTGCCGCCTCTGCCCCCTGGCCCAGGGGCGCCAGCAGGTGGTGGTGAGCCGGGGGAATCCGCAAGCTCCGCTGATGGTGATCGGCGAAGGGCCCGGCGCCCAGGAGGACGCCCAGGGGCTCCCCTTCGTGGGGCGGGCCGGCCAGCTCCTGGATCAGATGCTCGCCAGTGTGGGCATCGACAGCAATGAAGGGGCCTACATCTGCAATGTGGTGAAGTGCCGCCCGCCGGACAACCGCAAACCCACGCCCGAAGAGATGGCCGCCTGCCGCCCCTGGCTGCAGGAGCAGATCGCCCTGGTGGATCCGGCCGTGATCGTGCTCGCCGGCGCCACGGCCATGGAGGGGGTGCTGGGCATCAAGGGGGGCATCACGCGCCTGCGGGGGCAGTGGCAACAGGGAACGGACGGGGCTCTGGAGGGGCGATGGCTGATGCCGATCTTTCACCCCTCCTATCTGCTGCGCAACGCCTCCAAGGAGCAGGGGTCGCCGAAATGGCACACCTGGCAAGACCTGAAGGAACTCAGGCGCCGATTGGACATGCTCTAGGAATGCGCGAAAGCGCCTTGGCAACTTGGCAACGACGAAAGGCCCAGGGGCGTGGGCGAAGACGGCTGCCCTTGCTAAGCAGAGGATGGTGCTGCTGCCTCCCCATGTCGCTCGCGTCCCTTGAGGCCTTCCTGGAGCTGGCCCACACCGACCAGCGGCTCCAGGCCCTGCTCTGTGAGGCGCCGGATGCCTCCACCGTGGCGGCGATCGCCCGGGCCGCGGGGTACCCCGTGAGCGAGCTGGATCTCTGGGAGGCCAGCGCCGCCACCCCGGAGGAGATCCTTCCCGATCCGGACGCCCTCCCGGGGACAGAGGCATCCGCGGCCGGCGCCCCGGAGAGCCTGCCCGCCCAACAGGAACCCAGGCCAAACAGCGCCATCCTTCCCGATCCCTGGCTGGAGGACGACCCGATCCGGGGATTCCTGCACCAGGCCCAGGGAGACGAGACGCTGCATCAGGCGCTCTCCACCGCCCCGGATGCGGCGGCTGTGGCCGCCATCGCCCAGGCGGCGGGCTACCCCATCACGGAACTAGACCTCTGGCGCGCCAGTGCGGCCAGTCCGGAGGAGCTGATCAGCGACCCAGGGCCCCTGGAGCCCCCCCAGCCGCCGGACGCCAGCTCCGAGGAGGGCTGGGGCTTCTCCATGGAAGAGGCCCTGGTGGGCTTCCTCCATCAGGCCCAGGGCGACGAGGAGCTCCAGCGGGCCCTCGCCAGTGCTCCGGATGCGGCGGCCGTGGCCGCCATCGCCCAGGCGGCGGGCTACCCCATCACGGCAGCGGATCTCTGGCGCGCCACCGGCATTCCGGCGGAGGAGCTGTTCCCCCCCGAACCCGATCTGGCCCCCATCGAAGCCCCCCTGGCTCGCTTCCTGCTGGAGGCCGAGCACGACGCGGTTCTCCTGGAGGCCCTGGCCACCGCGGAGGATGCGGCGGCCGTGGCCGCCATCGCCCAGGCGGCGGGCTATCCCATCACGGCAGCGGATCTGTGGGAAGCCAGCGACGCCCTGCCGGAGGAGCTGGTGATCAGCGAGCTGATCGTGTTTGCGGTGGAGGAGGAGCTGCCCAACTGAAGTTGGCGGACAGAAGGTGATGCCGGAGCCTTCATTGGCTGGGCAAGTGGCTTAGCCACCCACTCGACTAAGCTGATCCCATTGCCGCGCCTGGGGCCCCATGCAGGTCAATCTTCACGACGCCAAGACGCACCTCTCGCGCTACGTGGATCAGGCCCTCGCCGGCGAAGAGGTGGTGATCGCCCGGGCGGGCAAGCCGCTGGTGCGGTTGGTTCCGCTGAACACCCAGCCTGCCCCGCGAAAAGGGGGCTTCCTGCGGGGCCAGGTTGTCCTCTCCGCAGACCTGAAGGCAGATTTCCAGGCGGAGATCGAGGAGATGTTCCATGGCCAGTGAAGGGGAGGGCCTCCTGGTGGATACCCACCTGTTGCTCAGGTGGGCCTCCATGCCGGAGCAGCTCCCCGAGGCGGCCAGGAACAGGCTGGAAAGCACCGATCAGCCTCTGATCTTCAGCGTGGCGAGCCTGTGGGAGGTGGCGATCAAGACTTCCCTCGCCCGTGAGGGTTTCCAGGTCGACCCAACCGCTCTGCGCCTGGGGCTGCTGCAGGAGAGCTTTCGGGAGCTGCCGATCCAGGCCGACCATGTGCTGGCGGTGCGGCACCTCCCCTGGATTCACCGCGATCCCTTCGACCGACTGCTAGTGGCCCAGGCCCAGAGAGAAGGCCTGCAGCTGCTGACCGCCGACCGCACCTTGCTGGGCTACGGCGAGATGGTGTGCTTGGCAGGGTGAGCGAAGGGCAGGGATCGCTGAGGTCGTGCAGCACGGATCCCGTGTGGCCCTGGTGCGCGACTTCCTGGTGCGTTATGTCGACGCCCGTAGCCGAAGACTGGCGGCATTGGCACGTTTTGAGGCTGTCAGCGAGAACAGCCACAGTGCAACCGAGGCTCCCTGGAGCCGGGAATCGCTGCATGAACGCCCCTGAGGCGATGAGCGCCAATGCGGGTCTTCATCGACACCAACCTCTGGGCCTACCGGCTCGACCGCCGGGAGCCAGAGAAAGCCGAGAGGTTGAAGCCATGGCTGGCGGCAGTCGCCGCGGAGCACGACATCGTGATCAGCACTGGTGGGCACCGATGCCAACCTGGTGCACGATGCCCATCAACTGGCGGATCGTGAAGGGCTCAGCTGGTTTGACGCTCTGATTGCTGAGGCCGCCATCCGCAGCCGTTGTGATGTTCTGTTTTCCGAGGATTTCGGCCACGGGCGCCGCATTGCGGGAGTGGCGGTGGTGAATCCACTGCGGACATGAGCTGGCCCGCCCTCGCTCGCCTGGAGACGGCGAGCGGGTTGGCTCAGGGCGAGGTGATCAGCCCTGCTTGAGTGCGGAGGAGAGCCTGCGCAGCTTGCGCACGGAGCCAAAGGCAGCCGTCGCACCCAGGATGGGCAAGGGACCCGGAGTGGCAGAGGTGGGTGGTGCGGGGGGAGCGGCAACCCGAACCTCGATGGTGTCTCCCGTTCCGTCCAGGGTCCAGGTGCCAAGGAGCCCGGTGGTGGTGAAACCCAGGCCAGCCAGGGTTGACATCCCAAAGGTGGAAGAGCTGATGATGGGGCCTCCCGTGTAAGTAGTATCAATACCAAATTGTTGCCCAACTCCAACCAAAGCCGTAGCGATCCCAGATGCAGAGTCTGGACCAACATCAGGGCCAATGAAGGAGAAAGGACCACTAATAGGGTATATGTTAAGGTCAGCTGAAGAACCGGTACAGACAGCTGCAGCCGAACTAAAAATTAAGCCAAAGGGGAGAAGATCACATTTACCTAATAACGTCCCGCTAGCTGGCAAGGCAAGGCTCCCCAGGGTTTCAACCACAACACTTCCAGTGCCCGCCGGTTCATAGATGTAGTAAGTGAGCACGGCCTCCGCCGGACGTTCAGCGGCGATCAGGCTGACGAGCGCAAGAGGAGCAAGGAAAGATGTAAAGGGTTTTACTCTCATCGGAGGTATGAAAACAGGCGGAAGTTAGGGCGACCTCAGCCAAGCCTGGGGGGGTATGACAGCTGGCTCTTTGGTTATGGGTGGCAGGTGTCAGCAATCCCCACCGCTGCTCAGAGGGGGCGGCGCCGAGGCCCCACGCCACTCGCCAGTTGCGGCGCTGCTGTGACAGGCTTTGCCCACGCTCCCGCCTCCCGCGATGACCGCCGCCGCCCCCCAGCCCGTCACCGCCGGCCCGGCCCCTCCGGAGGGAACCCAGGCCGCGGCGGGTGAAGGGCTCGACCCCCGCTTCGACACCGTCATCCACCGCCGCCCCACCCGCAGTGTGCGGGTGGGCGACATCTGGATCGGCAGCAACCACCCGGTGGTGGTGCAGTCGATGATCAATGAAGACACCATGGATGTGGAGGGGGCCACCGCCGGCATCCGCCGCCTCCATGAAGCGGGCTGCGAGATCGTGCGGCTCACCGTGCCCTCCCTGGCCCACGCCAAGGCCGTGAAGGAGATCCGCCAGCGGCTGGAAGACACCTACAGGCCCGTGCCCCTGGTGGCCGATGTGCACCACAACGGCATGAAGATCGCCCTGGAGGTGGCCCAGCATGTGGACAAGGTGCGCATCAATCCGGGCCTGTATGTGTTCGACAAGCCCGATCCCAACCGCAGTGACTTCACGCCGGAGGAAATCGCTGCGATCGGCGCACGCATCCAGCAGACCCTGGAGCCCCTGGTGAGCCTGCTCAAGGAGCAGGACAAGGCCCTGCGCATCGGCGTGAACCACGGCTCGCTTGCCGAGCGCATGCTCTTCACCTATGGCGACACGCCCCTGGGCATGGTGGAAAGCGCCCTGGAATTCATTCGCATCTGCGACCGGCTGGATTTCCACAACATCGTGGTGTCGATGAAGGCCTCGCGGGCGCCCGTGATGATGGCCGCCTACCGGATGATGGCCGCCCGCATGGACGCCGAAGGATTTCCCTACCCCCTCCACCTGGGGGTAACGGAAGCGGGCGATGGCGACTACGGCCGCATCAAGAGCACCGCCGGCATTGCCCCCCTGCTGGCTGAGGGCATCGGCGACACCATCCGGGTGTCGCTCACGGAGGCTCCGGAAAAGGAAATCCCCGTCTGCTATTCGATTCTGCAGGCCCTGGGCCTGCGCAAGACGATGGTGGAATACGTGGCCTGCCCCAGCTGCGGCCGCACCCTCTTCAACCTGGAGGACGTGCTGCACAAGGTGCGCAGCGCCACGGCCCATCTCACGGGGCTGGACATCGCCGTGATGGGCTGCATCGTGAACGGCCCGGGGGAGATGGCCGACGCCGACTACGGCTATGTGGGGAAGACCCCCGGCACGATTTCTCTTTATCGGGGCAGGGAGGAAATCCGAAGGGTTCCCGAAAACGAAGGGGTGGAGGCCTTGATCGCCCTGATCCAGGAGGACGGCCGCTGGGTTGACCCCTGAACTCTGTTCGTGCGGGACAATTCGGCGCTACGTTGATCCAACGATCTGTTTCCTTAGAGGCTGAGCCTGAATGCTGAGCAGTCGCACCACCTTTGTGGTGCTTGTTGGACTCGGTGCCTGTGCCACCACCGCTGTTCTGGCGCGAGAGATGGTGATGGCACCCACTCCCACTGTCGCCATCACCGACAGCCCGAAAGAGGTGATGGATCAGGCCTGGCAAGTCGTTTTCCGCGACTATCTGGACACCACAGGCAAATACACCCCTGAACGCTGGCGCACCCTGCGCAAGGATCTGCTCTCGAAGAGCTACGGCAGCTCAAAGGACGCCTATGAGGCCATCCGGGGCATGCTGGGCACCCTGGATGATCCCTACACCCGCTTTCTCGATCCGCGGGAATTCAAGGAGATGCAGATCGACACCTCCGGAGAACTCTCCGGGGTGGGGATCCAGCTGAGCCTGGATAAGGAAACCAAGGAACTGGTGGTGGTATCGCCCATCGATGGCTCTCCGGCCTCTCGGGCAGGGGTGCAGCCGAAGGACGTCATCGTGACAATCGACGGCAAGCCCACCAAGGGAATGAGCACCGAGGAGGCCGTGAAGCTGATTCGGGGCAAAGCGGGCACCACCGTGAAGCTCACCCTTCGCCGCAAGGGAGCCCTGATTGATGTGCCCCTCATGCGTGAGCTGATCGAGCTGCACGCGGTGGAACATCAGCTGAACACCACGCCCGAGGGGGTGAAGGTGGGCTACATCCAGCTCAAGCAATTCAATGCCAATGCCTCCAAAGACATGCAGGCGGCACTGAAAGATCTGGAAGCGAAGGGCGTGGAAGGCTATGTGCTGGATCTGCGCAGCAACCCTGGCGGTCTTCTCGTGGCCAGCATTGAGATTGCCCGCCAACTTCTGAATGAAGGCGTCATCGTGTCCACGAAGACGCGCGATGGCATCCAGGATGTCAAAAAAGCCACCGGTCGTGCCCTCACCACCAAGCCCATTGTGGTGCTGGTGAATGAGGGTTCGGCAAGCGCCAGCGAAATCCTTTCCGGTGCCCTGCAGGACAACAAGCGCGCTGTGCTCGTCGGGCAGAAAACCTTCGGCAAAGGGTTGGTGCAATCCGTGCGAGGGCTGTCCGACGGTTCGGGCATGACGGTGACCATTGCCAAATACCTCACACCCAGCAATCGGGATATTCACAAGCACGGCATTGATCCTGATGTGAGCGTGAAGCTCTCCGAGAAGGAGCTCAAAACCCTCAAGCTGGAAGATCTGGGCACCCGCCGCGATGGCCAATACCGGGCCGCGGAAAGCAGCTTGATGAAAGCTCTCAAAAAGGTCTCGACCGTCAACAAGGCCTACGTGCCTGGATCCACCAATCTGCCGGCGGCCCTCAGCACCCAGTAACCCGGCCCTTCAGAGGAAACGTGCAAACCCCGTCTTCCGGTGCCCTGGCCCGATACCGGCTGTTCTGGCAGCACAAGCCGTGGTGGTGCCAACCCTGGTCCATCGTGCTCACAGGATCCCTGGGAATCGGCGCCGCCCTCCTGGCCCAGCGGCTCCTCTCCCTCCCCTGGTGGCTCGTGGCACCCGTGCCCCTGGCCATCCTGGGTTGGTGGCTTCTCTTTCTGGTGCTGGTGCCACTCAGCGCACCTGAAGACTGAGGCCCCGTCCGATCCCACTTCAGCTGGCTAAAAACCAAGAACTGGCCCAACAAGGGCGACAGTGATCGCTTCAGCCGCCGAGATCGGCGGGTGGCCGAAGGACTCCATTGAGCATCTGATGCCAGCCCCCATGGTTTTTCATCCGCCCCTGTGGCGATCACGCCAGGAGGCCGGTGCGGCGCTGGCCGATCGCCTCCGTGCCCAGGAGTGGCCCACGGGGCAGACGGTTCTTTTGGCCCTGCCCAGGGGAGGGGTTCCCGTGGGGGCCGAGGTGGCTCGCCGATTGGGCTTGCCGTTGGCCACCTGGTCCGTTCGGAAGGTGGCCGATCCCTCCTCGCCCGAACTGGCCATCGGGGCGGTCGCCGCTGGAGGGGTGGTGGTGTGGCGGGATGGGGGAGAGCGGGCCAGGGAACAGGGCTGGTTGCAGAAGGAGGAGCGTGAACTGGCGCGGCGGCAGGCACTCTTTGGGGATCCCGATCCCCATCACTTGCAGGGGCGCCATCTGGTGGTCATCGATGACGGCATCGCGACGGGCATGACGGTCAGGGCCGCCCTGCTCTCCCTCAAGCAGCTTCAGCCGGCGTCACTCACCCTGGCCGTTCCCGTGGTGGATCGGGAGGTGGCGGAAGAACTCGCCCCCCTGGTGAACAGATTGGAGGCCCTGGCCCTGGTGGATGACCTCCGCGCCGTCGGGCTGTGGTATGAAGATTTCAATCAACTTTCTGATAGGGAAGTCATTGCCCTGCTGGGACAGAACAGACCGTTTTCTGTTTGAGCGCCTTTCACATTGGCTGGGATTGCTCCAACGGAAGCAGCGATCTACTGGCCTTTGACCACCGAGCTCCCTGGAGTCGCCATGTCAGCCAACTGCTAAAGCCCTTGGGGTTAAGTGAGTTTATGGGTCCGCGAGTAGAACCTCTTGATTGCTTCCCCGTGCCACATCAGCAGGGTATAGGTTATCTTGAGTGCAAAGTTGACTCCACTGAGCAATGCCCCTAGCTGGTCTGGATTTACTGAACAAGGTCAAGGAACTTGGCGACGCCTCCAAATCTGATCTCGTTCGTAGCTGTGGCTACCTAAGTACGAAAAAGGACGGCACGGAACGCCTGAACTTCACGGCGTTCTATGAAGCTCTTCTGGAAGCCAAGGGCGTCAACCTTGGGGATGCTCCCGGTGGAAAAGGCAAGGCAGGACGCAAACTCAGTTACGTGGCAACCGTTCAAGGCAACGGCAATCTGCTGATCGGCAAGGCCTACACCGGTCTGCTAGACCTCAAACCAGGTGATGAGTTTGAGATCAAACTGGGCCGCAAGCAAATCCGCCTCGTGCCTGCTGGAACCAGTGAAGAGGAGGAATGAACCTCCCTCAAGCATGTTGAACTAAGCGTCGAGCTCCTTGAACACGGTCGTGCTGTGGAGCTCCCGGTAACTCGACTCGGCCATGCAATCCACCTGGAACTCCGTCCAGGTGGACAGGTTTTCCTCCACACCGATCAATAAGGGCCATTCAATCCGCTGGCTTCGATAGGTGAGGCCGACGCAGGTCAATGCGAGGTCATCGGCCATCAACGACCACAGCACATGCACATCCCCATGGGTGTAGGGATAGGGCGTCGGCTTGGGCGGGCGGTCCGGCAGATAGCCGGGGAGGGTTTCAATTCTCCTGCGGTTTTCCCACGAGAAATAACGTCCGTTGTCTGTGGGATAAAACCAGCAGGTTTCATTGGCGGCATCCTGCAGCGCATAGCAATCGAGGCATTGGATCGAATCGACCACCATCTGCAGGCCCGGGCCGGAAGACTGGTTGTCGGGAACCCCATTCACCTGATAAACCCCAAGCCAAAGGCTGCGTGGATCGATCAGCGGCACCAGGGCATCACAGATCAGGGGCGCTGGTCGATCCGCAGGGAAGGGTTGCTCCCCGCTGGCCTTCACCGCACCGGCCTGGAGCAGGGCAGGCAGCGTTTCTTCCGCCCCATCAGGAAGCCGAAACAGGCGGAGTTGGGTCCCACTCCGCACACCCAGACGCTGGGCATCCACAAGATCGTTCCATTGACAGGAGTCCTTGGGCAGAACACCCTCACGGGACAGGACAAAGACAAGCGAATGCTGCATGGTGGGGGTCAAGGCCTCATCAAGGTGCCCTGGGGAAGGGAACTCAACCAGGCACGGGTTCGCTCCACATCCTTGCCGTAGCGAGGATCAACTGTGGCCAGGGCCCGATAGAGCTCCATGGCTTCCACCGCCGCAGCCCGGGACTCCTGGGGCCGGTGGAGCTGCTGCTGGACGCCGGCCAGGGTTTCCAGGGCATGGGCCAGATCATCCTGGTACCCCCCCATCTCCACCGTCAGGGTCTCCGCAGGTCCGGAGCGGGCCAGCAACCGCAGAAGGTCGATGGATTCTTCCAGGGGGGCCCTGGCCTGGGCCGGTTCGCCGACCCGGGCGTAGGCCTGACCCAGACGGCTGAGGGCCTTCGCCCAGTCGCCGATCAGCTGGGGTTGGCTGCGGGCCACCTGCCGCAGCAGCGCTTCTGCTTCCAGGGCCGGCTTGAGGGCCTGGGCCCAGTTTCCCAGCAGGTCGGCCACCTGGCTCACATTCACCAGGGAACCCGCCAGGCCGTACTGCAATCCAGGGTTCTGGGGATCCAGCTTGAGCAGCTGCCGGCCCTGGGCAACGGCCGCATCCAGATCACCCAGGGCCGCCTGGGGGCGGTTGAGGGCCACCAACAAGCTGGCACGGAGATTCAGGACATCCACCTGTTCGGCTTGCAGAGCCGGATCCTGCGGCGACAGGATCTGATGGAGACGCACCAGCTCGTCGGCCAGAAGCAAGGCCTCCTGCGGACGGTTGCCCTCGAAGTAGAGCAACATCAGGTTGCGAAGGGGACGCTCCATGGCGGAGGAGGTCTCCCTGCCATTGGCGACGGCCATGGCCCGATAGAGCGCCAGGGCTTCCTCCGTTGGCGCCACGGCCTCATCCTTCCTCCCCAGCCGGATCAACACCACACCGAGGTTGTGCAGCGACGCTGCGAGCTTCTGGCGCTGGCTGGGGTCCTGCCCGACGAGCTGGCGATGGATGACCACAGAGCGTTGTTGGGCCCGCCAGGCCTCCTCATACCGCCCCGAGCTGTAAGCCGCACCCGCCTGCTCTTCCGCCGCTCTGGCGGCCTCCAAAAGGGAGGCGGCAGGTGCTTCGGCGGCCGAGGCCTCTAGCAAGCCAGGGGACGAAGGCCCGAGGCGCCACACCGCCAAGGCGGAGGCTGGCAGCAGACACAGGACTGCCACGAGGCCAAACGCAGGGGAAAAGAGATGGCCGACTTGCCTCGCTGACTGCCGATGGGGGGGCCTGGGTGACATAGGCGAAACCGGAGACGCTCCAGGGGGAGAGGCCTGGCGTTCCTCCTCTCTAGCCAGACTTTCATGGGCTGGCGAGGGCCACCGCGCTGCAGCAACCATTGGTGATGAAGCACGACACCTGATCAGATCTCGTTACAGCCTGCCGTGAGGGGGAGGGGCCTCAGTAGACAGGGAGAAGCCCTATTCCTGCCATGCTCTACCACCATTTGCTGGTGCCCAGCGACGGCACCGCGCTCTCCCGCCGGGCCCTGGATCAGGCCCTGGCCCTGGCGAAGGCCCTCGATGCGCAATTGACCCTCCTGCACGTGCAGCCTCCCCTGCCCGTTCCCCTGGTGGGCATGGGCGACATGCTGGATCCAGCCACCGTGGAAAGTCTCAGGAGAACGGCGGAGAGGGAGAGCGAGCGGATCCTTCAGGAGGCTCAAGCCGCTGGTGTGGAAGCGGGTCTGGCCATTCACACGGAGGTGGTGAAGCAGGATCTTCCCTATCGGGCGATCGTGGAAGCGGCGAAACGCCATGGCTGCGACCTGATCGTGATGGCGTCCCACGGCCGCAAAGGGCTCTCGGGACTCCTCATCGGCAGCGAAACCCAGCGCGTCCTGCTCCATGCCCCCGTGCCTGTCCTGGTGGTGCGGTAGCCGGGTCGGTCTTCCCCCGCAGCCCACTCCCACTGGCTGGGCAAGAATGGGGCGTCTGCTTTTGGGTCCCGACCCTGCCATGACCCGTGAACGTGATCCCTTCCAGATCCCCAGGGCTGGATTGGAAGCTGCCCCCCTGGCTGGATGGGCCGGACTGCAGGTCACCACCCCCCAGGCCGGTTTGCCCCCGCGCCAGCTCGTCACCCAAGCCACCCTTGCCGGCGTGCTGGTGTATGCGGCCTACCAGGCCCTGCTCACCGGTCTGCGGAGCGAAGGGCTTGTGCGCCGCGGAGCCCTGAACCGCACGGCCCAGGTGCGTCTCATCCTGACCACCGTCTGGGAAGCCATGAAGGAGGGGACGGCCGTTGGCCTGATCCTGAGCCTGGTGCTCCTGGTCTGCCCCTGGCTATCGATCCCCCTCACCCTGATGGGAGCGGTAGGGATGGGCAAAGCCTCCCTCGACCTGTTCCATGCCTTCTGGGATGGCCTGAGTGAGGGACAGAAGCAACAGCTTCATGCAGCCGCCTACGACGCCGGCGTGAACCTCAATCGCCTCCTGGGCGGCTCACCTAACGACTCGCTGCCTGATCGGTAGGGCCCCTCTCCCCCAGATCCAGCGACCACGCCATTTGGATGTCCCTGGGTTGGATGCGGTAGCCCAGACGCCAGGAGGCGAGCAGGAATTCTCGGCGGCTTCGGCAGCGACGAAGGCCACGCCGGATGGCCGGATCGGACTCGGCGTCGTCCACGAGTCGTTCCAACTCGCTCCAGCTCATGGCCTTGCCAAAGAAATCTTGATCAGGTTGGCGACAGGACGCGAAACCGGCCGTTGCATCCTTTGCGGGGTGAGGGAATGCCCACCGGCGCCCGAGTCATATCCGGTCACAAACCTGGGGGCTGCCGGTCATCCCTCAGTCATCCCACGGCGCTGAACTTGGGTCATCCCCGCCATCCACACGGTGATGACCTTCTTTCCTCTCCACTCCACCCGCCGCCTGGGGCTGCTCTGCACGAGCGGATTCCTGGCCCTCAGCACAGCACTCACGGCCGCACCCAGCCAGGCCCAAACCTGGGGCCGGCCGGCCTATGCCCAGCCACCTGTCGGCTATCGGACCCCCTTTGCCTCCCCTCGCCCCCAAGCCCCCCACCCCCTCTACGGCCGCGATGACCGCTACGGCCGCTATGGCGACAACGCGGTCTACGACAACGACCCCGCGGACTGGGCCCTGAGCGAGGCTCAAGTAGCGCAACGCTGCAACATGGGGCGCCTCGTCGGTGGATTAATCGGCGGTGGGGTGGGCTACGCCACCTCCCGCAAAGATGGGCGGAGCTGGGCCGTGCCCCTCGGGGCCCTGCTGGGATCCCAGATGGGCTGCAATGTGGGCAATGGACGGGGGCCTGTGCCCTGGTGATGGCAAGCTGCAGAGGAGGTTGGGGCCCCAGCCTCCTCCGTGGCCCATGTTGTTTCACATCGTTCACCGCCTCACCTACACCTATTCCGAGCCGGTGTTCCTGGAGCCCATCACCCTCCGGCTCACCCCCCGGCAGGACGCCAGCCAACGGCTGCTGCATCACCAGCTCACCCTGCTCCCGGAGCCCGCTGGAATGAGCCGTGTGCTCGAGCCTGACGGCACCGATGCGACGATCAGCTGGTTTGCGTACACCCACCCGGTGCTGACCATCGCCATGGAAACCCTGGTGGAGACGCTGCGCGCCAACCCCTTTGACTGGATCCTGACGGATCCGGGGGTGCGGACCCTCCCCGCCACCTACTCCCCAGCGGAAGCCCGGTCGCTCGCACCATGCCTGGCCTTCAGCGGGGTCCACCCCGCCGTGAAAGCCTGGGCCCGGGGCCTGGCGGACGCGGTGGAGAACGACACGACAGCTTTTCTGTTGCGGCTCGCCGATCACATCCACCACACCTTTCACCACGTGGGTCGGCCCGACGGTGCGCCCTTCTCCCCCTCAGAAACCCTCAGCCAACGCCGGGGAGCGTGCCGGGATACGGCCATCCTGTTTGTGGAAGCCTGCCGCAGCCTTGGCCTGGCCGCCCGTTTCGTCAGCGGGTACTCCATGCACCACCCGCCCGAGGTGACGGAGCATGAGCTCCATGCCTGGGCAGAGGTGTATCTGCCGGGAGCGGGCTGGCGCGGGTACGATCCCAGCCTTGGTCTGGCCGTGGGGGATGGCCATGTGGTGCTGGCGGCCACTCCCGATCACCATCTGGCCGCTCCGGTGACCGGTGCCTATCGGGGAACCGGCATCTCCTCGCAGATGGACTACGCGCTGACGGTGAAGGCGTCGGAGTCGCGGGATGAGCTGGAGCCATGGGATCCCCCTCTCTTCTGACCACCCTCCTGCTGCTGCTCGCCGGGGTGCTGATCGCCCAGCTCAGCGCAGGCCGTCTCGTTCGATGGGCCATCCCGGCCATCGTGCTGGAGCTTCTGGTGGGTGTGGTGCTGGGGAACACCCTCTTGCCCTATGCCGCCATCGCCCCCCTCAGTGGCCTGATGGAACTGGGAGTGCTCACCCTGTTTTTCCAGGTGGGATTGGAAGTGCGGGGGGATCTGCTGGCATCCCGTCGGGGAGCGATTCTTCGCACCGTGGCCCTCAGTGCCCTGGTGCCCCTGCTGGCCTATGCCCCCGTGCAGAGCATCTATGGCCTCTCCTCGGGTGCCACCCTTCTCATGCTGGCGGCCCTGAGCGCCACGGGCACCGGCGTCACCCTCCGGCTGCTGGCCCAGCGAGGGGCCCTCAGCACCCCATCCGGCCGGCTCCTGGTGGGCGTGTCCGTGCTGGATGACCTGCCAGCCATCGCCCTGCTCACCCTGGCCACCCTCACGGGGGGGCAGGCCTCAGCCCGGGGCGGCCTGGCCTGGCTGGGCCTCCCCCTGGGCCTGGGGGCAGCGGCCCTGAGCTGGTGGGCCGCAGGCCTTTGGATGCGCCGTCGTTCCGAACGTCCCCAGAATCCCCTGGCCCTGCTCATTCTGCTGATCAGCTGCGCCTGGGTAGGGGAGGTGAGCGGCCTGAGCTCCCTGTTGGGGGCCCTCTGGGGAGGGGTGCTCCTGTCTCGGCTCAGGGGCACGGAAGGGGACGGACACGGAACCGATGCAGAGGTTCAGGGCACCTTCCAGGTGCTGACGGATGTGTTTCTGCCCCTGTATTTCATCAGCGTGGGGATGCGGCTACCCCTTGCTGCCCTGCTCGAGCGGAGAGCCTGGGCCCTGGCCGCCGGACTCATTGCCCTTGCCCTGCTCAGCAAGGCAGCCTGTGCTCTGGGGATCTGGAGGCAGGATGTGGCCTCCGGGGTGGACCGGGCCGTGGTGGTGTTCGGACTGATCCCCCGGGGATTACCCGGGCTGGTTTTTGCGACGACAGCTCGCCAGGCGGGGGTGATCAACGCGGTGGAATATTCCTCCGTGGTGCTGATGGTCACCTTCACCACAGTGGTGGGGCTCCTGCTGCTGGATCGTCGGTTGACCCAGACTGCGTACGGAGAACCGCAAACCGCCAATCCAAAAAGTTCGTAACATCTGTTCATATTGATGGATTTCATGTCCCGCTCCCTCTCCCGAAAATTCTCGACCGAACTCCACTCCAGGGCGATCGATGCCTGCACGGACATCGATGAATTGCGCCGGGTGGCGAAAACCCTTCTCACCGCCTGGCAACTCCAGGCAGAAATGAGCGAGCAGTATGGAGCTGAACTCCTCGGGCTGAACCGCCCCCTCTAGCCCTGACAGGGCTGGAGGCTCCATCAACCGCTGCAATCGCGCAGACGACTGACCGCAAGAGGGTTGAATTCAATGCTCCCGGGGGCAGTGAAGAGATCGGGTTGTTGATCCCGCAACGAGCGGACGACCTGATCCAGACGGGCTTGGGCCTCTTGCCATCGCCTGGCGTGATCCGCTTGCCAGCGAGCTCGATGTCCGCTCTCCCTGCGGGTCCAATGGTCGCGGGCCTGGAGATACCTCTGCCAATCCGATTCCCGATCCTCTAGCCGGAATCTCGATTCCTCATCTTCGTTCCATCGGGGTGGGGAAGACTGGGGCGCATAGGCCTCCTCCTTTACCCTCGCCAACCGAGCTTCTGAACGTCTGAGCTCGGCCATCTGGGCTTCCAGAGCTGGAAGCTCCTGCAAGCAGCGGTCACGGGCGATCTTCTGCTTTTGCAGCTGGGAGGGATCGGAGGCGGGACGTTCCTTGGGTGCTACGGCTTCAGTGCGGGACCCCTGGGGCTCCTGGGGGAGAGGGAGCAGGCGGCGCAGGTCTCCACAGGCCGTCAGGAGGAGAAGCAGGAGTGGGAACAGCTGCCAAGGCATTCAGGTTCGGGTCGGGGACGGTGTTCGCAATGCCATTCTCGGCTGGCCACCAGCCCATTGGCGATGACCCTCAGAATCCTGGATGTCGATCTCCTGGCCTTTGAACGGGGCAGCACATCGGCTCGCGAGGGGGTGGTGGAGGGGGTGCGACACAGCCTCCGCACCGGCTTCGTCACCAGCACCCATGACCTGCCGACAGATCTGCTGGACCAGGCCTATGGCCTGCTGACCGATTTTTTTCACTTACCGGTGGAGGTTAAACGGCAGTTTCACAGGGCCGATGCCCATGGACAGACGGGGTATACCGAGCTGCTGGTGGAAACGGCCGCAGGGGAGGACACAGCCGACTGGAAGGAGATGCTCAACTGGTCAGCCCCCCTCCCGAAGGATCACCCCCTCAAGCTCCAATACCCCCTCTTTTATCCGGAAGGGGTTTTGCCGGAGGAGGCCGTGCCTGGAATCACCGCCGTGCTGAACGGTTTCCATGGGGCCATGCTCGATCTCCAGCGACGGTTTCTTCGGGTCGTCGCCCTGGCCCTGGGGGCGGAAGAGGGGCTGTTTGAGGAGGCGGTGAAGGATGGCCCCACCCTCACCCGGGCCCTGCGCTACCCCCCCATGGCGGAGGCTCCCACAGCGGGCACGTGCTGGGCGGCCCCCCATGCCGACATCAACCTCATCACCGTGCTGCCACGGGCTACGGCGCCCGGGCTCGAAGTGGCCATCGAAGGCCAATGGCATCCCCTGACCCCACCCGACAACCAGGTGATCATCAACACAGGCTTGATGCTGGAAAGACTCAGCAATGGCCGATTCCCCAGTGGATGGCACAGGGTGATCTCACCCGCCGAAGCCCAGGCGGAACGCTTCAGCGTGGTGCAGTTTTGCCATCCACGGCCCAGCACGATTCTTTCCCCCCTCCCCTGCTGCTGCCAGAGCCCCACTCCGCAGCGGTTCACGGCCGTCTCTGCTGCAGATGCCTTACAGGACGTGCTCTACCGGATCAAACTGCTGACATAAACCACCGCCCTGGCGGCTTGACGGCCCGACCAGCAGCAGCTTGACTGGAAGTTACATGAATTCAGTAGCAGTCAGGGTTTCCATGGGGAAAAGCAGGAAAAATCGAACCAAATTATCTCCTTTAAAGGCAGGCTTGCTTTCCGCCTTTGCCGCGGTTCTGTTGGCCCCGGCCCTGGTGAGTGATCAGGCCAAAGCAGCTCCGAACGGCATCGACCTCAACAGGGCCTTACAGATCGGCTGGTACTCCCTGCGGGTGCAGAATCCCTATGGCACGAATTACACAGGCTTGGTGTCGATTAAATCCTACAATCCCCAAACAAAGGAGTTTCTGTTTATCAATAAAGATGGGCAAGAAGTGAGGATCGGCGCATCCGACATCAGCTTTATTTATTTTCGCCAGCTCCCCGATCGCGCTGATGTCAACGTCAAAGTTCAAGATGTGCGCAATATCCAGATCACGCCTTTCAAAGAGTTTTTATACGACATCCCCCCCGGCAGACTTGCCATTGACAACGGTTCCTTGCTGTTGGATACACGCTGGCGCATTGCTCAACAAACCCCCTTTGATGTCAACACCAACACTCCAGCCACGGTGAATGGAAATCTTGAGCAGATGGAGATTCCCAGAAGGATTCAATTGAATTACCTCGGTAACCATTATCTGGTCGAAACGGAGTTGGTGAACATGGTGACGCGAACAGCACCCGATCCCTCGGGCGGGACCGTGCCAAGACGGCTCCCCACCCTCTTCCCCATCCCCAGCCCAGCACCGACCCCAGCACCCAGCCAGCCAATGAACCGTTGAAACGCTCCATCCAAGGCAGAGGCTCAGAAGAATTCATCAAAATTGTCAAAATCAACAGCTTTGAAGTTGCCGTCCTGAACCTGTTGCATCAGCTGCACCAGCTGCACCCATAACGCCCCCCCGGTAGCCAGCGACAACAGGAAGGCCAACAGCAAAGCGGCCCCTGGCGCGAAGCCGAACACCTGCAAACTCCCACCAATAAACAGGGTGACGCCCAGCAGTAGGCCCATCCAGGGAAGAATGGTCTGCACACGGCCCAGGGGAAGGAGGGGCAACCGGTCCTGTTTCCAGGCGTCAAGCCGCTCGCTAACCAATCGGCTGAAGGTCAGTCCGCAGAGGATGCCGATGGCCAATCCGACTCCAGCCAGGAAATAGGGAGGCTGGGAGAGGGGGGCAAACTCCAACAGAATTTCCGCCGCATCCAGATCGCCATAGTCGCCCCTTGCAGCGGCATCCGCAGCCTCCTGGAGATCAAGGGGGGCACTGACAAGGAAGGGCCAGGAAAACACAACAACTATGGACCGTAGATCATGGTGAACCCTAAGGCCCCTAAGGCCACTCCATGAGCAAGACCCTTGGCAAAGGAAGGAAAGGGCAAAGAAGTCACGGAAATGCAAAGGGGCCAGCCAGACGCAATTCAACGGGTAAATGCGTTGGAAAAGGAGGGGAGGCTGATTTAATTGAGTCAGTAACCCATCACATCTGAGGGATGGACAAACAATCAGGTTTCCCGAGCATCTTCAGAAAACCAGTCAGAGTAACGATCACCTTGCCTCACAACATTTATAATCACCTCAAGGTAAGGAGCGACGATGAAGGCAGATCTCTTTCCAATCTTGCCGCATTCTTGCTAGAGAAATCACTCAATTAAACGTTGTCACCCTCGCTGGGTTGCGGGGAGAAGGATCAAGCAGCCAGGGGATTCAGGCGACTCAGCAATCCTGTGGCCAATTTGGTCAATGAGAAGTGTTGCCCGATCAGGGACAGCAGGGCTCTTAAATCGTCTGCGTGCAGTTGGTTCTCGGCCACAAGACTGAGCAGAAAGCGCTGGCGGATGGTGCTGCCATCTGGACCCAGCAGCAGGCGAAGACCATCTCGGGCTACAGGCAGGAGATCCTGCCCTCCTGGAAGATCCGATTCGACAACACTCAACAGATTGGATAAGCGTTCCAAGCGCAGGCGCCCATTTTCATCGAAGATCACCTCCATCAGCTTCTCCCGCATCTCGGCCGTATCCCCTGCCAGCAAACGCCTGGCCACATAGGGATAGGCCACCTGAAGGATCCGAAAGTCTGGATCCAACCGCAGGGCCAACCCCTCCTGACTCACCACCGCACGAATGATCAGGGCAAAGCGCGCCGGGACCCGGAAGGGGTAGTCGTACATCAACTCCGAGAAACGATCCGTGATGGATTTGAAGTTGAAGCTGCCCACGTTCTTACCAATCGCATCCCCCAGCACATGCTCCAAGGCAGGAACGATGGGATCCAGTTCGGTTTGGGGATGGAGGAAACCCAGGGCCTGAAAATCCTTGGCCAGGCCTCTGAAATCACGGTTGATGAGGTGAACGACAGCTCCGGTCAAGGTGAGCCTGTCCTGTTGGCTCAAGGCATCCATCATGCCAAAATCCACATAGGCCATATGGCCCATCCCATCGGTGACACCTGGCAGGGCGAACAGGTTCCCGGGGTGGGGATCGGCGTGAAAATAGCCGAATTCCAGCAATTGCCGTAAACCTGAAATCACACCCGTGCGGATGAGCGCCGCAGGATCCAGGTGGTGGGATTCCACCTCCTTGCGATTGAGCATCTTGACCCCGTTGATCCAGGTGGTGGTGAGCACCCTCCGGCTCGAAAGGGTGCGCTCCACATCGGGAATCGTGACCTCTGGATAGGCCGCAAAGAGACGGGCAAAATGCTCAGCGTTATCCGCTTCCTTGCGATAATCAATCTCATCAAACAAACTGCGACCAAATTCATCAATGATCGTGCCCAAGCCAAACCCCAGATTGAGGGGGAGGAAGGGCGCGCTCAGCACCCCCAAAGCGCGAATGATGGCCAGGTCGCGTTTCAGGATGAAGGGCAGATTGGGACGCTGAACCTTCACCGCCAGCCAACGTCCATCTTTCAAGCGGGCTCGATAGACCTGACCCAGGCTGGCTGCGGCGATCGGATAGTTGGGAAACTCCTCGAAGAGCTCCCCAATCTCCGCTCCCAATTCGGAGGTGATCGTCTGCCGCGCCAAGGCACACGGGAAGGGGGGCAGATCGTCCTGCAGACGGGTGAGCTCCTCCAGCCAGTCACGGCGCACCAGGTCCGGTCGGGTGGAGAGGGCCTGGCCCAGCTTGATGAAACAGGGCCCAAGATCGGTCAGGCTGGTGAGAATCCGGCGGGCCACGCGTTGCTGGGTTTTGGCATCCGAACTGTTTCCCTGCACCACCACCTCGATGGCCATGCGGCCCAAGGTGAACACCACCACCACCAGACGGGTAAGGAAAATCCAGGGCCGCAACAGGAGCCAGCGGAGGTGGCGATCCGGCTCGTAGCGAAGATCCGGCTCCTGGAGCGGGGATGAAGCATTGACCTTCGAGCCCGGGGGGAGCACAGGAGAAAGGGTCAGGGAACTTCCGTCGGCTGGGCAAACTTTAGGAACCTTCCCCTGGCAACCATGGGTCCTTCGGCCAAAAGCTTCCGGCCCACAGCTGCCCTTCTCCCGTGCCTGGAAGCCCCCCCCAACCTGCCGCTCCACCTACCCGCCCATGGCCAGGGGCGGGCCCTGCCGCCCAGCCTGCGGCAGGTGCTACGCCGTGCCCCAGGCTCCTGGGACTTGCCGGAACTGCCCTCCTGGGGCGGGCCGCTGCTGAAGGAGGGGGCGGTGGCGGAGGCGCAAAGGCGTTGCGCGGCCTTGCTGGGGGCGGAAACCTGTTGGTTCGGCGTCAATGGAGCTTCCGGCCTGCTTCAGGCGGCGCTGCTGGCCATGGCCCCCCCTGGCTCCCGGGTGCTCCTACCTCGCAACCTCCATCGCAGCCTCCTCCACGCCTGCGTGCTGGGCAGCCTTGACCCCCTCTTCTACACCCCCCCCTTTGAGCCCACCACGGGGCTCTGGCAGCCCCTGCCTCCAGCCCTGCTGGCCGCGATCCTCACCACCGCCCTGGCCCAGGGACCGGTGGCGGCGATCGTGCTCCTTGATCCCACCTATCAGGGGCTCCGCGCCGATCTCGCCTCGCTGGTGAAGCTGGCCCATGGGCAAGGGGTGCCCGTCTTGGTGGACCAGGCCCATGGCAGGGGGGAAGCCCTGGCGGCTGGGGCCGATCTTGTGGTGCTCTCCCCCCAGAAAGTGGGGGGGGGGTTGGCCCAGGGGGCAGCCCTCCTGGGCCAGGGGAATCGGGTGGCCACCCCAGCGCTGGAGACCAGTCTGCTGTGGTTGCAGACCTCAAGCCCCAGCGCCCTGCTGCTCACCTCCACGGCAGCGGCCCTGGAAGAGATGGCCTCTGCCGCGGGAAAGGGCCTGCGGGAGCGGGCCGAACGGCGGGGCCGGCGTCTGGCACAGCGCCTGGAGGAGCAGGGTCTGGCCCTGGTGCCCACCCAGGACCCCCTCCGTCTGCTGGTTCACACCGGCGCCTTTGGGGTGAATGGGCTCCGCGCCGATGCCTGGTTGCAGGAACGCGGGGTGATCGCCGAACTTCCTGAACCAGCCCTCCTGCTTTTTTGCCTGGGGCTGGCGCCCCCGCCCTCCCTGGAGCGCAAGCTGCCTCCCCTGCTCGCCCACTTGCGCAGGGCCCTGGGGGGGGCACCCCTGCCAGCGGTGTCCATCCCGCCCGTTCCCCTGGTGGGCCGCCTGGAGATGCCCATCGGCCAGGCCTGGCGATCCCCTGGCACCTGGATCCCTTTGCGCCAGGCCGTGGGGCGCCTGGCGGCGGAACCCCTGGTGCCCTATCCCCCTGGCATCCCCCTGGTGATGCCAGGCGAGCGGATGGATGGGGAGCGCGCCGCATGGCTGGAGGAGCAACACAACCTATGGCCCGGCCAGATCACTGATACGGTGAAGGTCGTGGCCGAAGAGAGCAGGGCCTGAAGGGGAGCGTTGCCGTGATCCAGTGCTCGTGAACCTGTGCCCGTGAACCAGCCAAGCTCCTTTCACTGGGATTTCGTCACCCCCGGGTTGCCGGATGGAGCCTTTCAGGATGCTCCGGGCTTTAGCCCCACCCCCATGGAGCTCCGGGTGATCCTGCTGGCCCATCTGCGGCTCAGCCCTGATTCCCTGGTGTGGGATGTGGGCGGAGGTACGGGCGCCCTGGCCCTGGAAATTGCCCGGCTCATGCCCTCGGGCATGGTGCACACCCTGGAGCGCGACCCCGATGCCATCGAGCTGCTGGAGCGAAACCGGCGGCGCTTTGGCATCAGCAACCTCCAGATCCACTCCGGCAAGGCCCCTGATGATCTAAATCTCCTGCCTGCCCATCCCGATCGGGTGCTGCTGGAAGTGGGCAGGCCCCTTGGCGACACGCTCATGGCCGTGTGGGACGCGCTACAACCCAGCGGCCGCCTGGTGATCAGCACGGTGAGCCTGGAGGGGCTGGTGGATGCCACCGACAGACTGGATCGGCTGGAGGCGAGGGATGTGCAGGTGATTCAGGCCACCGTGCACCGGATGCAACGGCGTGGGACCCAGGCCCGGCTGGCCGCCGCCGAACCCCTGTTCGTCATCGCCGCCGAGCGATGAGCTGGATCCGGTGTTTCCCATGCCTCCCGTCTTGATCCCCAAACCCCAAACCCGAACCTCTCTGGCCCGCCTGGCGAGTGGCTGGGCGGCGGGGGGGTTGGGGGCAGCTTTCATCCTCCTGGGGGGATGGTGGTTCACCCTGGCAGTAGGAGTGATCGTGCACCTGGGGTTGCTGGAGTTTTTCCGGATGGCCCGCTTCAAGGGGATCCGCCCGGCGGTGCGCACCACCCTGGTGGCGGTGCAGCTCCTGCTGGCCTCCACCATGGCCGCCAGCATCGGCAACTGGCCGGGGAATGAAGGGGTGGGCGACGTGGCTGCGGCGGTCCTGCCGGCTTCCGGCGCGGTGATCTGCGGCTGGCTGCTGCTCCAACCGCAGACCGGCACCATCGCCGACATTGCGGCATCGATTTTTGGTTTGTTCTACCTCGGCTTCCTGCCCAGCCACTGGATCAAGCTTCGCGCCATCACCGATCCAGCGCTCGCCCCCCGACTCTCGGGCACCCTTTCGGGCCTGGGTTTGCCCTGGACGTCGGGGCTGGCGCTCACCCTCCTGGCCGTCCTGCTGATCGTGGCCACAGACATCGGGTCCTATGGCATCGGGCGCCGCTGGGGACGGCGACCCCTGTCTCCCATCTCACCCGGGAAAACCATCGAGGGCGCCCTGGGGGGGGTGGCCTGCGCCGCCCTGGTGGGCGGGATGGGGGGCCTGCTGCTGGGCTGGCGGTGGGGATGGCTGCTGGGGGGATTGCTGGGGGTGGTGGTGGCACTGTTTGCGGTGGTGGGAGACCTGACGGAATCGATGATGAAACGGGATGCGGGCCTCAAGGATTCCGGGGATGCCATCCCTGGCCACGGAGGGATCCTGGATCGGATCGACAGCTATCTCTTCGTGCCCGCCGTTGTGTATTCCCTGGTGACCCTGGTGCTCCCCCTCTCGGAGCGGCTCTAGGGCTGCACCAGGGCAATCCCCGCCAGCTCCAGCATCCCGGCACACACCTCGGCTCGCTCGAGGGTGATCGCTTCATCCAGGGGGATGGCCACGGCAGGCCCGCCCAGGATCGGGCAGACCTCCAGACCCGTGGAGGTGAGCCTGATGTGGGTGTCCAGGAGGTCCACGCCCCCCCCCTGGGGGGGAAGCACCTGCAGGATCAGGCGCCCATCCTGCAGCTGGGCGCCCTGCAAAGTGCCGCCCCCGAGGAGTCCCTGGCAGAGGAGATCGGCCAGCTCCTGGCCCTCAGGCCGGGTGAGCGACCGACTCAGGCCCTCTTCAGAAAACACAACAGATCCTCGAACCCGGAAGGGTTGGTTCAGCTGGAGAGGCTGGTGGCCCAGCAGGCCGGGCAGCTTCAGGTGAATGGGGTCGCTCGCCAGATCCACCTGCTCCAGGCAGAGATGTTGAAAGACCACCTTCCGTGCCCGAAGCCGCACCCCCTGCAGATTCCCCTGCAGCCACTGGGCCATCGCCCCCTCCAGCTGGAGCTCCAGGGCTTCCACCTCCTGGCACTGCCGCCGGAGCCACAGCTCCAGCCCCTTGGAGAGCAAGGCCAGGAAGGGCCCCGCCGAGCGATCGGCTTTGGCGGACGGGGGCATGGATCAGTCCATCCGCGCTCGGCGGGCGGCCAGAAAGGCCTCCGCCGCCGTGAAGATGGAGAGGCCCAGCAGCTCCGGGAACAGCGGACCCAGCTCCCAGGGGCCCAGGGCCCCCAGCGCCAGCCAGAGGCTGCCCAACAAAGCCGTGATCCAGTAAGCCCGCCAGCGCCGTTGATAGATGTAGCCCGCCCCCAACCCCGGCAGGATGTTGAGGCCGGACCCAACCCAGGGAGAGGAAGCGGCAAGAACCTCCTTCCGGGTGAGAAGCCCTGGCGGCTCCAGGACGCCGGGGAGGGAGGCACCGTCCGGGTTAGATGGGGGAACCATCCTCAAGGCTGGGGGGAGGGAGAGGGGCTGGAGCTCCGTTCCAGGGCCCGATGGAGGCGATCGAGGCGGCGGGCATTCACCCCCAGATCGGAATCCCCGAGCCGACTCTGGGAGCGGGCCTGAAGCTGGCCATCGGGCCCATTGGCGAAGAGCTCCAGATCATCCACAAAGCCGAACAAGCGACTGGTGACGGTGGCGTGAAGATAGGGGCCATCGGTTTCCACCAGCTCCACCCCATCCAGAGACAGCACCACAGGAAGGAGGTTGGTCAGCGCTTCCTGGGCATCTGGCACGGGCCAGCTTGCCTGGGCACAGTGGGCAGGCGACGGACAGGGGGCCAGCCCATGGTCCTGCACCCCCAGGTCGGCAGGGATGGGACCCTCCAGGTGAAGCAGGGAAGCCCCCGCCGGAAGGGGGGAGAGGAGAGCACCGCTGAGCAGGATCACCAGGGTGAGGACGGCCGCCAACGCCTTTGCCCCAGGTCGACTGGGGCGGGGTGGACAGGACAAAGGGCGGGGGTCAAGCGGATGGGCCATGGGTCTGCAGGGCGAACAACTGGTCTCGCACCAGTCTGGGTTGGTCGAGATGGGGAAGGTGACCGCAACGGGGCACGGGCACGATCCGATCCCCCAGGAGGGCATCGGCCTGACGGCGCAGGCCAGGACCCAGCACCCGGTCCTGATCCCCCCAGAGCACTCGGATGGGTTGGGATGGCAGGGGTTCGCCACAGCCGGCAAAGCCGCCGGATCGGGCAAATGCCGCGAGGGAGGTGGCCCACCCCGAACATGTGAGGTGGAGGGAGGCGATTTCCAGCTCGGGGGCCCCCACACTGGCCTCTGGATCCGCAAAGGCGCTCCGGCAAAGACCGCGCCGCACCCAGGGCAGGGAGAGGAAACGCACCCCCAGGGCGGCCAACGGCAGGGGGAGGGAGCGGGGCACCCCACCCAGACCGGCCGGATCCAGCAGAAGCAGAGACTCCACCTGGTGGGGCCGGCGGCGAGCGAGCTCAAGGGCCACCGCACCCCCCATAGAGGCTCCGATCACACCGACGGGAGAGGCCAGGCGATCAAGGAGCGCCTCCAGGTGGGTCAACACTCCCTCGGGTCCGTAGAGCCCTCGTTCCGGTCTGGGGGTGAAGCCGAAGCCATAGAGATCGGGGATCACCAGGGTGTGGGACCCGGTGAGGAGGGGAACAAGGCGCCGAAACTCCAGGAAGGAACTGTCGAAGCCGTGCAACAGGAGCAGGGGGGGACCCTCACCCGCCACGGCCACAGGCCACTGCAGCGGGGGATCATGGGCCAGGGAGGGGAGATCCCACCATTGCACCTGGGCCGCCAGGGCCCTGGCATCTGGATCGAGCAGGGACCGGGCGGCCCCCTCAACGAGGGATTGGGGACCGGCCTGCAGATTCATCCCACCGGCTGGCCGTGGGTCGTGGTGGTCACCAGGGCGGCCAGCAGGTCTTGGGGGGTCACAGGGAAGGGCAGGTGGTGAAGGTCGGAGCCAGGGCGACAGCCATGGTCACAGACCGTTTGCAAATCTTGCAAGCTGGCGGCCGCCAGCCCCAAGTCGGCCAGCTCGCAGGGAAGGCCAAGGGGGCGGAAAAAGGAGAGCAGCTGCTGCCTGGCCTGGGCCGCCAGCCGGCTCCCCCCCAACACTTCTTCCAGGCGAAGTTGGGCCAGGATCCCGAAGCCCACCTTTTCCCCATGCAGGCGCGAATGGGTGGCTGGCAGCTGGGTGAGGCCATTGTGCACGGCATGGGCGGCCACGGTGCGGCAGCGGGGCCCGCCCAGGCCACCGATGAGGCCAGCGGTGAGAGCGCAGGCTTCCGCCACCCGCACCCAGGCCTCAGAACCGGGCTGCTCCATGGCCTCCACCCCCTCCAGGAGAATCTGATCCCGCAGGAGCCTGGCCTGTTGAACGGCCTGCTGGACCAGGCCATCCCTGCTCTGGGCGCTGCTGATCGACGCCTCATACCACTTGGCCATAGCGTCGGCCATGCCGCTCAGGAGGGTGCGGAGAGGGGCCTGCAGGACCAGGGCATGGTCAAACACCAAAAGATCGGGGCAGCGATCCAGGGCCACATCCCCCAAGAACGCCCCTTCCGGGGTGTAGAGATTGCTGAGGGCGGTCCACCCTGCGCAGGTGGCCGCGCTGGTAGGAACCGTGATGCAGGGGACCCCCAGCTGATGGGCCAGAAGCTTGCCCGCATCAAGCACCTTGCCCCCGCCCATGGCAATCACGCTGTCGCAGGGCCCTTGGGGAGCGGCCTCACCAGCCACCAGATGGAGGCGGGTCAGATCCTCGTGGCAGCAATCGTGCAAAAGGTCGGCAGGCCTGGGATCCAGGCCTGCCTCCTTGAGCTGGGCAAGCAGCAGGTGCCTGCACGCAAGGGTGGCTTCGCTCCTGCCGAGAAGCAGGGGCCGCTGCCCCAACCGGGCGATCACGGGGAGGGCCTGAGACCAGACCTGATCACCGCGCAGCACCAGGGAGGGGGCCAGGGTGTGGGACGACCAGCTACCCATCAGAACAGAAATCTCAGACGGAGAGACCAGCCAGTTCAGGCAGGTTGGCACTCCTTTCCTGCTTGCGGATCACCACTTGCTTGTCGTCGTTGATATCCACGAGGGCAGCATCCCCTTCCCCAATCCGACCGGAGAGGAACTCTTCGGCCAGGGAATCCTCGAGGAGCCGCATCACCGCCCGGCGCAGGGGGCGAGCCCCATAGCTGGGGTTGTAACCCTCTTCCACCAGCCGCTCCTTGAAGGATTCGGTGACGGACAGATCGATCCCCTTGTCGCGCATGCGGGAGAAGACCTCCTTGAGCATGATCTCGGCGATCTGTTTAACCTCGTCGCGAGAGAGTTGACGAAACACGATGATTTCATCAAGCCGGTTGAGAAATTCAGGGCGGAAATACTGCTTCAGCTCCTCATTCACCAGGGAACGAATTCGGTTGTACTGGGTTTCTTCCACGTCCCCACCGCCGAATTCAAATCCCAGGCCACCACCACCCTTTTCAATGACCTTCGAGCCAATGTTAGAGGTCATGATGATCAAGGTGTTCTTGAAGTCGACCGTGCGGCCCTTGGAATCCGTCAGGCGGCCATCTTCCAGCAATTGGAGCAGGAGATTGAAGACATCCGGATGGGCTTTTTCAATCTCATCAAAGAGCACAACCGTGTAGGGACGACGGCGCACGGCCTCGGTGAGCTGGCCGCCCTCGTTGAAACCCACATAGCCAGGAGGGGAACCGATCAATTTGCTGACCGTGTGCCTCTCCATGAACTCGGACATGTCGAGGCGGATCATGGCCTCTTCACTGCCGAAGAAATAGGCCGCCAGAGCCTTGGTGAGCTCCGTTTTGCCAACCCCGGTGGGACCGGAGAAGATGAAACTGGCGATGGGGCGGTTGGGATTCTTCAGGCCAACCCGCGCCCGCCGGATGGCCCGGGAGACGGCTTTGACCGCTTCGTCCTGGCCGATGAGACGTTGGTGAAGGGTCTCTTCCATGTTGAGGAGCTTCACCGACTCGCTCTCCGTTAGCTTCTGGACGGGAACCCCGGTCCAGGATGCCACGATCTGGGCAATGTCCTCTTCGGTGACGACAGGGGTGCGAAGGTCGGCCCGGACGGATTCCGATCCCTCCATCTCCGCCAGCAGAACTCCAGAGGGTTCCGGGGAGGAAGCGGGTTCGGCCGATTCCTCATCTTCCTTACGGGCTTGCAGGATGGAGCGGATTTGCTCGCGCAGTTCCACTTCCTTGTCGCGCAGCTCGCCAGCTTTTCCGAAATCCTGAGAGCGAACGGCGTCTTCCTTCTGCTTTTGCACATCCCGTAACTGCTTATCCACTTCCTTCGCGGCGGGGGGCAGTTTGGAGTTCATCAGGCGCACCCGACTGCCCGCCTCATCGATCAGGTCGATAGCCTTATCGGGAAGGAAACGGTCGGAGATGTAGCGGTGGCCAAGGGTGGCCGCAGCCACAAGGGCCTCATCAGAAATCTTCAGGCGGTGGTGCTGCTCGTAGCGCTCCCGCAGACCCCGAAGGATTTCGATGGTGTCGTCCACGGAGGGCTCACCAACCATCACGGGCTGGAAGCGCCGTTCTAGGGCCGCATCCCGCTCGATGTGCTTTCGGTATTCATCCAGGGTGGTGGCGCCGATGCACTGGAGCTCGCCACGGGCGAGTGCCGGCTTGAGGATGTTGGCCGCATCGATGGCCCCTTCCGCCGCACCGGCACCGATCAAGGTGTGCACCTCATCAATCACCAGGATCACGTTCCCGGCGGAACGGATCTCCTCCATGATTTTTTTCAGGCGCTCCTCAAACTCCCCCCGGTACTTGGTGCCGGCGACCAGCAGGCCGATGTCGAGGGTGAGCACCCGCTTGTCTTCAAGAATGTCGGGCACCTCGCCAGAGGTGATCCGCTGGGCCAGGCCTTCCGCGATGGCGGTCTTACCGACACCCGGCTCCCCGATCAGCACCGGGTTGTTCTTCGTGCGTCGACCCAGAATCTGGATGACCCGATCAATCTCGTTGTGCCGCCCCACGACGGGATCGAGCTTGGCTTCCGCGGCCAGCTGGGTGAGATTGCTGCCGAATTCATCCAGGGTGGGGGTTTTGGTGGATCCCTTGCTGCCGCCGCCAGCCGCCACTTCCGCGGTTTCGCCCAGCATGCGGATCACCTGGGTGCGCACCTTGGCCAGGTCGACCCCAAGATTTTCCAGAACCCGGGCAGCGACGCCCTCCCCTTCCCGGATCAGGCCCAACAGGAGGTGTTCCGTTCCGATGTAATTGTGGCCAAGCTGGCGTGCTTCCTCGAGGGAAAGCTCCAGAACCCTCTTGGCACGGGGGGTAAAGGGGATTTCAACCGCCACAAAGCCCGATCCCCGCCCAATAATTTTCTCCACTTCCACGCGAGCGTCCTTGAGGTTGACCCCCATGGACTTGAGGACCTTCGCCGCCACACCGGTGCCTTCACCGATCAGGCCGAGCAGGATTTGCTCCGTGCCAACAAAATTGTGTCCAAGGCGTCTGGCTTCCTCTTGGGCCAGCATGATCACCTTGATGGCCTTTTCAGTAAACCGCTCGAACATGGGGCGGCGCCCTCAACAAGTCTGTCTAACTTATCAGGGTTGGCGGGTGAGTCGCGGTGTTTCAGCGCCTGGCTTGTGAACCGGGTAACCCTTCCCTCGTTTCGGTTTACCGAACAAACGCCGATATCGCTTCGCTGCACTGACTTCCGTCAACGGAAGACGGAGCACGATCAGGAAAAGAAAGATGAGATTGTCGGGCCCATTGGCCGGAACAACCCCACCAAATTCCTCCCACTACAACCCTGCATCAGCCGCCAAAAGATATCAAAAAAGTGAGTTTGCAAAAGTAATTTTCTACTGCTTTATTTTTTTTAATTGAATCAGAGCATCATCCCCATTGCGGTAGTAACCGCGACGAACGGCCACTTCGGCAAAGCCTAAGGAGGCATAGAGCCCCCTCGCAGGCCCATTGGCACTCGAGACCTCCAACGTAGCCAACTCGGCGCCCGCCTTACGGGCCGTGGTGAGCAAGGCGTTGAGCACACAACGGCCCAACCCCAGGCGCCGATGGTCGGGATGAACCGCCACAGCAGTGATGTGCAGTTCATCCACCACCAACCAGCCACTGGCCAGAGCCAGGAGGCCTCCCAGGTCTGCCCGGGGATGGCGCCAACCCACCACGGGGCGCCGGGGTTCCCCGAGCTCCACCCGCCACTGCTCTTCCGTCCATAATCCGCCAAGGGCCAGGTGATCCAGGGTGAGGCAATCGGCCAGGTCGTCCAGACCCAGGGGAATCACTTGGGCCGGAGCGGGCCCTTCATGGGAGAGAACGGAGGAGGACAGCTGCGGGAAGGGGTGAGCGGGAGGGTGCCTGGCTGTTGACCAGAGCCTGCCTACCATGAACGTGGACAACATTCTGTAAGGGCTTCATGCCAGCGTTTCCTGGAACCACGGCGATGGAAGGGGAGAGCCCTGTGTCTGTGGCAGGCCGTCATGCGCTCACGCCTTTCGAACAGGGCGTTGTTTTTGAGAGCCCGAACTGCAACCTGGCGCCCATTACCAGCAGCCTCGATGGGCAGCAGCGGCTGGTGGTGGGGGGCTGCCTGCTGAGCGAGTTAGCCCAGAGCTATGGCACCCCTCTCTATGTCATCGACGAGGCCACGGTGCGGGCCGCCTGCAGGGCCTATCGAGAGGCCCTGGCTCAGTTTTACCCCGGCCCTTCCCTGGCTGTTTACGCCTCCAAAGCCAACAGCTCCCTGGCGATCACGGCCCTGGTGGCCTCCGAGGGGCTGGGGCTGGATGCGGTGTCCGCCGGCGAACTGCTGACCGCCCTGCGGGGAGGCATGCCTGCAGAAAGGATGGTGCTGCACGGCAACAACAAGGCCCGGGAGGAAATCGCCCTGGCGATCGAGCACGGCGTCACGGTAGTGGTGGACAACTGGCTGGATCTGGAACACCTCAGCGCCCTCGCCCAAACCCGGCCCACGCCGGTTCGGCTGCTGGTGCGCTTCACGCCAGGCATCGAATGTCACACCCACGAGTACATCCGCACCGGACACCTGGACAGCAAATTCGGGTTTGATCCCGACCAATTGGAGACGGTGCTGCAGCACCTCAGTGGTTGCCCCTGGGCCTGGGTGGATGGCCTGCACGCCCACATCGGTTCCCAGATCTTCGAGCTCGAACCCCATCGCGACCTGGCCGGGGTGATGGCGGACGCCCTGGCCCTGGCCCGCTCCCTGGGCCACCCCTGCAGGGATCTGAACGTGGGGGGTGGTCTGGGAATCCGCTATGTGGCATCGGACGACCCGCCGACCATCCAGGACTGGGTGGAGGCCGTGGCAGGTGCCGTGGCAAAAGCCTGCGAAGCCCGCGAACTGGAGCTGCCTCGCCTGCTGTGCGAACCGGGCCGATCCCTCATCGGGACCGCGGGACTGACCCTCTACACGGTGGGCAGCCAAAAGGTGATTCCCGGCCTGCGCACCTATCTCTCCGTGGACGGGGGAATGAGCGACAACCCCCGGCCGATCACCTACAACTCCTCCTACACAGCCCTGCTGGCGGATCACCCCCTGCCCGGGGCGGAAGCGGAGCAGGTGTCTGTCACCCTGGCGGGAAAGCATTGCGAATCCGGGGATGTGCTTCTCCCCCATCTGACCTTGCCCCAACCCCGCCAAGGCGATGTGATCGCAGTGCTGAGCACGGGCGCCTACAACGCCTCGATGGGCTCCAACTACAACCGGATCCCCAAGCCCGCCACCATTCTTGTGCATGAGGGAAGGGCCGAGCTGGTGCAACGGAGAGAGGAGCCGGACGACCTACTGCGCTACGACCTCCTGCCAGAAAGGCTGCGCTGAGATATGTTTCCAATGTTGCTTTCTACCCATTTTTCGTCCCATTTACACGATTCTGTGAAGGGAAAGAATGATGGATTCGTCAGCGACAAGCTCCGGTAATCTGACAGGGCCGTGCAGTTTTGGGTTGATCACAGGGATCTTGTTCTCTTCCTCCTGGATCTCCTTTTTGCCTCCCTTCTCGGCGTGCTCCTGCTGGGGCGCCTGAAGGACAGCCGCACCTTGTGGCTGCTGCGGGGGTATCTGCTGCTGGTGTCCCTGGCCTGGTTCGTGCAGCGGTTTGTGCCCCTGCCCCTCACCACCAAACTGGTGGATGCCCTGGTGCTGGCCTGCAGCCTGGCCCTGGCCATCCTCTGGCAGGGAGAGCTCAGGCGGCTGATGGAACTGCTGGGCACCGGTGATCTGGGGGTGCTGTTAGCCGATCGCAGCCGCAACCAACTGGTGAGCGGGTCCGTGGCCGTGCTCACGGAGGCGGCGGGCCGACTCTCCCAGGCCCGGCGGGGCGCCCTGATCGTGCTGGATCTGGGAAGCGACCTGCGGCCGGAAGACTTTCTCAACCCTGGGATCCATGTGGATGCCCGCCTGACGGTGGAACTGCTGATGAACGTGTTTGCCAGCGACACCCCGCTCCATGATGGCGCCGTTCTGGTGCAGAACAACCGCATCCTCTCGGCCGGTGTGATTCTTCCCCTCTCTCGCCAGGGGCTCTACCGCTATGGCACGCGCCACCTGGCCGCCCTGGGGCTCACGGAGCGCCACGATCGCTGCCTCTGCGTGGTGGTATCCGAGGAAACGGGCACCCTGTCCCTGGCCCGCCAGGGACGGCTGGAACGGCCCATTACCAGCAGTCGCCTCCACGATCTGCTCACGGATGCCCTGGCATCGGGGCCAGCAGGTCGTAGCGTGGTTGGGGTTCAGCCGGAATCACGCGGATGAGTCGCGCCCTGGCGACCACCTTCAAACCAGGTCCCCGGGCACTCCCTGCTGGTCTGGATCCCTTGCGGATGCCCCGCCACGTGGCGGTGATCATGGATGGCAACGGCCGCTGGGCCCGCCAGCGGGGCCTTCCGCGAATGATGGGTCATCGGGCCGGAGTGGAAGCCCTCAAGCGCACCTTGCGCCTCTGCAGTGATTGGGGGGTTGGATCCCTCACCGCCTATGCCTTTTCCACCGAAAACTGGAGCCGGCCCGGGGAAGAGGTGTCATTTCTGATGACCCTGTTCGAGAGGGTGTTGGCCCGGGAGCTTGAAGGGCTGGAGCGCGAACAGGTGAGGATTCGATTCCTTGGTGAACTGGAGGAGCTGCCCCAGGGTCTGCAAGACCTGATCGGCGATGCCACCAGCCGCACGGCTGGCAACAACGGCATTCGCTTCAACGTATGCACCAACTATGGCAGCCGCCGCGAGATGGTGCGTGCTGCCCAGAAGCTCGCCACCCTGGTGGCGTCCGGTGAGCTCAAGCCCCAGGAGATCACGGAGGCCACCTTCGCCGCCCAGCTCCACACCGCCGGGGAGGAGGATCCGGATTTGTTGATCCGCACCAGCGGGGAACAACGCCTGAGCAATTTCCTGCTCTGGCAACTGGCCTACGCGGAGCTCCACCTCACCGACGTGCTCTGGCCCGATTTCGACGCCCAGGCTCTGGAAGGCGCCATGAGGGATTTCCAAGGCCGCCAACGCCGTTTTGGAGGGGTGGATCCCACGCCATGACCACACGTCACGACTGGTCTAGAGAGGAGATTCTGGATCTCCTCCAGCGGCCCCTGCTGGATCTCCTCTGGCAGGCCCAGAGCGTGCACCGCATGGCCAATCCCGACCAGGGCGTTCTCCTGGCCTCTCTTCTCAGCGTCAAGACCGGGGGCTGCGAGGAGGACTGCGCCTATTGCCCCCAGTCGATGCATCACAGCGCCGATGTGGCAGGACGGCCGGAGCTGGATGTGGGGGCCGTCCTGGCCCGGGCTAAAGCGGCCAAAGCCGCAGGGGCGCAACGCTTTTGCATGGGCTGGGCCTGGAGGGAGATCCGGGAGGGAGCCCCGTTTGACGCCATGCTGGCCATGGTGCGGGGGGTTCGGGAGCTGGGAATGGAGGCCTGCGTCACGGCTGGGATGGTGACCGACCCGCAGGCGGCCCGCCTGGCGGAGGCGGGGCTCACCGCCTACAACCACAACCTGGACACCTCCCCGGATCACTACGGGGAGATCATTTCCACCCGCACCTACCAGGATCGGCTGGACACCCTGCAGCGGGTGCGAGGAGCGGGGATCCAGCTCTGCTGCGGCGGCATCCTGGGAATGGGGGAATCCCTGGACGACCGGGCGGCCCTTCTGGAAGTGCTCGCCAGCCTCGATCCCCACCCGGAGAGTGTGCCCATCAATGCGTTGGTGGCCGTGGAGGGCACGCCCCTGGAAGAGCTCCCCCCCATCGACCCCCTGGAGCTGGTGCGGATGGTGGCCACCGCCCGGATCCTCATGCCCCACAGCCGGGTGCGGCTGAGTGCGGGGCGGGAGCTCCTCAGCCGGGAAGCCCAGATCCTCTGCCTGCTGGCAGGGGCCGACTCCTTCTTCTACGGCGACACCTTGCTCACCACCTCCAACCCGGCGGTGGAGGCCGACCGGGCACTCCTGGCCGCCGCTGGCCTGGGGATGGGCACCTGACCCCGATGCGGGTGGCCTCCTTTTATGGCTTCGCCCGTCTGGCGCGGGAAGAGCTGGATCAGCTGCGCCAGGGGCTCCTGGATCTGGGCCAGGCCGAAGGCGTGCTGGGCACGGTGCTGCTGGCGGAGGAGGGGATCAACGGCAGCCTGAGCGGGCCAGAATCAGGGGTGGAACGGATCCTCCACCATCTGCAGGCCGACCCGAGGCTCGCCCAGCTGGCCATTCGCCGCTCCACGGCCCCCCACCCCCCCTTCTATCGCCTGAAGGTGCGCCTCAAACGGGAGATCGTGAGCCTGGGGGTGGAAGGGGTGAATCCCCTGGCCGGGGTGGGCCGCTACGTGGCCCCGGCCGAGTGGAACTCCCTGATCAACGACCCCAAAACCCTGGTGGTGGACACCCGCAACACCTACGAAGTGGAGATCGGCAGCTTTGCAGGCGCCATCCATCCCGGCACCAGCCATTTCCGGGAGTTTCCCCACTGGGTGGAGGAGGTGCTTCCCCAGGTGATGGCCGAGCGCCAGAGCGAGCGGCTGGCTCTCTTCTGCACGGGCGGGATCCGGTGCGAAAAGGCCACGGCCTATCTGCTGCAACAGGGGTTTGAAGGGGTGCATCACCTGCAGGGGGGCATCCTGGGCTACCTGGAGGCGATCCCCGAGGAGCAGAGCCTGTGGCACGGCGAATGCTTTGTATTTGATCACCGCACGGCCTTGAATCACCAGCTGGCCCCAGGCAGCCACACGCTCTGCCATGGCTGCCGCAGGCCCCTCTCTCCAGCCGACAGGGCGCTCCCCAGCTACATCCCAGGGGTGGGCTGCCGGCACTGCGCGGGAGAGCGCAGCGCCGCCGATCAAGCCCGCTACGCCGAACGCCAGCGGCAGCAGCAGCGGGCGGAGGCCTCGGGGGAGCTCCACCTGGGCCGGATCTTCCCGCTGCCGGACGCGCCATGAGCCCCGCGGGGATTCTCTACAGCTTCCGCCGCTGCCCCTATGCGATCCGGGCCCGCCTGGCGCTGGCAGCGACGGGGATGGAGGTGGAGGTGCGGGAGGTGGCGCTGCGGGCCAAGCCGCCGGAGTTGCTGGAGGCCTCCCCGAAAGGAACGGTGCCCGTGCTGGTGCTCCCGCACGGGGAGGTGCTGGAGGAGAGCCTGGCCATCCTGCGCTGGGCGCTCAGCCAACAGGAGGGTTGGGGCCCAGCGGCGGAGGCTCTGGAGCACGACCCTGCGGCAGCGCTCATCGCCGAATGTGATGGGCCGTTGAAGCACCACCTGGATGGCTTTCGCTACGGCTCCGGCACCCACGCCGCGGATGGCGGTGAGAAAGAAAGGCACCGGCAGGAGGCCCTGGCGATCCTGCGCCGCTGGAACACCCGGCTGGTGGGCCGGGAAGCAGCCCCCCTGGGATGGGCCCTGCTGCCGTTTGTGCGCCAGTTTCGGCGCAGCGATCCGGAGGGGTTTGGGCAGGCGGAAGGCCTGGAGGGGCTGAAGGGCTGGCTGGCGGCCTTTGAGGCCAGCCCGGCCCTGGCGCAGGTGTTGGCCCCGCCCTGGGCCGGGCGCCAGATCTGGCGCTCCCCCCGCTGGCTCTACCACCTGGCGCTGGAAGAAGACTGGCAGCAGGCCCGCAGGGACGGTGTCTACAGCCGCTCCACCCGGGGAAAGAGCCTGGAGGAGGTGGGCTTTCTCCATGCCAGCTGGAGCCACCAGGTGGAACCCACTTGGCAGCGCTTCTATGGCGATGGGCCCGAGCTGCGCCTGCTGGTGATCGATCCCACCCGCCTGGAGCCTGCTGGCATCCCCCTGCTAGAGGAGCCAGCCCCCGGCAGCGAAGAACTCTTCCCCCATCTCTTTGGGGCCCTGCCGATCGAAGCCGTACTTCTGGCGGAGCGCTACAGCCCGGAGCCGGCCGCTCCTGTGGGCCCATGAGCGAAGCGAGGGCCCAGCCTTCCTTGGCCGAGATCGAAGTGGAAGCGGCCCGGCGGGGCTGGAAACTGCGCCTGGCCGCCCCACGGCGGCTGGGACTCTGGAGCCTGCGGGCCGTCGTGGCCGAGCCCCTGTCCGAGGGCCGGGCCCAGGTGCTGGGGGAACTGAAGGGCTGGGCCCTCCCCCAGGCGGCAGGGCTGCGGCTCGACACCCTGCGGGTGCAGGGCCCTGGGAGCAGGGGTGCGGCTCCCCTGCTGCTGGCTGCTGGTTGTGCCTGGGCGTTGGAGCACACCCCCTGCCGCCGGGCCCGCTTCCTGGCCATCCACGACACCGACCGCCAGCATCGGCGGCTGGTGCGCTATTTCCGCGCCCTGGGCTTTGAACCCCTGCGGACCCTGGGATCAGCTCCGGCCGATTGGGGTCCGCGGCTGATCTGGGGCGGGAGTGGGCTTCTGATGGAGGGGGATTGCGAGGAAACGATCCGGCGTTGTGCCCGCCGCTGGCCGAACGCCTAAGCGAGCCCCCTAGGCCCGGCAGACCCGGCCGCCCACCACCCAAAGAGCCTGACCCGGCTGAAGGGCCTGCCAGGGCTCATCAATGGTGAGGGGCTCGGTGCTCACGATGGTCACCACATCGGTGGGACCGGCCAGCTCGGAGAAATCCACGCTCAACTCGTCGTCCGCCAGGCGGGCCTGGCGGACGACGAGTTGAGCGTGAGCACATGGAGCCGGGTGGTGGCGTAGACAAACAGCCAGTGGCCATTGCCCAGCAGCCCATTGAAGGTGCCCCGCTGGGCGAGGGCATCGGAGAGGCGAGTGAGGTGGGATTGGAGAGCCGCACCGTCGTCGGGGGAAACCCCGGAGCGATCGAGCTCCTGGAGGATCCAGCAGAAGGCGGCCTCACTGTCGGTGTCGCCCAGGGGTTGATAGGGGCCATCCAGGTCCCAGGTGCCCTCCAGGTTGCCGTTATGGGCAAACACCCAGTCCTGTCCGTGCCACTGGCGATGGAAGGGATGGCAGTTGTGAAGGGCCACCTTCCCCTGGGTGGCCTTGCGGATGTGGGCGATGGAGCAATGGGACTTCAACGGCAGGGTGGCCACTTCGGCCGCCACCGGGGAGAAGGCCGCTGGCGCCTCCTCCCGATAGAGGCGCACACCCGATCCATTGGGGTTGAAGCAGGCCAGGCCCCAGCCATCCCCATGGTCGGCCGTGGCGCCGCCGCGGCGGCGCAGGCCATGGAAGGAGAAGCACAGATCGGTGGGGGTGTTGGCGCTGAGGGCCAGGAGCTCACACATGGGCACTATTCTCGCGAGCCCGCACAATGGGTGGGACGCTCAGACAAACATGACCCTTCGCACCAAGGTAGCCCTGGGGTTACTGGTGTTTGTGCCCATCTCCATTGCCGCCGAACGGCTGGGGATGGGGGAAGGGGTGGTGTTTGTCACGTCGGCGTTAGCCATCCTCCCCCTGGCGGTATGGCTGAGCACGGCCACCGAGGAGCTGGCCCTGGCCCTGGGGCCCTCGATCGGAGCCCTGCTGAATGCCTTGTTCGGCAATGCCACCGAGCTGATCATTGCCCTCACGGCCCTGAAGGCCGGCCTGGTGGACATCGTGAAGGCCAGCATCACGGGCACGGTGGTGGCCAACCTGCTGCTGGCCCTGGGGCTCTCCATGCTGGTGGGGGGCATCGGACGCCAGGAGCAAAGGTTCCAGCCGGTGCTGGCGCGGGTGAACGGCACGGCCATGAGCCTGGCCGTGCTGGCGATCCTGATCCCCAGCCTCACGGGGATGGGGGAAGGGGGGCACGGGCTGGGCACGGAGCGCTTTTCCACGTTCGTGGCCTGGGTGCTGCTGCTGGTGTATGGCCTCACCTTGCTGTTTTCCCTGCGCACCCATAGCGCCCTCTTTGAGGTGGCCGAAGCGGAGCTGGGGGAGGAGGCCAAGGCCCACACCCCGCCGATCTTCCCCTGGCTCCTGGTGCTGGTGGCGGCCACGGCCGGGGTGGCCTACGAATCCGAGCTGTTCATGGGGGTAGTGGAGGAGGTGACGGCCAAGTTGGGGCTGAGCGCCCTGTTCACCGGTGTGGTGCTGCTGCCCCTGCTGGGGGGGGTGGCGGAATACCTCACGGCGGTGACGATGGCCCGCAAAAACAAGATGGATCTGGCCGTGTCGGTGGTGATGGGGTCCACCTTGCTGGTGGCCCTGCTGGTGGTGCCGATCCTGTTGTTGGTGGGCCCCCTGATGGGCCACCCCTTGGATTTAAATTTCCAGATCTATGAGCTCGTCGCCATCGCCACGGCCGTGGTGGTGAGCAATCTGGTGAGTTTGGATGGCCGCTCCGACTGGCTCGAGGGGGTGCTCCTCCTGGCGGCCTATGTGATTGTGGCGGCGGGCTTCTATTTCCAAAGCATGCCCTTGGCCGCCGTCTCCTGACATGAACGCCTTCCCCCCACCCCCTGAAATGGAGGGCCTGATCCCTGCCTTGCCCCCCGATCCTGAGAGCGAGGTGCTGAGCCCTTCCGACATGGCGGACGTGCCGACCTTCCGGCCCAGCAATGCCTGGAGCCGCATCAACCGCTCGGCGTCGCTGCGGCTGCTGCTAGCCCTGGTGCTCACGATGGTGGCAAGCGTGGCCGGGCTGCGCCCCCTGATCCTGGCGGGGGGCCTACTGCTTCTGGCCCTGGCCCTCGTCCAGCTGCTGCCTCCGCTGTGGCGCCAACTGAGCGGGCGGCTGGATGACGCCCCCACGGCGCGGGTGCTGGCGGCGGTGGCCCTGGTGGTGGCGGCCCTGGTGATACCCCTGGGCCTGGGGTGGCTGGATCCCCTGTTTGAGCTCTTCCGCAACCGCAACTGGGAAGCGATCGGAGCTCTGGGCGAGGGGGTGGTGGGCGCCTTCGGCCAGATCATGGTGGCGAGCGTGGCGTTGATGATCGCCTGGCGGCAGGTGCTGGTGGATCAGCGGCTCACCACCCAGCAAAACCGCATCACCCAGGCCCAAACGATCGACAGCTTCATCCATGGCATCTCGGAGCTGATCAGCGATGAGGAGGGCATGCTGGAGGACTGGCCCCTGGAGCGAATGCTGGCGGAGGGGCGCTTGTCGGCGGTGTTTGGCTCCATTGACAAGGACGGCAAAGCGCGAGTGCTGCGCTTCCTTGCCCACGCCAGGCTTCTCACCCCCCTGAAGCGCGACTACCGGTTGGGACGGGCGATTCTCGATGGGGAGGGGAGCTATGAGGAGGATCGGGCCGCGGGGGTACCCGTCATTCGCCTGCACCAGCTCCTGAAGGCGGTGGATCTCTCCGGCACCGACCTGCGGGGGGTGGATTTCAATGGCGCCGATCTGCGGGGGGCGGATCTGTCGTTCTGCGACCTCACCGGGGCCAATTTGGCGGGCACCAACATGGCGGGAGCCAACCTGGAGAAGGCCCGATTGGAAGACTGCCGCTTGTTCTACGGAAGGCCCCAAACCGCCTCCCCCCGGCTGGGCTCGGCGCCCTTTGATCTAGGCACGGGGGCCGGCACGGGCGCCGTGGTGGAAAACGTGAACTTCTCCAACGCGCGCCTGCTGGATCCCCAGTCGCACCACTACTTGGCCACCTGGAGCGGCCCCCGCTCCCGCAGCACGCTGCCCGGGGGCGCCAAAGGGATCCCCAGCCAGCTGGTGTAATCCCTTGCGTTGCGTGGGATCATGGAGCCATAGGGAGGGGTGGTCGAGTGGTTGATGGCTCCGGTCTTGAAAACCGGCGACCCGAAAGGGTCCGTGGGTTCGAATCCCACCCCCTCCGTTTTCAAACCATCCGAAGGGATCCGCAGAAATCCCAAAACCCTTGTGGGGCAAGCTGTCTGGGTCTTGGAGTAGTCCGGGCAAATCCGGGGAAAACCCGCCACAGCCGCTGCGGATGACGGTATTTTTGACGGTATAACCTGCCGGGTGCGGCCCTATACCGTCACCTGGCTTGCTGAACCGACGACATCCCCTCCCGCGCCAGCGTTTCGGCGCTGTCCGCCATGCTCAGTGACAAGGCGATCCAGGCCCTGCGGGCCGACTCGGAACGGCCGGGTACCAAGCACCATGACCGTGACGGCCTGTACCTCTGGGTGGCGCGCTCCGGCTCCAAGACCTGGCGCAAGGACTACCGCTGGCAGGGAGCACGCCGCACCTTTACCATCGGCGCCTATCCGGCCGTGCGGCTCGCCGATGCCCGCAAGCAGGCCCTGGAGCTGAACACCTGGATCAAAGCCGGCGTCGATCCACGCACCCAGGCCCCAACGCAGCAGCGCAAGCAGGCCGAAAGCAGCCGCCGACCTTTCGTCCAGATCGCCCAGGCCTGGTTCGAGCACCACAGCGCCAGCTGGAGCCCCCGCTATCGACGGGATATGCGGGAGAAACTTGATCACTTCGTGATCCCGGCCATCGAGCGGCTGCTACCGCCAGCATCTCCTGAGGCCTGAGGTAGAACAGAGCCGCCGACGACAGGCGTCCCATATTCGCTATTCGCGAATGCAGAATGGCCTGTTCGATGCGGTGCGAGGCGGCAGCGCCCGTGAACAGGCCCTGGCCCTAGCCCTGCTGGAGGAGCGGCTGCTGCCATGAACCCCAACGCTGAGACCGCGATTAAGGTTGATGGAACGTCCATGCAGACGGAGAGAGCCGCTGCCGTCATGACCCCAGCCGATCCAGCCATTCAGGAGTCGGAAGCTCCCTTCTCCATTCGCCGCCGCCAGCGCGGTGGCAGACGGATCGTGGCGGTGAGCAGCTCGGTGAGCGCGATGGATGCCCTGCGGGCCCGTATCCGTGCCCAGAGCAAAACGGTGGCCGATCACATTGCCGCTGATCCTGAGGCCCAAGGGTTCATCGACGACTGGGCTACCCCTGAGCCCATCACCCGCTGACGACCAGCGTGGAGCTCAAGGCCGGGCAGATCGTGACCGTTGATTGGCGCAAGGAGCCAGACCACCCCGCCCAGGATCCCCAGCCTCCAGAGCCCAACAAGCTCAGGCCAGCTGTGGTGGTGCAGGACACTGAAATGTTTGACCCGGCCTACCCCACGGTGCTGGTGGTGCCGATGACAGGCGACCCTGCTCTGGCCATCCCCGACCTGACGGTGGTGCTGCAGCCCAGTCCCAGCAACGGCTGCAAGAAGGTGAGCTACCTGCTCCCTCAGAACCTGACCTGCGTCGCCAAGACACGGATCACTGCCGCCACCAAGTCACAGATCACCCCAACCGAACTGCAGCAGCTACGCCAGTTGGTGGTGTTGAGCATCGGCGGGCTGAGCTGACGCATCCTGAGCCGATGACGGCGAACCGCGACACGCTGGAGAAACTGGGCCGCTTCCTGCTGCGCGGCCTGCGCATCGGCGCCAGCACGGTGGCAGTGGTGGATCTCCTGCACAACGACTGGACCGGCGGCATCAGCGCCGGTGTGGCCTGGCTGGTGTTCCTGCAGGTGGAGCGGCGACTGCCGCCCCTCAGCCCGGATCCTGAGGACTGACTCGGACGGAACGGGGCTGGTATCGGCCTATGTTCAGGTTCTGCTGATGGGTCCAGCAGCCCCGCTCGCATGGCACCGTCCAGCCTCTGGGCCGCTGCGGCGTGAGCAGATTGATGCACTCCTGGAGGAGTTGCGTGACCCGGCCCTTGCTCGTCAATTCTTGATGGACGCTGGTCTGATCGATGCCGATGGCCAGCTCACCGCTCCCTACCGCAGTCAGGATGCCCGGACGGCCTGGGAACAGCCTG
>Ga0208723_1000009_pt1 | contig 107048 bp, 99 predicted proteins | sample LakMenEpi31Aug12_FD_150750 | JGI IMG/M metagenome (GOLD analysis project Ga0208723, IMG submission 150750) | Freshwater microbial communities from Lake Mendota, WI - 31AUG2012 deep hole epilimnion (SPAdes) | ecosystem: Environmental > Aquatic > Freshwater > Lake > Epilimnion/Euphotic zone ...
CCCCCGTGGCCACCACAACGCCCATTCCCTCCTCCAGGGCGATCACATCCCCTGGCCCCCCCAGCGGCCACAACTGGGCACCCTGGAGCAGGCCTGCCGCCTCCGGGGTGAGATCTCCCCGGAGGGGCTCGAGCAAGGGCTCGGTGGCCAACACTTTCAGGCGAAGGTCCTGCCAGAGGGTTTGGCCCCCCGGATAGAGCGCCATCACCCTCCGATGCAGCTGGAGAGCAGAATCCTGCCAATTCAGGAGTGAATCCTCCCGCCGAAGCAGGCGGGCATGGGTGATGCCAGCCTCGCTCTGAGCCTGGAGGCCGAGGCGCGCCCAGCGTTCGGCCTGGCCCCCCCCGCCAGCGGCGGCGATCCGGGGCAGGGCCTTCAGGAAGAGTTGGGCGGTGAGGGCGGACAGGCGCGCGCCCAGATGCTGCCCATTTTCCAGCAGGCCAATGGGCAAGGACTCTTCCAGCAGCACGGGGCCCGTGTCCAACCCTTCTTCCATGGCCATGATGCCCACGCCGGTGCAGGGATCTCCCTCCAGGAGGGCCCACTGGATCGGCGCCGCACCCCTCCAGCGGGGCAACAGGGACCCATGGCCGTTCCAACACCCCAAGGGCGGGTGATCCAGCACGGTTTTGGGGAGGATCTGCCCATAGGCCACCACAACGAACGCCTCCGCCTCCAGGCTGGCCAGCTGGTCCTGGAAGGCCAGATCCCGTCGCACCCGTTCCGGAGTGAACACCGGTAGCCCCAGCTCCAGGGCCCGCTGCTTCACGGGCGAGGGGCTCAGGGCGCTGCCCCGGCCCCGGCGCCGATCAGGCTGGCTGACCACGCCCACAAGGCTGTGGCCCGCCCCATGGAGGGCCTCCAGGGTGGGCACCGCATAGGCCGGGGTGCCCCAGAACAGGATGCGCATCAGGGGGATGAACGCAAAAACGGGTCAGGCATCACCCGTCACCGTGAGCCCCTCCACCCACACCCAGGGACAGAGGCCTGAGGGGGTGACCTTGCCGGGCCCTTCGAAGCCCACCAGGCTCATCAGCACGGTGCGAATGTCACCGGCCACGGTGGCCGACTCAATCGACACGGGCTGACCATCGCGGATCAACCAACCGTCAAAGGGCAAGGAGAAGGAGCCCTGGCTGGCCTTCACCCCTGCATGGAGTGCGGAAAGGGAATCGATCACCACCAGCCCTCCTTCACCCGCCCGGCGCCCATCAGGGGCCAACCGATCCAGGCCTTCCTCGCCCCCTGGTACGCCTGGGGTCGGGCCCACCTCAAACCAGTCGGGGGAGACGGACACCTTCGCCCCCATCCCGGAATGGCCCGTGGGGGACACACCGAAGGCCCGTGCCGTGGCCTCGGAATGGAGGAAATGGCGCAACACCCCCCCTTCAATGAGGGTGAGGGGGGCCGTGGGCGTGCCCTCGCCGTCAAAAAGTGCCGCGCCGACGTTACCCGGATGGAGGCCATTGTCCGTGATTGAGAGGAAGGGGACGGCGAGCGCCTCCCCCAGGCTGTCCCGCTTGCTGAGGCTCACCCCATCCAGCACGGCGCGGGCATTGAACAGGCTGCTGAAGGCACCGATCAGATCCAGAAAGGCCTCCGGAGAAAACACGCAGGTGTAGCGCCCTGTGGCCACGGGGGCGTAATCCAGGTGGGAAATAGTGCGCTGGGCCGCTTCGGCGATGCAACCCTCCACATCCAACCCATCCACCCCGTAAGCCAGCCGCACGGCGCCGCTGCTGCGGGGCTTCCGCCCGGTCTCCTCGGCCCGGGCATAGAGATAAAGAGAAGCGGTGGAGAGCTGCTGATGGCGGAGCGCACCCTCACTGTTGAGATAGAGGCGTTCACTGCTGCGCTGGGCCAGGCCGTTGTAGGGAACGGTGGTGATGGCCCCATGGCTGGCCAGCAGATCCCTCTCCGCCTCCTGGAGGCGGGCCAGCAACTCCAAGATCGAGCGGCTCTCCATGAGCGGTTGCTCCATGGACGGCAAAGGGGCCTTCGCCAGAGGAGAAAAGGCGGGGATCTCCTCGGGATTGCCGAAGGCGCTGGCCTCTTTGGCACCCTCAAGCGCCCTGGCCAGACCGGCTTCCGTGAGATCGGAGGTGCTCGTGATGCCCACCAGCCCCTGATCATTCCAGACCCGGACGGTGACGGCCCGTCGCTCCGCCCCCTTCATCTGCTTGGGTTCCCCCCGATCCACCTGCACGGAGGTGTCGGTGCTGCAGGAGGCCCCCAGATCCCACTGGGCGATGCCGGTCTGAGCGGACAAGCGCTGCAGCTGATCCTGCAGGAGACTCCCAGACAACACAGGCGACGGCATGGCTTGACTCATCGCCCCCCCACCGTGATGGTGTCCACCCGGATGTGGGGCTGGCCCACGGTGACGAAGATGCTCCCGCTCACCGAGCCACAGAACCCCGCGGCCAGCTCCAGGTCGTTGGCGCACATGGAAATTCGGGGAAGCACCTCCTTGGCTTCCCCAATCAGGGTGGCCCCCTTCACGGGCCGGCCGAGCTGGCCATCCTCGATGAGATAGGCCTCCTCCACGGCGAAATTGAACTGGCCCGTCGGCCCCACGCTGCCTCCGCCCATGGCCTTGCAGTAGAGCCCCCGATCCACCGAGGCAATGAGGTCCTCAGGGCTGTGGGGTCCGGCCGCGATGAAGGTGTTGCGCATGCGGCTGGCCGCCGCGAAGGCATAACTCTGGCGCCGACCGCTGCCCGTGCGGGGATGGGCAGTGCGTGTCTCCCCGGCCCGATCACTGAGAAACCGGCGCAGGATGCCGTTCTCAATCAAAACGGTGCGCTGGGGCTCCATCCCCTCATCATCCATCGACAGGCTGCCAAAGGCCCCATCGCTCAGACCCTCGTCGATCGCCGTCACCGCCTCATGGGCGATGCTCTCTCCGATCCGATCTGCGAAGGGAGTGGTGCCCCGCTCCACCTGGGTGGTTTCCAACAGGTGGCCACAGGCCTCATGGAAGATCACCCCACCGAAGCGATTGGCCAGCACCACCGGGTACTGCCCGGCCTGCACATAGTCGGCGTACAGCATGCTGGCCGCGCTGTGGCAGAGGTCTTGAGCCGCCAGATCCGGATCCCACTCGTGGAGATCCTCGGGGCGGCCCTGGGTGCCGTAGCGGCGCCCCACGCTGGCCCGATGCTCCCCATCCGCCGCCAGCACATTGAGGCCTAGGGATTGGTGGAGCCGGATGTCGCGGGTATAGGTGCCATCACTGGCGCAGACCAATACCTCCTGCCAATCCCTGGCATAGCTGCCCCGCCGGGCCTGGAGGTGGGCCCCATGGCGGGTGAGCGCTCCGGTTCCCTCCAGGAGGCGCCTGGCCACATCGCCAAGAGCAGGGGAGGCGTCTAGCCAGGTGGCCTTGCCCGCAGCATGGTCTCGCAGGGCTGGCAGCCCCTCGAAATGATCCACTGCATGGGCGTTGCGCAGCAGCCCCAGCATGCCCAGGGCCTGGTCGAGGGCCGCCATCAACCCCGTGCTGCTGAGGTCGTTGGTGGAGACGAAGCCATCGTGGCGGCCAGAAAAGACGCGCACCCCGGCGCCCATCCCAAAGGAGGGAGACACGTTGGTGATCACCTCCTGCTCGGCCAGCACCCCGAGGTGGTCACTACGTTCAAGAAAGACCTCCACCAGGTCTGCTCCGGCGGCACGACCGGCGGCGAGCAAGGGATCCAGCCGGGAACGCCAGGCCGCATCCTGGAAATCACCTGGGGCCCCTAGTGAGGCCTCGGAACCTTGGGGCCCTGGGATGAGAGAGGTGGAAGCAACCAAAAGGCAGCGGGCAAGTGGAAAGGAAGCCCCCCATCCAGGTTGAGGGGGCAAGAGGAGGGAGACGTCAGCTCAGCGAACGGCCGGCTGATATTGATGGCTGGGAATCGGGGCCATCAGGAACAACCGGGCCATCTGCACAGCGTTTCCAGCCCAGTGGGGAAGCTTGCGCAACACCCGCACGGGGGCAGGAGCAGGGCTGGCATCCAGGGCGGAGAGGGCTGAGTTGTTGGTCACCAACGTCTCCAGGCCATCCCAGAAGGCGGGCGACTCCACATTCAGGACAACGGGGAAGACCCGCGCGGAGGTTTCGTTGGTCTTGGTGATCACGGTGCGGTCGTAGCTGCGGGCATCCAGGCCCAGGGCCTCATAGAACTCCTTGCGCGCCACATCCCGCACGTACATCGTGGCGAACACCGCCAGAAGGAAGAATCGGCACCAGAGGCGGGATCGCCAGCCATTCACGGTGTTGGGCACCGCTTTCATCAGCGCATCAAAGAAATCACCATGACGATTTTCGTCCTGGCACCAGTTTTCGAAGAAATTGAAAATAGGAAAGATCTTGCTCTCCGGATGCTTCTCCAGGTGGCGATAGATCGTGATGTAGCGCCAATAGCCAATCTTTTCGGAGAGATAGGTGGCGTAGAAAATGTGAGCAGGGCTGAATTTGGTATAAGCCTTGTGGGCTGTCAGGAAGCCGAGATCTAGCTGAAGGCCGAAATCTGCCATCGATTTATTGAGGAATCCCGCATGGCGAGCTTCGTCACGGGCCATGTGGGCAAAGCATTCAGCCAAAAGAGGATTTTTCTCCTTGATCCTGCGGCTAAGCTCCTTGTAGAGAAGAAAACCCGAAAACTCAGAGGTGCAACTCTGCTCCAGAAATTCAACAAACACCTTGCGGGTTTCCGGATCAAGCTTGTCGGCCGCCCCTTCAAATTCCCCATCTCGCACGAAGTGGTGGCGATTATAATCTTTCCGAAATTCCTCACAGATTGCTTTCAACTCCTCCTCGTTGGGGCGAAGATCCATCGCCGCCATCGCGTCAAAGTCGGTGGTGTAGAAGCGAGGGGTGAGAATCGTATCCTTCGCCGGGTCCTTGATGGCAGGCGCGTCAGGGGAGCCGACGGCCTGGGGGGAGGCGGTGGTGGCTGGGGCAGACACAGGGGGAACCATCGCGGGCAGGCGAGTGCGGTGAAGTCATCGTAAGGGCCACGCTGCCATCGCTGCACCCTGTGTAAAGGCCACTGGTGGAAAGGCCCCTTAATTCGGACCCAGCCACTTCTGCCCGTTGAGGCGCTGCACCAGGCGCGAGACCAACAACGACAAGGTCATTTTCTTCTCATCGATCAGAAACGACTCCAGCAGGCTGGGCTGGGCACCTGCCTCAGCGAGGGCCACCATCTTGGCCGCCTCCAGCTCGGGAGAAGTGAAACAGAGCCAGAACCTGCGACCTTGCGGTAACTCGCCCTTCACCATCCAACAGGGCACCCCCACCACGGGCATGGGACCCTCCTCAAAGCTGAGCTCCGGAGCCGAGCCCCCATAGGCCTCGCATTCCTTGACCAGGGCTGGCAGAAAGTCCTGGGGGATGTAAGCAGCGAAGGGCTTGTCCTCCAGAGCGGGGGGCTTGGCCTTGGGTGCGGCCTTGGTGGCCGCCTCGGACGGAGGCGCCTGGGGAGCTGGGGTCGAACTCTCTCCAGAGGCCTCTTTGCCAGACCCCGCCTTGTCTGGGGTGGGCTTGGGTTTGGCACTATCTGGGGTGGCGCTGTCTGTCACCGCTTCGGGCTCCCGGCTTGGTGCGTGACTTTAGGCAAGATGCAGTCCCCTCAGGGCCATCCAGCCCTTACCAATCATCCCCAGGGGCCTCTCGCCCCCAGTCATCCTCCACCCCCACGGCGACAGGTTCCCTGTCGCGCTGCGGGGGTGCCCAGCCCTCAACGCCCTGCGCCACACCCCTTTCCTCCCCCGAGGCGGAGGGCCTGCGCAGGATCCGGAAGGGCGCATCCAGGGTGGGCGCGGGCTCCCCGGGCGCCCGGGGAGGGGCCACAACCGGAATCGGGGCTCTCTCTCGCCAGGCACCACCCCCTCGCCCCCCCTCAGACTCCAGTCCGTCCCATGGCTCCTGAGGCCCCTCGTCCCTTCTGAAGCGGTCGTCTGACCGATCCTCCCAGCCACCCTCTGCCCAGGCGCGGGAGGAACGGGGGGTGGTGACCCGCCGGCGCCCCTTGGGTCTCGCGCCTTGCCCCCGACCGAAGGCCAGTGCGGTGCCCGCCCCACTGAGGGCAGCGCCGCCCAGGGCCGCCCCCCCCAGCCAGAGTCCGAGTGGGGCCTGGGGGGTGGTCCAGGTCAGCACCCGAAAGGCCAGCTGGGGGCGTGGATTCAGGGCTGCCACCAGCAATACCGCCAGGAGGGGAGACAGGAGGGGGACCACCAGCAGGCGACGGGCTGTCATGGCCGCAAGGACACCGGGCCTTGCCAGCGGTGCAGAGAACCCAGCTCTAGACCAAGGCTGTCCAACATACGAATCACCAGGAAATCCACCATCTCCTCAATGGAGGCAGGCTGGTGGTACCAGGCCGGCACGGGGGGGGCAATGCGGGCCCCCGCCTCCGCCAGGGTGGTGAGATTGCGCAAGTGGATGAGGTTCCACGGCAATTCCCTGGGGGCGATCACCAGCGGCCACCCCTCCTTGAGATGCACATCGGCGGCCCGTTCAATCAGATCCAGGGCCACCCCTGAGGCAATGCGTCCCACGGTGCCCATGCTGGCGGGCAGGATCACCATCCCGGCCGTGCGATAGCTGCCACTGGCGATGGGGGCAGCCTGATCATTCCAGCGATGGCAGCGCAACACCCCACGATCACATCCAGTTCGCTCCCGCCAGAACGCCTCCTGAGCCGTGGGGTCATAGGGAACCAACACCCCCAACTCCGCTCTCCAAACGGCCATGGCGCCCCGGCTAGTGACCACATCCACGGTCAGACCGGCCTGGAGCAGGAGATCCAGAGCTCGCTGGGCCAGAGGTTGGGCGGAGGCTCCGGACATCGCCAGCACGATGGGAAGCGTTGGGAGAGGGGAGGTCATGCCGATCAGAGGGTGCCCTGCCCCTCCGCTCCATCTGCCTCCTCCCCTTCGCCCGTCTCGTCAACAGGGTCCTCCCCGGGCAGCACCACGGAGAGGTCGATCTGGTGGCGCAACACATCCACCTTCTCGATGAACACCTGCACCAAATCACCCACCATGAACGTGCGCCGTCCCTTGCGGCCCACCAGCTGATTCTGGCGCGATCGGTATTCATACCAGTCGTCCTTGAGGGAGCTCACATGCACCAGCCCCTCCACCATGGAGGGCGGCACTTCGACGAAAAAGCCATAGCTCTGCACACCGCTGATCACACCCTCGAGGGTCTGACCGACCAGGGGCTGGGCAAAGCGGGCCTGGGCCATGGCCAGGCGATCCGCGTGAAACTCAGCCAGAGCTTGTCGGCGGCCATTGAGACGCAGCACCAGTCCATGGCGCAGGCTCTCCTCAAACGGGGCCAGCTGGGCCGGGGTGAGCAGGGGCCAGTCAATGGCGCCATGGGAGGCGTCTGAGGCCAGATCCACACTTGTTTTGTGGCGCACCGTGGGCCTGTCCTTGCCCTCCAGCAGCAGGGTGACGAGCAGATGCTGGTTGAAGAGATCCCCGTAGTGCAGGCTGGGGCAGGTCCAGGGAGCGACGGCAATCGGATCCCCGGCCAGGGCATTCGCCCCGGGCTGATCATTGAGCTGGGTGATCTCCAGGCTGTCGCGAATCTGCTGCTGCCACACCCGACTGCGGTCGGTGCGGGCAAAAGCCGCGGCCAGCTCAGCAGCACTGGCATTCCCTTCACTGCTGAGCTCCAGGGGGATTTCCAGGGCCAGGGCGGCCTTGGCCACTTCGTTGATGGCCGAGGGATCAGGGGCCGGGTTGACCGCGTAGATGGCGGGTAACCCAAAGGCCGCCAGGTGGTGGCCCAGGGCGCGATGGGCGACCAGAAGGCTCTCCCGCAGCAAAGCAGCCGGGTGGGCATCGGGTAGGGTCACCAACCAACCCGCCCGGCCGGCATCCGGGCCCGGACGCCCCCCATCCCCGAGGGCCTCCAGGGGGGGAATGGGCACATCCAGTTCGATCGAGCCTGCCGCCAGGCGACGTTGCCGCAGCAAGGCCACCACACTCACCAACTGCTCGATGAGCTCAAGGTGGGCCTTGTGGGGCTTAAGGGCGACAGGAAGGGTGCGGGCCTTGGGCTTGCGCTCCGCGAGAGCCTCGAGGGCGGGACCATCCACCGTGGCGAGGGGACAGATCCGGCTCAATTGAAACCGGTAGTGCTCCAATTCTCCCTCAGGCCCAAGGTCGAGGGCCACGGAGAGGGCCGCCTGTTCCACCCCCGCGGAAAACGCGGAAGCTTTCGCCAGGCTTGGCGGCAGGAGCGGACGCCATTGCCGCCCCAGAGGGACCGCTTCTCCCTGATCCCGAATCCAGGAGTCCACCGTGGTGGCCATGCCGAGCCGTTCGGCAATCGCCGGAACATGAACCCACAGGCGCCAGCCCTCCCCTTCCCTTGCCTCCAGGGAAAGGGCAGGGAGAATGGGCGCATCGCTAGCCCGCCAGGGCTGCACCAGGAGAGTGGGGAGATCGGTGAGGTCCTGGCGGCCCTTCTCGGCAGGAGCCTTGACGGTCAGCCGAGGCGTGGAGCCATGGTCCTGGAGCAGCTGGTGTTTGACGAGCAGCAGTTCCAGATCGACATCGTCTCCTCCTTCCACGGGCAAACTGCGAGCCACATGCCCCTGGGGAGCCAGCTGGGCCACGGGGAAGCGGTCGATTTGCACCTCCACCACATGGGAGTCCCGCTGCTCCAGGTGACTGGAGTCTTCCTCCGGAAGCGCCACGGTGGTGAGCAGCCGATCATCGAGGGGAAGGGCCACCAGGCGATCCCCCTGCCGCTCCACATGGCCCAGCATGCGGGTGGTGTGGCGCTGAAGAATGCACTGAACGCTGCCCTCCGGAGAGCGACGCCTTCCCCCTTCCCGGGTGATGCGCACCAGCACACGATCCCCGTTCCAGGCGTGATTGAGCTGATGGTCCCGGATGTAGATGTCTTCACCCGCATCATCCCGGAGGGCAAAGCAGAATCCCTTGCTCGAACAGCGCAAACGCGCCGGGATCAGATCAGGGCAGTCCCGGCGACGCACCCCCTCCTCCCCCCTCTCCACCAAGGAGAGACGCTCCAGGGCCTCCAGGCCGATGCGCAGTTTCTCTTGGTCTTCTGCCGCCGTGAGGCCCAGGGCCTTCTCGAGATGGGCAGGGGGACGGCTGTCGTCCGTTGAAAGCTGGTCAAGCAGGTCGGCGACCGTGAACTTCATCTTCAAAGAGAATCAGGTGGGAGCTGGGCGTGGAGAGAGCAGAACGCGCCAACCACAGAAGAATGTCCTGCGGTGAGGTGGCGAAACCAGCCAGGACATGTGAATGGGGACTTTAGGAACCCGGGGGAACCGGCGGATCTCCCTCCCCAGCGAATAAGGAGGGCTCAGCGGTGGCAGAGGAGCGAAGAATCAGCCGCAGGCCAAGGATCAGAAACCCGCCGGCTGCAGCAAGCTGCAACCAGTCGGTGGGAATCACAGCCGTGAGTGTTCCCCCCGCCGCCGATCCCAACAGACTCGCCAGCACCAAGGCGGTGGCACTCCCGGCAAAGACCGCTCCCGGGCGACTGGAGGTGCCACTGATGCTGACGATGGCCAGCTGGGTTTTGTCTCCCAGCTCCGCCAGGAAAACGGTGGCAAAGGTGGAGGCAAGCAGGGCAAGCATGGCCTAGGACATCGGTGAGATGGGCGAGGGCGCGAGGTGGAGCACGGCCTGGCGACCGAGCCAGAGGCCCAGGCCCACCATCAACACCCCCGCGGCCCGCTCCAGTTGCTGAGGGGCCATCACGGACGACAACCAGCGGCCCAGCAGCACCCCCACCAGGCTGGAGCAGATCAGGGCGAGGGAGGCCCCGATCGCCACCACCACGGGACGACCGGACTCGGCCGCCAGCAGAAGGGCCGCGAGCTGGGTTTTATCCCCCAGTTCCGCAAGAAACACCGTGCCCGCCGTACTCAGAAACACCGTCAGCCAGGTGGATGCCCCTGCGGCAGGCATGCCGGTGGGCTCGCCGGAGGACGGGAGGGATTCGGGAGGGGGCTCTGGAGACGTCATGGCAGGCGAAGCGCCCGGAGGAAGCGCCGCATCACCCTGCCACGGCCACCACTCTCACTGCGAATCTGTTGACGACAAAAGGAAATCGCCAGGTCATCGGCCGCCTGATCCCTGACCCCCAGCATGGACAGGATGGTGCTCACCCGACAGAAGTCTGGTCGATTGGCATAAATCCGGCAACGCCGACCGCCTGTGTCGTAGTGAATACACCAACCGTCGTCCCCCACCATGGCCAGGTAGGTCTGGCGTTGCTCGGCATTCAGCATGGCAATGGCTTCCTGCCTCAGTGCAGGGTCGAGGCGGCAACAGGCCCCGCAGCCCGATATGCACTGCCAACGCGGGGCGGGCTGGCCCATCACCGGTACCTCGAACGCACGGAGGGCTGTGACAAGGGATCACAGTGCAGGTCAGTCTGGACCACCATCGGCAAGGCAGGCCCTAGGCTGCAGGCACACGCCTTCCGCCTGCGAGAAACTCAGCATGGGCATTGATTTTCACCTAATTGCCAACTTCATGGCTCTGGCGCTGATCACCTTGGCGGGTCCAGCGGTGATCTTCATTCTTTTCTACCGCCGCGGCGCCCTCTGAGGCCTCAGCCCGCCAAACCCAAGGCCATGACGGCATCTTGGAGGAGAGCCCGCACGTAGGGATGCTCCCCGTTGAACTGGGGACGGGCCTGGGATCCTTCCCAATGCAGGGATGAACACACTTCCTGACCGGCGGCATTGCGAATCACCAGCCCCCTGCCGCGAAGGGCACAGCTGTAATGGCGATCTCCACGCAGGAGCACCACGCCATCTTGTCCCTGGTGACTGGGCCTGACGGCCACCAGATCGGCCTGGAGACGCTGCTGCCCCTGCCAGGAATCCTGGCGCAGACGGTAGGCCACATCCACCAAGGGAGGGAGAGGGTTCATTCCCTCCCAACGCCAGGCCATCGCCTGCAGACGAGCCCCCCCCTGGCTGAGGGTGAGCTGGAGATGGCCACCCCTGAGAATTTTTTGCTGCTCCACCCGACACCCCACGCTCCAGAAGAGAGGCATGGGATGGGCCACGCCAAAAGGACCCATGCGCTGCAGCGCCTGCCAGAGCTCTCGATCAATCCGCTCGAGCCGAAGGTGAGCTTCCGGCTCCACCATCAATCCTTCCGGGTCGTTCTGAAGCCAGGTGTCCGCCAAGGCTTCCAGACGCTCCTGCAACCGAGCCAGATGGGCCGCCTCCACGGTGAACCCCCCTGCTGCCGCATGGCCTCCAAAACGCTCCAAGAGGGGGGCACAGGCGCTGAGGGCCTGATCCACCGCAAATCCCCGGGGCGCCCTCACCGACGCCCGCAGCCGTCCGTTTCCCTCCCCCCCCAGCAAGGCCACCGGACGCCCCAGACGCTCCACCAGCCGAGCCGCCACGATCCCGATGACGCCATGGTGCCAGTGGGGTTGGGCCAACAGCACAAAAGAAGGACAACGGGGGCCATCGGCTTCCAGGAGGGCCAACGCCTCGGCCTCCAGGGCCTGGCACAGCTCCCGCCGCTCCCGATTGAGGGCATCACAACGGCGGGCCAATTCCATGGCCCGATCCCGATCCATGGTGGTGAGAAGCTCCACCACCAGCAGGGGATCCCCAAGCCGTCCCACCGCATTGATCCGTGGAGCCAGCTGAAATCCCACCGCTTCCGCATCGATGGGGGCTTCCTGGAGCCCTGAAAGCTGCATCAGGGCGCGCAGGCCCGCCAGGCGAGTTCCGGCCAGCCGAGACAAACCCTGGCGAAGCCAGCGGCGATTGACCCCCTGCAGAGGCGCCATATCGGCAATCGTGCCGATGCAGAACAGCTCCATCGCCATCTCAAGCCCCTCCCGACTCCCCAGCCGTTGGGCCAGGGCTCTGGCCAGGACGTAGGCCAGACCCACCCCTGCCAACCCCCTGTAGGGGGATTCCGGGGGGGTGAGGGCTGGATGGAGCAGGGCCAGGCAGGGGGGCAACACCTCCGGGAGGGTGTGGTGGTCCGTGAGGATCACATCCAGGCCGAGGGCAGCGGCCCGTTCCAGAGCTTCTTTGGCACTGACCCCGTTATCCACCGTGATCAGAAGGGTGACGCCCTCGGCCGCGAGGCGCTCCACCATGGCCCGATTCAGCCCGTAGCCCTCCTCCTGGCGGCTGGGGATGGCGGGCTGGGGACACCCCCCCAGCCGTTGGAGCAGACCGGTCAGCAGGGCGGTGCTGGTCATACCATCCGCGTCGTAATCCCCGCAGATCGCCACGGCTTCTCCCCGCTGGGCCGCCGCGGCCAATCGGCTCACAGCCTTTTCCAGATCAGGGAAATGGAGCGAGGCCTCGGGAGCCTCCGGCGGGTCGAGAAGATCCGTGATGGCCTGCCCATCGCCCTGGCCCCGCCGGGCCAGCACGGCCCAGAGTTCCACCGGCAGGCCATGGCTGTTGGCCCCGCCCTCCTGGATCGGCAGAGGGGGGGGCAACCTCCAGGCAGAGAGAGGCACGACAGCGCGACTTTCAACAGATGAGCGCATTGTGAAGGGGCCTGGGCCCCTGCGCATCCCCCACGGGACGGGAAACTGGGGGGACTCCGTTGAAGACCAGGAGGGAAACCCGTGGGGTGGAAGGCACTGCTCTGGGATGTGGACGGCACTCTTGCGGAGACGGAGGTCCAGGGGCACCGCCGGGCCTTCAACCAGGCGTTCCAGGAAGCCGGCCTGCCCTGGCGCTGGGATGAGGCCACCTACCGCCAGCTGTTGGCGATCAGCGGGGGGAGGGAGCGCATCCGCCACTTTCTGGAACACCACCAGACGGGGTCCGTCTCGGCCAGCCTGGTGGAGTCGCTCATGGAGGCCAAGCAGGAGGCCTATGCCACCCTCGCCCGAAGCGGCGAGTTGCCCCTTTGTCCTGGGGTGAAGCGTCTGGTGAGCGAAGTGGCCCTGCATGGACTTCCCCAGGCTTTGGTCACCACCAGTTCCCGATCCGCCGTGGCCGCCCTGTTGCAGGGGCACAGCCCTGTGTTCGCAGATGCCTTTGCGTTCTGGATCTGCGGGGAGGATGTGAGAGCCAAAAAACCCAGCCCTGAGGGCTATCAACTGGCCTTGAACCGTCTCAACCTTGCCAGCACGGAAGTGCTAGCCCTGGAGGATTCCCCCCAAGGGCTGGCCGCCGCCAGAGCGGCAACTTTGCCCTGCCTGCTTACCCTGGGTGACCATGCGGCCGATGGCGATCATGCCGTGCCTTCGGAGGCCTCCCCCTGGTGGCAGGGAGCCAGGGCTGCGGTGAACCACCTGGGGGATGACCAGAAACCCACGACGGTGCTTCTGGGTCCCACTTGTCAGGAGGGGAGAGTGACGTTCTCCTGGTTGCAACACCTGAGGGGGGGGTAATGGGGCGATCTCCACTGACGCGCCCTTCTGATCTGGAAGGCCCCCCAAGGCAACAAACGCGCCTTCAACGGGTGTTGGATCAACTGGGACGAAACCTTCGGGCCCAGATCGGCACCCGTTGGGCCACTGCCAGCACAGCTCTGCTGGCCCTTCTTGGAGGAATCTTTCTCGGGGAGAACCTCTCGGCGATTCTCCTTTGGAAACTCACAGGGGGCCGCCCGATCCTGGTGCTGGGAATGGTGGTCGTTTACGAGGTGCTGGTGAGGCTGCGCACCCGGGCCGTGAGCGATGTGCCTCCCCTGGGCTGGGTGGTGATCGACAACCTCCGCATGGGCGTGGTGTTCGCCCTGGTGCTGGAGGCCTTCAAACTGGGAAGCTAGGCCTTCATGAAGCAGCGGTGGTCGAGGTCAGGCCTCGTCTTCCGCAGAGGCATCGACGGGATATTCAAATCCTCGTGCGCGCCCACTGAGCACAGCCTTGCCAATCGAGAGGGCCTTCAGGGCCGCATCGCCTGCCTTTGCCTTCCATACGGCATGGCGCTGATTGCGCTTGCCTTTGGAGGTTTTCTTCTTAGGAACTGCCATGGCCCTGCCTGCTTTGCCAAAGGCTGATCTTCCTTGGTCAGGCGACCATCCGTCAAATCGCTAGCATCGAACCACATGATTTGAGCAGTGGATCGTTCGCCACCCCCCCTTCGAGGCCTCTTCCCCGCACCATGGCTCCTGGCGAGCACTGCTCCCACCGAGTCCCCCGTGCCAGCAGGCAAGGCCGAGGAGACCGCCGCTCCAGGCCAACGATCGCTTGACAAACGATCCAGTGAAAAAGGATCCGCACAGGGCAGCAAAAAAGAGTCCCTGAACAACCTGGACAATTCCGCCCCACCCCAGGGGTTCTCCCTGGGTGAACTCCGACAGGCCGCTCCCTCCTACAGCCAGCTCCTCAATGACATGAAGGGCGGTGCGGTCAAGGAGATCCTCCTCTCACCCCGCCAACGGGTGGCCACGGTCACCTACGACGATGGTCGAACGGCGAATGTGGCCCTGTTCAACGACAACCAATTGCTGCTCCGCACGGCTGAGCAGCATCGGATTCCGCTTTCCGTCAGGGATGAGCGACAGGAAGAGGCCATGGCCGGGCTGCTCGGAAATCTGCTCCTGGCCTTCCTTCTCTTTGGTGCCTTGGCCCTGCTGATCCGGCGCTCCAGCCAGGTGGCCAACAAAACCCTTGGGTTTGGCCGCAGTCAGCCCAGGGTTCAGCCCGAAGGGGCGGTGCCGGTCCGGTTTGAAGATGTGGCGGGAATTGCTGAGGCCAAGGAGGAATTGCAGGAGGTGGTCACCTTCCTGAAATCGCCAGAACGTTTCACCTCCATCGGCGCCAAGATCCCCAAAGGAGTGCTGCTGGTGGGTCCGCCGGGCACGGGGAAAACGCTTCTCGCCAGGGCCATCGCTGGGGAAGCCGGAGTGCCCTTCTTCTCCATGGCGGCTTCGGAATTCGTCGAGCTGTTCGTGGGGGTGGGAGCCAGCCGGGTGCGCGACCTGTTCCGCAAGGCCAAAGCCAAGGCCCCGTGCATCATCTTCATCGATGAGATCGATGCCGTCGGCCGTCAGCGGGGAGCGGGAATCGGGGGCGGCAACGACGAGCGAGAGCAGACCCTCAACCAGCTCCTGACGGAAATGGATGGGTTTGAAGACAATTCCGGGGTGATCCTTTTGGCAGCCACCAATCGCCCTGATGTCCTGGATGCGGCCCTGATGCGACCGGGACGGTTCGACCGCCGCATCATCGTGGATCTCCCAGACCGCAAGGGTCGGGAAGCCATCCTGGCGGTCCATGCCCGCACGCGCCCCCTCGACGAGAAGGTGTCTCTCTCCGATTGGGCCGCCCGCACCCCTGGCTTCTCTGGAGCCGATCTCTCCAACCTGCTCAATGAGGCCGCCATCCTCACGGCTCGCCGCGAGGAGAACCAGATTGATGACCGCGCCATCAGTGATGCCCTGGAGCGCATCACCATGGGGCTCACGGCGGCCCCCCTTCAGGACAGTGCGAAAAAGCGCTTGATTGCGTACCACGAGGTGGGCCACGCCCTCCTCTCCTGTCTTGTGCCCCATGCGGACCGACTGGACAAGGTCACCCTCCTCCCCCGGGCCGGGGGAGTTGGTGGGTTCGCCCGCACCGTTCCCGATGAGGACATCCTGGATTCGGGCCTGATCAGCCGGGCCTATCTGCTTGCCCGGCTGGTGGTGGTGCTGGGAGGACGGGCCGCAGAACTCGTGGTCTTTGGCCCCAGTGAGGTCACCCAGGGAGCCTCCAGTGATCTGCAGATGGTGAGTCGGATCTGCCGGGAGATGGTGACCCGCTATGGCTTCTCCAGCCTGGGGCCCGTTGCACTGGAAGGAGATGGGGCAGAGGTGTTTCTGGGTCGGGATTGGATTCGGGCCGAACCCCACTACTCCCAGGACACGGGCAACCGGATCGACACGGTGGTCAGAACCCTGGCCAAGCAATCCCTCGAAACAGCCGTCTCCTTCCTGGAGCCCAGGAGAGAGCTGATGGATCGGCTCGTGGAGCGCCTGATCAGAGAGGAAACCATCGATGGAGACAGTTTCCGTCAGGAGGTGGACGCCTGGCAGAAGCAACACCCAGACGTCCCATCCCCCGCTGGCCCGATTCTCCAGAGTTCAGCCGGAGAAGCCTCAATCTTGACCCGCTAACCCCCCGGCAAAACGGATATCCAGGCTGCGGAGGTAGGTGTGAAGGCCCGCATCCTGGATCGGTAAGAGGCGAACAGGCTCACCACTGGGATTGACATGGGAATGCCAGTAGCCCGGAGGGGTGAGGAAGACACCACCGGTCTCCCAGTCGATGCGCTTCGGCCTGTGAATCCTCCCCTCCCCATCGAGTTCCGTGCCCACCAGGGTGTGGCAACCCGGTGCGGCCTCCAGGATGAGATCGATGGCCACCGATTGGTGGCGATGGGGGGCCTGAATGGCCCCGCCTGGCACCACACCCACCATGGCCCAGAGGGTGTGGCTCACAGTTCGGGTGGCAGGCATGGCCCCGTGGGCCAGCAACACGCTCAGGCGGTTGCTCCGCGCTGCCGTGGGATCGGCCATGAGGCGGTTCAATTCCCCATCGAGGCGATCCCGGCTGAAGAAGCACGGGGAGAAGCGAGCCGCCATGGGGCTTACGCCCAGATAGCGCAGCAAGGGGGCATCGTGCACCCAATAGAGGAGGCTGGCTTCCTGGGCGGTCAACTCCGGGGAAAACCCATGGGGAAGAACAAACAGATCGCCTTGGCCCCATTGCAGGGGCTGGGCCAAACGATCCGACTGGCCCGGAAAGGACAGCCCCCCTGCCCCTTTCAACACGTAGAACAGCGAGCTGGTGGCCACCGCCTGGGGGCATAGAGGTTCCCCTGGATGGAGGAGAACGTAGTGGGCGGCCAGGGCCGGGCTCGTGGCTGGCCCTTCGCAGCCAAGAGCCCCACTCAGGTCCAGAGGCTGGATGGAGGAGGAAAGGGCAGACTCCAGATCCGGAGGGCTCCACTGTTCCAGGGGGATCGGCTCCGTGAGTCCTGGTCGGATCGGGTTGGCGGCCTGGCGATAGTCGTAGATCCGTGCTGGTGATTCCCAGCTTTGGGGCACGGCGGGGGAAATGGTCACGGACCCTCATCGGCGTGGATGGACGCTAGGCAAGCAGGGATCGACCTGACCAGCCCTCGGGGACCGGCCGATGGGCCAGTGGCCTCAGCCGCCAGCGACGGCTGGAACAATGCTCACTTCATCGCCTGGATTAAGGCTGGTGGTTTCATTCTCCAGAAAGCGAATATCCTCGCTATTCACATAGAAATTTAAAAACCTTCGGATCTTTCCATTCTCATCACAAAGTCGGGTGCGAATGCCAGGGAACGTGGAGTCCATCGCATCAATCAAATCGGCAACGCTCTTCGCTTCCAGGCTAACGCTGGCCTGATCAGCGGTGTATTTCTGCAGGGGCGTGGGAATGAGAACTTGAACAGCCATGGTGGAATGAAAGTCAGCTGAGGGGGGAGGGGGTCCGAGAGGACTGGGCCTGGTCCCAGGCCGTACGGAAGCTGGCGAGTTGCGGTTCAATGGTGTAGGGCTCGCCAATGGAGGAGGCAATGGCTTCTGTGGTTTTCAGTCCATTGCCCGTGATGTAGGCCACGGTGGTTTCGGCAGGATCAATGCGGCCCTGCTCCACCAACTTTTTCAGCACGGCAATCGTGGTTCCACCCGCCGTTTCCGTAAAAACACCCTCGGTTTCCGCCAGCAACTTGATCCCCTCAATGATCTCCTCATCGGTAACGGCAGCGATACTGCCACCGGTGCGATTGGCGATGTCGATGGCATAGGGACCATCCGCCGGATTACCAATGGCTATGGATTTAGCGATGGTGTGGGGTTTGACGGGCTTGATGAAATCCCTTCCCTCCTGGAAGGCCTGGGCAATGGGCGAACATCCCTCCGCCTGGGCTCCGCTGAAACGCACGGGCTTCTCACCAACAAGACCCACCTGAACGAATTCCTGAAACCCCTTATAGATTTTGGTGAAAAGGGAGCCGGAGGCCAAGGGGGCAACGATGTGATCGGGGAGCTGCCAACCCAGCTGTTCCACAACCTCATAGGCCAGGGTTTTGGACCCCTCGGAATAGTAAGGACGAAGGTTGATATTGACAAATCCCCATCCGTAGGTGTTTGCGACTTCAGAGCAGAGGCGATTCACCTGGTCGTAATTCCCCTTCACCGCCATCAGAGTGGGGTTGTATACCAAAGTGCCCAGAATCTTGCCGGATTCCAGATCCGAAGGGATGAACACACAACACTCCAAGCCGGCATGGGCGGCGATGGCAGCCGTGGAGTTTGCGAGATTGCCCGTGCTGGCGCAACTCACGGTGGTGAATCCAAGCTCCTTGGCACGGCTGAGGGCAACCGAGACCACCCGGTCCTTGAAGGAAAGGGTGGGCATGTTCACCCCATCATTCTTGATGTAGAGCGACCTCAAGCCCAGCATCCTGGCCAGTCGGTTGGCTTTCAGGAGGGGGGTAAAGCCCGTGCCCACATCGATGGGATCATCCGACACGGGAAGGAAATCCCGGTAGCGCCAGATCGAGGGGGGCCCGGCCTCAATGGTGGCGCGGCTGACACGGGAACGGATCACGTCGTAGTCGTAGACCACCTCAAGGGGGCCAAAACAGACGTCTTCGCACACATGCCGCGGGCCAGCGTCGTAAAGCTGGCCACATTCCTTGCAGCGCAGACCCGTAAAGGTGGGCCCACTGAGGGTGGCTGGGGTCAGGCTGACGGTCACATGGGAGCCCTGGTCTGAGACGACGCTAACAGGACCAACCCGTCTGTCCGTTTAAACCCGACTCCACACATCGGGTATTTTGTTTTCGCAGCTGCTGACTCCCGGCGGCTTGAGGCCCGCTTCCTGCCTACGCTCCATGGGTGGCCCTTCTCGCTCCCAAGCCCAACTGGACGATCCTCTCCATCGTTGTGCTCTTCGCCCTGGCTCTGATCACAGGGTCATGGCTGTTGAGCCGGCTGGTGGTGGAATGGCGGTGGTTTGAACAATTTGGCTTCCAGTCCGTCCTCCTGAAGCGCTGGTGGTACCAGCTGCTGGCCTTCGCTGGGGTGCTGGGCATCGGCCTGGTGTTGCAGCTGAAGCAACTCCAGAGATGTTGGCGACTTCGAACCAGCCAAGACCGGAAGGAGCTCCCCATCCAGCCCGTGGTTCGACTGGAGAACCGCAACCTGGTGCTCGCCCTGGTGGGCCTGATGGTTCTTCTGATCGGGAGCTTGGGCTACTTGCTCATTCAGGCCAAGGGGCTCATTGCGGCTCCCTTCAGCGGAGAGGTGATCACGGGTCTTTCCGTGCTGATGGATCTGCCCTATCCGGCCCTGCTGGCACTGATGGCACTGCTGATCCCTCCTCTGCTGGCGTGGCCTCTCACCACCTTGCGGATCATCCTCACCGTCGCCTTGGCTGCCTCCGCAACGGCCTTGGCCAGGGGGTGGAGCCTCTGGCTGCCTGCGCTCCTGGCCTCTCCCTTTGGAGAAGGGGACCCCCTTACGGGGCTCGACCTCTCCTTCACCGTTCTGCGGCTCCCCGCCATCCATCTCTTGTTGAGCGTGGCCATCGCCCAGATCGCCGTTGGACTGGCGGCCTGTCTCCTGCTCACCCTGAGCGAGGGCACCAGCCTATCCGACCTCTCCTTTCGTGGTCTTTCACGTCAGCAGAAGGAGGTGTTGCAACCCCAACTGGCCCTGCTGGCCTTCGTGGCTGGATTGAGCACCGCCCTGGCGCCCTTCGACCTGATGGTGGAGGGCAGTGGCGTGGCGGCTGGCGCCGGATGGGTGGATCTGCATGTGCGACTGCCGTTGCGCCTGCTGCTGGCCCTGCTGCTGTTTCTCACTGCAGCGAGTCTGCTAGTTCCGTTGCCGGAGGGATGGCTTCGCCGGGGGGTGCTGATCCCCCTCTCGATCACCAGCCTCACCATTCCCCTCAGCGAATGGGTGTTGGCCCCCCTTGCCCAGCGCTTCCTGGTGCAACCAAGGGAATTGCGCCTGGAGAGCCCCTACCTTCAGCGCAGCATCCTGGCTACCCGCAAAGCCTTTGGGCTGGAGCGGGTGCGAACCCTCACCCTCGAACCTCGGCAGACGGTGAGTGCCGCTGACCTCGCCTCCTCCCCAGGCACCCTCGACAACATTCGCCTATGGGACAGCCAACCGCTGATTGCAGCTAACCGCCAGCTGCAGCAACTCAGGCTTTATTACACCTTCTCCACAGCGGCCGTGGATCGCTATCCCCTTCAGGGGCTCTCCCCGGGAGACACCAGCCAACAGGTGCTCATTTCGGCGCGGGAGCTGGATAGCCAAGCCCTCCCCAAAGGATCACGCACCTGGCTGAACAAGCATCTGGTGTTCACCCATGGGCATGGCTTCACGGTTTCGCCGGTCAATGCGGCCGGAACAGACGGGCTGCCCCTGTTCTTCGTCAAGGACCTGGGCCGTGGCGCCCGGGTGCAGGGCATCCCCCAACTCGGCATCAGTGATGGGGAAGCTCGACAGGCCTTGCCAATCGGCCGCCCCAGCCTCTACTTCTCCTCAGGACCCGCGCCCTATGCCGTTGCCCCCACCCTGGTCAAGGAATTCTCCTACCCCGAGGGTGACCTCAATGTATACACCCACTACGACGGCACAGTGGGCATCTCCCTGGCCCAGGGATGGCAAAAGCTCGCGGCCGCTTTCTATCTTCAAGAACCCCGCATTCTCTTCACCGGATCGATTACCCCCCGCTCCCTTCTGCTCCTGCGTCGGCAGGTGAACAAGCGCCTGGAAGCGCTGGCCCCTTTCCTGAGCTTTGAGAGTCAACCCTATCTGGTGACCACGCGAGTCGAGAAAGGAAAAGGTTATCGACCTGAGCAACATCAATACTGGATGTTGGACGGCTTCACCAAGAGTCGCTCCTATCCCTACAGCGATCCCAATCCCAAGGGATTGCGTTACTTCCGTAACCCCGTAAAGGCCGTTGTCGATGCACACGACGGCAGGCTATGGCTGTATGTGAGTGAGCAGGATGATCCTGTTTTGAAAACATGGATCAAGGCCTTTCCAGAACTGTTTCTGCCTATCGAGGCGATGCCCAAGACCTTGTTGCAACACATTCGCGTTCCCCAAAGTCAATTTGATATCCAGTCGGAACGACTATTGCGCTACCACGTTACAGATGTGCGCACATTTTACAACGGAGATGACGTCTGGAGTGTGCCATTGGAAATTTACGGGAACAAGACAACTCCTGTGCAGCCCTACTACGTGACGATGGAATTGCCGGGCGAGAATCGCTCAGAATTTGTTATGTTATTGCCCTTCACTCCCCTACGACGCACCAATCTGGTGGGCTGGCTCGCAGCGCGCAATGATCCCCCCAATTATGGGGAACTTCTGCTGGTGCGCTTCCCCCAACAACGGCTACTGATGGGCCCCCAGCAGATCTCAGCCCTGACAGACCAAGACCCGACGATCAGCCTGCAATTTGGGCTCTGGAATCGCATGGGGTCCCGGCTCTTTCGGGGAAACATGCTTGTGCTTCCGATTGGCAAAGGCTTGCTCTACGTAGAACCCATCTATCTGGAATCTTCGAGCAATAACCTGCCAACTCTTGTGCGGGTTGTGGTTTCAGATGGCCGAAAGTTTGTGATGGAAAGGGATCTGCGCACAGCCCTCGCCAGATTGGTAGGCAACGGTGCGATCCCCCTGAACGATCTCGCTGCCACGGAAAGCCTGCTTCAGCAATCTGGCCAAGCCCCCTCCATTCCCCTGCCCTGAAGGCACAAAAAAGGGCTTCCTGATGGGAAGCCCTGAAACGGTACGAAGGAAAAGCTGGAGGAACTGATCAGGCGGCCACAGCTGTCTTGGGATCGAGAGCACCCTTGGCATAGAGGGCGGCGTAGTAGTTGATGTCGCGTTGCTTGATCTTGCTGGCGTTGCCGGCGCACCAGAACTGCTGGTAACGATCGAGACACACCTTCTTCATGTAGGCCCGGGCGGGCTTGTTGAAGTGCCGGGGATCGAAGTTGGCGGGATCTTTGAAGGCTGCTTCGCGAACCGCAGCGGTGAAGGCCAGGCGGTTATCGGTGTCGATGTTCACCTTGCGCACGCCGTTGCGGATGCCCTCCTGGATTTCCTCAACGGGCACGCCATAGGTTTCAGGGATGGCACCGCCGTATTTATTGATCATGTCCAGCCACTCCTGGGGCACCGAGGAGGAGCCGTGCATCACCAGGTGGGTGTTGGGGATGGCCTTGTGGATTTCGGCGATGCGGCTGATGGCCAGCACTTCACCGGTGGGCTTGCGGGTGAACTTGTAGGCGCCGTGGCTGGTGCCGATGGCAATGGCCAGGGCATCCACCTTGGTCTTGGCCACGAAGTCGGCCGCTTCGGCGGGATCGGTGAGCAGCTGGCTGTGGTCGAGCTTGCCCTCGAATCCGTGGCCGTCCTCAGCCTCACCCATGCCGGTTTCCAGGGAACCCAGGCACCCCAGCTCCCCTTCCACGCTCACACCGATGGCATGGGCCACATCCACCACTTCCTTGGTAACGGCCACGTTGTACTCGTAGCTGGCGGGAGTCTTGGCATCGTCCTTGAGGGACCCGTCCATCATCACGGAGGTGAAGCCGTTGGCGGCGGCGCCGTAGCAGGTGGCCGGGCTGTTGCCGTGATCCTGGTGCATCACCACCGGGATATCGGGATAGGTTTCCACCGCAGCGAGAATCAGGTGCCGGAGGAAGGCCTCGCCGGCATACTGGCGGGCTCCACGGGAGGCCTGAAGGATGACAGGGCTGTCCGTCTCGTAGGCAGCCTCCATGATCGACTGCACCTGCTCCAGGTTGTTGACGTTGAAAGCTGGAATGCCATAGCCGTTCTCGGCGGCGTGATCGAGCAGCAACCGAAGCGGGACAAGCGCCATGGGGAAAACCTCGTGTGGTGACTGGGCGGGAGTCTAGGGGATGCTCCATCCAGCTCCCCTCGCCGCTCCAGACAAAAAAACCCCGCCGCGGCGGGGTTGAGGGACATGGGCTCCGAAGGAGCTAGGGCCGTGCGCCGGACAGGCGAACAGCGGATCCGGATCAGGGATGGACTCCGTTGATCAGTCGACCAACTGTTCGCGGCGCAGGGCCGAGACGAGATAGTCGTGCTCCCGGGCAGCGCGACGGGCTTCTTCAGCCTGACGAGCCATCTGGCGGGCTGTGGTGATGGACATGAAAGTGCCTCCTTGGTGATCTGCCGAAGAGCGGCAGGTGGATGGCGCGTTGCTTCAGGAGAGAGAGCCCCCTATTTCCGCCGGTTCAACCCATGGGAACCATGGGCGGACCGGTCAACGATTTAAAAATGGTAGCAACCGTTACTGAATTCACCAGGTGTCGGGGGATTCGGTTCTCCGTCTTTGCCGAAACAGGGCCATCTGCGCCTGCTTGTCATCAAGGGGTTGGGAAGGGGGATCCGCGATGGGCCGCATCACAGATCCGCTGGCTGGCCACGGCTTCCGCCAGGCCTGGCACCATCGGGGTTCCCTGGCGGATGGCCCTCTCCCACCAGCCCATCAGCCGACACACCGGGGCAATGCGGCCGTCCTCCCAGGTGCGGAGGAAGGCCAGCTCAGGATCGGGAGTGAGTTGGCGGAGCGATTGCTCTCCTGGCTCCCCGTGCCACAGCTGGAAACCGTGAACGTAATCCGTTTGCCGGCTGGAGCCCAGCACCAGGGTGGCCTCGCTGCCATACACCTCCAGCCAGCAGCCCCGGCCATGGCGGGCCACCGAGGCCAGGCTCACCTGGGCGGGCACCGACCCCCCACCAGCGGTCTCCAACTCCAGCTGCACCAGGGCGATGTCCTCCGCATCAACCGCCGCCATGGGGCCATCCCCCGGCAGGGGCCGTTCCCGGATGGCGGTGCTCAGGAACGCCTGCATGGCACGCGTCGGGCCCATGAGCCAATGGAGCATGTCAAAGGCATGAGTGCCCAGGGCTCCGATCACCCCCCCTCCGGCCGCAGCCTGGGAATACCAGCTCCAGGGCCGGGATGGGTTGGCCCTGGAGCTCATCAGCCAATCGAGCTTCACCAACCAGGGGGTGCCCACAGCCCCCTGGCTGAGGAGCTGGGCCAACTGCTGAAACAGGGGCACGGCCCGATATTCAAAGTCCACCGCCACCGAGAGGCGCCGTTGCAGGGCCAACCGCTGGAGGTCTTCAGCATCCGGAGCCGAGAGGGTAACGGGCTTCTCCAGCAACAGATGTTTTCCCGCCTCAAGGGCTGCTCTGGCCAAGGCCAGCCTTGGCTCCGGAGGGGTAGCCAGCACCAGGGCATCCACGGTGGGATCAGCCAGGAGGGCCTCATAAGATGGCGCCCCAGGAAGATCCGCGGCCGCACAGGCCGCGGCGAGACGTTCAGGGCTGGGATGCCAGAGGGCCACGGGCTCCAGGCCTTCACAGGCCCGCAGTGCAGGCACATGCACCTGGACGCCAAAGCCCAGTCCCACCACAGCCACCCGCAAGGGCTGATCAGAGAACGACGCCATCAGCCCATCTCTCCAGTGATGGATGGGGTCAACAAGGGTGCCCCGGCCTGGCAGGCGGCCCTGAGGATCGCTGTGCTGAGGGCATCCCCGGCAGCGGTTTGCCATTCGGCACGAAACCGGGGAAAGCCGTTCACGGAGATGTCGCGATAGAGCTCCTGGGCACAATCCAGCTCCATCACATACAAGGTGCTGGGGGCGGGCCGGCCGGATGGGTTGGTGGCTTCGGCCTCTCCTTCAGGGGTCGCCGGTTGGAAGCGACTGAGCACGGTGAGCGCTCCGTTGCGGGAAAGACGCAAACTTCCCCCGTCCCACCACTGGCGTCCTTCCGGCGTGGGGGGCACCTCAATCCAGCTGACAGGTCCAGCCCAGGCGGGGACAGGAGCCAGGAACCAGAGCACCAGGGGCAGACTGCACAGGATCACCAGGATGGTGGCCCATCTGAATTGATCCTTCATGCCATCACGGGCCGACCAACGGGCCTGCGGCTATGGAGACGGATCAGGTTGGCCAGGGTGGCTCGCAACTCGGTGCGCGGCACGATCAGATCGACGAACCCATGGTCCTGGAGATATTCCGCGGTCTGGAACCCTTCCGGCAGTTTTTCCCGCAGGGTCTGCTCGATCACCCGCCGCCCCGCAAAGCCGATCAGAGCCTTGGGCTCAGCCAGGATCAGATCCCCCAGCATGGCGAAGCTGGCCGTCACCCCACCGGTGGTGGGATGGGTAAGAAGGGGCAGATAGAGCAAGCCAGCGCGGCGATGCCTTTCCAGGGCCCCGGAGATCTTGGCCATCTGCATCAGGCTGAGCATGCCTTCCTGCATGCGTGCCCCCCCTGAAGCGCAAACCAGCACCAGGGGCACCCCTCGGGCCGTGGCTTCCTCCGTCAGACGGGTGAGTTTTTCCCCCACCACGGACCCCATGGACCCGCCCATGAAACGGAAATCCATCACACCCAGAGCCAAAGGCAGCTCCTCAAGCCGACAAAGCCCAGTCACCACAGCATCTTTCATCCCCGTGGCCTGCTGGGCATCCCGCAGGCGGTCGGCGTAGCTCCGACGATCCTTGAACGCGAGGGGATCCATGGGAGCCAGATCCGTGTCCAGGGCTTCAAAGGTCCCCGGATCCACAAGGAGCCTCAGGCGCTCCTCACTGTCGATGCGATGGTGGTGCCCACAGCCTTTGCACACGCTCGCATTGGCCAGCAGATCCTTGCGGTACATCACCAAGGAGCACCGCGGGCACTTGCTCCACAGTCCATCGCTGTCGTCAAGCTCCTGTTTTTGGTTACTGCGGGCAACAGGAAGGGTTTTGCGGCGATCAGCAAACCAGTCGAACAGCGACATTGGGCGATGGCAGGGTGGTGGTAAGGCTGTGGTGCGAAAGGAGGGGGAGCCCCGGGTGGGTTTCTTCGTGTGCGCACCATTAAAAAACGATCGGGGCTCACCTGCCCAGCCACCAGCTTTGCCAGGGGGCCACACCGGTCCACCACATCACCCCACCACCCAGGGCCAGGAACGGAACAAAGGGAATCGGCTGGTGGCGCTTCAACAGACCACTCAGAAGCCCGAGTCCTCCAAAGAGAGCAGCCAACAGCACAGCCTGCATCACGGCCAGGGCCAACCCCAGGGGGCCAAGCCAAGCCCCCAACAGAGCGCCCACCTTGGCATCCCCGGAGCCGAGGGCTGGGCGGCCCATCCAGCGAGCCGCCAGGGCCGCCAAGGCCTCAAACCCGACCAGTCCCGCTGTAGCCCCCACCAGATGAGAGGCCAACAAGGTACGGGCAACGGCTGGAGATTGATGCCAACCGACCCAGGCCGTCAGCAGCCACCCGGCCATCACACCCCAACGGCACAACGGCTCGGGGATCCAGAGCTGATCACCATCGATGAGAGCCAACAGCAACAGCAGGCTGACAAAGATCCAGCCGGAAAGCCAAAGGAGGGGCTGGGCTGGATTGGGCCCCATGGCAGAGGGCTGGGCAAGCAACATCAGGACCCAGAGTCCACTGCAGAGCGCTTCCACAGCGGGATAGCGCAGACCGATGGGAGCCTCGCAATGGCGGCAGCGACCGCGGAGCGCGAGCCAGGAGAGCACTGGAATGTTTTCAAACCAGGCCAGAACCGTCCCACAACGGGGGCAATGGCTTGGGGGCCAAAGCACCGAGTCCTCCCGCGGCACGCGCCACACAACCACATTCAGAAAACTTCCCACACAAGCCCCGAGGAAAGCCGTCAGAAGGGCGATCTCGACTTCAAACCAAGGAAGGCCAAGCTGGCCTGACAGAGGGGAAAGCAAGGCAGGATTAGCGCCGACCAAAGGAAACTCAGTCGAAGTATTTCTTCTCCTCAATCATGCGGTGAATGATGGGCGTGAGGATCAACTCCATCGCAAACCCCATCTTGCCGCCATTCACAACAATACTTGTGGGGCTGGACATGAAGGAATCATGAATCATGTCCAGAAGATAGGTGAAGTCAACTTCCCACTTTTCCCTAGCCCCCTTTCGGAAGTGAATGATGACGAAGCTTTCATCCGCCGTAGGGATATTGCGACAGATGAAGGGGTTGGAGGTATCCACAGTGGGAACCCGCTGGAAATTGATATCCGTTCGACTGAACTGGGGACAGATATGATTAATATAATCAGGCATTCTTCTCAGAATCGTGTCAACGATGGCTTCCGCTGAATAGCCACGCTCAGCGTTGTCGCGGGAGATTTTCTGAATCCACTCCAGGTTGGCGATGGGCACCACACCCACCAGGAGGTCGGCGAAAGCAGCCACGTCATACCCCTCGCCCTTCACGCCGCCGTGCAGCCCCTCATAGAAGAGCAGGTCGGTTTCTTCCTGGATCGGTTCCCAGGGGGTGAACTGCCCAGGATCCAGTTGGGTGTTGAGGCGCCCGTTGTGTTCTGCGGCCTCCTCCACGGAGTGCAGGTAGTAGCGCTTCGTCCCGGAGCCCGTTTCCCCGTACACCCGGAACAGCTCCTCGAGCTTGTCAAACAGGTTGGCCTCTGGGCCGAAATGGGAGAAATTCTCTCCGCGAGCCACGGCCTGGGCCATGGCCTCCTTCATGGGGCCACGCTCATAGCGGTGGTAGCTGTCGCCCTCCACCACGGCAGGCACAATGCCTTCTCTGGCAAAAATGTGCTCAAAGGCGCGCTTCACGGTGCTTGTGCCCGCGCCTGAGGAACCGGTGACGGCCACGACCGGATGACGCTTCGACATCAGACACAGGTGTTGGAGGCGTCAGAAAGTTTGGCAGGTCGTGGGCCCGGATCCGCCCGGCGCGCTCCCCTTGGATCAAACCGATGCCATGTGGGCCACCAGTTCCGCCTCCAGCCGCTCCCCCATCGCCCTGCAACCGAGCTTGGTGGTCCCTTCACTCCAAAGGTCGGCTGTGCGGAACCCCCCTGTCAGCACGCGATCCACGGCCGCCTCAAGGGCCAAAGCGGCCTCCTCCTGCTGGAGCCCGATCCTCAGCATCATGGCGGCAGAGAGCACCATGGCCAGCGGGTTGGCCAGGTCCTGGCCCGCAATATCCGGAGCGGAACCATGGATCGGCTCGAACAGGCCAGGCCCGCCCTCCCCCAGGGAAGCGGAAGGAAGCATGCCGATGGAGCCACTGAGCATGGCGGCCTCATCGCTGAGGATGTCTCCGAAGAGGTTGCTCGTGAGCAGCACGTCAAATTGGCGCGGTGCCCTCACCAACTGCATGGCGGCATTGTCCACATACATGTGGCTCAGCCGCACGGAAGCAAACTCTTCATGGATGGCCTCCACCCGCTCCCGCCAGAGCTGGCTGACATCCAGCACATTGGCCTTGTCCACGGAGCAGAGTTCGCCGCGACGGCTGGCCGCCAAGGCGAAGCCAACACGGGCGATGCGATCCACCTCATCGGCGAAGTAGGCCATCGTGTTGAACGCCCGCACCCGACCTTCCGCCTCGATCCGGCCCTTGGGGGTGCCGAAGTAGACGCCCCCGGTGAGCTCCCGCACCACCAGCAGATCCACCCCCTCGATGACGGAACGCTTCAGGGTGCTGGCCTCCAGCAAGGCTGGGAGGATCTTCACCGGCCGGAGGTTGGCAAACAAACCCAACTCGGACCGGAGGGCCAAGAGTCCGGTTTCTGGACGCTTCTCCCGGGGCAGGCTGTCGTAACGGGGACTGCCGATGGCGGCCAGCAGCACCGCATCGGCGGAGCGAGCCGCCTCCAGGGTGGAGGCTGGCAGGGGCTCGCTGCAGGCATCAATGGCCGCCCCGCCAAAAGGGTGATCCGCAAAGTCCAGGCTGAAGCCATGGAGAGAACTCACCACCTCCAGCAGGCGACGGGCCACGGCAGTGATCTCCGGCCCGATCCCATCGCCAGCAAGCAGGGTGATCCGGTAGGTGGTCATGGGCTGGGGCAAAAACAGGGAGAGAAGATCGGTGCACAGCGGCCCCAGACCTCTCCCGGAGGCTAGCCAGCCGCCCCAACCCGTCCCCTCAGCCGGGCCGGTCGGCCTTGAGCTGGCGCAGGGTGCGGGCCATCTCGGGCAATTTGCTGAACGCAGCCGAACAGCGCAGCCAGAGCCGGTTGGGAATCGCCGGATAGCCGCTCACCACCTCCCCGGCCGGGACATCGCCATGGATGCCCGATTTGGAGGACGCGATGGCCCCATCCCCCAACGTGGCCCGGTTGGCCACCCCCACCTGTCCCGCCAGGATCACCCCATTCCCCAACCGTGCCCCCCCCGCAATCCCCACCTGGGCCGCCAGGGCACAGCCACGGCCGATGGTGACGCCATGGCCCACGTGCACCAGGTTGTCGATCTTGGTGCCCGCCCCCACCCGGGTTTCCCCCACAGAGGGCCGATCAATCATGGAACCGCAGCCCACCTCCACTCCGTCCTCCAGCACCACCAGCCCGGTCTGGGGCATCTTGCGCCAGCCCTGCGGGGTGGGGACAAAACCAAATCCCTCGGAGCCAATCACGGCCCCGGAATGCACCACGCAGCGTTCTCCCAGGCGGGATCCCGGGTGGAGCACCGCATTGGCATGGATTTCACACCCTTGGCCGAGATGAACGTTTTCCACCAGCACCACCCCAGGATGCAGCACACAGCCCCCACCCACCTCACAGCCGGGGCCAATCACAGCATGGGGCCCTACATGGGCATCCGGAGCTACGCAGGCCTCGGCACTCACCACGGCGGTGGCATGGATGCCCGCAGGGGGAAGGGTTCTGGGGTAAAGGGCATCCAGGGCCTCGGCAAAGGCCAGGCGAGGCTGGGGCACGGCGATCCAGGCCAGGCCCCGGCCGCTGGCCAGGTCCTGGAGCGCGGGATCGGGGTAGAGCAGCACTGCCGCCGCTGCCGTGGTCTGCAAGGTGGCCGCCGGGGCATGACCTGGCTCCAGGAAGCTGATCTGGCCCGGACCGGCCCGCTCCAGGGATTCCGCCCCCAGAATCTCAGGATCATCGGCCAGGTGGCGGGGCATGCCCTCCCCCACGTCGGGGAGCTGGCTGAGCAAACGGCTGAAACGCATGGGAGTGGGGCGCCCACCGAAGGGTGTGGGGCGGATCGTAGGCCGCTTCCCCCACCCCCTCCATGGGCCACCTTTAGGGCGCAGTAAGCACCAGGTGATCGCGATGGACCACCTCGCTCCCCGCCACCCCCAGTCGGCGACGAATCTCGTCCCGATCCAGGCCCAGGATTGCCCGCACTTCCTCACTGCTCAATCCGCAGAGACCACGACCGATCTCCCCTCCCCCAGGCCCCAAGAGGCGCACCGGGGCGAGGCGATCAAAACGGCCTTCCACCTCCCGGATCCCCACTGCCAGCAGGGAAGCGCCCTGGTGGCGCAGGGCATGTTCCGCCCCTGCATCCACCACGAGTGCGCCGTTGGGAATCAGGGCGTGGGCCAGCCAGCCCTTCCGATCCGAGAGGGGGGTGGGGCTGGGCTGAAACACCGTGCCCACCTGCTCTCCCGCCAGGAGGGCGTCCAGCACGGCCGGATCCCTGCCATCAGCCAGCCGCACCCGAATCCCACTGGCGGTGGCAATGCGCGCAGCCGTGAGCTTGGTGGTCATGCCACCCGTTCCCCATTGACCTCCCCCTCCGGCGCCCTCCTGCAGGCGAACCAGGTCCGAAGGATCGCTCACCTCCACAATCGGCACGGCCTGGGCATCGGTGCGGGGGTCGGCGGAATACAGCCTGTCCACATCCGTTAGCAACACCAGCTCCCCCGCACCGATCGCCACCGCTAACAAGGCCGAAAGGGTGTCGTTATCACCGAAACGCAATTCATCGGTGGCCAGGGTATCGTTTTCGTTCACAATCGGCACCACATTCCATTCGAGCAGTTGTTCCAGGGTTTGACAGGCCCTGCGATAACTTCGGCGGGAGGCCAGATCACCCCGGGTCAGGAGCACCTGGGCCACGGTGAGCCCGCGAACAGCAAAGGCTTCCTGATAGAGCGCCATCAACCGTCCCTGACCGACAGCGGCAGCGGCCTGCAGGGCGGCCAGGTCGGTGGGGCGGCGGGAAAGGTTCAGACCCGTGCATCCCAGCCCCACGGCGCCGCTGGTCACCAGGGCGATGCGCTCCCCAGCCCGTTGGGCGCGGGCGATCGAGGTGGCCAGGTCCATGATCACCGCCGCCGTGGAGCGGTCCGGTTGGCCGCGCAGGAGGCTCGTGCCCACCTTGATCACGCGACGGGGAAGGGAGCGGTTCAGGGCCACCGCTCCCACAGCGGCTGACGGAGATGACGGGCCACTTCCAGCTCAAAAGACTGGAACCGATCCTGCCGGTTGGCCTGTCCCGTGGCATCGATCGGCTTCACCAACACCGTGAACAAGCCGAGGCGGTTACCGGCCAGCACGTCCGTGAACACACGGTCACCCACCAACGCCACCTGAGAAGCGGGGAGCTTGAGGTCTTCAATCACCCGGCGCAGGGCACGTCTGCGGGGCTTGGCGGCCGCGGCTGTATACGGAAGGCCCAACTTCTGGGAGAGCCCACCGATGCGGCGCTGGGAGGGGTTGTTGCTGAAGAGGTGGATGGGCCGCTGGGCCCCCACCTCCTGGAGCCACCGCTCTGCAACAGGAGGCAATACGGAGCTGCGGTGGGGAAGCAGTGTGCAATCCACATCGATCACCAGGGCCCTGATGGGGGCTCCAGCCTTTGACTCCATCTCCTCCATGGTCAGCTGGGGCAAGGCACAGCCAGGAGTCCAGTCTGGGGTGAGGAGTTGGCGCAGCATGGCGGACGCTCAGCTCTCCCGTTCGCGCTCATCCAATTCCGCCTCAATACGGGGCTGGACGCGCTCGAATTCCTCACCCTCCACCACCTCGGCAGTGCCCCCCTCCATACGGGCGACCACAAAGAAGGGGTCCAACGGAATGTAAAGGCCGTACTCCCGGTTGTCTGCCCGAAACTGAATCAACAGTTCGTACAGATCACTCTCCTCATCCCCATCTTCCAAGTCATCCTCTAGGTCCTCTTCCAGCTCATCAGGATCCGGTTCCTCCAGCTCTCCACTGACCGTCAGGGTCACCGCAGAGCGGACCAACGTCAGATCGTGTTCCTGCAACACCACATCTGCCACGGACAGGATCGTCTCGGCACCTTCAAGGCTTTCAATCACTTCATCCTTGTCCTTCTGCCCCTGGGCGATGCGCACCAGGCACACCGGAGTGTCCACCGGAGTGAGCAGGGCATAGTCCTTGCCATCCAGGGGAATCAGATGCTCGAGAAAGCAGAGGATCTCCCTCCCGGATTGATCCTTCACCAGGACGGTGGGCACATCTCCCGACCCAGTCAGGTCAGGGGGTTCAGGGGTCATCGGTTCAACGGGGTAGGGGAAAGGTGAGGAGCGGCTCGGGTTCGATCACAGAACCCTCTCGCAACCATTGTTCCAGCAGCAGAGCTGCAGCAGCACTATCCAGTTTCCCGGTTCGATCCCCTTTTAGCCCAAATTGCTCGGCAGCAGCCCAACTGGTAGCGAACTCGTTGACCCACACCAAAGGCAACTCCAGCCCCCCAGCCGCCAGCTGCCGCAAGAGGAGGCGGCCATAGCGGAGGCTGTGACGGGCCTGGGCCGTGAGGTGCTGGGACGCATCCAGGGGAAGACCAACCACCAGAAGCTTGGCCCGGCGGCTGAGAGCCAGGGCCGCCATGCTCTGGGCATCCTCCTCTGGGCTGCGACGCAAAAGGGCTGGCAGGGGGGTCACCGTCAGGCCAAGGGGGTCACAGCCCGCCAGACCAATCCGCTTTCGACCCACATCAAGGGCCAGAGCAGAACAGGGGGGCCACGGGGGCACTCAGCGCTGCCCGGCAGGGGTGGGCAAGGAGCGGGGGGCTGGCTTCCACTGGTCCAGCATGGCTTCGAGCCTGAGGGCGGCCTGACGGGCAGGCTGGATCGCTTCCTGCCGACGCCAGACGGAGCGTGCCATAAGGAGCTGCTCGCCTAACAGGGTGGCCCCAAAGCCTCCCAGCCAGGTGCGACGGGCTTCATCGTCCCGATCGGAACGCACCACAAGGGGTGTCCCTGGCTTGGCCAGATGGTGGAGCAACCAGGCGCTGGGAGCTCCGTAAAGATCCTCCCGACCGGGCTGGAGGCTCAACTCGGCCACCAGACCCACTTCAGGATGGTGGGTCTGGTGGCGAATCGCCGCGACGGCTTCATTTCGGCTGCCATCCACCAGCAGCCAGCCGGATCCCCCGGATTGATCCAGCAAGTCTTCGATCCGGCGGTCGAACACCTGGCGCAGATGGGCAGGACAACAGGACTGCTCCAGGTGCCACAGCAGGGGAGCGGTCTGTCGGTTGAGGGGCTGGGCTTGCAACCCGGGGGGAAGGGAAGGAGGCTCACCGTGGGGATTCCACTGCCAGAGTTGATCGAGACGCACCTGCTGAAACCCCTGGGACCGCAGGAAAGCCTGACGCTGGCCATCGAGGACAGAGGACGTGGCGATCCAACTGGCCACCCCCCTGGTGCTCTGAATCGCTTCCCGAACCAGGGCTTCCACCACCTCCGCATCGGGAGGCGACAGGGAGGTCCTGGCCTGGGCCAAGGCCAGGTGATCCACCTCCCAGCAGGTGCCCCGCCGGTTCAGCCTTCGGGTCATGATCAGCCCAAGGGGCTGAGGGGGCTGGGAAGGCAGACGGAGGAGTGCCAGATGCACCACTGGGGCCTGGGGGAGGGCCGGCACCATGGAACCCAGAAAACGCTCCGGCAGCCCCAGAAGCAGGGCGCGCTGAAGCTGGGGGGCGAAGGGAAGGAAAGCAGGGTCCTGGAGCAGATGAAGCTGCCAACCCTGGAGACGCTCCACAACCCAGCCCTCCTGGAGCCCACCCCTCAGCCGATCCATCCCAAGACGAATCCGCTCAACGTGTTTGGAACCAACGGACATGACCAGGGATGGGGGCCGTGCAGAGGCCAAAAGAAACAAAACAGGCCTTTTAATTTTAGGGCTCTGCCCCCTGCTCCCAAGCCAGCCAACTTGCAAGCTGGGCCCATGGACCTCAGGAGGGTCGAATCAGCACCAGGGGGGTGCGTTCATTGGCGTTCCCCGCGGGATTGGGGCGCAGAGCCCGTTCAATCAGGGGCAGATCACTGCCCCGGCTTGCCGCCAGCACCTTGACCCGGCCGAGATCGTTCACATCCACCACCGCCACCGAAACCCCCAAGGCTGCGGCCATGTCCTGGCAGAAGCGCTCTGGATGGGCGGGGCCCAACACGAGGGTCTGGTCATAGGGGGGGGTGGTACCCGTGACGTCATCAATAAGGCGAGCCTGCTCCCCTGCCAGGCGATAGAAACCACCCTTGCTGCCCACAAGCTTGAGCAGCAGCCCCCCGATCCAGGCGCACAGCACCCGGGCCGGCCCCACGATGTCAATCAGCGTCTGAAGTCCGCAGGCGGTGGCCAGGCTGCTGGTGGGGTGGAACACCCGGCAGAGCAGGCGGGCAAGCATGGAAGGCTCCACCGTGGAGGGGTGGGCATAACGCCCTTGCATTACGGCCAGGGGGGTTTCTCCGATCGTGAGCACATCATTCGGCTGGATCAGCGAGCCGCAATAGCGCTTCAACACTTCAACCGGTCCATCCAGAACCCCCAGAAGGTGGGTTTTCACCGGCAAGACCCGACAGCCCTCACCTTCCCGCCAGGTGGCGGATTCGGGTGTGAGGGGCACGGGCTTTTGAAGGGGAACCAGAATGGCGTTGCGGCGGCTCAAACGGCCGAAGGGGCCGTAGTTGATCCAGTGAACATCGAGCCAGAGGGTGTCAAGGATGGCGGCCGGATCGCTGTCTGCGGGCGTCTCGAGGGTGATCTGGACACGGGCCGCCGTGCTTTTGCGGCCTTTGACGATATAAGCCGCCCAATAGCCATCCGGCCGGGCCGGCTCATCCGGATGCATCGGGGTGATTCGTACCCGCCGGGTGACCGCCGAAACATCCTCCCGACCGAGAAGCACCGGGTGCGCCTCGATCTCGGGGACGAACACCTCCATGCGCGGATGGGGATTGCGGATGATGATGTCTCCCTCCACCTCCAGGGCATGGGCTACCCGCCGCACCTGGAACGGTCCGGCCTCCATCTGGAGTGGAGACGCCGGCCTGAGACGGTGACGGAGCTCCAGCCAGAGCAGGGAGAGGCCGAAGAGAAGGAGCAGAACTAACAATGTGGACAAAAGAAGGGTCAAACCCGATCACCCGCAGGAACCTGGTGCTGGAGCGTAAGGGCAGGGGCGGCCCTAGGTTCCACTGGATGGCACCGGCCCCGCCACTGGCATGCGCAAAACCTTTGTTCTGGACACCAACGTGCTGTTGCACGACCCGATGGCCCTGACCCGGTTTCAGGACAACGATGTGGTGGTGCCGATCGAGGTGGTCGAGGAGATTGATCGCTTCAAGCGGGATCCATCCGAGAAGGGCCGCAATGCCCGTCAGGTGTCACGACTTCTTGACGAGTTGCGGGAAAAGGGAAATCTGGCCGAGGGGGTCACCATCGACCAGACCAGCGGCGGCACCTTGAAGGTGGTCTTCTGTCGCAGTGAAACCCTGCAGCAACTGCCCCCCGAACTCAAGGGGGGCAATGGCGACAACAACATTCTGGCCGTGGCCCTGGAGCAACGGCTCCAAGAGGTGATGGGCCGCCACCTCCCGGTGGTGCTTGTCACCAAGGACACCAATCTGCGCATCAAGGCCGATGCGGTGGGCCTGATTGCCCAGGACTACACCACCGACAAGGTGGACATGGCGGATCTCTATCCGGGATTCTGCGAAGTGTGGGCCAGTGCCGAACAGATCGACCAGGTGAAAAGCCCCGGTGGACTGCCCCAATCCGATCTCGCAGCGGGCCATCCAGAACTGGTAGCCAATGAGGGGGTGACCCTGGTGAATCAGGCCCAGCCCAATCACACCCTGTTGGCAAGATTTGATGGAGAGAGCAGAGCCCTTCTGCCGTTGCAGCGGGCTCCAAAGGTGCGCCTGGGTGCGATCCAGCCTCGCAATCGGGAGCAGACCTTCGCCATGGATTTGCTCCTGGATCCAGGCATCCAACTGGTGACACTGATTGGCAAGGCAGGAACGGGGAAGACCCTGCTGGCCCTGGCGGCCGGACTGCACATGGTGGCCGATGAACGGGCCTATGACCGGCTGCTGGTGACCAGGCCCGTGATCCCTTTAGGGAAGGATATCGGCTACCTGCCAGGGGACCTCGAAGAGAAAATGGGCCCATGGATGCAGCCAATTATTGATAATTTAGATTTTCTTCTTGGGGCCAGCGAAAGCCATGGCGGCGGCAGGGCAGGCCAGCGTACGCCACGCAACAGCTGGGCAGACTTGAAGGGCATGGGTCTCCTTGAAGTTGAGGCAATTAGTTATATTCGTGGGCGCTCGATTCCAAGGCAATACATGGTTGTGGATGAGGCTCAGAACCTCACCCCCCATGAAGTGAAAACCATCGTCACACGCGTTGGGGAGGGCACCAAGATTGTGCTGACCGGTGATCCTTACCAGATCGATAATCCCTATGTGGATGCAGAAAGCAACGGGCTCACCTGGCTGGTGGAACGCTTCAAGGGGCAACGGCTTGCTGGACATGTGACGCTCATGCGTGGGGAACGCTCCGCTCTTGCGGAACTGGCCGCCAATCTGCTGTGAGCGTATCCAATGAGCTGTTACTACCCCTTGCTTGGTCTCCCAGCCGGACTTGAGGCAAGTCTGACCTTCTCCAGCCATACGCTGAATCAATGCGCAAACCCGGGGCAGAGCGCACCCCATCAACACCAACTGGATCTGGCTCTTTTCAGCAGCAGGGGCGGTCATTGGACCCTTGCCGACCAACTCAAGGTGCCGCCCTCCGGTGATGTGGAGGTGCGGGCGTCCACCTATGGCCTATCCCCAGGCGAGTTGCTGGTGGCTGTTCCATTGGCCTCAGACAGCCCTACGGACGCTCGACCAGAGCTCCTGCCGAAGCCTGCCAGCAAAAGGGTGGATCGATCTCCAGTGGCTGAGCGCTGCAGCGTTGCCTTCCATTGGAGGGGCATCACCAGTTCTTATCAAGGTGAATACCCCCTGCGCATGGCGGAAGTGCAAGGTGGGAGCTTTCTGAGCTTTGATCCCCTTCTCAAGCCCGACCCCGCGGTATGGCGATCCTTGGTGGTGTTGGTGACCCTCTCACGAATCCAGGATCCCTCACCCCTCACGCTGGAGCTTTTCGACCTCAGCAGCAGGAGACTCATTCACACGATGAACCATGGCCGAAACCGTTGCACCATTGTTGATCTGCCGGAGGAAGGCTTCAGCTCTGGCCCACTGGCAATGCGTGGAAAAGGGTGGGTCGGGATTCCCATCGTGATTCGCCTGTCGAAACAGGAGGCCCCACCATCGATGAGCGTGGAACACACCCATCCGCCAACGGAACTGTTCTGGGAGGAGGACCGTTTGCCAGGCAGCCGAATCGTGAAGAGCTCCTGGATGGACATCCAACTCAACACTGCACCGATATGAAGACCATTCTGAGCAAGGTGCGACGCTCGGCAGGTCGCCTCCGACACCGCTGGAGTCTCCCCTATGCATCCTTCTCCAGGCTGCCGACAGGGGGATCTGTATCCGACCTTTTCCTGTGGCGTGGTGATATCGGTGGCACGAGATTCATTGCAGAAAACACCCTCGCCCTCTTAACGGCAGAACCGATCGAGGTGATCCATCGTCTGACCTTCTTCGATGCGGAAGGTCAACCTTTCCATGAATCTGAGAGCAGCACCAGAGACCTCTACAAAACCATCGATCCTGGCGATATCGGGCTGTCATTAGGCACTTTTATTCACTCCACGTTTTATGACTCAGCTAGCCTCAGTTCGGCCACAAGACGATTGCTCAATCTTCAACGGGCCCATCGAGGATACTGCCAATACCGGCGGCAGAAGGATTCCATCTGGAGCAGCGTGCATGGAAACCTTGGGGGAATCACCAGCACAGCAGACCTCAACAACCACAACCATCGGCTCCTGGCCAGAAGTCGCCGCCCTTTTCTATACACGCCTCAGCATCACATCCGTGCCGAACAAACCGTGATGTTGTTTTTTCTCAATCCTTGCCGCAAGGATGCAGCCATCTCAATCTTCCGCTGCCACTCAGAGAAAGAGACCAGCCCAGCCGAACCACTGCAAACGCTCCAGGTGCCTTCTCTGGGGGTTCGGAACTGCGAGGTGAGTGGCCAGGAGGGGTATGTCACCTGCCGTTCAAGATTACCGATGTGCCGTCCACTCATATTCATTCAAGACAATTGCAACCATCATCATTTTGATGTTTTTCACACCTGATGATCAATAATAATCCGATCAGCTCAACCTCTGATCAAAAGAGGTGGCAACGTCGATTGTGGGTCGCCGCCGCACTGTTCACAGCCATCGGCCTGCTCATCCAGTGGTGGCGGGTGCAGTCGCTCACGGCCTCCTACGACCAGGGCATCTTCACCCAGGTGCTCTGGAATGGATGGCATGGCCATCCCTTTGAGAGCACCCTCTCCTCCCAGCTCTCCACCAACGTGATCCACGGAGGCGAGGTGCCTTCCCTGGGCTACCGGCGCCTCGGTCAGCATTTCACCCCCTTGTTGGCCCTCTGGATTCCCCTGGTGGCCTATGGGGGGGCGGGAGCCTTGGGGGCACTTCAGGTGGTCTTGATCACCGCCGCAGGGCTTGCCCTTCACCAGCTGGCACGGCTCTGGCTGCCAGACCATCTGGCCGCGATGGTGGCCATCAGTTTTTTTGGCGCCAACGCGGTGATTGGGCCCACATGGGGCAATTTCACCGATCTCTGCCAGCTGCCTCTGCTGGTGTTTCTGCTCTTGATCGGCCTGGAGAAGGGCCCCTGGTGGCTAGGGGGCGGGGCAGCCGTGCTGATCCCTCTGGTGCGCGAAGACACGGGGGTCGTGCTGGTGGGAATTGGGCTATGGCTGCTCCTGCGGCGCAGACACCGCTGGCCATTGGGCTTGGCCCTGATCCTCTGGGGTGGGGGCTGGGTGGTGCTGGTCACCAACGTGCTGATGCCGCTCTTCAGCGAAGACAACTCCCGTCGTTTCATGGTGGAAAACTTCGGCCAGTACATCGGTGAGCAGGAGAAGGCCTCCAGCCTGCAGGTGCTGCGCGCCAGTTTGAGCCAACCCCTGCTGCTGTTGAGGGAGCTGGTGAGTCCTCCGGATCAAACCCTTCGCTATCTGTTGGGGCAGTCTCTCCCCTTGATGTTTGTGCCTCTGCTCTCCATCGACAGCTGGCTGTTGATGGGGCTCCCCCTGCTGGGACTTCTGCTGGCCCAGGGCAGCAATAACCCGCTCTCGATCAACATTCGCTACACCTTTTTGGTGGTCCCAGGCCTGTTCGCCGGAGCTGCCCTCTGGTGGCGCAGCCATGCACACCTGTTCGCCCAACGACGCCTGCGGGCATTCTGGGCGGGCTGCATCACCCTGTCTCTCCTCTTCACGCTCACGAGCAATCCCAACCGATCCCTCTCCTGGCTCGTGCCCGACAGCATCACCCCCTGGGTGCATGTGCCCCTCGCCGCCCAGTGGAGGCATGGCATGGAGGCCCGTCATGCCCTGGAGCTCATCCCCGTCCAAGCCACGGTGGCCGCCACCACCCATCTCGTGCCGAGGCTGGCTCAGCGCGAGGTGCTGGTGCGCTTCCCCAACGCCATCAGCTATGGCAATCGGCAAGGACAGATCCGCCCGGTGGATTGGGTGGCCGCGGACCTGGGCCGGCTCCAGCGCTACGCGCCGGCCTTCAACGAAGACAAGGATGTGCTGAAGGATGCCATCGAGCGCTTGGAGGCCATGGGCCAGAGCTATGGCATTCAAGCGTTGCGGGATGGGGTGGTGATCCTCCGGCGGGGCGCCCCTGATCAGCCGGGAACGCGGGAGGCCTTGGAGCGCCTTCTTAAATCATCGACAGGGGATGAACGCAGCGATCGAAATCCTCGCCGCTGATGGCGCCGAGCATCACCGCACTCTCCCTGAGACTCAGGCCCTGCGCATGGGCGTGGCGGGCGATGGCACAGGCCTGGTCATAACCCAGCACAGGGGTGAGCGCCGTGACCAACATCAGGCTCTGTTCCAGATGGCGGCCAATACGGGCCTCATCCGGCTGCAGACCTGCGATGCAGTGCTCCCGCAGGCCTGAGCAGGCCCCGCTGAGCAGCTCAAGGCTGCTCAGACAATTCAGGGCGATGAGGGGTTTAAAGACGTTGAGTTCGAAATTTCCCTGGCTGGAGGCCATCTGCACGGCCGTGTTGTTCCCCAGCACCTGCACCGCCACCATGGTGACCATCTCACACTGGGTGGGGTTCACCTTTCCCGGCATGATGCTGGACCCTGGCTCATTGGCCGGCAGGATCAGCTCTCCGAGACCGCAGCGAGGCCCACTGGCCAGCCAGCGGATGTCGTTGGCGATCTTCATCAGGCTGCCGGCCAGCACCGCCAAGGCTCCATGGGTTGCAGCCAGGGCTTCATGACCGGCCAGGGCCTGAAATTTGTTGGCTGCGGCGTGGAAGGACAACCCGAGGCGTTCCGACAGATGGGCTGCCACAGCCTCCCCGAATCCAGCGGGGGCATTCAAGCCGGTGCCCACAGCCGTGCCACCGATCGCCAGGGCTCGCAGGCCTGGGAGTGTGGCTCGGAGGCCCGCCAGGCCGAGTTCCAGCTGGGCCTGGTAGCCCCCGAATTCCTGGCCAAGGGTCAGGGGCACCGCATCCTGCAGATGGGTGCGACCGATCTTGATCAGGTCGGCATAGGCCACGGCCTTGAGGGCCAGGGAGGCAATCAGGGCTTCCAGGGCTGGCACGAGGGTCTGCTCCAGGGCCATGCAGGCCGCCAGATGCATGGCCGTGGGAAAGGTGTCGTTGCTCGATTGACTGAGATTGACATGGTCATTGGGATGGACGGGGCACTTGCTACCCAGCTCACCACCCATGGCCGCAATGGCCCGGTTGGCGATCACCTCGTTCACGTTCATATTGGTCTGGGTGCCGGAACCCGTCTGCCACACCCGGAGGGGAAACTCTTCATCCAAGGCTCCGCAGGCCACCTCTTCTGCGGCAGCCACGATCACCGAAGCCAGGCCAGGATCCAGCTTTCCCATCTCCGCATTCACCTGGGCGCAGGCGGCCTTGAGATGGCCCAACGCATGCACAATGGCCAGTGGCATCGGCTCCCCAAAGGAAAAGAGCTGAAGAGAGCGCTGGGTCTGGGCACCCCAGAAGTGCTCGGCAGGCACCTCGATCGAACCGAGGCTGTCTGTTTCGAGCCGCCTCTGCGGGTTCATGTCAATTACGGGGAGAGGGATCCGGAGCCACCGACTGCCAACCATCGTTGAGCTCGTTGAAGCTCGTCATCCTTCGCTCAGAACTAGACGGGGGGAGGGGCAACCCGGTGGCCCGGCTTAAGGCGGCATGGATGGTGTCAATCTCCACCTGACCAGGAGCATCCAAGACGACCTGGCCCTCCTGTCCGAGAACCACCACCTGAGGAATGATCCCCCGCCAGTAATGGAGGGGATCGGTCGGTCCGCCGTCCACGCGTCCCTGCAGGGGGTCGGTGACCAAAGGGATGAGTTCGATGCTGTTGCCCCACACCCGCTGCAATTCCGAAACCACCCCCGCAAAGCGTTTGCTGACCGCACTGTCGTCGAGGTAGTACACCACCAGGGTCACCCGATGGTCCGCCAGGGCCTCAGCCAGGGTGAGCCGTGGAGGCACCAAGGAGCCATTGCCGGCATAGAGGGCAAAAATATTGCCGTCATAACGATCATTGTCCAGGCTGGCCCAGGCCCCCATCGGCCAGGCGAGCAGGCCCACCAGCAAAAGGGTCAGGGCAAAAATCCTGGCACTCATCCAGCGAGCCGCAGGGGGCATCATCGACGCGTGGATAGGAGGGGTGGGAAGACGGGACAAGAGCGAGGAGCGAAGGTCCACACTTGGAGGATTATGGGGGTCAACGGCCCAGGCTTCTTCCCATTCCCTGGGCGATTCCGCGGCCCACCAGGCCAATGGCGCGGCCCACGACCCGGGTGAGAAACACCACAAAGAGATCCCCCAGGGCCCTCACAATGCCTTGCACCTGGGGGGAGAGGGCATCGCGCACCTCCAGGGACAGGGTGACAAGTTGCTGGGGCCAGCTCAGACGCTTGAGCTCCCCATCCCGGGGTTCGGTGAGGTCCAGCCGACCGATTCCTCCCTCTTTCAAGCAAAACAGCGGGCGGCGGCTCTCATAGAGCTGGATCGGCCGCTCCACCCAGCTGAGCCAGCGTTCCTGGGCATTGAGTTGGTTGCGCAGCCGCTCGAGATTGCGGGTGGGCAAGAGATTTTCCCGCAGCAGATAGCGGCGGAGTTCTGGCCACTCCGCACTCAGGGCCAGCACCTGGCTGCTGATTTGCTCGGCGTTCCGCACCAACCAGTTGGCCAGAAGCATCTCGAGATAAAGCACGGCCTGGGGCTCATCAGGTGTCCTGAGCCGACCATCCACCACGAGGGGGCGGGCCTGCAGTACGGCCGCCAACATGGAATGGGGATCGGGAAGTTCGGGATCCTCCCCCTCGAGATCGCTCTGGCTCAGCAGGGTCTCGGCCACCGGTTGGAGAGTGCCCTCCCGGGGAAGCTGCACATAGGGACCTGCCAGCTGGCGCAGAGCCTGCTGCCGCAGCTGGGGTTGCAAGACAGCCCAGCGCTGACGGAGGGTTTCAGCGCTCTGATCCTCCTGCTGGAGGTTCTCGCGGAGGTTATCCAGCTGATCCAGCAAGGCCATCAGCAGATCGCGGCGCCGTTCCGCCTGCAGGCCATCAAAAGCCAGCAATTGGCCGCTGAGGTTGGCAGGCTCCGCCGCAACAGCGTCCTGCAAACGCTGGCGCAAGGCCCGCCAGATGCCTTCCGCATTGCGTTGACGCAGGGTGAGGTTCAGCACAGGGGCGAGGGCGCCCCCGGGACTGGATGGGGAGGCACCAGGGGGTGGGGGGACAGCGGTGGCAGTCAGGACAGCGCCCTGGGACGGTGCTGGAGGGGATTCGAAGCCCCAGGCCATGGTGAGGGGCCCCCAGAGCCAAAGCAGCAGTGAGCGGGCTGCCTGAAGTTCGCGGCACCTGCCCTCAAGCAGCAACTGGGAGAGCCAAGTGGTAGGGGATGGGTTCAGAAGCCGGTGACACACCCGCAACTCGGCATCGATCTGCTGAAGACCGCTCACCAGGAGCCACTGTCCCAATCCCATGGGCACCGGTTCCCGCCATGGGGAGTCGCCCGCGCCCCCGAGCAGATCCACCACGCGCCCCCCCTCGAGGAGGGTCGAGACGGCATCTCTGACGGTGGCGGCATCGGGTGCCTCCAGCAGGCCCTGCAGGGGAAGATCCAGGAGGAAGTCCCTCGGATAAGTGAGGGCCCCAGAGGAAAGCAGCAGAACGGGGGCGGGGTGCCACCGCTCCTGCAACTGGCGAAGCTCTTCGAAAAGCGTGTTAGCGGGCGGAAGGGTGGTCAGACTCCAAAGGATGAGCCGGGGCATCCCTTCCAGCTGCTCCGGGTTGTCCGCCAGCCGATAGAGGGGGGGATCCTGAATCAGCCAACGCTTCAAACCCTCCCTGGAGAGCCCATCGCCAAGGACAAGGATCTGGGGAAGACGCTCGCTGAAGGAGGAAGGCTGGGCCATCGTCATGGCGTCAGCGGGGGGGGCGACGACCGAGGAGATTTAAAGTGTAGGCCTCAATTTGATATCCCGTTCGTTGCTCGATCAGGGCAAGGAGTTGGGTAGGAAGACAAACCTCCAGATCATGAATCTCACCCGTGTCCAAGCAGGTGAGATGGCTGTGGGGATCAGCCCTGTAGCCATAAAGGCGGCCACTGGCGCGGTCCAGACACTCAATCACGCCAGCAGACTGGAGAGACTCCAGATTTTGGTAAACAGACGTATGGCCGATATTCCGTCCAAGATTATTGAGTTTTTCAAAGATATCCCTCGCGCTGAGATGGGTTTTTTCGGCCCATAACAATTGCAACACCATGCGTCGCTGTCTGCTCAGTCGCAGACCCAGCTCGCGGCAGCGTCGATAGGCCGCATCAACCGTTTCCGATGGTGCCTGTTCCCTCACCAGACCGGATGCAACGTCCTTCAAGGAAACGTCGCTGGGGACGGTCCGCTTTCCAGGGCTTGGGGATGGTGGGTTGGAGTGGGCCACAAAACCTGGATGGAAACAGCGAAAAGCGATCGTCAACCTTGTCTATTTATAGAGGATTAATGCGATTCATGCTCAGGGAGCACGGCGGCAGCGAGGGTCAGGCGATGGGCAAGCCACCCGGGTCTTGCCATCGGCCAGGTCCGATAGCCTGCAGGGCTTCCTTCAGATCCAGCCCCCCGTCATAGAGGGCCCGCCCCACGATCACCCCCTCCACCCCCAGGGGAGCCAAGACCAGGAGGCTGAGGAGATCACTCAGGGAGCCCACACCTCCCGAAGCAATGATCGGAATGGAACTGGCCAGCGCCATGGCCCGGAGAAACTCCAGATTGGGGCCGGCAAGGGTGCCATCGGTGGCGATATCTGTGGTGATCAGGGCCGCGACCTCACTTCCCGCAAAGCGGTGGGCCACATCGGTGGCGTGAAGGGCACTGTTTTCCAGCCAGCCGCGGGTGGCCACCTGCCCCCCCCTGGCATCAATGCCCACCACAATGCGACCGGGGTGGCGTTCAGCGAGCTGCCAGACAAGATCTGGATCTTCCACCGCCAACGTGCCCAGGATCACCCGATCCAGGCCAAGCTCCAGCAGTTGCTCCACCCGCTCACGGGTTCTCACCCCTCCCCCGAGCTGCACCGGAATGGAGAGGGCTGCCGTGATGGAGCGGACGGCAGCATCGTTCACGGTCTGCCCCTGCCGCGCCCCATCCAGATCCACCAGATGGAGTCGGGTGGCCCCCTGGTTCTGCCATGACAGGGCCTGGGTCAGGGGATCCTCGGAAAAGGTGGTGACCTGGCTGTAGTCACCCTGGTGCAGCCGCACACAGTGGCCCGCGAGCAGATCAATCGCCGGGATGACGTCCATGTCCTGATAGCCACTGGTGTCATCATCCCGCGGGCCGCAAAGTGGGGCCAAACCGTGGCCCCCATGGAGCCGCTCCCCCTTCCCCCCACGCCCCCTCTCCAGATCGATCGGTGGATTGCCCCGATCGCCTTTCCCGATCCTGCCCTCGAGCAGGCGCTGCGCACACACCTGTTCCCCCCGGGATCCAACCCGGCGGCGTGCCAGCGCCAGGGCGGGCTGCGCTACCTCTACAACCGGGTGGATCTGGATGGGGATCGGGCTCCGGAAACCCTGGTGGCCCTGCTCGGCCGCCAAGGCTGTGCGAAAGCGGGCTGCCCCGTGATGCTGTTCAAAGATGTGGGCCCCAGGATCAGGCCACTGCAAACGCTCCTGGGATTCCACACGGCCTTGATCGTGGCCGAACGGCAAACGGGGGGCTGGCGCGACCTGATTCTTCCGCAATCCGAGGGGGAGAAGGAAGGACGGTCAACCTGGCTGAGCCACAACGGCAAGGGGTACCCTCTCGACCCTTCGATCGACAGCACCAGGAACCTGTCCACCCCCGCCCGGGGGGTCGCCGCGCTTGTCGTCAAGCAAAGCCCCTACCTGGTACAGGGCCATTCCCTTGCCTGCCCCCCGGATCAGGTTCAGCGGAAGAGCGTGTTCAACAAGGTGCCGATCGCCCTGCCCAAATCTTCATTACCGCCGGAGGAGGAGGCGCCACTGCGACCCGCCATTTGAGTGGCCACCAAGGTCATGTCGGCCCAGCGAAAAATACCGGTGGAGCCATGGTTCAGATGGCTCACGGGCCAGGTGGAGCCAAAATCGTCCCCAATGCTGACCGAACCACCCCGGTTGGTGAACATGTAGGTGGTGCCGTTGTTGAGCCTCACCCGATAGCGGGTCTGACCATCGCCGCGACTCATCTGGCGCAGATCACAGCGGCCATCAAACACCGGGCGACCGCCTCGGCTCAGGCTGCATAACCCCGTGTCTCTGGCCGCCTGACTGGCATTCCATCCATCCCCTGAAGACCCTGCTCCCTGCTGACCGGAGCCCGCAAAGAGCTGGCCCGTGACCCGCTGGGCCACATTGCGCTTGTTCCAGCCGTCTTCCCAACAGGTCCGGGCGGGCACGCTGCAGACGATGCCGTTGCTGAGGCGAAACTCCAGGGGAGCTGGATTCGTGGTCAGATAGGAACTGAGCTGGGCTTCAGCCCGGCGACCCAGGTACTGACGGGTCAGGGGCTCCGAGGCCCCCCGGCTGTCGTAGCAGACCCCGCTGCCTCTCAGGCCCTGGGAATCGCAGAGCACACCGGGAGCCGGGGATTGGACCTGGGCATGGGCAGCCAGAGGGACCAGGCCCCCTGCCAGCAACCCCAGGGCAAGGGCAGGCCTGAGAAAAACGGCGGACCGAGAACGGGCTAAGGGAAGAACCATCACAGGTGGCAAGGCTCAAGGCCAAAACTAGCCACGATTTCGCGACGAGCCGCTTGAATAACCCGACCTGAGGGGATGGCAGCCATGCGGATTCTGGTGATGGGGGGAACCCGCTTTGTAGGCAGGCCCCTGGTGGCGTCACTGCTGGAGGCGGGCCATGAAGTCAGCGTCTTCACCCGAGGTCGCCAACCGGTTCCCGCTGGCGTAGAGCACCTCAAGGGGGACCGCACCCTGGAGACGGACCTGAGCCAATTGTCGGGCCGGGATTTTGATGTGGTCGTGGATAGCTCTGGCCGGACCCTGGCCGACACCCGGAGCGTGCTGACCTTCACAGGCGCCCCCCGTCACCGATTGGTCTATGTGAGTTCAGCCGGTGTGTATGCCGATAGCGACTTCTGGCCCCTGGACGAGGACGCCCCCCTCGACCCCGCTAGCCGCCACGCAGGCAAGGCGGAGACGGAAGCCTGGTTGCTGGCGGAGGGGATTCCCTTCACCAGCTTCCGCCCGACTTACATCATTGGACCGGGCAATTACAACCCCATTGAACGGTGGTTTTTTGATCGCCTCACCCACGGTCACCCCATCCCCCTACCGGGAGATGGGGGGCTGATCACCCAGCTGGGAGACGTGCGGGATCTAGCCCGGGCCATGGCCCTCAGCATCGATGTGGACACCGCCTGCAACCGCATTTATCACTGTTCAGGCCTCCAGGGGGTGACCCTGAGGGGGCTGGTGGCCACGGCTGCAAAGGCCTGTGGCAAAGATCCAGCCACCGTGGACATTCGAAGCTTTGACCCGGCTGGGCTGGAGCCGAAGGCCCGAAAGGCCTTTCCCCTGAGGTTGTCCCATTTCCTCACCGATACCCATCGGCTCCAGAGAGAGCTGGCGTGGCAACCCCGATTCGATCTGGCCACCAGCCTGGCGGACAGCTATCAGCTGGATTACACTAAGACGGCCTCAGAGAGCCCTGATTTCAGCGCAGATCAGGCCCTTCTCCTATCTTGATACGTCGATACGTTCTTGATACGTCGAAACGTGCGAACCCTCCCAAGAGCGGCACTTCCTGGCAGACTCCGCACAGGAACATTTGGATATCCATCCGACGAAGTGCACCGAAAAACGGGCAAGAAGTCTTTATCGACAGCATAATGCTCCAATTCCGAGCGGAGCTGCCTGGTGGAAAAAGGGAGAGTTAGTTCGCGTCAAGCCGCGGACTCCTTGCAATGGATCGCCTATGCGCTGATCCTTGTCTTTCTTGCCCAGGTGCTCATCGCAATTTATCCGATTGCCGCACTCCAACCTGAATGGATGGTGCGTTTTGCGGCCGCCCTGCGTGGCACGGCCAGCCTGCCCCTTCTTGCCGTTGGGTTGTTCATGGTGGCCAACACGATGGATGGAGATGTGTTGCCTTCCTCCAAGCAGATCAACCTGATGCGTCGATTCGCCACTCTCGCCGCCCTGGGCTTCCTCTTTCTGATTCCCCTCCAGTCTTACGGCACGGTGAAGGTCATCAACACCCAGGTGGAACAGAGACAAGGCGAGTTGAAAAAAGTGCTTGCCGCCGTGCCTCAGATCCAAAAGGCCAAAACAGAAGCCGAACTTCGTCGGGCGATCATTGCCATTCCAGGGGGCGAACAGCTGGCCAGGCGCCCCCTCGGTGGAGAGGTGTCAACGGTGCGAAACTTTTTATTGGAGAGGATCCGATCGACGGTGAGCCGGCTGGAAAATGAGCTGAAGGAAAATCAGGATAAGGCTCTCCAACGACTCATCCTTCCCCTGTCGCGGGATGGCTTGATATCCCTGGCCTATGCCATTGGTTTTGCCGGGATGGGCTACAACAAATTCGGCCAACCAACCCCCTTGCGTCGCCTGGTGAGATCCCGGAACACCGAGCTGCAGAAGGAAATGAATTCCAGGTCTGCATCCCGCAATTAGAGTCACACACGTGACGGGAGAACGATGGAGGCCTTTTGCAACCTCTTTCAGATCCTTGATCAAACCCCAGGAACCGAAGCGAAAGTTGCCGCCCTTCTTGCCTATTTCCAGGCCTGTTCAGCCGAGGAAGGAGCCTGGGCCCTCCATGTGCTGCTCGGCCGCCAGAAGCGTCGGCTGATCACGGGACGGCGCCTTCGGGAGATCTGCCTGACCGGCACGGCCTGGCCCCCCTGGCTCTTTGACGAGTGCCACAGACAGGTGGGGGATTCGGCGGAAACCATCAGCTTGCTGTGGAACACCAAGCCGTCCCCTTCTGCCCCTCCTGGCAAGGCTGATCCTCCAAAGCAAGGGTCCCTGAAGGAGTGGATGGAACAGCGTCTACCAGCTCTGGCCGCCCTCCAGGGGGATGGCCAGGCCGAGGCGGTGCAGACCCTCTGGAGCCAATTGAGCCAACCCCAGCTTCTGGTGGTGAACAAACTCCTCACCGGCGGCCTGCGGGTGGGGGTGAGCGAGGGTCTGGTGATCCGCGCACTGTCTCGCCTGACCGGACTGGACAGCGCCACGTTGAAACACCGGCTGATGGGCAGGGCCCAACCGACAGTGTCAGCCTGGGAAGCGCTGACCACTCCCATGGACACAGGGGTCATGCCCCCGAGCCGCCCTTACCCCTTCTTTCTGGCCTCGCCCCTGGATCCGGCCATCCTGGACACCACCCCCGCCAACCAATGGCAAGTGGAGTGGAAATACGACGGCATTCGCTGCCAGCTGATCCATCGCCAAGGGCAGGTATTTCTCTGGAGCCGGGGTGAAGATCTGATCAACGCCAGCTTTCCTGATCTCACGGCCGCCGCCGCCCACCTCCCCGAGGGGTTGGTGCTGGATGGGGAGGTGGTGATCTGGGGGGCTGGGGAACCCCATCCCCGCTCCTTTGCCGCCCTTCAACGCCGCCTGGGTCGGCTGGCTCCAGGGCGGACTTTGCTGGCCCAAGCTCCTGCCTCCTATGTGATCTACGACCTGCTCGAACAGGACGGCAGCGACCTGCGGGCCAGGCACCTGGAGGAGCGCCGCCAGCTGCTCCATCAGCTCCAAAGGGAAGGGCTGCCTGCTCCGCTGCGATTGGCACCCGTTTTGCCGCTCCTCCACTGGCAGGAGCTCGATCCCTTGAGGGATCAGGCCCGTTCAGAAGGAGCCGAAGGGGTGATGCTGAAACACCGCGAGGCGCCCTATCTCAGCGGCCGGCGGCGGGGGCACTGGTGGAAACACAAGCTGGAGCCCTATCGGCTGGATGCCGTCCTGCTCTATGCCCAGGCCGGGAGCGGCCGACGGGCCAACCTGTTGACGGACTACACCTTCGGGCTGTGGGATCGGCCCTGGCGGGACGGGGCCGCACCAGCCCAGGACGAGCAGCCCCCACCGCAGCTGGTGACCTTCGCCAAGGCCTATTCCGGACTGGATGACGGGGAGATCCAGCGGCTGGATCAGTGGATTCGCAGGCACACCCTGCAGCGCTTCGGACCTGTGCGCGCGGTGGACCCCGAGCTGGTATTCGAGCTGGCCTTCGAAGGAATCCAGCCCTCCTCCCGGCATCGCAGTGGGGTGGCCGTGCGATTCCCGCGCATCAGCCGCTGGCGCACAGACAAGTTGGCAAGGGAGGCTGACAGCCTGGAAGATGCGCTGGCCATGATGGCCCCAGCGGCTCCGAACCAGACCCGATAGGGTGCCGGCGCCGGGCTTCCCATGCTTGCGCGATGGCCCCTGCTGCTTCCTCCCGCGCCCGAAAGAAAGCCCCCAAGGCCCCCGCGGCTGACACCTGCCGTGGCAGCACCCTGGCCCCAATCGAAGCCTGGTTTGCCCAGCAGGGATGGCAACCGCAGCCGTTCCAGCAACAATGCTGGCAGGCCTACCTGGAAGGCCGAAGTGGACTGATCCAGGTGCCCACAGGCTCGGGGAAAACCTATGCCGCCGTCATGGGGCCGTTGGCAGAGCTGGTGCAGGAGACCAACCTTCATCATGGTGAGCCAGCGGGATTGCGGCTGCTCGTGATCACGCCGCTGCGAGCCCTCAGCAGAGATCTCCAGCTGGCGATCGAGACCCCGATCACCGCCATGGGCTGGCCCGTGCGGGTGGGTCTTCGCAACGGGGACACCCACAGCAGCGAGCGGACCCGCCAGCGCAAACGGCCTCCCCAGATCCTGATCACCACCCCGGAATCCCTGGCGTTGCTGCTGGCCTCCCCCGATGCCGAGGGGTTGTTTGCAGCGCTGCAAGCGGTGGTGATCGATGAATGGCACGAGCTCATGGGCAGCAAGCGGGGCAGCCAGACCGAGCTCTGCCTGAGCTGGCTCAGTCGGCAGAGGCCTGGCCTGCGGCGATGGGCCATCAGCGCCACCATCGGCAATCTGGAGGAGGCGGCCCAGACGGCGGTGGGAGCCGGGATCGACCCCATGATCATCACAGCCCCTCTCCAGCGGGGCACCGCCATCCGCAGCCTGCTGCCCGACTCCATCGACGGTTTCCCCTGGGCAGGGCACCTGGGATTGCGCATGCATGAAACCTTGGTGGGGGCTCTGGAGCCCATCACCTCCACCTTGCTGTTCACCAACACCCGCAACCAGGCGGAGCGTTGGCATCAATGCCTGCGCTACACCTGTCCGGAAATGGAGGACGCTCTGGCGCTCCACCACAGCTCCCTCGATCGGGCCACCCGGGAAGGGGTGGAAGCGGGCGTGAAGAACGGGGAGATCCGGTGGGTGGTGTGCACCAGCTCCCTAGACCTGGGGGTGGATTTCCAGCCGGTGGAGCAGGTGGTGCAGATCGGCTCAGCGAAACATCTGGCGCGGCTGCTGCAGCGTGCAGGCCGCTCGGCCCATTCCCCTGGCCGAACCTCCCAGGTGCTCTTCATGCCAACCAACGCCCTCGAGCTGATGGAAGTGAGTGCCATGCGCCGCGCCCTGGGGCGGGGGGTGGTGGAACACCGGGCCGCCCCTGACGCCCCCCTGGATGTGCTGCTCCAGCATCTGGTGACCTTGGCCTGCGGCCCGGGATTCTGCCCCCACCAGGAATGGCAGGCCGTTCGCACCGCCTGGAGTTTCCGGCATCTGGAGCCTGAGCAATGGCAGTGGTGCCTCAACTTTCTGGAACACGGGGGGAGCTGTCTGGCGGCCTACCCCCGCTACCGCAAGTTGGAACGGGAGCCCCTGACTGACCACCAGGACCCAGGCGCTCCCTCGGCGTTTCGTTTCCGGGTGCAGGACAAGGCGATCGCCCGGCTGCACCGGCTGAACATCGGCACGATCACCGCCGATCGCAGCGTCAGCGTGCGCTTTGTGCGGGGGTCCGTGATCGGCCATGTGGAGGAGGCCTTCATCGGACGCCTGAGGCCCGGGGACGTGTTTTTCTTTGCCGGCCGCCAACTGGAATTCCAGCGTCTGCGGGAGATGACGGCCTATGTGAAAACCACCATCAAGAGCAGCACGGCCGTGCCCGCCTGGGCAGGGGGGCAGATGGCCCTCTCCGACCTGCTCAGCCACCATCTGCGGGAGGAAGTGAATCGCTGCAGCCAGGCCTTGGAAGAGGGGGCGGGCAGCCCCTTGTTGGACACTCCGGAACTGCAAGCCCTTGTTCCCCTGCTGCAACGGCAGGCTGAGCTTTCACGGATCCCCAGACAGAAGGAGTTTCTTGTGGAGGTGTGCCGCACACGGGAGGGATGCCATCTTTTTGCCTATCCCTTTGAGGGGCGCTTTGTGCATGAGGGACTGGGATTTCTCTGGGCGTGGCGGTTGGCTCGCCATCACCCGAGCACGCTGACCGTCTCGGTGAACGACTACGGCTTTGAATTGCTGGCCCCACGGGGCTACCCCTTTCCTGAGCTGGTGGAGCAGCACGGGGAAGAGCTGCTCAGCACTGATGGACTGGACAGGGATCTGGAAGCAGCCATCAACCTTTCCGAATTGTGCCGGCGCCGCTTCCGCGGGATCGCCCAGGTGAGTGGCCTGGTGCACAACGGCTATCCCGGCTCGGCCAAGAGCGGCAGCCAGCTGCAGATCAGTGCCGCCCTGCTCTTTGATGTGTTCACGGAGCATGATCCCTCCAACCTGCTGCTGAAACAGGCCCGTCGCGAGGTGCTCTGCGAGCAGCTGGAAAGGCATCGACTAGAAGCCACCCTGCTACGGCTTCAGACCTGCCGCCTTCAACTGGAACACACACCCCGGCCCACCCCTCTGGCCTTCCCCCTGCTGGCAGAGCGGCTGACCAATCGGATGAGCAATGAATCCCTGCTGCAGCGGCTGCAGCGCCTGAGGGCCGAAGCGGAGAAAGCCGAAGGGTTGGCCTGAAACCTGGGAGCCTGGACCTCCAGGCCTCAGGGGGCTGGGACCTCCCAGCCACTTGGAGCAGGGGTGGAATCGAGGGCGGCAGGGGGATCGGGCAGGGCGGACTGCAGAACCTGATGCACCACCACCCCAGAACCCACCAACGTGGCCCCCGTGACACCCAGCACACCCAGGAGCAGGCGACGGCTGGTGCTTGGGAAGACGCGAAAGCTGGCCATGATGGCCACGGGCCAGAGGGGCGGGATCGCCCATGCGGCCGCCACCATCCCCACGGTGCCGACCCGGGCCGCCCGATCGAGAACCTCGGTTCGTCGGGCCAAGGCCAGCTGGGCCTGTTGCTCCCGGAGGAGCTGGCGATCCTCCTCGGTTTGCCAATACCCCAGACGGCGGGCCACTGCAAGATCCCGCTCAGCACCGAACCGGGTCAGGGAAACGACAACGGAATGGAGCCAACCGTAGTCAGCCATCAGAACAGACTCTATGTACGGCTTGCAACCTAAGAGCTTTGCTCCTGGGGGAGGTTCGGGTTGTGCGGCGAGGAAGGGAGGAAGAACCGCCCTTACGCCACCAGGTAGTTGCGCAGATCCCGGGAACGGCTGCGGATGCCTTCGAGGGCCCGCCGCTCGAGATTCCTGGTCTTGTCGCGGCTCATCCCCAGTTCCTTGGCAATGGACGTGAGACTCATGGGCTCCTCGCCCTCCATCCCATACCGCATCTTCAACACCCGACCCTGCAGCTCAGGCAGCTGCTCCACCAGCGCCCTCAGATCACCCTTCAGACACTCCCCATCCACCATCTCCCCAGGCAACATCCCATCCCCAGAGAGCAAATCCAGCAGCTCCGTATCCTCCCCATCCCCCACCTTCGTCTCCAAACTCACAGGCTGACGCGCTCGGCACAGCAGATCCTTCACCTCCTCCTCCGGCAGCTCCACCGCCACCGCCAGCTCGCTCACCGTCGGCGTCCGCCCCAGCTCCTGGCTCAACTCCCGCTGGCCCTTCTTCAGCTTGTTCAGCGTTTCCGTGATGTGGATCGGCAACCGGATCGAGCGGCTCTTCTCCGCAATCGCCCGCGTGATCCCCTGCCGGATCCACCAATACGCATAGGTGGAAAACTTGTAACCCCTCGTCGGATCAAACTTCTCCACTCCCCTCACCAGGCCGATCGTTCCCTCCTGAATCAGATCCAGCAACTCCATGTTCCGCTTGGTGTATTTCTTTGCCACGCTCACCACCAAACGCAGGTTCGCCGCCACCATCCGCTCCTTTGCCCGGCGTCCCACCTGCAACCGACGCTTCAGCAACGGCACCGTTAGCCCCGCCTCCACCGCCAGCTGCTCCGGGCTCGGAGCCTCCCCGCCGGCCCGCAGCGTCAGCTCCGACTCCAGCTCCTCCAGCGCCACCAGCTCCTGCACCTGGCGCCCCAGCGTGATCTCCTGCTCATGGGTCAACAGGGGCACCCGGCCGATGTCCCGCAGGTAGGAGCGGACGAGATCCGCATCCATGGAGGGAAGTTCGCGAGCCGGAGCCGGGACGGTGGGGAGCTCAGTGCGCTCAGCGGGCAACAGATCGACGGAGAAGACGGGGCCCATCGGCCGAAACCTAAAGATGTGTAAAGCCTAACCTAACAAAGTGTAACTGCCTCTCATCTTGCGCATTTGGTCCCCGGACGGGCCTGCCTACCGCTCAGGATCCCGGGAAACGTTCCAGCAGCCAGGACGCTGTCTGGAGGTAGATGAACACCCCTGCCACATCCGTGACTGTGGCAATGAAGGGTGCGGACATCAGGGCCGGATCAAGGCCGAAGTGGTTGAACAGAAGAGGGAGAGCCGAGCCCGCCGTCGCGGCGAGGGTGGTGATGGCCAGGAGGCTGATCCCCGCAGCCCAGGCCACAACCCAGTTATGGGACACGTATCCCGCCCAGGGCACGACCACGAACATCATCAGCAGGCCAAGCAGGGCCCCGGCCACGGCCTCTCTCCCCACGGCCATAGCTGGGCCGAGGGACTGGATGCGCTGGGTGCTCAAGCCCCTGATCACCACGGTGGAACTCTGGGCCCCCACGTTCCCCCCGGTGCCAATGAGCAGGGGAATGAAGGCCGCCAGCACAACCACCCTCTTGAGAACTGCATCTTCGGAAGCGATCACGGCTGAAGTGGCGGTGTTGGCCAACAGGAGCACAAGCAACCAGACCACCCGCCGCCGGGCAACGGTGAACAGATTGCTCTGGAAGTAATCATCCTCATCACCGGCCTGCAGAGCGCCTGCGGCGTAGATATCCCGCGTGGCTTCCTGCTGGATCACATCAATCACATCGTCCACCGTGACGATGCCCACCAGGCGTTGCTCCCGATCCACCACGGGCACGGCTAGGAAGTCGTACCGCTGGATCAACCGGGCCACCTCCTCCTGATCGGTGTCCGTGGAGACGCTCACCACTTCCCGGGTCATCACATCCCCCAGGCGCTCCTCCGGCTCTGCGGTCACCAGGTCACGGAGGGACAGAATGCCCGTGAGGTGACGGGACGCATCGGTCACGTAAAGGCTGTAAATGGTCTCCGTATCGCGGGCACGGCGCCGCACGATCTCCAGCGCCTGGGTCGCCTTATGAAACTCCTTGAGATCAATGAACTCCGTGGTCATCAGACGACCGGCGGTTCCGCTCTCGTAACCGAGCATCTGGGCCGTGATGCGGCGCTCCGCCGGGCTCAGCTCCGCCAGCAGGCGCCGTACCACCTTGGCCGGCAGCTCATCAAACAGCCGCACCCGATCATCCGGCGACATCTCCTCCACCAGCTCCAGCACTTCTCCAGAGCGCAGGCGCTCCAACAGGCTTTGCTGAACAGCCGGCTCCAGATATTCATAGACCTCAATGGCCTCGTCCTTCGGCAACAGGCGGAAGGCCAGGGCCTGAAGCGTAGTGGGCAAGTTGCCAATCGCCTCCGCCCCATCCACGGGCTGCACGGGTTTCAAGAGCACCTTGGCCCCGTCGTAGTTGCCCGCCTCAAGAAGGAGCTGTAGGTGATGAGCGAGGACTTCAGCTCCGCCGGGGGGTTCGCTCATGGCAACGCCTAACCCAGAAGCCAGCCCCGAGTCTGACGGCCCGATGGCCCTGCGGTCGCCACCTGCAACCAACGGCGCCCACTGGGCTCCAGCCAGGTGCGTAGCACCCGCATGGGAATTCCGGGCTCCAGACAGGTCAGCACAGGGGCTTGACAGCGGGGGGATGCCAGGAGGGAACAACTCCTCTGGTTGAGCAGTGGCTCTTGGGCAGACTCCCTGCGCCTGAGCTCGGGCAGGCGGCGCTCGGCCCCACCGGCGGGCAATGCCGCAGGGGCAAACAATGCAAAGCCAAGCAGGGCAGCCCAGGCGAGTGTGGGGGGGCGGGGGTGGGTCAGGAGCATTCAGATATCCAGTTGCGCAAAATCAAGCTCGGCGCTGTGGGCCTCAATGAATTCCCGGCGCGGCGCAACTTTATCGCCCATGAGAATGGTGAAGATCCGATCCGCCTCGGCCGCATCCTCAATTTCCACTCTCTTCATCATCCGCGTGCTGGGGTCCATGGTGGTTTCCCACAGCTGCTTGGGCATCATTTCACCCAATCCTTTAAAACGCTGAATAGTGTAGTTGGCCTTCTCGCCAAAAGCATCCAGGGTTTTTTTCAAATCAGCTTCGTTGTAGCAGTAGGTATGGTTTTTCCCCCGCTCAACTTTGTAGAGAGGTGGGCAAGCGATGTAGATGTAGCCACCCTCCGCGAGGGCTCGCTGATAGCGATAAAAGAAGGTGAGGAGCAGGGTGCGGATGTGGGCCCCATCCACATCAGCATCCGTCATGATGACGATGCGATGGTATCGCAGATTTTTCTCATCAAACTCTTCCCCTTTTATCCCCAAGCCCAAAGCGGTGATCAAGGCCTGAATTTCCGTGTTTTTATAGATTTTTGAATCGTCGGTCTTTTCAATATTAAGGATTTTGCCCCGCAGGGGAAGAATGGCTTGAAAACGCCTGTCCCTGCCCTGTTTGGCTGATCCCCCGGCGGAGTCTCCCTCAACGATGTAGATCTCTGAATCGCTGGGATCGCGGGAACTGCAATCCGCCAGCTTGCCTGGAAGGGTGGAACTTTCAAGAACGGATTTGCGTCGCACCAGCTCCCTGGCACGCCGGGCCGCTTCCGCTGCGTTGAAGGCCTGAATGGCCTTTTCCAGGATGAGATCAATCACCGAAGGGTGGAATTCAAGGTATTCACCCAGGGCTTCCCCAACCAGGGTGTCCACAATCCCCCGCACCTCAGTGTTGCCCAACTTGGTTTTCGTTTGGCCCTCAAATTCAGGATCGGGCACTTTGACGGAGAGAACAGCCGTGAGGCCTTCACGGATGTTTTCCCCAGCAAGATTGCCATCGCTTTCCTTACGCTTGCCACGTTTCTTGGCGAAGGCGTTCAGGGTTCGGGTCAGAACGGTTTTCAAACCTTCGATGTGGGTGCCACCATCGATGGTGCGAATATTGTTTGCAAAGCCAAAGATATTGTCTGAGTAGGCATCGATACACCACTGCAGCGCCGCCTCAACCTGAACATTATCCTTCTCGGAATTGACATAAATGATGTCTGGATGCAGGGGATCCTTCTCGGCATTCATGTAGGCGACATATTCCTTGATGCCACCCTGATAGTGGTAAATCTCTTCATGAACCGCTTCTTGGCTCCGTCCGGGGCGCTCATCACGAAAAACGATGCGCACCCCTCCATTCAGGTAGGCCAGTTCCCTGAGGCGGGCGGCCAGGGTCTGGTAATCGAATTCAATGCCACTGTAGAAAATCTCGGTGTCTGGCAGGAAACGCACCCGGGTGCCTGTTTGCTGGGGATCGTCAGCTGGCTTGGCCACCAGGGAACCGATGGGAGTCCCACGTTCAAACCTTTGATTGTGCTCATGGCCCTGACGGAGAACGGTGACTTCCACCCACTCGCTGAGGGCATTGACCACGGAGATCCCCACCCCATGAAGACCCCCAGAAACTTTGTATCCTCCCGAGCCAAACTTGCCGCCCGCATGGAGCACGGTCAGCACCGTTTCCAGGGCGCTTTTCCCGGTGCGGGGATGGATGTCGGTGGGAATCCCACGCCCGTTGTCGGTGACACTCGCGGACCCATCCTCGTGAAGGACAACCGAGATCTCGTCGCAATGGCCAGCGAGGGCTTCATCGACGGAGTTGTCCACCACCTCGTAAACGAGGTGGTGTAGGCCCCGCGGCCCCGTGGAGCCGATATACATTCCAGGCCGCTTACGAACCGGCTCCAGGCCTTCCAGCACTTGGATTTGTTCGGCGCCGTAGGCGGATTGGACTCGCGAGGCGTCGCTCATGCGAAGGCGGGTCTCAGAGGGGATGGAGGGGCTGAAATGTCAGGCGATTCAAACAGCCAGATTGGGCCGCAGAAGCGCCGCAGATAAGGCTTGGGCGGAAAATTGCTTTGGCTTGAGGCCCAATCTACCATTCGCCTCTCCCTGCGCCAGCCAGCCGCTTCTGAGGCCGCATTCCAGGTGGGGATGCACTGCCTTTGGTGAGCGGGTCCAGATGGGGGCTGGGCAGGAACAAAGTGAAGGGATGACATCGTCGTTCGCTCCATTCACCGATGCCGCCGGCGGGGCAAACCTCGTGGTCGCCCTGATGGGCCCGACCGCCAGCGGCAAAACGGCTCTGGCCCTCGACCTGGCCGAAGCGCTGAACCTGGCGGTGATCAGCGTGGACGCCCGCCAGGTTTATGTGGGCATGGACATCGGCACGGCCAAGCCCACCACGCTGCAACGGCAGCGGGTGCGGCACGAACTTCTCGACCTGCGTTCCCCCACCCAACCCCTCACGCTGCAGGAGTTTCTGCCCCTGGGACGCGCCGCCATCCGCGCCGAACTGGAGCGCTGCGGTCTCGCCCTGCTGGTGGGGGGCAGTGGGCTCTACCTGCAGGGCTTACTCCAGGGCCTCACTCCCCCCGCCGTGCCTCCCCAGGCCCAGCTCCGGAACCAATTCAGGGCCATGGGCCAACCGCTGTGCCACGCCCTGCTGGAAAGCTGTGATCCCCTGGCCGGCGCCCGCATTTCCCCTGCCGACACCTCTCGCACCCAAAGGGCTCTGGAGGTGTTCTATGCCACAGGGCAGACCATCTCCTCCCAACAGAGACGCATCCCTCCCCCCTGGCCGATCCTGGAGTTGGGACTGGACCCTGCAGACCTCCACCAGCGGATCCGCCAGCGCACGAAGGACATGTTTGCGGCAGGGCTGGTGGCGGAAACCGCCGACCTGATCAGCCGCCATGGGGACAGCTGCCCCCTCCTCGACACCATGGGGTATGCCGAAGCGCGGGGCCTGTTGCGGGGGGAACTGGAGGAAGGTCAGGCCATTGCCCTGACGGAACAGCGCACCCGTCAATACGCCAAACGGCAACGCACCTGGTTTCGCCGCCAACACCAGGCCATCTGGCTCAAAGGTGAGGATCTGATGCAACAGGCCCTCATGGCCTTGAAGGGGTCACAGCAAGGTTTAGGGTAAAGAACAATCCGCCCTTTTGAATGCCTCCCCGCCCCCGCGTAGACCGCCGTGCTCCCGTGCGGGAGCTTCCCAACATCAACGAGCGCATCAGCTACCCCAATCTGCGGGTCGTTGATGCCGATGGGAGTCAGCTCGGAGTCATCACACGGGAGGCCGCCCTGGAGGTGGCAAAGGAGCGGGAGCTCGACCTGGTGCTGGTGAGCGAGAAGGCCGATCCCCCCGTGTGCCGGGTGATGGATTACGGCAAATACAAGTTTGAGCAGGAAAAGAAAGCGAAGGAAGCCAAGAAGAAGTCGCACCAGACCGAAGTCAAGGAGGTCAAGATGCGCTACAAAATCGATTCCCATGATTATCAGGTCCGTATCGGCCAAGCCAGTCGCTTTCTGAAAGCGGGCGACAAGGTGAAGTGCACGGTGATCTTCCGAGGCCGGGAAATCCAACACACCTCCCTGGCCGAAGCGCTCCTCATGAGGATGGCCAAGGACCTAGAGGAGAACGCTGAACTCCAACAGCCACCGAAACGGGAGGGGAGAAACATGATCATGTTTCTTTCTCCTAAACGGCAGGCCGCCGGGAAAACCGCCCCGGTGAAAACCCCAAAACCGGTGAAAACCGCCACGGCTGTTGGCAATTCCTCCAACGCACCGGCCAGCCCGCCAGCTGCTGAGGACTAGCTTTTTCCGGCAAGAGTTTGGGCAAAAAACGCCGTGATCGCCTTCCATGCGGCCTGGGCTTCCACCGGCCGGAAGTCGTCTCGGGCCTCGCAGAGGAAACCATGGCCCGCGGCAAAGGTCAGTAGCTGGGCACGCTCCCCCTCCCCCCTGGCATTCGCCTGATCTACGGCGGTGGCGATGGCCTGTAGATCGTCCGTGGGTACCAAGGGATCCTCCCGCCCATAGATGAACAGCACCCGGCCCCCAGGCCGGGACAGGACCTCCAGGGTGGGGGGGCCTCCACCAGGCCTCCCCTGCACCACACCCGCTCCGTAACACACGCAGCTGCCCGCCAGGCCCTCCAGTGCACTGGCCAGGAGGGCGACGTGGCCTCCGAAGCAGAAGCCCATGCACCCCACCGCCAGGGGTTGGTCCTCTGTCCCCTGGCTCTGGAGCCAGCGCACGGCCCGAGCCCCATCCACCAGGAGGGTGCGGGCGCTCGTGCGGTCCTTGTGGGAGCGACCCTCCTGGAGCTGGGCAGGGCCATAGCCCAGGCTGAGCTCAGGAGCCGATCGCGCAAACAGTGGAATGGCCAGAGCCCCGTAACCCAGTTGGGCCCAGCGGTTGGCCACCGTGCACACCCAGGCATTCACCCCGAAAATCTCCGGCAGAATCAAGAGAGCACCCTTGAGTTGGCCGGACTGGGGCCGCGCCCACCAACTGCGCAGGGGCACCTCATCGGGCCTCTCTGGAGCCAGGGTGAGCCAGCCGGCAGAGAAGGGTTCCGGTCGATCTGTTTCTTCCATGGCCCCAGGGCAACCGGCACATGGTCCTATGACAGGGGGGGAATTGTCACGGAGGCAAAAGCTCCGTAGGGTGGCCGCAAGATCCGACCGTTGATCCGCGTGCGATTCCACATCCAGCAGGAAAGCGATATTCCCGCCTCGACCCAGCTCTATAACCAGATTTGCTTTGCCATCGCAGCACGTCACTACCCCCCTGGCCACCGTTTACCGAGCACCCGACAACTGGCCATGCAGACGGGTCTGCACCGCAACACCATCAGCAAGGTGTATCGGCAACTGGAGACGGACGGCGTGGTGGAAGCCATGGCCGGTTCCGGCATCTACGTGCGCGACCAGCAAAAACCAAGGGAAATCAAACCACCCCCAGGGATTCGCACCAAAACCCTGCCCGACATCGACCGGGTAGTGCGCCAGAGCATCGACGGCCTGCTCAATGCGGGCTGCACGCTGCAACAGGCCCGCGACCTACTCACCCGGGAGGTCGACTGGCGACTCCGCTGCGGGGCCCGCGTATTGGTGAGCACCCCCCGGGAGGACATTGGGGCGTCGATGTTGATTGCTGAGGAACTGACACCGAATCTGGAAGTGCCAGTGGAGGTGGTTCCGATGGAGGAGCTTGAAGCGGTGCTGGAGAACTCCAGCAAAGGCACCGTGGTCACCAGTCGCTATTTCCTCCAGCCCGTGGAGGAAATAGCCCAGCGCCATGGGGTCCGTGCCGTGCCGGTGGACCTGAACGACTTCCGCCATGAGCTGGACCTGCTCAAGGAGCTGCGGGGTGGCAGCTGTGTGGGCTTGGTGAGCATCAGCCCGGGCATCCTGCGGGCGGCCGAAGTGATCCTGCACTCCATGCGCGGCAATGAGCTGCTGGTGATGACGGCCAACCCCGATACGGGAAGCCGCTTGCTGGCGCTCCTGAGGGCCGCCAGCCATGTGCTCTGCGACAAGCCGAGCCTGCCTCTGGTGGAGCAAACCCTGCGCCAAAACCGCTCGCAACTGATGCGCCTGCCCGTGGTGCACTGCGCCCAGAGCTATCTAGGCAGTGCCACGATTGATCAATTGCGCAAGGAAATCGGCCTTCTGGCCGTCTGATGCGATTCGCGAACGCCTTCATCCAGGCCATGCGGGCCGATCTGACCCTGATCCGGGAAAGGGATCCGGCCGCAAGAAGCACCCTGGAGATCCTCCTTTGCTATCCGGGCTTCCATGCCCTGGTGATGCACCGCATCAGCCATCGCCTCTGGCGGCTCCAGGTCCCCCTGGTGCCACGACTGCTGAGCCAGGTGGCCCGTCTGCTGACTGGAGTGGAGATCCACCCCGGCGCGGTGATTGGCCACGGCGTCTTCATCGACCATGGAATGGGTGTGGTCATCGGTGAAACCAGCGTCATTGGCGACAACTGCTTGCTGTACCAGGGCGTCACGCTGGGAGGAACAGGCAAGCAACATGGCAAACGTCACCCCACGCTGGAAAACAACGTGGTCGTTGGGGCTGGGGCCAAAGTGCTGGGGGCCATCACGGTGGGATCCAACACGCGGATTGGGGCGGGTTCCGTCGTGCTCCGGAATGTGGACGCGAATTGCACCGTCGTGGGGATTCCAGGGAGAGTGGTGCACCAGTCCGGGGTTCGCATCGACCCCCTGGCCCACTCTGCCCTGCCGGACGCGGAAGCTGGCGTGATCCGCAATCTGATGGAACGGATCGACCAACTGGAAACGGAGGTCAACCGCCTTCAGGACTGCCTGCGAGAAGTGGCTGCGGGAAGGCCGTTGAAGGAGCCCTGCAGCGGCAAAGCTCAGAACATCCGCGATCGGGAGATTCTCGAGTTTCTAGGTGAATCGATGACGAAAGAAGGCAGCGAAGGAGAGAAACACGAACCCCATTCATCCACGCGCGGGTGAATTGTCAGGCCGTCACCTGTTCGGGAACCTGGGGCTGGAACATGAACATTGAGTAGATCACATTTCGACGCATTTGCGTCATCATTTCCAGGAACATATCGTAAGCCTCGTTTTTGTATTCAATGATCGGTTGTTGTTGACCATAGCCACGGAGATAAATCGTTTCTCGCAGAGCCTCCATGGATTGCAGATGCTCTCTCCAAAGGGTGTCAATCTGCTGGAGGATGAAGAAGCGTTCAGCTTCACGCATGAGGCCAGGGCGTATTTGGTTGACCTGATCTTCCTTGATGTCGTAAGCGTTGCGCATCTGCTCCTGAAGGAAGGCTTTAAGTTCATCCATGCCAAGACCCTGCAGTTGCTCGGGTGTGAGGTCTTCCAGGAGATAGATGAATTCCTTTACTTTATCAAGCAAACGTTTGAGGTCCCATTCCTCAGGTGGAAGATCGGGGTTCACATAGGCCTCAACAATGTCATCGATGGTTCGCTCCCCATAACCCAAGACCTGAAGTTTCAGCTCCCTTCCCTCCAACACCCTACGCCGTTCCGCATAAACAGCCTTACGCTGGTTGTTCATCACCTCATCGTATTCAAAAACATCTTTGCGCTGATCGTAGTAATAGGTTTCCACTTTCTTCTGGGCCCCTTCAAGAGAGCGGGTGAGCATGCCTGATTCGATGGGCATGTCTTCCTCGACTCGAAACGCATTCATCAGACCCGCCACCCGATCGCCGCCGAAGATCCGCAACAGGTTGTCCTCTAGCGAGAGGAAAAAGCGCGTTGTTCCCGGATCACCCTGTCGACCCGACCGGCCCCGCAGCTGGTTGTCAATCCGACGTGATTCATGGCGTTCCGTGCCGATCACATGGAGGCCACCCGCCTCACGCACCTGGGCCTCCTCCTGCTTCACGACAAGGTCATACTCAGCCTTGATACTCCGAAGAAGGTCGCGCATCTTCTGAATCAGGGGATCCGTGGTGGGAGCCTTCTCAGCCGCCAGAGCAATGCGATCTTCCAGTTCCAGCAGGGTTAGAGACCGATCCCCCCATTGCTGAACCAACTCTTTCGCCAGAGCGGACAGATCTCTCTCCGTGTCGTCCGAAAGAGCGCAGGGGTACAGCGTTCCCAGGGATCGGCCAGCCTGAGGCGGTGCAGTCGGGGACTCTGCCCCAAATCCCCCGCCCGCGTCTGTGGAGCGTTGATAGGGAATCGGTGCCCCGTGGCCATCCTCTGGACGCACCAAAACGGGAAGGAGCACTCCCCTGCATTTCAAACGGGCCATGTAATCGCTGTTGCCCCCAAGAATGATGTCCGTTCCTCGGCCGGCCATGTTGGTGGCGATGGTGACGGCTCCCGCCCTTCCTGCCTGGGCAATGATTTCAGCTTCCCGTTCCACATTTTCCGGTTTTGCATTCAGCAGGTTGTGGGGAATGGCCAGCTCAGCCAGCAAAGAGGAGAGCACCTCTGATTTCTCCACGCTTGTGGTCCCCACAAGAACAGGTCGTGCACGACCGTGGATTTCAGCTGTTTCATTGGCCACCGCACGCCATTTAGCCGGTTCGGTTTTGTAGACCTGATCAGTCCAATCCACCCGGGAACTGATGCGATTGGTAGGCACTGTAGTGACTTCTAACTTATAGGTTTTTTCAAATTCCAGCTCCTCAGTTTTTGCCGTTCCTGTCATGCCTGCTAGTCGGGGGTAGAGCAGAAAGAAGTTTTGATAAGTGATGCTCGCCAGTGTCTGCGTTTCTGGCTGAATTGGAAGCAATTCTTTAGATTCAATTGCTTGATGAAGGCCATCACTCCATCTCCGGCCAGGCATTACACGCCCAGTAAACTCATCAACAATAACCACTTCCTGATTGCGAACGATATAATTAACGTCTTTTGAGAATAGCTCTTTTGCCTTTAAGGCGTTGTTAACAAAATGAGCCCAGGGATCAGCTGAGTCGTAAAGATCTTGAATCCCGAGAAGATTTGCCGCATGTGCATAGCCCTGGTCCGTAAGGGTGACATTACGGCGCTTCTCATCAACTTCATAATCTCCTTCGGGGTCTATACCATCCTTACCCATCTCAGGTGATCGGATGAGACGAGCCGCCACATCCGAAGCCAGCCGATACTTCTCCTGGGGGCGCTCCACCTGGCCTGAGATGATCAAGGGAGTTCGCGCCTCATCAATCAAGATAGAGTCGACTTCGTCGATGACGCAATACTGAAAATCCCGTTGAACAATATCAGACAAGTCTGTAGCCATATTGTCACGAAGATAATCAAAACCAAGCTCTGAGTTTGTGGCATATGTGATATCACACGCGTAGTTTCTCTTTCGATCAGATGGCATCATCTCCTGCTGAATCAAACCCACACTCAAGCCGAGAAAACGATGGACCTGGCCCATCCATTCAGCATCCCGTCGAGCCAGGTAGTCATTCACTGTGACCACATGCACACCCTTGCCGGTGAGAGCGTTTAAGTAGGAAGGCAATGTTGCGACAAGGGTCTTCCCTTCACCCGTTTTCATCTCCGCAATTTGTCCATCGTGCAGCACCATTCCACCAATGAGTTGGACATCAAAATGCCGCATACCCAACACCCTTTTTCCAGCTTCCCGAACCACGGCGAAGGCCTGAGGGAGGAGTTCGTCTAAAAGTTGCTTCTTGCGGGCAGGTTGATCGACCTTGTCCAGTTTTTGCCGAAATTCCGCCGTCAGTCCTCGTAACTCATCATCGCTCAGGGGAGAAATTTCTTCCTCCAGGAGATTGATATCGGAAACGAGTGGTTGATAGCGCTTTAACTTGCGAGAATTTGGATCACCCAGCAGCAGCTTGAGCATGGATCACATCAGACTTATCTTAAATCCACCTTACCACTTCGAGAGACAGTTCAAGAGAGCCTTCAAGCGACAGTCATCAGGGCCTGAATCAAGCCACTCCTGGCTACACTTTGACAAGAGACATCGAGGGAAGCAACAAGGCAAAATGGTTCCTCGAGGTCAGGCCAGGCCTGCGGTGGGCAGGCAAGAAGAATCACTGGGAAACCTGAACGGTTGCCAACCCTCGGTGCGTCTCGTGGTCCATAGCCCTGGAGCCATGGCCTTGCGACTTGGCCTGGGTCCAGATCTCAGGCCTGTGCAAGCCATCCAACAGCTGCAACACCTGATGAATGGCAATGCCTTCTGGGCTCAGGATCGCCCCCTGCACCACTTACGACGCATGGTCAAGAACAGCGCGGTCTGCGTAACCGCATGGCAAGGCACGACCTTGGTGGGCTTTGGTCGTGCGACCAGTGATGGCATCTTCCGCGCAACCATCTGGGATCTTGTCGTGGATTCAGAGGTGGGGGGTCGAGGGGTGGGCCGATCTGTGGTGGAAAGGCTGATAGAAAGTTCGGCCCTGGCCCCCTGCGAACGGATCTACCTGATGACCACGAACAGTGCGGGATTTTACAAAAAAATGGGATTTCAGATCAATCAGTCTCAGGTGCTGATGATCAAGGAAAAAAGCGGATGAAGAGATTCGAACTCTCGACCCTCTCCTTGGCAAGGAGATGCTCTACCACTGAGCTACATCCGCATGGACGGCGCTCGACCAATCGGTCGTTCACTTTACCAGCATGCCCCATCGCCCGGGACTCCGTCAATCACCAGAGTTCCAAAAAGGGCGGCAGATCAGCCCAAGAGCTGCTGGTGGGGCTCCGAACCTTTGGCCCCAGCCAAAAGACGAAGGGTTTTGATGAGCACCAAAAAATCCAGCAATGGACCCGCATTCCTTATGTAATAAAGGTCGTAGCTAAGTTTAGCCCTGCTGTCCTCGATTGAGGCCCCGTAAGGATAGCAAACCTGAGCCCATCCACTGAGGCCGGGCTTGACCCAGTGACGAACGGAGTAATGGACAATAGCTTCTTGTAAAGAGGCTTCCAGCTCTGGTCTTTCAGGACGGGGACCAATCAGGCTCATTTCACCTTTGAGCACATTGATCAACTGGGGTAGCTCATCAATCCGTAAGCGTCGCAACCATTTGCCCACCATGGTCACCCGAGGATCGTTACGGGATGCCCATTGGATTCCTTGATTCTCAGCCCCAAGCCGCATGCTTCGAAGTTTGCAGATCCTGATAGGTTGGCCGTACAGACCCGTACGAATCTGGGTGTAAAGCACCGGCCCTTTCTCTTCCAGACGAATCAGGAGACAGGCAAGAAGCACCAGTGGCAACGTCAGCACAAGCAAGGAACTGGCAACCACCACATCCCCGAGCCGTTTCACGCGCCATCCCCACCGGCCCGGTTGCATTTCAAAGCCCTCCGTGTGGAGAAGGGTGCGACTTGAAAACAACTCGGGAGGAACGCACTGTAGATGGCGCTCCGCCCAGGCCACAAGGGTGGAGACGGAGGCGCCCCGCCCCCGGCTGGCCAACAAACCTTGTAGGAGGCCATCATCAAGTTCAGCCGTTTCACTCACAGCAAGTCCATCAAAGTTATCCATATGGAAGAGATGGTGCTGGGCTAGAATCCTGCTTGAGCAATAGTGAAGATCCAGCAGATCCAGAAGGCCAAGTCGCTTGATTTCCTTGCGCAACAACTTGATTTCCTTCGCACTTCCCACAATCAACCAGCGATTTTTTCGTGCGGGGGATCGGGTTGCCATCCACTGAGCCGCAGCCGAAAGAAGGGTTGTCCCTCCCAGAACGGGCAGCAGAAAACCGCGAAAGGTTCGGGGATCTCCCACCTGAAACCCCCAGTTCAAAAGCACTACAACCACGGCCAGAACAAACAGTCCAACGGCAGGGGCTCTCAGTAGCCGCCAGATCCTGAATTGCGAGAAATCCTGCTTGGAATAGCGGCCAAAGAGATAGGAAACCCCAACCCATAGGGTCAGCAAGGCCAAGGGGGATTTCGTGACGCCCGGCCAATAGCCCAGACGCAGAAAGAAAATCAGGTTGTAAAAGCCGATCACGAGGATGGCATCCCACCCCGCGAGAAAGGCCAGCACTCGACGCTGACGCATCCAGGGGGCTCGCCACCACATGGCCCTATCCGGGCAGGGTGGCCATCAGACTTCCCATTTCCAGCGCCTGCAGGGCATAACTCCACCCCAGATTGCTCTTGATGCCAGCCCGCTCCAGGGCCTGCTGGAGAGTATCGGTCGTGAGGACGCCAAAAATGACTGGGATACCCGTGGTCCTGGAGACGGCAGCGACACCCTTGCTGACTTCCGCAACCACCACATCAAAGTGGGGGGTGTCTCCCCGGATGACGGCCCCCAGGGTGATCACCACCTGATACCTCCCGCTGGCCGCCATTTTCTGGGCCACCAGGGGAATTTCAAAACTCCCAGGAACCCAGGCCACATCCAGCTGAGAGCTTTGGGGGGAGGTATCGATGCCATGCCGGGCAAGGCAATCCAGGCAGCCGCTGAAAAGCTTGCCTGTGATCAGGTCATTGAAGCGAGCGACCACCAGGGCGATGCGCAGGCCAGAGACGGTGGTGAACGTTCCCTCGTAGATGGTCAATGCTCAGACCACGAAATAGCTCATGCCCCAGTTCAACAGCACCAGCCCGACCCAGGCCAGCCCCCCGATGAGGATCAATCTGTTGGAACGGCCCACGTCTTCACTGCTGGCGTAGAGCACCGGCACAGCCACGATCAACGCAAAAGAGAGCACCACAAGGGCAAAAACGGAGAGCGTGTTGATGATCTGCATGGGGTGAAAGGCGCGCCGGCCGATTCAGGCACTGGCCGGATTCTCACACGAAGGCCCCGCTAAAAGGGAACCCGACGCTCCCTTCCTTCACAAGTTGTCGGAGGACAACCCTCCCGGCATCTGGTCACGATGGCGAGGCACCCCTGGAGCCACTACCGCTGGGGTCCGTTAACATTAAAAACCACTACCCTCAGTGTCATGGCCGGAGCCAGCACGCAGCAACTCCTCCTGGTGTCTGCGGCTGATCTCCAGAAGGACGCCCCTGGCGGGTGCGCGGCCGCTCCCCTGCCCGAGTCCCTGGAGGATGGGGTCCTCCAAGCCGATGGGGCGGCCCGCCCCCGACAACGGCGGGCGATCACCATGGCCGCAGCGCCCAGCGATGACGGAACGGGAAGCGAGGGCCAAAGCGGCTCGCTGGAAGCCCACCCTCTGGACGATCAACCCCGCTGGCATCACCACAGCCTGGTGGATCCCCAGGCCCTGACTCCGATGCTGCGGCATTACGTCGCCCTGAAATCGGCCCATCCGGACAGGCTGTTGCTTTATCGACTGGGGGATTTCTTCGAATGCTTTTTTGAGGACGCGATCACGGTGTCGCGCCTGCTTGAGCTTTCCCTCACGGGCAAGGAGGGCGGAAAATCCATCGGCCGTGTGCCGATGGCGGGCATCCCCCACCACGCCGCAGAACGCTATTGCTCCGAGCTGGTGCAACGGGGGCGATGCGTCGCCCTCTGCGATCAGGTGGAAACCACCCCCTCCAAAGGCACCCTGCTGCGACGGGAAATCACCCGGGTGCTCACCCCTGGCACCGTGCTGGAGGAGGGGATGCTGGCGGCCCGGCGCAACAACTGGCTGTGTGCCGTGTTCCCCCAGGGTGCCCGCTGGGGGCTTGCCGTGGCGGATGTGAGCACGGGGGAATTTCGCGTCAGTGAGCAGGAGGGTCTGGCTGCCCTGCACCAGGAACTGCTACAGCTGGAGGCGGCGGAGGTGGTCTGGCCCCAGCCGGCTGGGGAGGAAGGGGCGGAGACAGGCTCTCCGTCCTGGTGCCCCAAGGAGCTTCGGCACACCCCCCAACCCCGAACCCCCTTTGAGACGCCCCAGGCCAGACACCGGCTGCTGGAGCGTTACCGCCTGGCAGGCCTAGAGGGGTTGGGATTGGCAGAGGCCCCCCTGGCCCTGCGAGCAGCCGGGGGCCTGCTGGCCTACCTGGACAGCACCCAACCCGACGTGGAAGGGGAGGGGGACAGCAGGGAATCCATTCCCTTGGAGCGGCCAAGGCTCTGGCACGCAGGCGATCAGCTGGTGCTGGATGTGCAAACCCGCCGCAACCTCGAACTGACCCGCACCCAGATGGGGGGGCGGTTTGAGGGCTCCCTCCTCTGGGCCCTGGATCGCACGGTCACAGCCATGGGCGCCCGCTGCCTGAGGCGCTGGGTGGAGGCCCCCCTCGTGCAAATCGCCCCCATCCTCAAACGGCAAGAGGGTGTGAGCGAGCTAGTGCACCAGCGGAGCCTGCGGTTGGCGGTGCGCCGCCTGCTTCGGCCCATGGCCGACCTGGAGCGGCTGGCGGGCCGGGCCGGGGCAGGCAGCGCCTCCGCCCGCGATCTGGTCGCGCTGGCCGATGGGCTTGAGCGGCTTCCCCGTCTGGCGGAGCTGCTCCGGAGTGGGGAAAGCGCCCCCCTTCAGGCTCTGGCCAAGCCCCAGCCCCACCTGGCAGCTCTGGCCGCCGACCTTCGCCACACTCTGGTGGACTCCCCCCCGCTGAGCCTGAGCGAAGGCGGGCTGATCCACGACGGGGTGGATCCTCGCCTGGATGGTCTGCGCAACCAACTGGATGATCAGGAGCGCTGGCTGGCCGATCAGGAACGGCAGGAGCGCCAAGAGAGCGGCAATGCCAACCTGCGCCTGCAGTATCACCGCACCTTTGGCTATTTCCTGGCGGTGAGCCGCGCCAAGGCAGCGTCCGTGCCCAGCCACTGGATCCGACGGCAGACCCTCGCCAATGAGGAGCGCTTCGTGACCCCAGCCCTCAAGGAGCGGGAGGGTCGCATCCTGCAGCTGCGCACCCGGGCCGCTCAGAGGGAATACGAACTGTTCACAGCCCTGCGTCAGCAGGTGGGCCACCACGCCGAGCCCATCAGGGTCGCTGCTCGGCTTGTGGCCGAGCTGGATGCCCTGGCCTCCCTGGCGGAAGTGGCCGCCACCGAGGGGTACTGCCGTCCCGAAATCGTGGCTGGACGGGAGCTCACGATCGAAGCCGGGCGGCACCCAGTGGTGGAGCAACTCCTCGTGGACACGCGCTTCACCCCCAATCCCATCGCCCTGGGGGCAGGTCAGGAGCAGGCTCCTGACCTGCTGGTGTTGACCGGACCCAATGCGAGCGGCAAGAGCTGCTATCTCCGGCAGACGGGCCTGCTCCAACTGATGGCCCAGATCGGTAGCTGGGTGCCAGCCCGATCGGCCCGGTTCAGCCTGGCGGATCGGATCTTCACCCGGGTCGGCGCCGTGGATGACCTGGCCAAAGGGCAATCCACCTTCATGGTGGAAATGGCCGAAACGGCCAACATCCTTCACCACTCCAGCCCCCATTCCCTGGTGCTGCTCGATGAGATCGGGCGAGGCACGGCCACCTTCGACGGCCTGGCCATCGCCTGGGCCGTGGCCGAGGCCCTGGCCCAGAACCTGGGGGCCCGCACGGTGTTCGCCACCCATTACCACGAGCTCAACGAGCTCGCCGCGCTCCTGCCGAATGTGGCCAATGCCCAGGTGCTCGTGGAGGAAACCGGCGAAGATCTGGTGTTTCTGCACCAGGTGGTGCCAGGAGGGGCAAGCCGGAGCTACGGCATCGAGGCGGCGCGGCTCGCGGGTGTGCCCCCGACGGTGGTGCGGCGGGCGCGGGAGGTGCTGGGGCGCATCGAGGCCAACAGCCATGTGGCCCTGGGTCGGGCCTAGGACTGCCCGAAGCGAAGAGATGCCGTAGCCCTCCTCGCGCAGCGCCGCCGCCAGTGGCCGAAGGCGAGGCGGGACGAGTGATTCGCATGTGGCTGAAAGTCCTGTGTCGACTGATCAGCCCGATGTCTGAGCCTAGGAAAGCTGCAGCCAGGCCCCACGCAAGAGGGCATTCGCGGCCGCGGCCACCAGGGCAGCTCCCCCACGGCTGCCCTCCAGACGGATCTGGGGCAGTTCACTGGCTGCAAGCCGGCGCTTGCTCTCGGTCACTCCCACAAACCCCACCGGCATGCCGATCACAAGCGCCGGCGGGGGCACGGCGCCCAAGGCCGTGAGCGCAAGCAGCCGTTCCAGGGCCGTCGGGGCACTGCCGATCAGCACCACCCCACCGGGAAAGCTCTGCAGGGCGACGGCCATGCCTTCCGCAGCCCGGGTGCCACCCTCGGGAGCCACCTCCGGGGCCCAGGTCAGCACGGAGTGGACGGGATTGGCAAAGGTGCGCCGGGCCATGGGGCTCACCGCTGCCGCAGCCATGGCCGTGTCCGTGAGGATCGGGGCTCCCGCGGCCAGGGCAAGGGCCCCCAGCTCACAGGCTCCGGGGCTGAAGCGCAAATCGGGAGCCAGGCTGGGATCCCCACTGCTGTGCACCAGCCGTTCCAGCACATCCCGCTCATGGCCACTGAGGCCCGTGTCTCCCAGCCAATGGCGGATGCGACGCAGGCTTTCGGAGAAGATCGGGTGGTCGAGATCGTTCAAGGCTGGCGCTCATGCCCATCCACCTCTACTGGGGCGACGACGAGGCCGCCCGCAGCCGAGCCGTGGAGGAACTGCTGGAAAGCACCCTCGATCCCACCTGGGCGACAATGAATGTCAGCCGGCTGGATGGGCAGGATGGGGAGCAGGCCCGCCGGGCACTGGAAGAGGCCCGCACGCCTCCCCTGGGCGCCGGTGGACGGGTGATCGTGCTGCAACGCAGCCCCTTCTGCAGCGCCTGCCCTCCCGCCCTGGCCGAAGCCCTGGAGGCCAGCCTGCAGGCCATCCCGGGGCTCACCCATCTGGTGCTGGTGAGCAGTGGCAAGCCCGATGCCAGGTTGCGCACCACCAAGGCCCTGCGGAGCGTGGCCGAGGAGAAAAGCTTCCAGCTGCCCGCCAGCTGGGATGGGGCCGGCCAGCTCGAGCTTGTGCGCCGTACGGCAAGAGAGCTGGGGCTCATGCTGGAGCCGGAGGCTGCCGAACAGCTGGCCACGGCCATCGGGAGCGACAGCGCCCGGCTGGCCAGCGAGCTGGAAAAACTCCGGCTCTATGGCGGTGAGCACATCTCAGCGGCCTCCGTGGCCCAGCTGGTGGAGGGCCGCAGCAGCACCTCCCTGGCGGTCGGGGAGGCCCTTCTGGCTGGCAGGCCCGCCGAGGCGATCGCCCTGGTGGATGCCCTGCTGGCCGCCAATGAGCCGGCGCTGCGAATCATCGCCTCCCTGTCCAGCCAGATCCGGGGTTGGCTGTGGGTGGCACTGCTGGATGCCCAGGGGGAGCAGGACGTGGCGACCATCGCCAAGGCCGCCGGCATCGGCAACCCCAAGCGGATCTACGTACTGCGCAAGCAACTGCGCGGCCGCAGCACCGAACATCTGTTGCGCCTTCTGCGCCAGCTCCTGGAGGCGGAGGCCGCCCTCAAGCGGGGTGGCGACCCCGGGGAAACGTTCCGTGACGCCTGGCTGCTGCCCCTTGACCCTTCGCGATAGGCCGTCTCGATAAGTTGGCTTTCACCCGCAGCCGCCCAGGGATGGCCCTCCTCGTCCAGAAATTCGGAGGCACCTCCGTCGCCGACGTGGAACGGATCCAGGCCGTGGCCCGCCGCATCGCCGCGAGCCGGGAGGCCGGCCACGAACTCGTGGTGGTGGTTTCGGCCATGGGACACACCACGGACGAGCTCACGACCCTGGCCAGAGCCATCCACACCGCGCCACCACCACGCGAGATGGACATGCTCCTATCCACCGGGGAACAGGTATCCATTGCCCTGCTGGCGATGGCCCTCCAGCGGCTTGGGGTGCCAGCGGTCTCAATGACCGGCCTGCAGGCGGGAATCATCACCGAATCGGCCCACGGGAGAGCTCGCATCCTGGAGATCCGGACGGAACGGCTCTGGAGACACCTGGAGGAAGGCCATGTGGTGGTGGTGGCCGGGTTCCAGGGAACCAGCAGCGGCCCTTCCGGCATCCCAGAGATCACCACCCTGGGGCGCGGGGGCTCGGACACCTCGGCCGTGGCCCTGGCAGCGGCCCTGGGAGCCGTGGCCTGTGAGATCTACACCGACGTCCCTGGGGTGCTGACCACCGATCCCCGGAAGGTGCCCGATGCCCAGTTGATGGCGCGGGTCAGCTGCGACGAGATGCTTGAGCTGGCCAGCCTGGGGGCGGCCGTGCTCCATCCCCGGGCGGTGGAGATTGCCCGCAATTACGGCGTTCCCCTGGTAGTCCGCTCCAGCTGGAGCGAGGATCCCGGCACCACCCTCACCAGTGGGGTCAGCCGACCGGTGGGCAGCGATGGGCTGGAACTCGGCAAACCCGTCGACGGCGCAGACCTGGAACGGGACCAGGCCGTGCTGGCCCTCTCCGGCCTTCCCGACCAACCAGGGGTGGCGGCCCAGTTGTTTGAGGCCCTTGGGGAAGCAAGCCTGAACGTGGATCTGATCGTGCAATCCAGCCATGAAGGGGCCAGCAATGACATCGCCTTCACCGTGGCGGACAGCGAACTGGAGCGGGCCGGGGTCGTCTGCCAACAGCTCCTGGACGCCTTCGGCGCCCAGGGGGCCAGGCTCAGCGCGGAGCGAGGGATGGCGAAGATCAGCATCTCCGGGGCAGGCATCATGGGGCGACCCGGCGTGGCAGCCCGGCTGTTTGACACTCTCGCCCGTCTGGGCATCAACCTGCGCCTGATCGCCACAAGCGAGGTCAAAGTAAGTTGCGTGGTGGAGGGGAGCCAGGGAAGCAAGGCCCTTCGCGCCGCGGCGGAAGCCTTCGAACTTGGGGAGATGCAGCTGCGACAGGGACCCCTGCCTGCCGATCCCACCGCTCCCGCAGTGCGGGGGGTGGCCCTGGACCTGAATCAGGTCCAGGTCACCGTCAAAGGCGTGCCCGATCAACCCGGGATGGCGGCCGCGATTTGTCGTTCCCTGGCGGATTCGGGCATCAGCCTGGATGCCATCGTGCAATCCGAACGGCAGCGACCCGCCGCAGCTGGGGAGGCCACCAGTAGTCGGGACATGAGCTTCATCCTGCGCCGGGGCGACCGTCCTGGCGCGGAGGTCGCCCTGACCGCTCTGCTCAAGCAATGGCCAGGGGCCAGCTTTGAGGAGGGATCCGCTATTGCCCGGGTCAGCGCCGTGGGCGCAGGCATGGCCACCACCGCCGGAACCGCCGCCCGCATGTTCCGGGCCCTCTCCGATGCGGAGATCAACATTGAAATGATCGCCACCAGTGAAATTCGCACCAGCTGCGTGGTGGCCGAGGCCGATGGGGTGCGAGCCCTGCAGGCGGTGCATGCCGCCTTTGAGCTGGGGGGGACGACCACGATCGAGGCGAAGGGAAGCGAGGCACCGATCTGAGGGCTCAACCCTTCCCGACCAGTTTCTGGCGCAAGTTCTTGATGCGGTCACGCAGGTTGGCCGCCTCCTCGAACTCCAGGTTCTTCGCCGCGGCCTTCATCTTGTCTTCCAGCTGCTGAATTAACTCAGGCAGGGAATCCAGGGGCACGGCATTGTGCTCGGCCTGCTCGGTGGCCTCTTCCAGCTGCTCATCGTTGAGCCGACGGGACACTTCAAGAAACGCCAAGATTGAATTCCCGGCCCGCTTGCCTGCCGGCTTGGGCGTGATGCCGTGCTTGGCGTTGTAGGCCTCCTGAATGGTGCGCCGGCGAGCTGTTTCCGAAATGGCCTTCTCCATGCTGTCGGTGAGGTTGTCGCCATAGAGGAGGGCCATGCCTTCCACGTGGCGGGCCGCACGGCCGATGGTCTGGATCAGGGAGCGCTCAGCCCGCAGGAATCCCTCCTTGTCCGCATCCAGGATTGCCACGAGGGACACTTCAGGCAGGTCGAGGCCTTCCCGCAGCAGGTTCACCCCCACAAGGACGTCATACTCGCCATTGCGAAGGTCCTGGAGAATCTCAATCCGCTCAATGGAGTGGATCTCGGAGTGGAGATAGCGCACCCGCACACCGTGCTCGGCGAGGTAGTCGGTGAGATCCTCGGCCATCCGTTTGGTCAGGGTGGTCACCAGCACCCGCTCCTGCTTAGCCGCCCGATCCCGGATCTCCGCGAGCAGGTCATCCACCTGGCCCTCCGTGGGCCGCACCTCCACGATCGGATCGAGCACGCCGGTGGGGCGAATCACCTGCTCCACCACCTCGCTGCCGCTCTGGCCGAGTTCCCAGTTGCCAGGTGTCGCACTGACAAAAATGGTCTGGTGGGCCTTCTCCCAGAACTCATCCCCCTTCAAGGGCCGGTTATCCGCGGCGCTGGGCAACCGGAAGCCGTGTTCGATCAGCACCTGCTTGCGGCTTTGGTCGCCGTTGTACATGGCCTGCAGTTGGCTGCAGGTGACATGGCTCTCATCCACCACGAGCAGCCAATCCTTGGGGAAATAATCGATCAGGCACTCGGGAGGTGTTCCAGCAGGTCGCCCCGCCAGATGACGGGCGTAATTTTCCACCCCGTTGCAGTAACCCACCTGCTCCAACATCTCCAGGTCATAGGTCGTGCGCTGTTCCAGGCGCTGGGCTTCCAGGAGTCGACCCTGACTGTGGAGAACAGCCAGCCGCTCAGCCAGCTCAAAACGAATCGCCTGGATCGCCGCCTGCAGCCGCTCCTTTGGGGTCACGAAATGCTTGGCGGGATAGATGTTGATGGTTTCGAGGCTCTGGAGAATTTCACCCGTTGTGGGATCCACATAACGGATCGCCTCCACCTCATCGCCGAACATCTCCACCCGCACCAGACGGTCTTCATAAGCCGGGCCGATCTCCAGCACATCTCCTCGCACCCGAAAACGGCCCCGGCTGATCTCCAGATCATTGCGAGAGTATTGATTATTCACCAGCTCACGGAGTGAGCCACGCAGATTCAAGGTGGCACCCACCTCAAATTTCACGGCCGCCTTCAGATATTCCGAAGGAATGCCAAGGCCATAGATGCAACTGATGGAGGCCACCACAATCACATCGCGTCGCTCAAAAAGCGAGCGAGTGGCTGAGTGGCGCAACATATCAATTTCTTCGTTAATTGAGGCCGTCTTGGCGATATAAGTGTCCGACACCGGAACGTAGGCCTCCGGTTGGTAATAGTCGTAATAGGAGATAAAATATTCGACGGCATTGCGAGGGAAAAATTCCCGCAACTCGTTGCACAGCTGGGCAGCGAGGGTCTTGTTGTGGGCCAACACCAAGGCAGGTCGTCCCGTTTGGGCGATCACATTGGCGATGGTGAAGGTCTTGCCCGTTCCCGTGGCCCCCAGGAGGGTCTGGTAACGCTTGCCGCCATCCACGCCCTTCACGAGGGCGTGGATGGCGGTGGGTTGATCCCCTTGGGGGGTGTAGGGAGCCTGGAGCTGAAACGCCATGCCCCCATTTTGGGGGCTTCTTGAGGGGAGATGGGGTCTTAGGCCAGAGGTCCGTTGGTGAACAGCAGGGCGATGGCCCGGGTGAGGGGCACCTCAAGCCCGAGGGCTCGAAGGACAAAGAAACTGATGAAGCTGTACACCAGGGCCCCGAGAACGGCACTGGTGAAGCCATTGCGCAGGCGGAAACCCTGAATCAACCAGGCCGTCAGACCAAAAAGAACGATGGAAATCAGCCAATCGAACAGGAAACCGACGGGGATCAGACCCCCCAGGGTTGCGATCAGCCGGAGGGGGGCCAGCACAAACCGCAAGGGCCACATCAACAGGGTGCCCAGCAGGCCGATCAGACCTGCCGAGAGCAGGGCGACCTGGAAGTTGGCCATTTCCACGCCCAGGGGCAACCTGGAAATCAGCAGAAGGATGGCGGCTCGAATCGGCCACTGGAGCAACCAGAGGAGGGAACCGACCATGAATGCCACTTAAACAGAACTTTCGACACCATAGGCATGGCGCTCAAGGGGAGCAACGAGACCGGACGCGGCTTCCCGCAGGGCCCGCACCACCGCCACCATGGCCAGCTCATCGCTGAGCCGATTCACGGCGGAGCCCACCCCCACACCCGAGGCACCAGCAGCCAGGGCCATGGGCACCGTGACGGACGACAAGCCCGAGGCACACAGAACGGGCAAGGGCACCTGGGCCGACGCCAGGGCACGGCTGATGGCGAAGGTGGCGGCCAGGGTCGGTGCTGATTTCTCGATCAGGCCCAGAACGCCCGCGCTTACCGGGCGGGCGCTGGTGCCCCCCTCGGTCTGGATCCAGTCCGCCCCCGCGTGGGCCAGGGCAATGGCCAACTGCTCCTGTTGGTCAAGGGGAAGCCCATGGGGAACGGTGACCGAGAGCACCACCTCCGGAAGCAGAGCCCGGGTGCGCTGAGTGAGACGCAGAACCTCCTCCGCTTCAAAGCGCAGGCCCTGGGCGTAGAACGCATCGAAATTACCGATTTCCACCATCGTGGCCCCAGCAGCCACCGCGGGGGGGAACAGTTCCGGGTCGACGGCGGACACACAGAGCGGCAGCCCGGGGACAAGCCCTTGGATGTGTTGCACCAGGGCCGGATCGCAGGCCAGATCGAGAAGGTCGGCCCCACCTGCAGCAGCGGCCCGGGCGATCCTCTCCACGGAGGATGAATCGCGATTGGTCAGACCAGCGATCACTTTGAGCAGCCGACGCTGTCCAAGGGCCTCCTGCAGGGAGACCGGCAGGCTGGAGTGACGCGACATCTGCAGGCACGCAAGGTTGTGACGGTGATTCTCCCATCCGATGCCTCGCCACCAGGGCGGCGCTGGGGGCCGGACCAGGACCGGCTGCACCGGCACCTGCTGCGCCAGCCCGCCCTCCTGCCCAAAGGGGGCCGCCTGCTCATGGCCCTCTCCGGGGGGCAGGACTCCATGGCCCTCCTTGGGCTGCTGAGAGACCTGCAATCGCTCCATGGCTGGCATCTCACCCTCTGGCACGGAAACCATGGCTGGCATTCCGAAGCCGCGGTCCAGGCCCAGGCGCTCAAGGCCTGGGCAGAACGCCAACAACTCCCCTTGCATGGCCAACGGGCGGACCCTTCTCCAGCCACCGAAGCGGAAGCCCGGAAGTGGCGCTACAGGTGCCTGCTGGAGCAGGCGGAGGCCCTCGGTTGCAGCCATGTGCTGACGGCCCACACCGCAACGGATCGGGCCGAAACCCTCCTGCTGAATCTGGCCCGCGGGAGCCACCGGCGGGGCCTGGGGGCTCTACGGGCCCGTCGCCCCCTGGCCAACGGCATCCAACTGGTGCGTCCGCTCCTGCCCTTCACCCGGGAGGACACGGCCCGGATCTGCCAAGAGATGGCCTTGCCCCTCTGGATCGATCCCAGCAATGCCGAGACACGGTTCAGCCGCAATCGGGTGCGGGCCGATGTGTTGCCCGTGCTGGAGGATCTCCACCCAGGAGCCACAACCCGCATGGCAGCCCTGGCCGAACGGTTGGCGCAGGAGGAAGAGCAGTCAGAGGAAATCGTTGCGATCGCCCTGGGATCTCTGACGATGGCCCCGGATCAGCAGGGAGCCATCACGGCGTTGAACCGTCGCTCCCTGGCCGCCCTGCAGCCAGCGAACCAACGGCTCTTGATGCAGAAGTGGCTACGCCTCCACTGGGGCAGCCTCTTGGAAGCCCGGAGCCTGGAGCGGCTGCTGGCTCGGCTACCGCTGGATCAGGGGCCGGGACGGCATGATCTGGCGAAGGGTTGGCACCTCCGATGGGAGGGCTGCAGCCTGCTTCTCTTCCCACCCACGGACCATGGCAGACCTGGTTGACACCAGCGATTGGCAAAAGCGCTACGGGGGGATCGAGAACGCCTATTGCCAGGGCCGCTGGGCCGCGGTGATGGAGAACGGCACGGTCCTGCTGCGAGAACTCCTGGACGCAGGTGGGGATCCTGAGGTCGAGGCGCTGCGCCATCGCATGCAGCTCCTGATGGCCCACACGCTGCTCCATGGCTATGGCGATCGGGATGCAGCCGAAGATCTCTACGAGGTGGTTCGCAGCAGTGATTCGGAGTCCACCCTCCGCCAGATCGCAGAAGACGGTCTGGATCTCTGTCATCAACCCCTCCCCTCAAGCCTGGCCATCGAGGAGGACGGGGAGGAGACCAGCGGAGCCCCTTCGCCTCCCGTCCTTTTCCTTCCTGATGCGGAGCGAACCGATCTGGAAGACGACGAGGACGTCGCAGCCCGCTCCGAGCCCTCCAGGGGCCGTTTCCCGGCCTCACAAATGCCCCTCCAGCCCCTTCCTCCCGTCCGATCGGAGGCCAACCCAGAGGCCGAGTCACCCCCTGACATCCCCCCTGAACCGGAGAGCGATCTGGGGGTGGCGGCGGATCCCTTTGGTGCCAGCGGGGAGGGTCCCTTGCCGTTGCAAGACGAGGGCCTGCCCGTGATGCCCTGGCTGAGGGAGCCATCAGCAGGCCCAAGGCAGGAGCGTGACGGGAGTCCGGTGGGGGAGTTGCCCTGGGTGAAGCAGAAGATCAGCGAGACCTGGACCGCCGAGGTGGTGGAGGAGCCCGAGTTGATCGAGCTCCACCAAGCCACCCCCTCCATGGCGGAGGAGGTGGATCTGCAGATCAAGGACGACGTCGCCCAGGACCCCAAAAGTCCTGAGGATGGGGAGCCTGAGGAGGATGGGGACTTGCGAACGGGCCTGCTGCTGGTGGTGGTGGGCTAAGCCTCAGCCCGCCAGGGCAGCGGACCGGCGGCGGCGGGTGCGGCCGGCTTGCAGTTCCGGCTCTTCGGGCTGGGGATTGGGTTTGCTGACCGCAGCCACGGGCTCTGGACGGGGACGGGCCTCAGAGCCCCCATCCCGACTCCGATCCCGATCCCGATCGCGACCGCCTTGTCGGCCTCTCGGAACAGGACGATTGTCAGGCTCCGCTTCAGACTGACCCTTGTAGGCAGGGCTCCCCGCTGGAGCAGGTTGCACCAGACAGATGATCAGGGGATCCACCTGGAGCTCCCGGCGCAGCCGGCGCTGGAGGCCCACCTCCACTTCCCGTTGCACACCCACCCAGTCCACGTCGGGGGCCTTGCCCCCCGTGTTGCGCGACAGCTGGTTCCAACGGTTCTCCAGCACCCAGCGGATCTCCCGTTCAGCCCAGACGGAGAGCTTGCGGGGATCGGCGGTGGTGACCACCCCGCGAAGATTGACCCGGGGCGGAGCCGCCATGACGCCATCGGCGCTGATGACTGCCAACAGGGTGATCACCCCATCCTCCGCCAACTGCTGACGCTCCTTAAGCACCCGGGCATCGACGATGCCGTTGCGGGAGGCGTCGAGCAACTCGATGCCTGCCTTGACCGCCTCGCCCCGCCGGATGGAGTCGGGGGTGAGTTCCACAACCTCGCCGTTGTCAATGATGAGCATGTTGTCTCCAGGAACTCCCATCGACTGAGCTGTTTTGGAATGGCAAACCAGCATGCGATGTTCCCCGTGGACGGGAACAAAGAATTTGGGGCGCGTTAGCGCCAACATCAATTTCTGATCTTCCTGGCTGCCATGACCGGACACGTGAATACCTTCCCCTTTGCCATACACAACCTTGGCGCCCAACATCATCAGACGATCAATGGTGTTGACCACCGAGATGGTGTTCCCAGGAATGGGGCTGGCCGAGAAAATGATGGTGTCGCTGGATTTCACCTGAACCTGGGGATGTTCACCGCGAGAAATGCGGCTCAACGCAGCCAAGGGTTCCCCCTGGCTCCCGGTCATCAGCAACACAACTTCCCGATCTGGCAGGTCCCGGATCTGCTTGATGGGCACAAACAACTCATCGGGACAGCGCATGTAACCCAGTTCCCGAGCCTTGGCGATCACATTGAGCATGGAGCGGCCGAGCAAACCCACCTTGCGACCGTGCTTCATGGCCAGTTCAAGAACCATGGAAACCCGGTGGACAGAGCTGGCGAAGGTCGTGACGATCACCCGCCCTTCGGCCTTGGCGAAATGGCGATCAAGGTTGGGGAAGACGGCCCGCTCGGGAGGCGTGAATCCTGGTAGCTCGGCGTTGGTTGAATCGCTGAAGAGGCACAGAACGCCCTGTTCCCCGTAATGGGCAAGACGCTGCACATCAAACACCTCTCCATCCACAGGTGTGTGGTCAAACTTGAAATCACCCGTGAACACGACCACGCCTACAGGGGTGGTGATCGCCAGGGTGAAACTGTCGGCAATCGAGTGGGTATTGCGGATGAATTCCACCTTGAAGTGCTGTCCCACATGAACCACATCGCGGGGGCTCACTGTTTGCAGTGTGGTGCGATCGGTCACCCCGGCCTCCTCCATCTTTCCCGTCAGCATGGAGAGCGCCAGCCTGGGGCCGTAGATGACAGGAATATTAAAGTTCTTCAGGTGGTAGGGAATACCACCGATGTGATCTTCATGGCCATGGGTAACAATCATGCCGCGAATGCGCTTGTGATTTTCGCGCAGATAACTGGTATCGGGCAGGACAACATTGACACCATGCATCCCATCACTGGGGAACGCCAAACCAGCGTCCACCAGCATCAGGTCGTCACCGTATTCGAAGACACAGGTATTTTTGCCAATCTCATGCAATCCCCCCAGGGGAATCACGCGGAGAGCGGGCTGCTTAGCCCCAGAAGATGACGTGGATTTGGTCGGATGTCCGTGAGAACTTGTCATGAAGTAAAGGAATAAAAAACGCGGTCTTGGTCTGGACGAAGCCTTGGCGTCAGGTAGGACGCAGGGCATCGAGGATGGAGGAGAGTCGTTCGCGAACGTGGCTATCAGCTGGCAACAGGGGCAGGCGCGGGGCACCCACGGCCCAACCGGAAAGCTCAAGGGCCGCTTTGACGGGAATGGGATTGGTGGTGCAGAACAGGCCCTTGAAAAGGGGCAAAAGCTTCTCGTGAAGGGCCAGTGCCTCTCCGTTACGGCCCGCCAAAAAGGCCTGGACCATGGCTTGAATGGTGTCCCCAGCCAGATGGCTGGCCACGCTCACCACTCCGGCGGCGCCCACGGACAACATGGGCAAGGTGAGGGAGTCATCGCCGCTGTAAATCGCCAGCTGGTCACCGCAGAGCCCTCGCAGCTGCTGCACCTCTTCTGTGGTGCCGCTGGCAGCCTTGAACGCCACAACATTGGAGCAATCCAACAGGCGCTCCACGGTTTCAGGCGCGAGATGGCAACCGGTGCGGGCAGGAATGTTGTAAAGCATCAGCGGGAGCTCAGGAGCCGCCTGGGCCACCGCCCGGAAATGGGCTTCCAGCCCCTCCTGGGGAGGTTTGTTGTAATAAGGCACCACCACCAGGGCGCCGTCAGCCCCCAGGGCAGCCGCTTTGGCGGTGGCCTCCACAGCCTCAGCCGTGCAGTTGCTGCCACTGCCCGCCAACACCACTGAGCGAGCGCCCACAGCCCCCTTGACGGCTGAAAACAGGGCATGTTGCTCCTCCCAGCTGAGGGTGGGAGATTCGCCCGTGGTGCCACACACCACCAGGCCATCGGAGCCGTGGGAAACCAGGTGATCCGCGAGACGCTCGGCCAGGGAAAGATCCAGGACCCCATCTGGCGTGAAGGGCGTGACCATGGCCGTGAGCACCCGACCGAAGCAGGGAGAGCACGCGATGGGGTAGGCGCTCAAGGCTCACCTCCGTCTGCTCTCATCAGAAGCTCAGCGATTTGAATCGCATTGAGGGCTGCCCCCTTGCGGATCTGATCCCCGCAAAGCCAGAGCTCCAGAGCCTGGGGATGGCTCAGGTCCTGCCGAATCCGGCCCACGGCCACCGGATCCTGGCCCGTCACATCCATGGGCATGGGAAAGCGATTAGCAGCATGGTCCTCGATGAGGACAACACCCGGAGCCTCCCCAAGCAAGCCCCGGGCCTCATCCACGGACAGGGGAGCCTCAAATTCAATGTTCACCGCCTCCGAGTGGGCGCGAAGAACGGGCACGCGCACGCAGGTGGCACTCAACTGCAGATCGGGACGCCCCATGATTTTTCGGGTTTCGTTCAGCATCTTGAGCTCTTCCTCGCAGTAGCCATTGGCCTGGAGGGGCGAATTGTGGAGAAAGAGGTTGAAGGCGAGGGGAAAGGGGAGCACCTCACTCTCGGGAACCCCTCCCTCCAGCATGGTGCGCGTGAGCTGCCGCAACTCTTCCATGGCCCGCGCTCCGGCTCCGCTGGCCGACTGGTAGGTGCTCACCACCACGCGACGGATGCGACGCCTGGCCTCCAGCGGGGCCAGCACCAGGCACAACAGGATGGTGGTGCAGTTTGGGTTGGCAATGATCCCCCGGTGGGAGAAGGCCGCGCCTGGATTCACCTCGGGCACCACCAGGGGCACCGAAGGGTCCATGCGGAAGGCACTGGAGTTATCGATCACCACGGCCCCGCTGGCCACGGCCTGGGGAGCCCATTCTTTGGAAACGGACCCCCCCGCGGAGGCCAGCAACAGATCCAACCCTTGAAAACTGTCCGGCTCGACGGCCTTCACCGTGAGGCATTCCTCGCCCCACACCACCTGCTGACCGGCGGAGCGAGGGGAGGCCAACAAACGGAGATCCTCCACGGGCCATTGGCGCTCCCTCAACAGATTGAGGATCTCCTCGCCCACCGCACCCGTCGCTCCAAGAATGCCAATCCGCAGAGGTCGGGACGGCAAACCTCCCATCGGTGAGCCGGCAGATTGAGCTTGGGAACCGAAACTGGAGAGGGTGGTCACCGAGGGGCGGACGAGGGGTAGGCCTGGGGGCGTGGTGGAGATCAGGAGCGGCTCAGGAAGGGAGATGGCTCCCGTTGGAGGCGCCAGACGAGAACAAAAAAATGGATTTCGAGGGGGTATATCGAGTCGACTTAACCGTCTTGCAAACAATACGTGGGCGAGGCAGCCCAAGGCCACTTTCTAGGATGAGGGATTGCCAGCCGTCCGGACCTGTCCATGACCCCAGCCGCCAGCCCCTCCACCGGCCAGGCCTCCAGCCTGAAAGTGAGCACGCAGCCGCGCCCAGGAAGTCGCTTGGCCGTGGAGGTTGCCATTCCTGGCGGACGGAGCCAGGCCAGCTATGACGCTGCCCTGGACAAGCTCAGTCGCAGCGTGAAGCTGCCCGGGTTTCGCAAAGGGAAGGTGCCCCGCTCTGTTCTGCTCCAGCAGCTGGGGCCCTTGAGAGTCCGGGCCACTGCCCTGGAAGATCTGGTAGAGAGCGTGTGGAAAGATGCCCTGGAGCAGGAGCGGATTGAGGCGCTCAGCCGTCCGGAACTGCAGGAGGGCTTTGAAGCGGTGCTGGATCGTTTTTCTCCTGGGTCCGAGTTGGTGCTCACCCTCGAGATGGATGTGGAACCCACTCCCACCCTCAAAACCACAAAGGGGCTGAAGGCGGAAGCCACCTCGGTCGTCTTCGATCCCGCCAGGGTGGACGAACTTCTGGAGCAGTCACGCCGCCAGTTGGCAGCCCTGGTGCCCGTGGAAGAACGGCCGGCAGCCATGGGGGATGTGGCCAGGATCCGTTTCTCGGGGGTGTTTGCCGACAGCAGCGAAGCCATTGAGGGCGGTAGCAGCGACGGAATGGATGTGGAGATGGAGGAGGGCCGCATGATTCCCGGCTTCGTGGAGGGCATCGTGGGACTAAACGTCGGGGCCAGCCGCGATGTCAGCTGCACGTTCCCGGAGTCCTATCCCCAGGAGGACGCCGCAGGACGGCCGGCCACCTTCAACATCACCCTGATCGACCTGAAAACAAGGGAGTTGCCCGAACTCGACGATGCCTTCGCCCAGCAAGCAAGCGACAAAGCCTCCCTCGAGGAGCTCAAGGCCGATCTGGAAGAACGCCTGAAGCAGGATGCGGAGAGGCGGCACCGGGCCAATCGCCAGGACGCGCTCCTGGAAGCGCTGGTGGAGCAATTGGAAGTGGAACTGCCGGAAACCCGGATCCAGCAGGAAATGCGCAACCTGGTGGAGCAGACCGCCAGCCAGATCGCCCAGCAGGGAATGGATGTGAAGAAAGTCTTCACCGCCGATGTGGTGCGCTCCCTGATGGACACCTCCAGGCCGGAGGCAGAAAAACGCCTGCGTCGCAGCCTGGCCTTGCGGGCCCTGGCCGTCGCGGAAAAGATCGAAGTGCCCGCCGCTGAGGTGGCCACCCGAGTGACAGAGGTGCGGCTCGAACTGAGCAACCAGCCCAACCTGGACGAGGAGAGGCTACGCCTGGCCGTGGCCGACGACCTCCTCCAGGAAAAACTCCTCGAGTGGCTGGAAGCCCATGCCACCGTGAGCGAGAGCGCCCCGGCCACCGAAGGAGAGGCGGTGGATGAAAAACCAGAGAAGGCGAAGAAAGCCAAAAAGGCTGAAGGCAATCAGGCAGCGGACAAGACGGCCACCCCCTAAGCGGTGGAGGGCACGCTGCCCATAGATTGAAAGGAACATCCCCTACACCCCCGCTCCCTGCGTGTGAACCAGGTTTTTCCTCACCCCGTGTACAGCCTTTGGCAAGGGCCACGACCCTGGGCAGCCAGGATGGGCCCGGAAGCTTCACCCGGTGTGCTGCCCACCGTTGTGGAGCAGTCCGGTCGGGGGGACCGGGCCTTTGATATTTATTCCCGCCTCTTGCGTGAACGAATCATCTTCCTGGGGACAGGGATCGATGACCAAGTGGCTGATTCCCTTGTGGCCCAGCTCCTGTTTTTGGAAGCCGAAGATCCAGAAAAAGACATCCAGATCTATGTCAACTCCCCGGGTGGCTCCGTGACAGCCGGGCTGGCGATCTACGACACCATGCAGCAAGTCAGCCCTGATGTGGTCACCATTTGCTACGGCCTGGCTGCCAGCATGGGTGCATTTTTGCTCTCGGGGGGAGCCAAGGGCAAACGCCTAGCCCTACCCAATGCACGCATCATGATTCACCAGCCCCTGGGTGGAACTCAAGGCCAGGCGGTGGACATCGAAATCCAGGCCAAGGAAATCCTGTATCTCAAGGAAACGCTCAACAGCCTCCTGGCAGAGCACACGGGACAACCAGTGGAAAAAATCGCAGAAGATACGGATCGAGACTATTTCCTTTCTCCGCCAGAAGCGGTTGAATACGGCTTGATAGATAGGGTCGTGGAGGGGATTCCCTCCCCCAGCCCGGTTTGATCCTTAAGGACCGCAGACCTGCAGGCGCTTGAGGGCATCCTAAAAGCGGGGCCGCCCCGTACGCTCCCCCCCCGACCAAGGACATGGCAAAGTTCGACGCCCACCTCAAATGCTCCTTCTGCGGCAAGTCCCAGGATCAGGTGCGCAAACTCATTGCCGGGCCTGGGGTTTACATCTGCGATGAATGCATCGATCTCTGCAACGAGATCCTGGATGAGGAGCTGGTGGAGGGCCAGGGGCACAGCAGTCGTCCCTCAGCCGAAGCCAGTCGGAAAACCCCCCAAAAAAAGGCACCCAAGCCCGCCCCCACCCTGGCCTCCATCCCCAAACCCCAGCAGATCAAGACCTTTCTCGATGAGCAGGTGGTGGGCCAGGAGGAAGCCAAGAAAGTGTTGGCCGTTGCGGTGTACAACCACTACAAGCGTTTGGCCTGGCAAGGAGATGGGCAAGGGGAAACGGACCGCAGCGCCACCCGCCTGCACAAATCCAACATCCTTCTGATCGGTCCGACGGGATGTGGAAAGACCCTCCTGGCCCAGTCACTGGCGGAACTGTTGGATGTGCCCTTCGCCGTGGCAGATGCCACCACCCTCACCGAAGCGGGCTACGTGGGAGAGGATGTGGAAAACATCCTGCTTCGACTGCTCCAGAAGGCCGAGCTGGATGTGGATCTGGCGCAACGGGGCATCATCTATATCGACGAAATCGACAAGATTGCTCGCAAGAGTGAAAATCCCTCCATCACCCGCGACGTATCGGGCGAAGGAGTGCAGCAGGCTCTCCTGAAAATGCTGGAGGGGACCGTGGCCAACGTGCCCCCCCAAGGTGGGCGGAAACATCCCTACCAGGATTGCATTCAGATCGACACCAGCCAGATTCTGTTCATCTGTGGGGGTGCCTTTGTGGGGCTGGAAGACGTGGTGCAGAAGCGAATGGGTCGCAATGCCATTGGTTTCCTGCCTGCCGATGGCCAAAGTCGGCCCAAATCCAGCAAAGATCGCCATGCAGCTGAGGTGCTGCGGCACCTTGAGCCCGACGACTTGGTGCGTTATGGCCTGATCCCGGAATTCATCGGCCGCTTGCCGGTGACGGCATTGCTCCAGCCCCTCGACACCTCGGCCCTGGAAGCCATCCTCACCGAACCCCGGGATGCCCTGGTGAAGCAGTTCCAGACGCTGCTAAGCATGGACAATGTGCGTTTGGATTTCGAGCCAGGGGCCGTGGAAGCGATTGCCGCCGAAGCCCATCGGCGCAAAACCGGAGCCCGTGCCCTGAGGGGCATCGTGGAAGAGTTGATGCTTGAGGTGATGTACGACCTCCCCTCCCAAAGGGACATCAAGACCTTCACGGTGACCCGGGATCTGGTGGAGCAACGGAGCCGGTCCAACGTGTTGCCCATTCCCAGTGCCAACGGGCGAACGGATCACACCAACCAGGCCAGCGCCTGAACGGAAATCCCCACCTCACCCTCCCTTCTACTCGTCAGGAAGGGGGGCGATGCTAATCGAGCCCCCATCTGATCCCCTTGGCCGCAGCTGACCATCTGCAGGTGCCCCGTCAACATGGCCTGTTCAATCACCACGGCATCGACCTTGGAGATGGCACAGTGGCGCACTACCTGGAGGGACGGGAAATTCTGCGCAGTTCCCAGTCCGAATTCAGCCGGGGTCTGACGATCACAACGGTGGACTATCCAGCTGAGAGTTGTTCACCTACCGAAGAGACGCTGCAGCGAGCCCGCGGACGATTGGGCGAACAAAATTACAATCTGCTCTTTAACAACTGCGAGCATTTTGCCTACTGGTGCAAAACCGGACGCCATCGCAGCAACCAAGTGGAGGACTGGCTTCACACGGGCAGCCTCGGGGCCCTGGCCTTCGGTCAGTTCATTCCAGCGGCCGTGCTCACGGGAGCCAGGATGCTGCTCCGGCACGGCATCACGTTGGAACCGGGCCATCTGGAGAAAGGACGGGAACTGGCCCTCAAAAGCTTGGAGCAGCTGGATGGGCTGCGCCAGGGTCTACAAGCCCGTCTGGAAGAGGAACTGGCGAAGGCCGAGCTGCGCTGGGGCACCAGTGAGCAACCCAGCGATCAGTTCGTACGACTCCGGCTGGCCGCGCAGAAACTGGCGGATCAGCTGAGCGAAGTAGAGGAAATGGAAGCGCGAATCGAAGGGATGCTAGCCAGGAAAGAAAGCCTCAAGATCAGCGATTCTCCACATAACCAAGTCGGGACAGAAAAGTTCTGATGAAGCGTGAACCTCCGATAAAAAGCCGACCAAAGAGGTTGGCTTTAATCGCGACTTTGCTGTTTGGCTGACTACCAGGATACCAATGATAGGCAATAAGAATTTGGCGCAGATCTTCCAGGATCGATCCCGTCACTCTCAGGCTATGCGGAAAGGAGTCAGAGCGTGCCAATAACGCCAGCTTGAATTCAAGGCCCGCGTAGATCCCGCGCAGCCTGGACTGCCACATGGAAGCGACTGTCTTGACCTTGGAGGAAGATCCCGTGAGACGGGAGGTGATGGAGGCGGGATGGACGCGATAAAGGGTCAGCTGCTCAGGCAGAAACAGGAAGGGGCCCTGACTGGCAAGCAAAGACCAACACAGCCAATCTTCTACTCCTTGCTTGCCCACAAAGGAAAAAGGAACACGTTGAAGCACATCAGCACGCACCAATGAGGACGAGATACAGATTCTGTTTCTGATCAGATAATCCCTTTGACTCCGAAGCCAATAGGGAACCTCTGGGCTCCCAGAAAATGCAGACTCAAAATAATCAGCCTGACCTGGATCCCCGATCACTTTCACTGCGGTGTGACACATCACGATCTCGGGATATCGCCTAAACGCTGCCAACTGCTGTTCCAACTTCTGGGGGGCAAAGAGATCATCCGCATCAAGAAAGGCGACGAATTCACCTGAAGCATGGTGCAAGCCAAGACAACGGGCCATGCTGGACCCATAGTTGAGACGGTGGGGATGGGATAAAATGATTATTCCGGGAAAATCACTAGCCTTCAGCGCATGCAAAACCTCCCAAGTCTGATCGGATGAGCCATCATCGACAAGGATCACCTCTTGTGGAGGCAGCGTCTGAGCAGCAATGGATGCGAGGGTTTCGGCTATCGTTGATTGGCAATTATAACAGGGAATAATAACAGTTATTGTACCCGGCTTCATGTTGGGATTAACTCCATTTGACCATTCAACCATCGGACGGAGGATCAGTCAAAAAACATGATGCTTCATGCGGAGCAAAGACGCTCTTTTCTTGAGCCAAAAACAAATCATCCTCTGATTGAGACCTACATCCATGACCCCGCAGTCAGCCATGGCCATGTGCCCATCCAGCTGATCCCGACCCATGGGGATCCATGGGTCTACGCGACAATGCTCCGATGACCGAGGCCTATCAACCCCTCCACCACAAATACCGCCCCAAGCGACTCGATGAATTGGTGGGGCAAGAAGCCATCGCCGCCACCCTGGGCAACGCCTTGCGCAGCGGTCGCATTGCGCCTGCCTACCTCTTCAGTGGCCCCCGGGGCACGGGAAAGACCTCCAGTGCACGCATCCTGGCCCGTTCCCTCAACTGCCTGGCCAGCGAAGGCCCCACCCCCGAACCCTGCGGACGCTGCGAGCTCTGCCGATCCATTGGTTCCAGCACAGCCCTCGACGTCATTGAGATCGATGCGGCTTCCAACACCGGGGTCGACAACATCCGGGAGCTGATTGAGCGCTCCCGCTTTGCTCCCGTGCAGGCCCGCTGGAAGGTGTATGTGGTGGACGAGTGCCACATGCTCTCCACAGCAGCCTTCAACGCCCTGTTGAAGACCCTGGAAGAACCCCCACCGCAGGTGGTGTTCGTGCTGGCCACCACCGATCCCCAGCGGGTGCTCCCCACCATCCTCTCCCGCTGCCAGCGCTTTGATTTTCGGCGCATCCCCCTGGCAGCCCTGGAGACCCACCTGGGGTGGATCGCGGAACAGGAAAAGATCGCCATCACCCCAGACGCCCTTCACTTGGTGGCCCAAAGGGCCCAGGGGGGTCTGCGGGATGCGGAGAGCCTGCTGGACCAGCTGAGCCTGTTGCCTGCCCCCATCGAAGCCGCGGCCGTCTGGGATTTGCTGGGGGCTGTTCCTGAAGAGGAATTGCTCACCCTTGCCGAAGCCATGGCCGGGGGAGACCCCCTGGCGGTGGTGGAATCCAGCCGCCAACTGCTGGAGCGGGGACGGGAACCCACCGCTGTGTTGCAGGGCGTGGTGGGTCTGCTTCGGGATCTGCTGCTGGCGGGGGAAGCACCAGGGCGGCTGGAGCTGACGAGCGTGTCTCCCCACCTGAGGAACGCCCTTCCGCCTCTGGCGAAGACCATCGGCAAACAGCGCTTGCTGCAATGGCACGCCGGACTCAAGGGCAGTGAACAGCAGTTGCGCCATAGCGTGCAACCCCGGCTCTGGCTGGAGGTGATCCTTTTGGGGCTCCTGGCTGAGCCCGCGGTCGCCCCGCCGCGAAGCACCGGGACCAACAGCACGCTGGACAGGCCTGATCGCCCAGCGACCGGGACTCCGGCGTCGCCCTCTCCCAAAGCGCCACCCCCCGCGCCCGCCCCTCAAGAAGAGGCTCCCCCCCCCCAGGCAGATCCGCCGATCCAGACCTCAGTGGGCAGCCAAAATCTGGATGAGCTGTGGCAACAGATCCTGGCGGGACTCCAGCTCCCCTCCACCCGCATGCTGTTGTCCCAACAGGCCCATCTCAAGCGACTGGATGGGCATCGGGCCGTGGTGCAGGTGGCCAGCAACTGGATCACCATGGTGCAAAGCAGGCTCCCCCTGCTGGAGAAGGCCATGGAGGCCACCCTTGGCAGCGCCCGGACAATCACCCTCGAGCCCAGTGACCAGGAGCGTCCCGCCCCTTCTCCGGCCCCTGCCCCACCCCCAGCCCTCGTGCGCTCCCCCGAGCCATCTCCGGTGCAGGAGCCCGAGGAGCCCGCTGCCGCAGAAACTGAAAGGCCCCAGGCCCTGGATCCTCTAGAGGAGCCCCCAACAGGACCTCTGTCTGCAGAACCTCCAGAGACGGCCTCAGGAGAGACGTACATACCACCGGCGCAGAGCCAGGGGGTGCAGCAACAACCTCAAAGGCAAACAACAGACGAACGCTTGCTGGAGGAATCCACAGGCTTGCTAGCCGACTTTTTCAACGGACAAGTGATCCAGCACGCTGACAGCCTCATCCTTCAGGAGAAGGAACCACATCGTCCTCAAGATCCAAAGCCTGGGAAGGGGTGAAATCGGAATAGGAGCTGGCGGGCATGGCAACCGGGGATGCTCCGTGAACCGTTTTCTGCCACACCAACGTTTTCGGCAGAAGCGCCATTTTGAGCATGACCCAGGGGATCACAACAAACCAGTGCATCATGTAAACCATCGCCAGCAGCACGTTGCCGGGCGTGGCTGGTGGAATCGGAGGGCCTTCTCCCCCGCGATTGCAGCCAGCGGCGATCGAAAAACCTGATAGGGCCAAGACCACAAAGGGGAAGGGCCACATTCCGGGGAGCGTCCTCGTGGCCAAAGCTGCGAGCAGATCGGAAACGACCATCACAGGCAGCACATATTGCAGAACGAAAAAGGACGCCAGATCCCATTTCTGAGACCCCGTTAGCCGATCGGAAAGAAGTTGCTTGTCGTAATCGAGAAAACGTTGCAGTCCACCTTCCGCCCAGCGCTGCCTTTGGCGCCAGAGGGCCTGCAAGCTGGACACAGCCTCCTCACTGACGGGGGGGTCCCACATCACCCCGACCGGCAACCCGGCCAGGAGGAAACGGAAGCTCAGATCGAGATCGTCCGTGATGGTGGCTTCATTGAACCCCCCGGCTTTCTGGACCGCATCCCGACGCAACAGCTGTCCGTTACCGCGCAGCTCTCCCACGCCGCCACGACCAAGCCTGGCCTCCTGAATGAAGGCATCAAAGGCCATCTCCATGGCCTGGGCACGGGTGAGCCAGTTGTGGGCGGCGTTGGCCTCCGCTTTCCGGAGCTGGACGGCCGCCCAGCCTTCCCGTTCCGCAGAAGGAATCACCCGCTCCAGCCAATCCGGAGGGAGGTCGGCATCTGCATCGAGCACCAACATCCAGCGTCCCTCCAGGTTGCCCAGAACCGCGTTCAGAGCGCCCGACTTGCCCCCTCCGGAATCACGGCTGCGGCGCAGGGTGCGCAGCTGGGGGTGCCGTGCCTGAAGCTCAGCCAGACGTTGGGGGGTGCGGTCTTCACTGCCGTCGTCCACCACCCAAAGCCGGAGCCCATCCGCCGGCCAACGCAGCCGAAGCACCCGGTCCACCAGGGATCCGATGACCGCTTCCTCGTCGCGAGCCGCAACCACCACATCCACCAGTGGGAAGGGTGAGGACGGGCTCCCGGCGACCTGAGCATTGGGGAGTGAGGGGTCGGGGGGAGGAGGCTTGAGGAAAAGCGTCCGAGCCACCGAGCCCCCCAAAACAAGGGCCATGCCCAGGCCGGGCACCAGCCGGGCCCAGGGGACCAAACCATGGGGGAGCGCTCCCACGGCGACACAAGCCAGGAGCAACAGGGCAGCCTTGCGGCGGCGATTGTCTGCGCTCCCGCCGCCCATCCCTTTGCCAAACACTGATGGGATCTTAAGGGGCCCCAAAGGGCTCTAGGCACGGGAAACCGCCTCCGCCTGAAGGCAAGGGGTTTCAACCCCCACCACTGGCCGCCAGTGGCAAGGTTTCCAGGGGTTGGAGGCTGGCACCGGGGTAGTAGTGCTTGAGGATGGTGTCCATGGCCCACCCCCGACGGGCCAGATCAATGGCGCCAGCCTGGGACAGGCCCGCACCATGGCCAAATCCACCTCCCTGCAACAACCAGGTTTCAGGTCGGGGATGGGAGAGGGTGAACAACGTGCTGGGGAGCTGGCGCAGGGTGCGACGAATGGCATCCCTGCGCAGCACAACGGTGGTTTTGGAGCCAATGATCTCCAGCGCCACCACCCGGCCACTGGCCCCCCGCTCCAAAACCTTGACGCTGCGCGGTGTGCCCACACTGAGACCCCTTGCCCCTAAGGCGGCGTTGATACTCGCGGAGGTGAGGGTGCGCTGCCAGCGGAAGAGCGGGTGATCAGCGCCATAGGCCCCCTGTCCATTGCGAATCAACGCTGGCAGCGTTTTGGAGCTGATGGGCAGGGGAGTCCTCTCCTGAAAAGCGGGAAGGCCATCGGCAAAGGGGCGGAGATAGGGAACCGGATCCACGCTCCAGGCCTCCTCCAGGCCCGCAGCCACGCCACCGTTGGTGGCGTGATACACCGCATGGATGGGTTCGTCTGCCTGGGTTAACACCTGCCCGCGACTGCCGGCAATGGCCTGGCGCACTGCGGGGCTGGCCAGCCCCGGATCGCTGTACACCTGGCACTGGGTGTCGGCACAGAGGTGATAGCCATCTGCCTGATACCGGCCCCGGTTGCGAACGGCCCAGGTGCGGGCCAGCACCGCCTGGGCCCCCAGAGCAGCCGGGGGGGACCCGGCCCCGATCTCATGGGGTACCACCCCCTCGAGATAGCGCTCCAGGGGCACCTCCTCCAGGAGACTCCAGCCGCCGTGGGCATCAGGGATCAGGCGGAAGGGGCCTCGATAGGTGCCGTTCCCCCAGCGCAACCCACCAGGAGCCTGGAGGCGAACGGGTGCCTGCACCACCAGGGTGCCCTGGGGACGGCGGAGCTCCAGATGCAACCGCCGACCCGAGGTGTGCTCCACCAGCTTCGCGGCACGGCCCGGGGGATCGGGGGCATCAGCAGGAGCCCACACCTCCCAGTCGGTGGGTCGGGCGATCACCGGCTGGTGACCAGCGGCGGCCCAGGGCCGGGCGGCCGCCTCGGCACTTTCGTAGCTGGCGAAAGGGCCCAGCACCCGGCGGCGCACCTTGAAGGGCTGGGACAAGGGCGTCCAACCCCAGTGGAGGGTCAGCTCGGGTGCGGTCAAGCTCTGGCCTGCCCCATCCTCAAGGGTGAGCTGGCCACTGGCCGGCCGCAACACCAGAGGGGCAGCCCCCGCGGCCCCAGGCGCCGCGGGGGCGAGCCTGGCCGCCAAAGCCACCCAGAGGACGGGGTCCTCCGATCGCAGCGAGGGAGGGGGGGGGACTGGCCAGTGCAGAGGCAACTGATCAGAGGCCTGGCAACCGCTGCTCACCAGAAGGAGAGAGCCCAGCAGAACGGGCTGCCACCACAGCCGCTGGGCCGAGAGAGGGGGAGCACCGTGACGAGAAGGGGCTGGGCGGGACATTGGAAGAAAACTTAGTAGGGGGTGAAGTCGCGTCGTACTGTGGATGGCTGTGCGTGTGCTCTCAGATGCCGAAGCTGAAAACCCGCAAAGCGGCCGCCAAGCGGTTTCGGGCCACAGGCAGCGGCAAGTTTGTACGCCGGCGTGCCTTCCTCAACCATCTCCTCGATCACAAGAGCCCCAAGCGCAAGCGCCACCTGGGCACCATGGCTGTGGTGGATGAACGGGACAGCGACAATGTGGCCCTGATGCTTCCCTACGCCTGAACGGCAACCCCCCTTTCTTCCTTTCCTTACCCCCTGATCCATGACCCGCGTCAAGAGAGGCAACGTCGCCCGAAAGCGCCGCAACAAGATCCTTCGCCTGGCCCGCGGCTTCCGCGGCGGTAACGGCAGTCTGTTCCGAACCGCCAACCAGCGGGTCATGAAAGCGCTCTGCAACTCCTATCGCGACCGGCGGCGCCGCAAGCGCGACTTCCGTCGCCTCTGGATTGCCCGCATCAACGCCGCGGCTCGCCAAAACCAAACCACCTACAGCAGGCTGATCGGTGGGTTGAAGAAGGCTGACATCCGTCTCAACCGGAAGATGTTGGCCCAGCTAGCCATTGCCGACCCCTCTGCCTTCACCACCGTGGTGACCACCGCCATCCGCTGACGGCGGACCCTCAGCGATGCTTGACATCCTTCCGGATGCCTACTTACTCGGCCTGATCGGACTGTTGGCCATCGCTGCCGGGGTGGTGGGTCGGCAGATCCTTCGCGTTCGGGCTGATGAGCTCACCCTCTCCCGACTGGGCGGCACCAAAAAGGGCGACAGCACGTCCCTGGACGCGGCCAGCCTGTACGAACTGGCTTCCGTTCAACTTCGGAAGCGGCTGTATGACCAGGCCACCGACACTCTCAAGGCCGCACTGAAGCAATCCGAAGCGGAACAGGCCCCTTCGGAAGCGCTGGCCCTGATGGAAAACGCCATGGGTTTCGCCCTGGCAGCCCAAAACAAATATCCAGCAGCAATCCGCCACTACCGCTCAGCCATCAAGGCCAAACCGGATTACCCCGTGGCCCTCAACAATTTGGCCTTTGCCCTGGAAAAGCAGGGCAAAGGCGAGGAATCAAGGCAGACCTACGAACAAGTGCTGGCCCAGGATCCAGGCAATAAAACGGCCCAAAAGCGGCTCAAATCCCTGGATCGTCGAGCCGGGATCCCTTCCGACAAAGCAGCCTGATCACCAGAGACCGCGCACAACTCCTCCAGCAGAGGTAGGTGATGGTCCTGGATTGAGCTGCAACCGTCCTCCCATGCCCGTGGCCCGGTCTGGAATCCACCCACTGAGCGACAGGCCCTGCTGTCCCTGAAATTCACCCCCAGGCTCAAGGATGGCCCCCATGCTGTTGCCCAGGATGAGCAGATCCAGCTGGTTGGATTTGGCATTGATGGATCCCTGCACTGGGGTGCTGAGCCCCGCAAGGGTCAACTGCCCGCGCAGATCGACCATCTGGCCGAGGGGGGTCACCCGCTCGAGCACCAGCATCGCCGGAACAGCCTGGGGGCTTGTGAACGGGCGGTAGGTGCCTTTCCAGTGACGGGGAATCCGTTCGGCAATCAACTGGGCCCGGCCTACCGGGTCGTAGGACTCAACCCCAGTGGCAGCCGTCTCGGCAGCGGGTGCCGAAGAAAGCACGGGAGGCGTGAAGGGGGAGAAAGCCCCGCCCGCAGAGGGAAGGCTGGCCGCCAAAAGGAGGGGAGCCAGGGCCACCGGCAGGGGCATCGCGGTTGAGCAGCTGCCAGCGCACACTAGAGGGATGAGACAGGGAAAAGAACACCCCATGTGCCCCTTACCCCCAGATCCTGCCGCCGCCGGGGACGAGCTGGTGATCGGTGGCCGTCGCTTTGGAAGCCGGTTGATGACGGGAACCGGGAAGTACCCCTCCCTGGAGGTCATGCAGGCCAGCCTGGAGGCCAGCGGGTGCGCCATCGTCACGGTGGCCGTTCGCCGTGTGCAAACCCAGGCCGAGGGGCATCAGGGCCTCATGGAGGCGATCGATTGGGGGCGCATCTGGATGCTGCCGAACACCGCCGGCTGTGCCACCGCCGAGGAGGCCATCCGGGTGGCCCGTCTGGGCCGGGAGCTGGCGAAGCTGGCTGGCCAGGAAGACAACACCTTCGTGAAGCTGGAGGTGATCCCCGATCCACGCCACCTGCTCCCCGATCCCTTCGGCACCCTGGAAGCGGCTGAGCAACTGGTGCGAGAAGGCTTCACCGTGCTCCCCTACATCAATGCTGATCCCCTGCTGGCCAAACGGCTGGAAGAGGTGGGATGCGCCACCGTGATGCCCTTGGGATCCCCGATTGGCTCGGCCCAGGGCATTCGCAATGCGGCGAACATCGCCCTGATCATCGAGAACGCCACCGTTCCCGTGGTGGTGGATGCCGGAATCGGCGTCCCCAGCGAGGCCGCAGAAGCCATGGAGATGGGTGCGGACGCGATCCTCGTCAACAGTGCCATCGCCCTGGCGGGGGATCCGGCATCCATGGCCCTGGCCATGGCCCTGGCTACCAGCGCAGGGCGCATGGCCCACCTGGCCGGACGGTTGCCCATGCGCCCGGAGGCGAGCCCAAGTTCACCGGCCCTGGGCCGGGTGGGCACCTAGGCCCCCCTGCACGCTTCCACTGTGACGAACCGTGCAGGGCGACGGACGGCAGAGGCGACCCCCCATAGGGTTTCTCGCATTTCACCAGTCCCCCATGCAGGTCACCCAGGAAGATGGCGGCAAGCTCAACGCCTTTGCCAATGAGCCACGCATGGTGGTCATGGAGCCAGGGGAAGCCCCTCGCTCCAATCGCCTCCTGCTCGTCGGAGGCGGTGTGCTGGTGCTGGTGCTGATGGCGGTGGCCAGCCGCATCAGCTGAAGGTCGTTGGATCCGCCGAAGGCCTGTAGTAGCTTGCTGCGTCAAGCAACCGCGCATTCAGGAGTCTCGAGGTGAAGGTCCTTGTTCTCGGCGGCGACGGTTTCTGCGGCTGGCCCTGCGCGGTGAATCTGGCCGATGTCGGCCACGACGTGGTCATCGTGGACAACCTCAGCCGTCGCAAAATCGACATTGATCTCGGCGTTGAGTCGTTGACTCCGATCGCCGGCATCCGGGAGAGGCTGACGGCCTGGGAACAGGTGGGAGGGAGGCCGATTCGGTTTGCCCATCTCGATATCGCAAAGAACTATGAACAGCTGCTGGAGCTGCTGCGCCAGGAGCGCCCCGAAGCCGTTGTGCACTTCGCCGAGCAACGGGCCGCGCCCTACTCCATGAAATCCAGCGCCACGAAGCGCTACACCGTGGATAACAACGTGAATGGCACGCACAACCTGCTGGCGGCCATCGTGGAAAGCGGACAGGACATCCACATCGTCCACCTGGGGACGATGGGGGTTTACGGCTACGGATCCCATCGCGGAGCCACGATTCCCGAGGGCTACCTGACGGTGGAGGTGCCCCAGCCGGATGGAAGCCGATTCACCGAGAAGATCCTGCACCCAGCCAATCCGGGCAGCGTCTATCACATGACAAAGACGCTCGATCAATTGCTGTTCTTTTATTACAACAAGAACGACAACATCCGCATCACGGATCTTCACCAGGGGATTGTCTGGGGAACCAACACCGCCCTGACCGAAAAGGATCCCCGGCTCACCAACCGATTTGATTACGATGGGGACTACGGTACGGTATTGAACCGTTTCCTCATGCAGGCCGCCATTGGCTATCCCTTGACTGTGCACGGAACAGGGGGTCAGACCCGGGCCTTCATTCACATCCGCGACTCTGTTCGCTGTGTGCAGCTGGCCCTGGAACACCCGCCAACCCACAGCGAGCGGGTGAAGATTTTCAATCAGATGACCGAAAGCCATCGCGTGGCCGACCTGGCCGAGAAGGTGGCTGGCCTCACCGGAGCGGAGGTGAGTTATCTCTCCAATCCGCGCAATGAGGCTATCGAGAACGACCTGATCGTGGACAACCGCTGCTTCATTGAACTGGGCCTCAAACCCACCACCCTCGATGACGGCCTGCTCACGGAAGTGGTGGATGTGGCTCGCCGCTGGGCCGATCGATGCGATCGTTCCCGCATCCCCTGCCTCTCCGCTTGGACGCGCCGTCAGGCTGCAACCATCGGATCTCCAGCCTGAATGGCCCGTCTGTGAAGATCGTCTTTTTTACGGAGACCTTCCTCCCCAAGGTTGATGGGATTGTCACCCGTCTCACCAAAACGGTGCAGCACCTCGTGGCGGGTGGAGATGAGGTGCTGATTTTCTGCCCCGAAGGGGCTCCAGAGGAGTTCATGGGGGCCAAGGTGGTGGGGGTGCCGGCCATGCCGCTCCCCCTCTACCCCGAGCTCAAGCTGGCCCTACCCAGGCCTGCTGTCTCCGATGCACTCGACCGGTTTGCCCCGGATCTGGTGCATGTGGTGAATCCGGCCGTGCTCGGGCTGGGTGGCATCTGGCTGGCCCGATCCCGGGGCCTGCCCCTGGTGGCCAGCTACCACACCCACCTGCCCAAATACCTGGAGCATTACGGCATGGGCATGCTGGAGCCCCTGCTCTGGGAACTGCTCAAGACGGCCCACAACCAGGCCCAGCTCAATCTGTGCACGTCCACGGCCATGGTGACGGAACTGGCCTCCAAGGGAATCCAGCACACCGCGCTCTGGCAACGGGGTGTGGACACGGAACTCTTCAAGCCATCTTCTCGTTCGGAAGCCATGCGGGCCCGGCTGCACGGACAACACACCGATACGGGCAATCTCCTCCTCTACATCGGGCGCCTTTCGGCGGAAAAGCAGATCGAACGGATCCGTCCCGTGCTCGATGCCCTCCCCCAGACCCGCCTGGCCCTGGTGGGTGACGGTCCCTACCGCCCCCAGTTGGAACGGCTCTTCGAGGGTACAGCCACCACCTTTGTGGGCTACCTGGCGGGCGAGGATCTTGCCTCCGCCTACGCCAGCGGGGATGCCTTCCTCTTCCCATCCTCCACGGAAACCCTTGGGCTGGTCCTCCTGGAAGCCATGGCGGCCGGCTGTCCTGTAGTGGGAGCCAACCGGGGCGGGATTCCTGACATCGTGAGCCATGGAGAGAACGGCTGTCTTTACGACCCAGACCAACCGGCGTCACTGGTGAGCGCCGTGAAGATCCTGCTAGGTGACCCGGACACCCGTCGCACCCTGCGGCAGGCCGCCCGGGAGGAAGCCGAGCGCTGGGGGTGGGGCAGCGCCACAGACCAGCTCAGGGGGTACTACGCCCGTGTCGTGCATCCCAGCAAGGTACCCCTGCTGGCCTGAGTAGGTCAGGGAGCCCCGTCCGATGGAGTGCGGGGCTGGGCCGCCGGGCGTTGCCCCTGAAACCAGGTGCTCAGCAGGGCCTTCACCATGGGAGCGGCCACCGTGCCGCCATACCCGCCGCTGTTTTCGCCGAACGCGATGATGACCAGATCGGGCTGATCGGCTGGGGCATAGCCCCCGAACCAGGCATGGTCCGGGCGGGGCGGATCCTCGGCCGTGCCGGTCTTCCCGGCAACGGGAGGGAGGCTGGGATCATTGAGGATCGTTGCCGTTCCATCGGTCACCACATCCCGCAGGCCCTTCCTCAGGGCACGAAGGGTTTCGGGCCGCAGGCCGATCCACGTCCGAGCGGTTGGTTGTTCCACGAGGTGGGGCGTGACCAGCCAACCCCCATTCGCCACCGCAGCGTAGAGGCGGGCCATCTGGAGCGGGGTCACGGTCACCGCTCCCTGGCCAATGGCGGAGGTGATGGTGTCCACAGGCGTCCACGGCTCATCCAGCACCTTCTGTTTCCATGCGGGATCCCCAAGGAGACCAGGGGTTTCCTCATCGCGGATCTCAATACCCGTGAGGTTGCCGTAGCCCATGCGGCGAGCCGCCTTGAAGAGTTCCTCCGGGCCCACCTTCAGGCCCACCTGGTAGTAAAAGCTGTTGCTGCTCACGGCCAAGGCCTTGGGGAAGCCGATGCTGCCAAATGAGCCATGGTCGGCATAACACTGGCCGTAGTAACAGAACGAGCCCATGGTGGGGACGGTGGACTGTTCGGTGTATTTCCCCGATTCCAGGGCGGCGACGGTGGTGACGATCTTGAACGTGCTGGCGGGGGGGAAGCCCTGAAATGCCCGGTTGAGCATGGGCGACTCGGGACGATTGAGGTCCTTCCACTGGCTGAGGGTGGGGCCATCTGCAAACACATTGGGATCAAAAGTGGGTCGGCTGGCCAGCGCCCGGATCGCACCGGTGCGGGGGTCCATCGCCACAATCGCCCCCTTGGCCACCGTGCCGAGGGCGCGTTCGGCGGTCTTCTGCAGATCAAGATCCAGGGTGAGCTTGATGTCCTTGCCTGGCCGCGCGGGCTTGTCGCCCAGCACCCGCTGCACCTGACCAGCGGCATTGATCTCCAGCTGCTGCCCCCCCCATTCGCCACGAAGAGTAGTTTCGTAGGCCCGTTCCATGCCACTGCGTCCGATGCGATCATTGATCCGATAGCCCTGGGACTGGAGGCGCTCGTATTCCTCCTCCGTGATGCTGGTGGTGGTGCCCATCACATGGGCCGCCAGGGAGCCATGGGGGTAATGGCGAAGCACATTGACCGCCACCTCGGCCCCGTAAAGCACCCCAGCCTGCTCGCGGAAACGGAGCACCTGGGCTGGGGTCAAGGGGCCAGCCAGCTCGATCTGAAAATCTTCCGCCTCAAGGCCCTTCTTGTAGCGGGCCTCCAGGATCTCCGGTGGGAGCCCCAGCAGGGATGCCAGGCGATCCCTGAGCTCTGGCCACTGGCCCTTTTTGACGAATCGTGGTTGGACCGCCAGGGTGTAGGTGAGCCTGTTGGTGGCCAACACACGGCCCTGCCGATCCAACAACCGCCCGCGGATGGGATGGCGGGGGATCAGGCGAATCCGATTTTCATCGGCCATCACCTTGAATTCGGGGCCGTGGAGCAGCTGAAGCCAAGCCAGGCGGGCCACGATGGCCCCACCCAGGAGAAGCATCAGAAGCATGAGCCAGAAGGCCTGGTGGGCCAAACCCGTACGGCGTGCGGCTCCCGGCAGGGCGATAAGGCGCATGGAAACTCCCTAGGGCGACTCCAGGCAACGCTCCAGCAAGCTCAACCTGGAGGAGATTCTCCCAAGAGCCTCCCGCAACTCCTGAGGGGCGTCATCCCAAGGGGCGTCAACCGTCATGGCAGGGGCAGAGATGGGGCTCTCCGTGGGCACATCCCTCACCTCCACTTTCACAACGGGATTGCCCAAGCCCGGCTGAACACGGTCCAAGTTGTCACGCACTGAGCGGGCCGCAGGCTCCCCCTCTTCCCGCAGACAACCGAGCGGGTCAGGGTTGCTGCCATCAAACGCCGCCAACACTTCCTTCGCCCCACCCTTGCGCACCCGATCTGCCACCGCCAATCCGACGGGCAGCACATCCTGCATCAGGGTGAGACGGAGGGCGTCAAAGGGATCGGCAGCCATCGGCGCAACACACGGCAGGTGGTGTCTCCCAGTCTGGCCCGGCCAGCTCCAGGGAGTGGGACTTCAGGGGGCAGGCAGCTCGACAGGTGGTTGGGCCGCCGTTGGTTTGCAGAAGTGGTGACTTCCCAACCACCAACCCGCAGCCATGGCCAACACAAACAGACCACTGAGGGGAACCAATGCGGAGCGGGTGGAGGGCAACTCCAGCCATTCCATCCAGCTCCTGAGCCAACGCTCCCTATCAAAACGGCGGCGATCCCGCAAAACCAATTTCTCCCGCCGGCGATAGGCCCGTTCGACCCAGCGCTCAAAAGCTTTCTTCTTGGTGACGGCCATCTTGCGCTCCACCTCCAGCAGCTGACCGGCGGTGAGCTCAGGGTTGAAGGTGCTGATCAGCTCCAGGGTCTTGAGAAACATCTCAACGGCGCCGTCCTTGATCAGGCGCTCCTGGCCCTCTAGCAGGTCCCAGTCGAGCTCGGGATAGAAGCGGAGGCGATTGGTCTGGGTCTGTTCCTCCGGGAGCTGGCCAGGCTCCCGCAGCCAGCGATCCGTATTGGCGTCGAAGCGACGCCAATACAGGAAGGGATTGAGGTAAACCGTCTTGCCGCCCACCAAGATGCTGTCCTGCTGGAGGCGACGCTGCAGCTGGAGATCCGGATCGGTGCTGACGGTGGAAGGTACGACGGCTGTCAAGGGGCCGGATTCGGGTCCCCGATCGTATCGGCGACAGAGGGGCCGGGCCAGCCCAGCCAAGTGACCAGCTTCACGGTTGGGTGCGGGATGGCTTGGACGATTGCAGCAGCTGAAGCAACAGCGGCTTCAGCTCAGCCGCCATCACGCGGCTGCCATAGGGCGTGAGGTGATCCCGCGTCTGGAAAAAAGGACGTCCCCACCAATCCGAACGGCAGGTGGTGGCAGTACAAAAATGATGGCCCGTATAAAAAATACGAAATCCAGGATGGCGTTTCGCCAACCGTTTAAGCATGTCGTAATAGGCTTGATTGCGCTTCAGCACCTGAGCGCGAGGCACATTAAGCGAACCCGAACTGCGCAGCAATCCCGTGCGTGGATTGATGTTTTCCTCCGGCAAACCAAATAATTCATGACTATCAACCACCATCACGACAGATTTCCCGGCATCGTTCAGCGTCCGAATGGTCCGGCCCAAGCTCACTTCAAGGGACTCCAATGCCCCAGGAGCCATGAGGGAAATGTCGATATTTTTCCAATGGTATCGATTCTTGTGAAGGACCAGATTGTGATAGCCACTCAACAGAACCACATCGACGGAAGGAGTGGTCTTTGCCCAATCAAACCCATTCCTCATCGTGGAACAGTCTGCCTCAATCATGGAGTCTGCGTCGATCGTGGGATAGCAGAGTCCATGGAAATACAGGCGCATTGACGTGGGCAGATTCGGCAGGATGCTGCGCAAGCCACTGGCCAACTGCCCAGCATGGCTGTCACCCAGGACAACAACCCTGACCGGGAATGGAGGACGGTCAAGCTGAAGACACTTCCCATCCTTGTTGGTGCTGGTGCTGGTGCTGGTGCTGGTGTTGCTGCGATCACAGGCCTGCCAACCCACAAGATGGGTTTCGTAGGCCAACTCGGGGTTCGGCTGGATCGGGGAGATCCGGCGCATAACACTCGACACCCCAAGCAAAAGAGCCGCGGAAACACCTGTTGCCGTCAGGCCAATGGCGAGAGTTCCACCAAGCCTGGGAGACCAGGATGCCTTTCGCAAGGGCGTTTCAATCCATCGATAGGACGCGAGAGCAAGCAAAAAAATCAAGACATACTGAAAGGGAACCATCCATAACTTCATGTCCAAGGTCCAACGACTGAGGCAAAGAACCCCCCAATGCCACAGATAAAGCGAGTAGGAAATCAGGCCAATAAATACAACTTGGGGTTGGGCGAACCCGGCATAGGCCATGGAGCCTGGGCGGACCGTGATCAGGAACAAAGATGTCAGCAGGATCACGAGGGGAGTTGCCAACACGATTGTGGCTTGCGGCAAAAAAAGCACTGCCACCATGGCCACCACCACTCCAAGTCCGATCCCCTGGATACGGGTAAAGGGCCAAGACTGACATCGACCCATCGCAAGACAAACCAGACAACCCGTTCCCATCTCCCAAAGACGAGCAGGCATCAGGAAATAAGCGGCAACCTGATTGGTTTGACTGAGAAAAAGCCAGAGCAAAAAGGAAGCGATGCTGCCAAGAAAGATCAGCCAAAACAACCTGCTCCTTGCTGAAGCATGGAGCCGAGGAATTCCTGCCAACCAAAACAAGACAGGATATATAAAATAGAATTGCTCTTCCACACCCAGGGACCACATATGGGTGAAGATATTCAGCTCAGAAGCGCGGCCAAAGTAATCGACAGCCTCGTGAAATAAATACATATTGGCGAAGCCAAAGAGAGCTGCAACGCCTGTTCTTATCGAGGGGCCCCCTGGGGAGAAATAGGCTATCGCCGCACCAGCGATGAGCACAAAGAGAATCAGGGCAGGCAAGATGCGCTTGAACCGCCTTGCATAGAAGCCAAGGAAGAAATCCGACGCCTCCTCCCGACCCCGCACCAGCAAGGATGACGTAATCACAAAGCCGGAGATCACAAAAAAAATATCCACACCCAGGTAACCGCTTGGCAACCATTCAGAACGGGTGTGATTCAGGATCACGGCGATCACTGCCAGGGCCCTTAAACCATCAATTTCGGGCCGATAACCCATTCGAACGGGCTGATGGTCTGGCTTCACAACTCCCACGGCAGCCAAGCCTCACTCCCACTCAATCGTGCCCGGGGGCTTGCTGGTGATGTCGAGCACCACCCGATTCACCCCCTTGACCTCATTGACAATCCGGTTGGACATGAGCTCAAGCAGGTCGTAGGGCAGACGGGACCAATCGGCCGTCATGCCATCCTCCGACGACACAAAGCGAAGCACCACCGGAAAGGCATAGGTTCGCTTGTCTCCCATCACCCCAACACTGCGCACGGGCAACAGCACGGCAAAAGCTTGCCAGATGGTGTCATACAAACCAGCCCGACGCACCTCCTCACGCACAATCAGATCCGCATCCCGGAGGATGTTGAGTTTCTCGGCCGTCACCTCCCCAAGAATCCGGATGGCCAGACCTGGGCCGGGGAAGGGATGGCGGCCCACAATCTCCTGGGGCAGACCCAGGTTCCGTCCCACCTTGCGCACCTCGTCCTTGAAGAGTTTGCGCAAGGGCTCCACCAACTTGAATTGCAGATCCTTGGGCAAGCCGCCCACGTTATGGTGGCTCTTGATTTTTACGGCGACCCGTTCTCCTGTTTTGGGATCGATGTTGGTTCCCGCAGATTCAATGACATCGGGGTAAAGAGTGCCCTGGGCCAAATAATCAAAGGGCCCCAGTCGCTTGCTTTCCTCTTCGAAAACACGGATGAATTCCGCACCAATGATTTTGCGTTTTTCCTCCGGATCCGTAATGCCAGCCAGGCGGGATATGAAGCGCTGGCGCGCGTTGATGTACTCCACTTGTATATGAAAGCGTCGATCAAAGAAGTCCACCAGAAACTCTGGCTCGCCCTTCCGCATGAATCCCTGGTCAATGAACATGCAGGTGAGTTGATCGCCGATCGCCCGATGTAGCAAGAAGGCGAGGGTGGAGGAGTCCACTCCCCCAGAGAGAGCCAGCAGCACCCGCTTGTCACCCACCTGGGCCCGCACATCGGCGATCGCCTCATCGATGAAAGCGTCCGTGGTCCAGTCGGGGGAAGATCCACAGATGTGGTGTACAAAATTGCGGATCAACGCCATGCCATCGGTGGAGTGCACCACCTCCGGATGGAATTGCACCCCGTAGAGCCGGCGGCCGTGGTGGGCAACGGCCGCATCGGGCGTGTTTTCGGTATGCCCCAGTCGGACAAAGCCCTCTGGAAGCGACTCCACGGAATCGCCATGGCTCATCCACATGGTGGAGCCGTTCTCCACATTGGTGAGCAGGTCCAAGGGATCATCCACATGGAACGGGGCCTTGCCGTACTCGGCCCGCCCTGCGGCCACCACCTTGCCGCCCAGCTGCTGCACCATCAGCTGCATGCCGTAGCAAACCCCCAGCAAGGGCACGCCCATCTCCCAAATCGCAGGATCACAGAGGGGCGCACCCTCCTCGTACACGGAACTGGGCCCCCCGCTGAGGATGATCCCCCGGGGGGCCAGGAGGGCCAACTCCGCAACCGTGGTTGTGTAAGGGAGCACCAGGGAATACACCTCGGTTTCCCGCACCCGCCGGGCGATCAGCTCGGAATACTGGGAGCCGAAATCCAGGATCACGATGCCAGGCTTCCGGCTGCCCTGGAGAGCCTCCGCCAGCGGACCAAAAGGCGTCGCCTCAGGGGTCTGGGGGGGAGTGACGGTGGAGGGAGAGGACGACATGGAAACGGGTGTGCGCCAGACCAGGCTCTGGGGCCTGATCAGGCCGCCAAAGCCAACCCTAGGTTGCCCCCTGCGAGGACCCTGACCACCCCTGGACAAAGGTGGCGCCCTGGGGGCCGATCGCGCAGAGCCGCCGGCTGCGGTCAAATAGGGCTACGCCCGCCGCAACGCCGCCGGCCCCATGGCGCTCCAGGTACTGGGCCACGCGCTGCTCAATCGTGAGAGCCAGGCGGGTGCGCAGGCGGGCGGCCAACTCCG